>Ga0326728_10027292_pt1 | contig 10004 bp, 6 predicted proteins | sample MB3enrmetagenome_FD_207602 | JGI IMG/M metagenome (GOLD analysis project Ga0326728, IMG submission 207602) | Lab enriched peat soil microbial communities from McLean, Ithaca, NY, United States - MB31MN | ecosystem: Environmental > Terrestrial > Soil > Wetlands > Peat | place: USA: New York... | reverse complement strand
GCGCGGCTGCCCATCCCCGCGGGAACCGCCGCCGACGGGCGCGTGCGCATCGGCATCGCCATTGCGCCGCCCGAAACGTCGGCCTTCTTCGATGAAGCCCATCGGCTGGTGATCGGCCAGGAGAACCTGCTTTCCACCACTTATTCTTCGCCGGACCTGGCGGAGCGCTCGCGCCTGCGCCTGCCCGAGGGCTTCAGCGCCACGCCCAACCGCAAATCGCCCAATGAGATCGAATACCAGGTGGGCGTCCCGGTCGATGCGCTGCATGGCGACTGGGCCAACCTGGCGCTGGAAGCCGACGGCGTACCGCTCGGACGGGCCCATTTGCAGCTTTTCCGTCCCGCGTCCATCCGGCTGGCCGATAACATCGGCCTCGATTTCGGCGCGCAGACCGAACTGGCGGTCGAGCCGCCCACCGCTCCCATCGAGCCGCGCGCTGGCACCAACCTGGAAATTTTGATTCGCAACAACTCGCCGCGCATCGAGACCTACGAACTGGCGGCCTCCGGAGACGGCCTGGAATTCTTCCCGCCCGCAACCGAGATTAGCGTGGGCGCCATCGCCGAGCGCCGCGTCTCGCTGCGCGTCTTCGCGCGCCCGGATGCCCCGGCTGTCGAGGGCCTCCGCGAGTGGCATCTGCGCGTTACCGGGGCCACTACTTTGGATATGCCGATGCGCGCCGTGCTGGTGCCGCGCGGGCGCACGGTGGTATGGACCGCCGACCTGGATGGAGACGGCTCGCCGGAGTGGATCCTCGAATCCCAGAAGGCGCGCGCCGTCTTCTCCACCCAGGATGGCGGACGCTGGCTCGAGTTCCTCTCCAAGGATGCCAACGCCAACTTCCTTCCCGAGACGGGCGCGTTCGCCGCCCCGGGGCCGGTGGAGGTGCGCCCTTGCGAAGACGGGCTGGAGTTCTTCGGCCAGGGCTGGCGGCGCACCGTGCGACTGGTGGATGCCACGGTTTCGATCGAGCAAGATACGCCGCTGCCACCCGATGGGCTCGCGCCGGAGACGCGCGGCAACATCGGTCTCAAGATCGCGCATCCCACCGGCTCGCGGGCCACCTACACGTTTTCGGCTGTCGAGGCGAAGCCCGCTCTGTAATCCGGCCGGCTTACCGGCGCGCGCGGGCGGGCGGCGAGAGCGCCCGGACCAATGCCTGCATGTCGGGAGGGAGCGGGCAATCGACCGAAACGCTCTCCCCCGAGCGCGGGTGCCGGAACTGAAGGTGCGCCGCGTGCAGGGCGACGCGGGCGATGCGCCGTTCGGACGCTTCGGCCGGCCGGTACTTTCGATCGCCGACGACCGGGTGGCCGATGGCCGCAAACTGCACGCGGATCTGATTCTGCAATCCCGTCACCAGCGTGACCCGCACGAGCGAAGCGCCGCGAAGAGGGCGTTCCACCACGTACCTCAGCTCGGCGCGAGCCGCGTCCGGATCGCCCTTGGTGGCCACCTGTTGGAACATTCCCTCGCGCCGAAGGTAGCCGATGAGCGTGCCTTCGGGCTCCCGCGGGCGCCCGCGGACCACGCCGAGATACTGCCTCACCGGCGTATGGGCGAGAAACTGCCGGACCAGGATATCCCGATCCAGCGCGGTTTTGGCGAAGAGCAGAATTCCGGAGGTAAAGCGGTCGATGCGATGCACGACAAAAGCCTGCTGTCTCCGCGCGTTCAGTTGCACCGAGAGAAGCGACCAGGCCGACGGCGTATCGGAGCCCTTCACGGGCACGGCCGGGAGTCCGGCGGGCTTATCGAGCGCCACGACGGCGTCGTCTTCGTACAGCACGGCGAGCCGGCGTGGGAGCTTCTGCATCACCTACACCACCGCCTTCTCCGGGTCGATCTTTAACCACAGTAGCGCGCCCGCCAGATTCGCCGCCATGGCCAGCACGAACGGTGGTATCCACGATCCGGTCATCTGTAGGAACCCGCCGAAGGCCAGCGCCGAAAGCGCGTTGCCGAGACTGCCGGCCGTGAGCATCAGGGCCGATACGATGCCGGCCCGCTTCAGCCCCACATCCAGGCAGACCGCGAAACAGATGCCATGGGCCAGCGCGGCGAAGCCATCGGCGAATCCCAGGAACACGGCGGCGGCGTAGGGGTTCGCCACCAGCAGGCCCGGCAGCACCGCGGCGGCGCCCAATCCGAAGCCGGTCATCCCCACCGCGCGGCGTCCGATGCGCAGGCCGTGCCGGCGGCTGAGGCGGTCGCTCCACCAGCCGCCCAGGGGTTTGGCGACGATCGAAAGCGCCCCGGGCAGGGTCGCCAGCAGTCCGGTGGTGGTGAGCGAGAGATGGCGCGCCTCGGTCAGGTATGTAGGGAACCAAGTGATGTAGATGTACCCGGTGTAGCCGTACGTGAAGTACATAGCCAGGATGGCCCACAGGTTCGCATTGCCCAGCAGCCTCCGCCACCCGATGGCGGCCTGCTTCGGCTCCGGCCCGGCTTCGCGGATGATCTCCAGCTCGGCCGCGTTCACGGCCGGGTGTTGAGCCGGGTCGTCGCGATACCACAGGCGCCAGGCCGTGGCCCATGCCAGGCCGGCTGCCCCGAAGGCGAAGAAGGCCGCGCGCCATCCCCAGTGGATCAGCACGAAGGTGGCGGCGGGCGCCGCGATGGCCGCTCCCAGTCCCATGCCCGCGAAGAAGAAGCCCTGCGCCCGGCCACGCTCGGCCGGCGGAATCCAGCGCGAGAAGGCCTGCGAGACGTTGGGCGCGGCGCCCGCCTCGGCCGTCCCGAACAGGAATCGAATCGCCAGCAGCGATGCGAAGCTCCAGGCCAGCGCGGTCCCGGCGGTCGATGCCGACCAGAGCACCACGATGACGGCCAGCACGCGCCGCGGTCCGAAGCGGTCCCCCAGCCAGCCCATGGGAATGTGGAACAGCGCGTAGCCCCACACGAAAGCGCTGAAGACCCAGCCCATGGCCAGCGGGCTCATGTGCAGGTCCGCGCGAATGGCGCCGGCCGAAATGCTCAGGACCGTGCGGTCCATGTAGAGCACCGCCGCCAGCAGGAAGGCCATCGCGACTACCTTGTGGCGCGTTCGGCTGGGCCGGCCGGTGGGTGGCGTCATTTCGGTTTGCGCTGCTCCCAGCCGTCCTCGAAGAGGCTCAGGAAGTTGGTTGGGCTGTAGGGATGCTTGAGTGCCTCGGCCTCGTTCAGCTCGACTCCGATGCCCGGGTGATCGGACGGCTCGATATATCCGCTCTCCACTCGTGGCACGCCTTCGAAGAGATTCCGCGCCCAGGGTTCCAGAAAATCGTCGAAGCACTCCTGGATCAGGAAGTTCGGAATAGCGGAGTGGATGTGCGCGTTGATGGCCGTATTCAGCGGGCTCTGCGCCTGGTGCAGGGCCACGAACGCTTCGGCGGATTCAGCGATGGCGGCAGCCTTCATGGCTCCCGAGACGCCGCCGATGGCCAGCGTCTCCGGCTGCACGATGCTGATGGAGCGGTCCGCCACCAGCCGCAGAATGTCCGAGAGGCGTCTGGAGCGCTCGCCGGCGGCCACTGGAATCGAAATGGAGCGCGCCACCTGGAGCGTGGCCTCGATATCGGTGGACATCACGGGCGTCTCGAACCACATGGGGTGAAACTCCTCGAGGCGCCGCGCCAGCCCCACGGCCGTGGCCACGCTGAAGCGGTCGTGGCCTTCGATCAGGATATCGACACCCTCGCCGACGGTCTCGCGAACCGCGCGGACGATGCGGATCGAAAGCTCCTCCTCGCCGCGGTCGAGAAAGCGATAGGCCGCGCCGAACGGGTCGAACTTCAGCGCGGTGTAGCCCATCTCTTTCACGCGCGCGGCAGCCTCAGCGAAGAAGACGGGATCGCGCGGCCCCTTGTACCAGCCGTTGGCGTAGACGCGCAGACGCGGGCGCTGCCGGCCGCCCAGCAGCTTCCACAGCGGCGCTCCGAGGCTCTTGCCGAGGATGTCCCAACAAGCAATCTCTACCGCGCTCATGGCCACCGACGTATTGAGGAAGAGGCCCTTGTAGATCTTCTGCCAGACGCGCGCCGGGTGCAGCGGATCTTCTCCGATGATGAAGCGGCCGATCTCCTCGAACTGGGCCTCGATGGGCCGCGTTTCGAGGCCGCCGGTGGCCTCCGCGAGGCCCGTCAGGCCCTCATCCGTCTCGATGCGCACGAACAGCCAGTTCTTCCAGGGATTGCCAGCGATGATGGTCCTGAGTCCCGTGATCCGCATGGTCACTTGCCCCAGCTCATCAGCGGCGCGAGGTTGCGCAGGATGTCGTCGAGGTAGCGCGCGCCTATCTCGTCGAGCGGCGCCGGCCCGTTGCGCTTGCGCGGGCAATCGATGACGCCGCGCCGGAAAAGCACCTCCTTGTAGCAGCCATCCACCTGCGTTTCGAAGAAGAACAGCGGCGCCATTTCCTTATATATGTGAAGCGCGCGCGGCTCGTCGCCAGCTTCGAGCGCGCTCCACAGCGCCACCACCACGTCCGTGACATGGCACCCCGGCATGTTGCCGTCCGTGCCGCGGCGGTGCTCCTCGATGAGGTAGCGGCCTCCCGCGCCGCCGAAACATCCCTTCACGGAACCGTCGTTGCCCTCGACGATTTGGGTGAGCTTGACGGTGCTCGGCTCGGTCTCCTCCTTGATGTATTCCACGTGCTCGATTTCGCGGCACAGGCGCAGCAGGAACGGCGCGGACATATCGGTCCCGATGGGGCCGGTGTAGTTCTGGATAAAGACCGGCATCCGGGCGGCCTCCGCAATGGTGCGGTAGTAATCCAAGATGACCTCTTCGGAAAGCGCGCGGCGGCGGATGTGCGGCGGCATGGCGATCACGCCGTCGGCGCCAATCGCGCGGGCGTGCGCCGCGAAACGCGCCGCCAGTTCCGCGGTGGCCGCGCCGGCTCCGATGACCACGGGAACGCGGCCGCGGTTCTGCTCCGCCAGTTCCCGCGAGAGCAGCATGCGCTCTTCATCGCTCAAGTGAATCCACTCGCTGGCGTTCACCGGGAAGACCAATCCGTGCGCGCCGCATTCAATGCAGAATTCCACGATGCGGCGAAAGCCGGGGATATCGATCTGGCCGCTTTCGAGAAAAGGCGTCGATGGGATGGTGAAAATGCCGCGGAAACCGCCGTTGTGTCGGGCCATCAGCCACGCATTGTACTACCCGGACGCGGGGCGTCGTCGAGCGGTTCAGGCCGGCAGCGCGATTCCCATCTTCTCGTACCAGGGCGTGGCCGAGCGGATGGCTTCGTTCACGGCCTCGATGTTCTTCACGGCCTCCCGGCGCAGCCACTCCTCGAGCGCCTTGAGACCCTGCTTGGCATAGACGGGAATGCCGTCCTTCCAGGTGGCGCGCCCGCACAGGACCCCCGAAAAATCGGTGCCCGCCTCGGCGGCCATGCGCAGCGATTCGGTGAACTGCTGGTTGCTCACTCCCGCGCTGAGATAGATGAATGGCTTCGTGGCCACCGCCGCGGCCTCGCGGAAATGCTGCAGGGCCTGCTCGTGGCTGTAAGCCTTCTGGCCCTGAAATACGCTCGAGCCTTCCACGTACTCGGCGTTGACGGGGATCTCCACTTTGAGCACGTCCACCTTGTAGCCGGGCTTCGAGAACTCCTCCATGCTGCGGCGGACGATCTCGGGTTTCGACTTGGCATACTCGAAGCCCTTCTCGTCGCCGCCTTTCGGGTCGTAGCCCACGAATTCGAGGAAGAAGGGCATTTCGCAGCCTTCGCACTCGGCGCCAATGCGCTCGATGAAGGCGTGCTTCACATCGTTAATGGCGGCATCCTCGCTGGGGTTGTAATAGATGAGGATTTTGACGGCGTCCGCGCCCCAATCGGCGATGCGCCGCGCCGAAACGTGCGGCAGCAGGTCGGGCAGGCGGCCGGGACGGGTGTTATCGTAGCCGCTGGATTCGTATGCCAGCAGCAGGCCCGCATTCGGGTCGCGCTGCCGCGCGGCTTCCAGGCCGAATTCGGGATCGAGCAGAATGGCGCTGGCGTGCGGCGTCAGAACCTTGCTGACGGCCACCTTGAATTCGCTCATCATGGCGGGCGTGATCTCACCTACCGCCACGCCGCGCGCGGCGGCCAGCGATTTCTGAAGGCTTCCCCGCTGGTCCATGGCGGCGGCCGCGATGACGCCGCGCGCATCGGCCAGCGCCCGCATGCGCATGAGCTTCGCCTCGGAAAGTGTCATGGCCACATTATCCCGCACGCCGGGCTGGGGGTGCGGCCGGATCGTGCCGTTACGTGCCCGAAACCACAATGGTGACGGCCGATTGGGTCGAGACGCCGCCGATCTGCAGCGCCACGGGAACCGCGCCAGCGGTGAGGCCGCTGGGGATCACGAGGTTCACCTGGATCACACCAGCCACCAGGTTGGCGGCGCTCCCGGCATAGCTGACCGTGGCGTTCTTACCGCCGATGGTAGCGGTGACATTGGCATTAGGCAGAGGGGCTGGCACTCCCGCGGATCCCGGCAGCCCATCCGATCCCGGCGGATTGGTCTGGCCGCCTCCGGTGACATACAGGGTCACGTAGCTCCCGGCACTGGCGGGATGCGCCGGGCCGTTGATGGAACCATCGGCGTCGTTGACGGCCAGCACCGGCCCCGCGCCGTTGGCGCTCAGCGTGAACAGACCGGGCGCCGTGGCGGCCACCGGCACAGTCAGCGGGCTCGAGTTCTGGCCCTGATACAGCACGAACACCTGGGCGCTCGAGCCGCTGACGCCGAACGGCACGATGGCTCCTACCTGGTTCGACGAGGTGTAGAGCAGCGGCGCGGGCAAGCCATTGACGTAGACGCTGGTTCCGGCCAGAGTGGTGGGCACCAGGCCGGAGCTGGTGAGACTGGACTGCGCGAGTTGGCTGGGTCCCAGGCCGGAGCCCCACAGCACCGCCACCTCGCCGGGCGCGATGGCTCCCGTAGCCCCGCTAGCCCCGTTGACCACGGCCGCCAGAGTGACGCCGGGGCCGCTCGGGACGAGACTGCGGATGGCGCTGTTGGCGCTGTCTGCCACGTAAACCGTTCCGTTAGAATTCACAGCTAAAGCCGAGGGCCGGTTGAGAGTGGCGCTGAGGGCCGGGCCGCCGTCTCCGGAATAGCCCGCCGCGCTCGTGCCGGCGATGGTGTTAATCGTGCCATCGGGGTAGACTTTGCGCACGCGCAGGCTGAAATCGCTGATGTAGAGGTTGCCCACCGCGTCCACGGCCACGCCGAAGGGGTTGCCCACCATCGCCTGGATGGCGGGACCGCCATCGCCAGAGTAGCCCGCAAAACCATTGCCCGCGACGGTGGAGATCAACCCGCTCGATGAGACCCTGCGGACGGCGTTGTTTCCGGAATCGGCGATGTAGAGGTTGCCGGCGAAGTCCACAGCCAGGCCTTCGGGATTGGTGAGCTGGGCGTTGGTGGCTGCGGCGCCATCTCCCGAATACCCGGTCATGCCGGTGCCCGCGACGGTCGTGATCGTGCCGGATGCCGAGACCTTGCGGACGCGGTTGTTGCTGAAATCCGAAATATAAAGATTCCCGGCGCTATCCAGAGCGAGGCCCAGGGGTGCGTTGAGTTGTGCGCTGGTCGCCGCCCCGCCATCGCCGCCATATCCGGGCTTGCCGTTGCCGGCCACCGTGCTCACCGAACCGCTGGGAGTAACCTTCTGCACGCGGGCGTTCTGGCTGTCGGCGATGTAGAGGTTGCCGGAGGAATCGACGACCAGGCCTTCCGGGTTGCTGAGCCCGCTGGTGCTGGCCACGCCGTTGCCCAAAACGTTATAAATGGCGCCGCCCTTGGTCACCATGCGCACTACGTTGTTGGCGCTATCGGCGATATACACATCGCCCCCGGCATCCGTGGCCACGCCCAGCGGCGTATTGAGCTGCGCGCTGGTGGCCGGGCCGTTATCGCCGGAGTAGGCATAAATGTGGTTGCCCGCGATGCTGGAGATGTTGGAGTTGGAGACTTTACGGATCACCAGGTTCTGGGAATCCGCGATATACAGATTCCCCGAGCTGTCGATCGCTATGCCGGTGGGCGAATTGAGCTCCGCGCTGGTGGCGGCCGCCCCGTCGCCGAAAAAGCCGGAAATCCCGTTTCCCACGATGGTGTTGATGTAGGCGTTGCTGACGGTCACCTCGCGGATGCGCGAATCGGCGTTCTCGACGATGTAGACGTTGGCCTTGGAATCGAGAGCCAGCGCATAGGGCGCGAACAGGTCGGCGCTGGTGGCGGCGGCGCCATCCCCGGCATAGCCGATCGTGGTACTGCCGGCGATGGTGCTGATGTTGCCGGATACGATTTCGCGGACGCGGCCATTGGCCGTATCGGCGATATAGATGTTGCCGCTGGAATCGAGCGCCACATCCTCAGGGTGGTTCAACTCCGCCACGTTGGCCGGCGAGGGGGGAATGGGGGCGACCGTGGTGGTGGGATCGCCGGCATAGGAGGGATAGCCATCGCCCGCCACGGAAGTGATGTTGCCGTCGGTGGTGACCTCGCGGATGAGGTTGTCTCCGGTGTCGGCGATGTATATATCACCGGAACTATCGATCGCCAGGCCCATGGGATTGTGCAGCAGCGCCTGGGTGGCCGGGCCGCCATCGTTGAAAGTGCCCGGGCTCGAAGTCGCGCTGAACTGGCCGTTGCCCGCGAACGTGGAGATAATGCCGCCGGGAGTCACCATGCGAACCCGGTCATTGCCCGAATCCGCGATGTAGAGGTTGCCCGAACCGTCGAGCACCAAGCCGTGCGGGGAATTCAATTGGGCGGCGGTGGCCGCTCCTCCATCGCCCGAGAAGCCGGCTCGCGAATTGCCCGCCACCAGGGTCAGCACGCCGCTCGAGCTGAGTTTGAAGACACAGTTGATCGAACTGCTGAAATAGAGGTTTCCGGATGAATCCAGTGTGACGCGATTGGGCCGGCCAATGCCAGTGCTTGTGGCAGTAGCCGGCGTCGAAGGAGGCGCGCCACCGGCCACCGTCGCTATGGTATATTGCTGGGCCAGCGCCACCGAAGCGCCGGCCAACAGGCAGACCGTTCTTAGCATGTTTAAGTCCATCAAGACGTTCCCAGCGCGCGACCGTTTCCGTAATCGCGCGGAAGAATGGGGGTTAAGTCGCTTATGATAGCACCGCAAGGGCCATCGCTTCGAGCGCGCGGGCGCAAGCGGTGCGGTCCACGTCGTAGTGCGTGACGGCGCGCATGCGGCGCTCGTCGATGGCGTTGATGAGGACGCCGCGCGCCTTGAGGCGGGCGCTGATCTCGCCACCCGCAAATCCCGTGCCGCCGACGTCGAAAACCACGATATTGGTGGCTACCGAGGCCGCATCGACGCGGATTCCGTCAATGCGCGCAAGGCCTTCGGCGAGGAATCTGGCGTTGCAATGGTCCTGGGCGAGCCGCTGAGGGTTCTCTTCGAGCGCGATCAGCCCCGCCGCCGCCAGAACGCCCACCTGCCGCATGCCGCCTCCCAGCCGTTTGCGGTACAGGCGCCCCCTGGCAATGAGATCCGCCGGACCGGCCAGCAGGGAGCCGGCCGGAGCGCCCAAACCCTTAGAGAGGCAGAACATAAGCGTATCCACTGGGGCCACAATGTCACTCACCGGCACACCCAGCGCGGCCGCCGCGTTGAACACGCGCGCGCCATCCATGTGAACTTTCAAACCGCGCTCGTGGGCCCCCTCGCAGATCTCGCGGATGGCGTGGAGCGGGTAGACCGTGCCGCCCGCCATGTTGTGGGTATTCTCTATTTCGATAAGGCCAGTAGGCGCGCAGTGCGGCCCGAGAGGCCGGATATGGCGGCGCACGTCGTCCCACGAGAGGATCCCGTTTTCGGTGGGCACGGCGCGCACCAGGCAGCTCGAAAACCAGGCCGTCATGGCCAATTCGTAATCGAGCACGTGCGCGCGCGAATCGCAGATGACCTCCTGGCCGGGCTCGGTGTGCAGCTTGACCGCGATGGTGTTCCCCATCGTACCGGTGGGGACGAATAACGCCGCTTCCTTGCCGGCGATTTCG
>Ga0326728_10027291_pt1 | contig 10004 bp, 7 predicted proteins | sample MB3enrmetagenome_FD_207602 | JGI IMG/M metagenome (GOLD analysis project Ga0326728, IMG submission 207602) | Lab enriched peat soil microbial communities from McLean, Ithaca, NY, United States - MB31MN | ecosystem: Environmental > Terrestrial > Soil > Wetlands > Peat | place: USA: New York... | reverse complement strand
ACAGCTACATAACCGGAGACACGCCGCTGTCCGGCTGGATTGTGGAATTGCTGAGCGGCAGCGTGGTGGTTTCCACCCAGACCACCGCCAGCGACGGAACGTATGAATTTGAAAACGTATCTCCCTCATCGAACTATACTTTGCGGTTCAGGAGCGCGGGCGGCGACGTTGCTTTCGGCCGCGTGATATCGTCCGCTTCCGGCGTGGATACCTCCAACGGCACGATAAGGAACCTCGCGCTTTCAAGCGGCGAGGACCTGCTGGAGCAGGACAACGCATTCGAGCCAAACGGCATTATTTACGATTCGGTCACCCGCAAACCCCTGGCCGGCGTGCAGGTATATCTGGACGGCCCGTCCGGCTTCGACCCGGCCAGCCAGCTGCTGCCGGGACAGTACGGGCAGACGACGCTCTCCGACGGTTACTATCGTTTCGATATCGCATTCTCCAGCGGGGCTCCGCTCGGGCTTTATTCGATACGCTTTGCCGCGCCGGCCGGTTATATAACCAATCTGCCGTCCATGCCTTCCACGCTGATTCAGCCCTCGCCGACATCCGGCAATTGCGCGGGAGCGTCTTACTGCATAAAAGTGCCGTCCGGCAGCGCGTCCACGCTGGTGCAGTCGCAAAACACCGCGCCGCTGTCCGGCCAAACCACCACTTATTACACGCGCTGGTATTTCGACGGCAGCTCGTCGTCCACCATAGTCAACAACCATATAGCCGTCGACCCTATACTTTCAAACGCGCTGTTTGTGACCAAGACAGCCAGCCGCAGCGACGTGAGCCGCGGAGATCTGGTGCTCTACACCGTCACCGCGCGCAACAACGAAAACGCCGCGATACCGGACATCAATCTTATAGACCTTGTCCCGCCCGGTTTCAAGTACCGCACCGGCTCGGCCCTTATGAACGGCGCCAGGTCCGAACCGGCGGTATCCGGGCGCAAGCTGACATGGGCGGGACTTAGTTTCGCTCTCGGCGAGACCAAGACCTGGCAGATGCTGCTTGTCGTAGGCTCCGGCGTGGGCGAAGGGAAATACACCAACGAGGCGTGGACTATAAACTCCATAGCCAACGCGCAGGTTTCAAACACCGGGGAAGCCACGGTGAACGTCACCGCCGATCCCACTTTCGACTGCACCGACATCATCGGCAAGGTTTTCGACGACGAGAACATGAACGGCTATCAGGACGAGGGGGAACGCGGCCTGCCGAACGTGAAGCTTGTCACCACGCAGGGCTGGATAGTGCAGACGGATTCGCAGGGACGCTACCACATCACCTGCGCCGATGTGCCCGACGAAGACCGGGGCTCCAATTTCATAATGAAGGTGGACGAGCAGACGCTGCCCTCCGGCTACCGCATGACCACGGAAAACCCGCGCATGACGCGGCTTACGCGCGGCAAGATGAACAGGCTGGATTTCGGCGCGACGTTCTTCCACGAGGTGCGGCTGGATTTGTCCGCCCGCGCTTTCGAGCACGAGAAACTGCCCCCGCCGCCGCCTCCGCCCGCGCCGCAATGGGAAGTGGTGGTGGACTCCGTCTCCATCCCGCCGGTGCATTTCCAGGTAGGCAAGTTCAATATCGAGGATAAATATGTGGACCTGCTGCGCGAGGCGCTCGACAGGATAAACGCGCTGCCCGGCATAAGGAATGTGCGCATCACTGTTACGGGACATACCGACTCCTCGCCCATCATAGGCGATTTGTTCAAAAAGATAGGCGACAACTGGGCGCTTTCGCGCAGCCGCGCAAATCAGGTGTCGGCCTTCCTGCAGCAGAAGATGGATATGCCGGCCTCCTCGTTCGTCGCTGCGGGCAAGGCTGACACCGAACCGATAGCCGCCAACGATACGCCGGAAGGCCGCGCGCTCAACCGCCGCGTGGAAATAGGCATAACCTACGAGCATCTTAAAAAGGTGGAGACCGCGCCTGCGGCTCAGCAGCAGGAGGCGCAAAAGGTTTCCGACAACGGCGATGCCTATCCCTGGCAGGATGCGGTAAGCCGCAGCATAAAGGAACTGACAAGGCATTCCAGCCTTCTTAAAATTTCTTACTGCACCGCTCCGGGCGAAAAAATAGAAGAAGCGCGCTTCCGTCTCTGGCAGGTGACGCAGGAACTGCAAAAACAGTGGACCGCCTCCCCGCACATGTACAAATTGCAGACCGAGCAGGAAATAGACGGTGAAACATGCGAGGGCAGAGTGAAATGAAACGGCTCCTGATCCCCTGCATTGCTGCGCTGCTCGCCGCCGCTTCGTCCGGAATAAATCCGCTTGTCGCTGGTTCCGCCCTGCCTGCCGCCGGCATCACTGCGCCATCGCCGGGCGTGCAAATTTCCTCCGCCGCCGCGGTAGCCGTCTCTTCCTCCCCGGCGGCATCCGTTGCCGCGCCGGTAAGCGCTCAACCGATCGCGGCAAGTTCGGCGCCGGCAGTCGCAATTTCTTCCGCCGCGGTGGCGATATCATCCGCTTCGGTTGCGGTTTCCTCCATAACCGCGGTCGCTCCGGCGGATCCCTGCGCGGGCAACGGTATCCCGGTCGAAAAGGTCGAAGGCTACAGTCTTAGCGTGGACGGGCAGGTGCTGGCTGGCAACGGGCTTTCGGTGCAGGACCCGGAACGCTGTCAGGACGCGCGCCTTGCGCAGGCGGGCATACGCATCCAGTCGGACGGCAATGTGAGCAAAAAGCTGGATCTTGGCATATGGCCGTCCCCGGCATATAAGGGATTGCCGGTGTATTTCACGGCATACTGGAACTATTCCCACTGGATAAGGCGCGCCGAAGTGCGCATATTCCCAAAAGGCGTATCTGTCAAAAGCGTTCCTCTGGAAATCATACCGCTGGACGACACCGGCAGGGCGACATGGACGCCTGAAAAGACGGAGCTTTCGCCCGCATTCCAGGCCGTGCTGCGCGTTTACGACGAAAACGGGCTTTTCGACGAAACGCAGGCCGACGATATAAAACTGAATCCCGAAGGCAAGCCGGAGGGGAAACTTACCGAGCGGGAACGCAACGCGGCGTACGGCAAGAACCGCCTCGCGCTTGACCGCATCCGCGCCGAGGGCACTATGATAACGGTCTCCGGCGAAAACATAAAGCCGGGCAACGCCATACACGCGCTCGGCCGCGATGTCCCGCTTGATGAGGGCGGCAAATTTGCCGTGGAGGAAATACTCCCGCCCGGACGCCACGACGTGGGCATACGCGTGGACGGCGCAAATCCGATGACATTCCTGCGCCCGGTCTATGTGCCCTATGACCGCTGGTTCTATATCGCGATGGCGGACATTACTATGGGCCAAAACCAGACCAGCGGCCCGGTTGAGCTGGTGGAAAACGCTTCTTCCGATTACAGCGGGAGCATTTACGCCGACGGGCGTCTTGCTTTCTATTTGAAGGGCATGATAAAGGGCGACTGGCTTATAACCGCCAGCGCCGACACCAAGGAACAGCCGCTTTCCACTATATTCACCAACATGGACGCAAAGGACCCGCAGTATCTGCTGCGCAAGCTGGACCCGACCCAGTTCTACCCTGTTTACGGCGACGATTCCACTATGATAGAGGACGCACCCACGCAGGGCAAGTTCTATGTGCGCGTGGAGCGCGGCGACACGAAGGTGCTGTGGGGCAATTTCGCGGTGCGCATCGGCGGCAACGACCTTGTCACCATAGACCGCGCCATGTACGGCGGTTACGGGCGTACCGCCACCCGGTCGGTGACGAAATACGGGGAGAAAAAAGCGTCCGTTCAGGCTTATGCGGGAGACCCCGGCACGCTTTCCGCGCGCGAAGAATTCCGCGGCACCGGCGGCTCGCTGTACTATTTGCAGCACATGAATATTACGGCGGGTTCGGACATCGTGACGGTCGAAGTGCGCGACAAAAATTCCGGCATCGTACTTCAGACCAAGGGTCTTGCGGACGGCCAGGATTACGAGCTGGACACCCTGCAGGGACGCATAGTGCTGAGCCAGCCGCTTGCCTCCACCGTGGTGGACAACAACATAGTCCAGAATAACGCGCTGGACGGCAATCCGGAATATCTCGTGGTGCGCTACGAATACCAGCCCGGCACTTCCGATTTGAGCGATCTGGCCACCGGCGGACGCGCCGAGGCATGGCTGGGCGACCATGTTCTGCTGGGAGCTACGGGCGCCACGCAGAAATCGGACGGGGACAACAACAGCCTCGCGGGATTTGATTCCACCGTGCGCCTGACCCCGCAGACTTACCTGAAGGGCCAGGTGGCGCAGAGCGACGGCCTCGGCATCGGCGGCCAGAGCTCAAGCGACGGCGGCTTCAATTTCAGCTCCCTGAATTCGACTATCACCGGCGATCCGGCCAATGCCGTGCAAGTGGAAGGCGCGACCCAGTTCTCCGATTTAAAATCGTCCTGGTCCGGACATATGACCGGTTACTGGAAAAAACGCGAGGCCGGTTTCTCCGGCCCCGGGCAGATAGCCTCGCTGGATACCGAGCAACTGGGAGGCGAGCTTGTAAATCCGCTGCCGTTCCATACCCAGCTGGATACGAAATACGACCAGACTATAGAGCTGGGCGGCGGGGTCAGCAAGACCCTTAACGTCAACATGCGCAAAACCATGGGCCAGCACTGGTCCACCGAACTGGGAGTGCAAAACACTTATACGCAGGCCGTGGCGAGCAGTTCCAGCACGATAACTTCCGGCGGGAATACAAACAAGGCGGCGCTGCGGCTTACCTACGACAATCTAAAGAGCTGGTCCGCCTATGCATTCGGCCAGGCCAATGCCGATGCCGGCGGCAGCCTTCAGGACGGCACCGGCGGCGCGGGCGGCAAGCTGAAACTTACCGACCGCTGGGCGCTTACCGGGGAAGCCACCACCGGAGACGGGTCCACCGCAGCGAAGTTCGGCAGCGAGGAGCGCCTTAACGAGCGCACCACGCTGTATTCCACGTATCAGGTTTCAACAGACCGTACCGACAACGATGTCGCCAGCGGCGCGGGCCAGTTCGTTTCCGGCGTGCGGACGCGCTATTCCGATTCCGCTTCTATTTTCGGCGAGGAAAAATGGCAGAACGGCAACGGCGAATCGGGCCTGACGCATTCCTACGGGCTTGATGTGGCCGAGCTGGACGGCTGGCACTGGGGCATGACCGGGGAGTACGGTACGCTCAACCAGAGCACCAACACGATAACGCGCACCGCGCTGAGCGGCTCGGTCGGGATCACCAGGAGGGACTTTAAATGGACTTCCGCGCTGGAATATCGCGGCGACGACGGCGCCTCGCTCGAGCAGACCTGGCTGACGCGCAACAGCCTTAACTATCAGGTGCATAAGGACTGGCGGCTGCTAACCAAAATTTCCTACTCGATAAGCACCAACAGCCAGGGCGATTACGAGACCGGGCAATTTACCGAAGGCACTTTCGGCTTTGCATATCGTCCGGTGGAAAACGACCGCTTTAACGCGCTCTTTAAATACACCTATCTGTCGGATTTGGCGTCTACCGGACAACTTACCGACTCCGGCACCTCGTCCGATTACATGCAGCGCAGCCATGTGCTTTCCGCCGACGCCGATTACGACATAATACCGCAGCTTACCCTCGGCGGCAAATACGCCTTCCGCATTTCGCAGGTCAGGATAGGCCGCACAGGCGACAACCCGTGGTTTACCAGCAACGCTTCGCTTGGCATATTGCGGCTGGACTGGCATATGTTCAAAAAATGGGACGCTCTCGCCGAAGGACGTCTGCTTACCGAAGTGGAAGCGGACGATTCGCGCGGCGGCGCGCTGCTGGGCATATACCGCCATCTAAACGACAACGTAAAACTTGGCGCGGGCTATAATTTTACCGACTACTCGGACGATCTCACCGATATGTCCTATAAAAGCTACGGCTGGTTCGTGAACTTCCTCGCCGCGATCTGACGAATATTGCAACCGCTTTGTTTTAAAACAGGGGAAAACCAAACCAGGCGTTTTTTAAATCCAGACGCAAGCCAAGCAGTTGGCTTGCTCCCGGCAGCAAAAAGGCCCTGCAATGCAGGGCCTTTTAAATCCGCTCCCGGGCATGGATTCGAACCATGAATGACGCCTCCAAAGGGCGCTGTGTTACCATTACACCACCCGGGAAGAAATCGTTGCAAAAAAATATACACGCAACAGGCCGCGTCTCTGGCTATGGCGCCGAAAGCAAACGCAGCCTGCCGATTGTATATTCTAGATTTTATGGTTAGCGGAATGCAATGCGGCTAAACCACATCCCTGTCTCCGCTGACTGCACAGGCCGGGGAGGTGGTGGGAGCATCATCGTCCTGATGTCCATGCCGCGTCGGCACCGAACCGCGCTTAAGCTCTTCCTCGTAGGCCTTGAGCACATTGTCTTCCAGATACTTGCGGAATTCCTGGGTTATCGGGTGGACCATGTCCTTATGGGTCCCGTCGGCCAGCTTGCGCGACGGCATACAGAGGAACACGCCCTTATTGCCCATTACCACTTTCATATTGCGCACCACAAAACAGTTATCGAACGTGACGCTGGCGAACGCCTTGAGCCGTTCCTCGTTCATAATGTGAATGCGAATTTCGCTGATCTGCATAGGATACACCCCCAACTGCTGTCTGTGTGTTATATACGGTCCAGCCTTTGCGCAACGCAAGTTTTGCAATACTGATTCGTTCGGCTCTCGAAACGCATAAGGAGAACACACAGGAACCCGAGCCGGACATCAGCACCGCCCCCGCGCCCGCGTCAAGAAAAGCCTTCTTGACGGAACGCACAGACCTGTTATGCGGCAGGACGGACTCTTCCAATCTGTTGAAAAGCAGGTTTTCCCAATCAGGACAAGCACCCCCTTCCAGCATTACTTTGAGTCTAGAAAGTGCCCGCAATTTTGTCAAGGACTTTTTACGCTCCGGTATAATCAACCTGCGGTAGGCTTCGGCGGTGGGGGAGGGGACGCCGGGGTAGACCAGAAATACTTTTTCACCGCCGCCCCGGACAGACAGGGGGACCAGTTTTTCGCCTATACCGCGGCCTATAAGGAAGCTGTGGGGGTATAAAAACACCGGCACATCCGCCCCCAATCCGCGCGCGACGCGCAGAAGTTTGCGGTCTTTCCACGGCTCGCCGGATATGCCAAACAGCATGCACATGCCGCGCATAACGGCAGCGGCATCGGAAGAGCCTCCGCCAAGACCGGCGCCGATCGGGATGCGCTTTGTCAGTTTTATATGCACGCCGCCTTTTATGGCGCAGTTTTCCAGAACGGCCGTCGCAGCGCGCACGGCCAGATTATCCTGTTCCGCGCAGATCGCGCAGCCGCTTTTGTTGACCAGCGAAAAAGCCACGCCGGGCGTTTTTTTGGCGCGCAGTTCGACGGTATCACGCAGCGCCAGCTTCGCGAAAAGCGTGGCTATATCATGATATCCGTCCGGCCTTTTGCCGGTGACTTCCAGGAAAAGATTTATCTTGGCGGGAGCGTCCAGTATGATTTTGTTTTTCATGATTCTTTTCTTTCATTAAACAAAATTTGGGATAATAGCGACGAGGGGAAACCCCGGTTGAAAATATTTGTAATACTTTCGCCGCCCGCGCGTATATAATATGCGGGAGAGAAACTATGGAAATTCCAGATCCCACGGATTGCGGTCCCGAAACGTTCGGCAGGATGTACGACGCGTATTTCGCGCGCGTGTACAACTATATCCGCATGCGCGTGCGCGACGCGGGCACGGCGGACGACATCACCTCCACGGTTTTTGAACGCGCGCTGGACAAGCTGCACTCCTATGACGCGCAGGAGGGGGATTTCGCCCCGTGGCTTTTCGGCATAGCGCGCAACGCGGTGAACGACCACTACCGCAGGCTCAGCCTGTGGAAATTCACCGGGCTGGATCTTTTTGAAAACCTCGCCGGGCGCGACCCTTCCCCGGAGAAATCGGCGGCGGACGGCGAGTCCCGCGAGATGCTGCTGGCCGCCCTTGCGGCGCTGGACGACAGGGAACGCGACATTCTGGCGATGAAATTTTCCTCCGGCATGAAAAACCGGGAAATAGCGTCCGCCACCGGACTTGGCGAAAGCAATGTGGCGGTGATAATATTCAGGGCGCTCGAACGGCTGCAAACGCTCCTGCCGAGAGAGGAGGCAAGATTATGAATAATTTCGAAGACGATGCCGACAAACTAAAACGCGCCGCGGACGCGCTTGCGAATATGGAAAACGACAGCGGATTTAAACACCTCGCAGGCGCGGCAAAACTGCTGGCCGACGCCGATTTCAGCGCGGACAGCGCGGTGCGCTCGTCGCTGCGGAAAAGACTGCTTGAGCGCGCGGAGCAAAAGCGCGGCCGCGCATGGACCAGGCTTGTTCCCGCGCTGGCGGGCGCGGCGGCGCTGGCGGCGATCGGGATTTTCGCGGCATCGTCCGGCACCGCGACTACGCTGCGCGATTTCATACACCGTTTCTTCGTGGGCAGCCATACGGAGATAGTGGAAGTGCGCCCCGAAGTCGCGGTGCCGACGCAGCAGCCCGCCCCGGCGATAGTGCGCGCATGGCAGCTGAAAACGCCGATAGGGAACTTCGGCGGCGAGGCGCAAAAAGGCATGCCGTGGGAAATACGCAGATTCAACTCGCTGGCATCGGCAAAAAAAGAACTGCCGGCATTGCGCAGCCCCGGCTGGCTGCCGGAAAGCTACAGGCTGCGCAAGGTTATGATCACGCCGGAAAACGGCGCGCTCAGCATATTTTCCGGCGAACAGGACGACATTTTCCTTTATCAGGTGCGCACGGGGAACAAAGCCGTAAGCCGCACCGCCACATCGGCGGTGGCGATAGTGGATCATGCGGGCAAGCACGCGGCCTGGATACCGGACGGGTACGGACTTGTGTGGGAGCAGGACGGGGTTTCCTACACGCTGGGCGGCACGACGTTGAACGAGGAAACAGCTTTTAAAATCGCCGACTCGCTGTAATACTTCGGCCCGCCGCGCGTAGTATAAGAGCCTAGCTAAAGTCTCACTTTCGTAGCGAAAGCGTCGATTCTGCCATGAGACGTAGTGGGCTGAGGCGCGCAGGCCCTTAGGCCTGTAAGCCGAAGACCGCGAAGTATCAGGGCAAAAGCGGCGCTTGCAGCAGAATACGGAGACTTTAGATAGGCTCTGTGCGAGGAGGGCATATGAAACCGGCGCTGAAGTTGGCATTTATAGCAGTGATGTGTTTCGCCGCAGCGGACGCATTAGCGGCGCAGGCCCCGGCGGGACAAGCAGTTGTAGTGACATTTCCCGCGGCGGCCGACGGCAGGCAGCCCGCCTCGCCGCTGGATATCGCGGTGACGGTACGCGCAAAGGAAGCCCCGTTCGTGCTGCTCTGCGCCAGGCTGTCCGCCGGGACCGGAATAAATTTCACGCTGGACCCGGAGCTTGCGGATATAAGAGCCTGTTTAAAGTCTCACTTTCGCAGCGAAAGCGTCGATTTTGACATGAGACGAAGCAGGCTGAGGCGCGCAGGCCTGTAGGCCTGTAAGCCGAAGACTGCGAAGTATCAGGGCAAAAGCGGCGCTTGCAGCAGAATACGGAGACTTTAAACAGGCTCTAAGGCTGACTATGTTTTTGCGCGATGTCCCGATGCGCGAGGTGCTCGGTATTTTCAGCCGCATATACGGTATAAAGGTAACGAAGGCCGGACCGAAGATGTACGTGCTCAAACGCGGGAACGCGCAGAACGGCACCGAAGTATATCAGGAGCCTGTCTAAAGTCTCGCTTTCGCAGCGAAAAAGGCGATTTTGAAGCCGCGCCGGATAGACGCACAGCATCCGGCACGCACTCAGCAGGCCGAAGCGCTGCGAAACGAGCATCCTCGACCAGAGGATGTAAGTTGAGCAGCGCAAAGGCGCAGGTGAGAATTGCCAGAGGCAATTCGCAAGGCCGGAGGCGTTTTGATGAAACAAAACGCCGAGGCGTGGCTGAAGGCAAGCCCTATGGGCTTGACCGGAAGCAAAAGC
>Ga0326728_10027289_pt1 | contig 10005 bp, 7 predicted proteins | sample MB3enrmetagenome_FD_207602 | JGI IMG/M metagenome (GOLD analysis project Ga0326728, IMG submission 207602) | Lab enriched peat soil microbial communities from McLean, Ithaca, NY, United States - MB31MN | ecosystem: Environmental > Terrestrial > Soil > Wetlands > Peat | place: USA: New York... | reverse complement strand
GGCCGTGATGGCCACCCTCTACGCGCTCGCCGGGATGCTGGCCTACATCTGGTTCCGGTTCGAGTGGATCTACGGCCTGGGCGCCGTGATCGCCTGCTTCCACGACACCCTCATCACCATCGGCCTCTTCTCCCTGTTCGGCAAAGAGATCTCCATGACCGTCATCGCGGCCCTGTTGACCCTGGTGGGCTATTCGATGAACGATACCATCGTGATTTTCGACCGCATCCGGGAGAACCTGAAAATCTCGCGGCGCGAACCGCTGGAGAAGGTGATGAACCGGGCGGTCAACCAGACGCTAAGCCGTACCATCATGACCTCGGGCCTGACATTCCTGACGGTCATCGCGCTGTTCATCTGGGGCGGTCCGGTGCTGCACGGGTTTTCGTTCGCGCTGGTTTGCGGAATTATTGTCGGCACGTATTCTTCGGTTTTTATCGCCAGTCCGATCGTGTTGTTTTGGCATAATTACACGGATCGGCGCCAGCGGCGGCCGGGTCCTCCGCTGGCGACTGCGCCGCGGCCGGAAACGCTTCGCAAGAGCCCTGCAAGGGCGGTTAAGTAGGGGCCGGGCATGCCCGGCCGGGTAACTAGGGGCCGTCGCGGCGGATCTCGGGGGATCCCGGGAGCGCAGCCGCGGCGGTGGCCACGGAAAGGGAGCTTTTATGTTTGAGCAGACGTTCGTAGATGGCGTGGGTAAAACGAACAAGAGCTGGACGGTGCTGGTTTCGTTCTTGGCCCAGATCGTCTTTCTGGGGATCTGTGTGATCCTCCCGATGATCTATTTCAATGTGCTTCCCAAGGCTCAGTTGACCAGTTTCCTGGTGGCGCCTCCGCCTCCGCCTCCGCCGCCGCCTCCGCCCCAGGCGGCCGCTCCCGTGGTCAAGGTGAAGATCATCCCGCGCCAGTTCGACGCCGGCCGGCTGATGGCGCCCAAGAGCATCCCGAAAGATATCGCGGTGATCAAGGAAGAGGAGCTTCCGCCTCCTTCCTCGGGCGTGGGCGGCGTGGCCGGTGGTATAGCCGGCGGCGTGGCTGGTGGGGTGACCGGCGGCATTCTCGGCGGCATCATTGGTTCCGTCCCGACGGCGGTTCTGCCTCCGCCTCCCCCTCCCAAGAAGGAAGCTGTTCCGCAGCGCATCAGGGTCGGCGGCAACGTGCAGCAGGCCAAGCTGGTCCGCCAGCCGCATCCCGTCTATCCGCCCCTGGCCAAGCAGGCGCGCATTCAGGGCGTCGTCAAGCTCAGCGCCATTATCGCCAAGGACGGCACCATTCAGCATCTCGAGGTCATCAGCGGCCACCCGCTGCTGATCCCCTCCGCTTTGGAAGCGGTGAAACAGTGGGTCTACCAACCGACCCTCCTTAACGGAGAGCCGGTGGAGGTTGTAACTCAGATCGACGTGAATTTCACGTTGAGTCAGTAGCCGGCCCCGGTGCGGGCCGGCCGGAATTTGAATTCAACTCGCAGGAGAGAGAAAAAACAATGTTGCAATTGCAAGTTTGGTCGCTTTATTTACTGCAGGGCGGCACCGTAGGTTGGGACGTCCGCTCCCTGTGGAATCAGATGGGTGGGTTGGCCAAGTGCGTGGTGTTCCTTCTGTTCATCATGTCGGCGTATTCCATCGGCGTCATGATCGACCGGTTCATGGCGTACGGCGCGGCGCGCAAGCAGTCGCGGCTGTTCGCTCCCGCCGTGGCCGGCGCGCTTCGCGAAGGCAAGCTGGACGAGGCCGTGAAAATTGGGGACCGTTTCAAGAAAAGCCATCTCGCCAAAGTCGTGGTGGCCGGCCTCCAGGAATTCCAGGCCCACCAGATCAGCAACGAAATCCCGGGCGAAGAGATCGAGGCTTCCAAGCGCGCTTTGGAGCGCTCCGAGGCCATTGTTCACGCCGAGTTGAAGCGTGGCGTCAGCGGTCTCGCGACCATCGGTTCCACCGCCCCCTTCGTGGGTCTGTTCGGAACGGTGGTCGGCATCATCAACGCCTTCACGGGCATTTCCACCGAGAAGTCCACCGGGTTGGGCGCCGTGGCCGGCGGTATTTCCGAAGCCCTGGTGACCACCGCTTTCGGGCTGTTCGTGGCCCTTCCCGCGGTCTGGGCGTTCAACTACTTCACAGGCAAGATTGAAGCCTTCGACGTGGAAATGGGGAACTCCAGCTCGGAACTGATCGACTACTTCCTGAAACGTTCGCAGCGTGGCGCTGGCGCACGCAACAAGTAGCACGATGGTCTGTAAGGGCCGCGCGGGACCTCTCCAAGGCCGCCCGGTCCGTAACTAGGAGTCCGGCGAGTTGATTCGGGGGAGCTCCAGCGCGGGGCTCCCCGCCTCCTGCCGAACTCCGGGGAGAAAGACGATGGCGAAAGATAAAGCTGCATCAGTGATCATGAAGCACGGCGCCGCGCCGCCGGTGTCCGACATCAACGTGACCCCCATGGTCGACGTCATGCTTGTGATGCTCATCATTTTCATGGTCATCACGCCCATGTTGTCCAAGGGCGTCAGTGTCGATCTGGTGAAAACCAAGAACCCCATTCCCATGCAGGCCGCCGACAAGAGCGACGCCATCCTGGTCGCGGTGACCCGCGACGGGAAAACCTATCTGGGCACCACCCAGATGACTCCGGCGGACTTGCCTCCCAAGGTGAAAGACCTGCTCCTCAACCGGCTCGACAAGACGGTTTTTGTCAAGGCCGATTCGCGCGCGCGCTATGAGAGGGTGGTCGAGGTGGTGGACAACCTGCGTGCCGCCGGTGTCGACCAGTTGGGTCTGCTGACCGAGCAGTTGCTGGATACCACCAGGCCCGGGACAACGGCTGCCGGAGCCAAGTAGTAAACGAGAACTTATAAAGGAGCAATCTTATGTCAATGGCAGTTGGCGGAAGCGGTGGTCCGAAATCCGACATCAACATGACGCCCATGATCGACGTGTTGCTGGTGCTCATCATCATCTTCATGGTGATCACACCGCTGACGCCGAAGGGCTTGGAGGCGCTCGTGCCTCAGCCGCCGCCCCCGGGTCAGAAGGAGACGGCTTCGGATCAACGAACGGTGGTCATCTCGATCGATTCCGATCACAAGATGATGATCAACGCCGAGCCGACCGACGAAAGCCACCTGGGAGCCCGTCTGGAAGAGATCTTCAAGACGCGCGCCGAGCGCGTGGTGTTCGTGAAGGGCGATCCGAATATCGAATTCAGTTGGGTGGCCAGGGCTATCGATACCGCGCACGGCGCCGGCATCGATAAGGTCGGTCTGATGACCGCGAAGGTGGAGGCCGGACAATAAAATGCGCAACATGGCGTTGATTCTGGGCGTGGCCGCGTTGGCGGTCCTGAGCGCGAGTTGCAACCAGTTGAAATCGCGCGATCAGCTCAACCAGGGCGTGCAAGCTTTCAAGAGCGCCCAGTATCCGGAAGCCGTCGAGCACTTCAAGACCGCCGTCGAGCTGGACCCCAATTTCCCCACCGCGCGCCTCTACCTGGCCACGGCCTACATGCAGCAGTACATCCCCGGCGCCGAATCCCCCGAGAACACCCAGATGGCCACGGCCGCCTACGACCAGTTCATGAAGGTGCTGGAACAGGACCCTAAGAGCACCGTGGCGATCGCTTCGGTGGCTTCCCTCTACCTCTACCAAAAGAAGTGGGACGATGCCCAGCAGTGGTACGAGAAGCTGACCGCCGTGGACCCCAGCGATGCGGACGCCTACTACAGCCTCGGTTTTGTCGCCTGGTCGAAGTGGTATCCAGTCTACGGGAAGAACCGGGCGGATCTGGGTATGAGGCTTGAAGATCCCGGTCCCATCAAGGACAAGAAGGTCAGGGAAGATCTCAAGGCCCAGTACGGCGCAGTGATCGACGGCGGCCTGAAGGCGCTCGACAAGGCGCTTCAGATCAACCCCGATTTCGACGATGCCATGGCGTACGAGAACCTTCTCTGTCGTGAGCGCGCGGACCTCGCCGACAGCAAGGAAGAGTACGCCGCGCAGATGAAGATCGCCGAAGATTGGTTCCAGAAAACGCTGGCCACCAAGAAGCGCAAGGCCGAGCAGAAATCCAAGACCAGCGGTGGCGGCCTGGTAACCGACCAGTCGCAATAGCTCCACCGCGGGCGCGGGGCCCGTTGCTGCGCGCGGCCCCGCCCTTCCAACCTTCCCAGAGATCCTTCCCGCGTAGCGCCAGCGACGCCGCGTCCGAAGCGGATCTTGTCGCCGGTGCTTTTCTATGGGCCTCAACCCACCGGCGGCAAAAATCGACCGCCGGCGCTACCAACTCGGCTACGCCGGGTTAGGGAGCGGTTGTGGCGCAAACAGTAATGCCGCCGGGTACTTGTGGGGCGAATTGGCAATCCGCCTGTCGCCCTTGGACGCGCCCGCCGCGGCCGCGGGGAATCGCCGCCACTCATTGCGGCTTGCCGTGTGGGGCAGGTTTTTAGGGGCACCCTCCGGGTCCGGCGGATTGGCAATCCGCCACCCGCCCTTGCACGCGCCCGCCGCAGCCGCGGAGAATCGCCGCCACTCGTTGCGGCTTGCCGCCATGCCGAGCTTGTAACCAGGCCGGCCGGCGCCGGTTGACAACCGGCGCGCAGGATACCATCCTGCCCCACAATCCGCCGCGGCCCGCACGCGCTCAGTTCTGAGCCTTCAGGTCCTTGATCAGATCGGCCACCTTCGAGTCGGTGCCGACCGGTTCCACTAGCAGAATCTGGCTGGGGTTGAGGTACATCCGGTCCGGTCCGTGCCACTCTCTGCCGCGTCTCAGCAGGATGTTGTTCTGCTCCTTGGTCTGCGGGTTGACCGTGGTCTGAACATAGTAGACCTCCCTGAGCACCGGGTGATCCGTCCCAAAGCCGTCGAGGCGGCCGTAGTACACCTGGCCGTTGCTCAACAGCACGGCCTGGTAGGGCTTATCGAACTGCACGACGTGCGTACGCGTGCTTAACCAACTCGCCAGCAGTATCGACAGGGCGATAATAATCGCCGCCACGATCGCGGGCGAAACCGTGAGGGGACTCTTCTCGATCACCGCCGGGGTTTCTGTCTCTGTCTCCATATATCTAACCGGTCCTTAATCGCAACTTCAGACTCTAATCCACAATTATACGCCGCTTCTCAAGGGCTTCGGAAGGGGTGGCACAAAAAGGCCTTGGATACCTGGACATACCCCCAGCGCATCGGCTCCACGTTGTTTCGAGCTGAACTGTTACGCCGTGGCCCGGCGGCGCCGGCGGATCAACCCCAGCGCCATGATTGCGCCACCGATCAGCAAGTATGGCGCGGGCTCCGGAGCCTTTTCCAGGTACACATCGTCCGCGGTATACACAATGGTCCAATACTCCGGCAGTGTGGATCCCACCACGCTGCTGAACCGATCGGTCGGGTTGAAAAAGCCGAGGTCTCCGCCCGAGGTGGCGGTGTGGATCAAGTCAATCGACGTATAGAACGGCGCCAGTGCCATTGTGACCAGGAATCCGGGATCGATCGTCAGGTCCAGCGTGCCCCCTGGAGTCACTGTCCCGGAGAGCAGCATTTGATCGAAGCTGGCATAACTGTTGATATCGAATCCCAGCTCGCCGACGCCGGTCTGGGTATAGTTCGCGAAGCTCCAGGTTCCGATGTTGCCCGCTCCCCTGACGTTCAAATCGACACCCGTGGTCGGTGAGTTTCCGTTATTCACCGAAGTGCCGCTGCCGAAGGTGCCCGTTCCGGTAACCGTGCCGCCCAGCAGATTCGCCACGCTCACGTTTAGCGTGCCGTTTAGACTCAGGGTGCCGGAGTGCTGCGTGTAGTCCGCCGGATCGACCGTGCCGCCCGCATCGATGTCCAGCGTGCCGCCGTTGTTGTTGATGTTGCCGTTGACGTCCAGGGTGGCGCCGCTCTGGACCTCCGTAGTGTTGCCAGGGCCAATGTCCCAGCCGTTCGTGCTGCTGGTAGTGCCGCCGGTCACCGTCAGGTTGAAGTCGCCCGGATTCAGCAGCGACAATACGTTCGTGCCGCTGGCCGTGTCGGTGCCGGACAAAGTGCCCGACACAGTGCCGTCCAGAGTCACGCCGGTGAGCGAAACGTTGTCCGCGTTGCCGGAGATCTGGATGGTTCCCGATAGCGTGCCGCCCTCCACGCTGGCGCCACTGGCGATCGTCAAAGTGCCCGCCCCGGCGCCATCCACAACGCCGCCCGAGTTGCTCAAGGCCCCTTGGATTGTCAGGTTCCCGGCGCCCGTTTCGAGCGTGCCGCTGTTGGTGCCGCCAGTCCAGAAGTTGTTGCCTAGCCCCGCCGTGGTGGTGCCCACGTTGGTCACGGGCGTGGTGTCGCCGATGCTCGCCCCGCTCAACGTGCCTGTGTTGATCACTCCGCCATCGACCGTGGTCACCGTCGCATTGTTGCCAATCGTCGTCCCGCTCAATGTGCCGTTGTTGATGACAACACCGATTACGGTTCCGAAATTCACCTGGCCGCCGCCGGCCACCGTCACGCCGCTCACCGTGCCGCCGCTATTAGTCAATATGCCGGTGAGATTCAGCATCCCGGCGCCCGTCGCCAGCGTCCCGGTGTTGGCGCCGCCGTTCCAGGTGGTCGCGCCCGATGCGGTCAGCGTCCCGATATTCGTCGCGCCGCCGTTGATGGTCGCCAGGTTCGTCGTCGTCACCCCGCCGATCGTTCCGCCGGCCACCGTCGTGGTGGCGGCTCCATTGCCGATCGTGGTGCCGCTCAACGTGCCGTTGTTGGTGACAAGACCGAGCACGGTTCCGAAATTCACCTGGCCGCCGCTGGCCACCGTCACGCCGCTAACCGTGCCGCTGCCATTAGCCAGCGAGCCCGTGATATTCAGCGCGCCGGCGCCCGCCGCCAGCGTCCCGTTGTTGGTCCCGCCATTCCATGTCGAGGGTCCCGCCGCGGTCAGCGTCCCGGTATTCGTGGCGCCGCCGTTGATAGTCGCCACGTTCGCCGTCGTCGTCCCGCTGACGACCCCGCCCGAGACCGTCGTGGCCGCGCTTCCGTTGCCGATGGCGGTGTTGTTCAACGTGCCGCCATTCGTCACGCTTCCGAGAACCGTACCACTATTGATCTGCGCGCTGCCGCCCACCGTCACGCCGCTCACCGTGCCGCCGCCATTAGCCAGCGTGCCTGTGATGGTCAGCGTGCTGCCGCCCGCCGACAGCGTCCCGCCGTTGCTCCCGCCGTTCCACGTCGAAGCGCCCGTCGCGGTCAGCGTCCCGCCACCAAGATTGGCGGCGCTGTTGATCGTCGCCCCGTTCGCGCTGCTGGCCCCGCCGATCGAACCGCCGTTGATGGTTGCCGACGACGCTCCGTTCCCCATCGTCGTCCCGCTCAACGTGCCCGTGTTGGTGATCGTCCCCAGCATCGTGCCGCCGTTGATCGTACCGAGGTTCGTCAGCGTCGTCGCGCCGGCGTTGCTCACCGTCCCGCCCGCGTTGGCCAGGGTGTCGATGATGGTCAGATTACCCGTGCCCGTTTGCAGCGTTCCGCTGTTGGTCCCGCCGTCCCAGGTCGTAGGGCCGTTGGCCGTCAGCGTCCCGGTATTCGTGGTGGGGTCAATCGTCGCCAGGTTGGTGCTGGTATTGCCGCTAATGGTTCCGCCCGTGATCTTGGTTGCCGCGCTTCCGTTCCCGATGTTCGTCGAGCTTAACGTGCCGCCGTTGGCGATATTCCCAATCACCGTGCCGCTATTGATCTGCCCGCCCGTGGCCACCGTCACCCCGTTCACCGTGCCGCTGCCATTGGCCAGCGTGCCCGTGATGGTCAGCGTGCTGCCGCCCGCCGATAGCGTCCCGCTATTGGTCCCGCCGCTCCACGTCGTCGCGCCCGCCGCCGTCAGCGTGCCGGTATTCGTCGCGCTGCTGTTGATGGTCGCCACGTTCGTCGAGGTCGTCCCGCTAATCGTTCCGCCGCTCACCGTCGTCGGGGTGCTCCCGTTGCCGATGGTGGTCCCGCTCAAAGAGCCGCCGTTGCTGACACTCCCCATCACCGTGCCGCCATTGATCTGGCCGCTCGTGGCTACCGTCACACCGTTCACCGTGCCGCTGCCATTGGCCAGCGTGTTCGTGATGGTCAACGTGCTGCCGCCCGCCGATAGCGTCCCGCTGTTGGTCCCGCCGCTCCACGTGCTCGCGCCCGCCGCCGTCAGCGTCCCGGTATTGGTGGCGCTGCCGTTGATCGTCGCCACGTTCGTCGAGGTCGTCCCGCTAATCGTTCCCCCGCTCACCGTCGTGGTGGCGCTGCCGTTGCCGATGGTGGTCCCACTCAACGAGCCGTTGTTGGTGACACTCCCCAGCACCGTCCCGCCATTGATCTGGCCGCCCGTGCCGACCGTGACCGTGCTCGTCACCCCGCTTACCGTGCCACCGTTGGTCACGCTCCCCAGCAGCGTGCCGCCATTGATCTGGCCGCTCGTAGCCACCGTCACCCCGCTCACCGTGCCGCTGCCATTCGCCAGCGTGCCCGTGATGGTCAGCGCGCTCCCGGAGAGCGTGCCCGCGTTGGTCCCGCCGTTCCATGTCGATGCGCCCGCCGCCGTCAGCGTGCCGATGTTCGTGGCGCTCCCGTTGATGGTCGCCACGTTCGTCGAGGTCGTCCCGCTAACCGTTCCCCCGCTCACCGTCGTGGTAGCGCTTCCGTTGCCGATGGTGGTCCCGCTCAAAGAGCCGTTGTTGGTGACACTCCCCAGCACCGTGCCGCCATTGATCTGGCCGCTCGTTGCTACCGTTATCCCGCTCACCGTGCCGCTGCCGTTGGCCAGCGTGCCCGTGATGGTCAGCGTGCTGCCGCCCGCCGACAGCGTCCCGTTGTTCGTCCCACCGCTCCACGTGCTCGCGCCCGCCGCCGTCAGCGTGCCGATGTTGGTGGCGCTGCCATTGATGGTCGCCACGTTCGTCGAGGTCGTCCCGCTGATCGTGCCCCCGCCCACCGTCGTGGCGGCGCTTCCGTTGCCGATGGTGGTTCCGCTCAACGTGCCGGTGTTGGTGATCGTCCCCAGCATCGTGCCGCCGTTGATCGTACCGAGGTTCGTCAGCGTCGTCGCGCCGGCGTTGCTCACCGTCCCACCCGCGTTGGCCAGGGTGTCGATGATGGTCAGGTTACCCGTGCCCGTTTGCAGCGTTCCGCTGTTGGTCCCGCCGTCCCAGGTCGTCGGGCCGTTGGCCGTCAGCGTCCCGGTATTCGTGGTGGGGTCAATCGTCGCCTTGTTGGTGCTGGTATTGCCGCTAATGGTTCCGCCCGTGATCTTGGTTGTCGCGGTTCCGTTGCCGATGTTCGTCGAGCTTAACGTCCCGCCGTTGGCGATATTCCCAATCACCGTGCCGCTATTGATCTGGCCGCCCGTGGCCACCGTCACCCCGCTCACCGTGCCGCTGCCATTGGCCAGCGTGCCCGTGATCGTCAGCCCGCTGCCGGAGAGCGTCCCGTTGTTGGTCCCGCCGTTCCATGTCGATGCGCCCGCCGCCGTCAGCGTCCCGGTATTCGTGGCGCTGCTGTTGATGGTCGCCACGTTCGTCGAGGTCGTCCCGCTAATCGTTCCGCCCGAGATCGTCGTCCCGGCCGTCCCGTTGCCGATGGTCGTCCCGGCCAGGTCCCCGGTGGTGTTGCTGAGCGTTCCCAGCACCGTCCCGCCGGAGATCGTCCCGATGTTCGTCAATACTCCCGCGCCCGTGGCACTCACCGTGCCCGTTTGCGTCAAAGTGCCCGAAATCGTCAAAGCGCCCGCGCCCGCCGACAGCGTCCCGCTGTTGGTCCCGGCGGTCCACGTCGTCGCGCCCGCCGCCGTCAGCGTCCCGGTGTTCGTGGCGGTGCTGTTGATCGTCGCCTTGTTGGTCGTCGCCGTCCCGCTGAGCGTTCCGCCCGAGATCGTCGTCGCCGCCGTTCCGTTGCCGATGCTGATCGTCCCGGCCAGGTCGCCGGTGGTGTTGCTGAGCGTTCCCAGCACCGTCCCGCCGGAGATCGTCCCGATGTTCGTCAATACTCCCGCGCCCGTAGCGCTCACCGTGCCCGT
>Ga0326728_10027288_pt1 | contig 10005 bp, 8 predicted proteins | sample MB3enrmetagenome_FD_207602 | JGI IMG/M metagenome (GOLD analysis project Ga0326728, IMG submission 207602) | Lab enriched peat soil microbial communities from McLean, Ithaca, NY, United States - MB31MN | ecosystem: Environmental > Terrestrial > Soil > Wetlands > Peat | place: USA: New York... | reverse complement strand
CTTTCGCTCGCCGCGACTCGTCGCGGCGCATCACCGATCGCTGACGAGTCAGCGCTAGAAAAAGCGGCGTCGAGCCGCCGCACTCCAAGGTGCTTCGCACATCATGCACAGGGACGATTTGAGGAGCTTGAACAGTGGGCGCGCCCGGCGTATGATTTCGCCGAAAAGCCAAGTCCGCACGGAGACCTGCAAATGGACGAACCGCGAATAACTCCCAGCCGTTGGTATTACGTTCTCGCCGGATTGGTTTTTGTCGGAGGGATGGCGTTGTTTGCCTGGTTCCTGTTCAAAAGCTTAAGTGGGATGGGGGACAAGCTCCAGCAAGTGGTGGCGCCGGGAGACACGGACCTGACTCTCCGCGAGCCGGGTAATTACACCATTTTTTACGAATACCAAAGCGTGGTGGGCGACAAGGTGTATTCCACGGGCCAAAGTATTTCGGGACTTAGCTGTGCGCTGGTTGCAAAGACCACAAATTCCAAGATCCCGCTTTCGCGCAGCTCGATGAATTCCTCTTACGTGCTCAATGGACGCTCGGGACGATCGATCTTCGATTTCCGGATCGATCAGCCGGGCGTCTACGCATTGTCCGCCACGTATCCCCAGGGTCAACAGGGACCGGAAATTGTGTTGGCGGTGGGCAAAGATTTTACCGCCGGACTCTTCCTGACCATTCTGCGCGCGTTCGCGCTGTTCTTTGGATCGATTGGCATCGCGGTGGCCATCATGGTGGTCACCCTCGTTAGACGAATCAAGAACAAGGAACTGCACGCCCGGGCGCGCGTCATAATGCGGCCCACGGTTTAAGCCGTGAAATAATTCGCTGAAATGTCCGCGCCTCTGCTGTGTCGGATTGCGCAGAGAGCTTGTGACTTTTTTCGTTTTTTGGCCATTTTGATACAGTTAAACCCTTTATTTGCAATATCGCTTCTCGCCAATATTGAAAAAAGTCACAAGCTGAGAGCGAAGCTCTGCGGCTGTGGTATAGCTTGGATTGCTTTGGATTGCCGGATCGCCCCGGATTGCGCAGAGCAAAGCTCTGCGAATCGGTGACTGCGAATCCACGGCGAAGCCCCAACCGCCCCGATGCATCGGGGCGCAATCCGGATCAATCCGTATCGATAGTCCGGATCGACAATCCGCCTTACTACAATCCGCCTTCCTATTGCATCCGAGCGCGCAATCCCTTACCATCTGGCACAGGGCTCCTACAACCGAAAGGCAGGTTGCGATGATGAGAAATCTGAATCGCCGGGAATTTATCCAAGGGGCAAGTGCTGCGGCCGCGGGATTCTGCCTGGCGCCGTCGGGGCTATGGGCAAACGCTGCTCCGGCCGCGCCGGTGGCCGTTGCCAGGTGCGCCACGTACGGTCCGGAAGTGGTGACCACGCTGGCCGGCATGTTCGACCAACTGGGTGGGCTGCGCAGCCTCGTCAGCGGCAAGACGGTGTCCATGAAGATCAACCTCACCGGTGGCCCCGACGTGCGTTTGGGGAACTTGCCGCAGGGCGAGACCCATTGGGCGCACCCGCAGGTTGCCGGCGCCATGATCCACCTGCTGGGCAGGGCGGGAGCGCGACGCATTCGCTTGCTCGACGGTCCGCTGGGCACGAGCTCGCTGGCGGAGTTTCTTGCGCAAGCCGGTTGGAAGCCGGGCGACCTCACCAGCGCCGCTTCCAACGTGGAACTGATCAATACGAACTATCCGGGCGCGGGGGGAAAATTTACGCGCCTCTGGGTGCCCGGCGGCGGAATGCTGTTTAAGGGCTACGACGTGAATCCCGCTTACGAGGAGTGCGACGTTTTTGTTTCGCTTGCCAAACTCAAGGAGCACGGGACGGCGGGTGTCACCTTATCGATGAAGAATTGCTTCGGCATGACGCCGGCCACGATTTACGGAGAAGGCGCCGGCCTTGACGAGCCCGCCAAGGCGCCCGGCGGCCCCCGGGCAATGCTGCACGCGGGCAACCGGCAACCCTCCCGGAGCGCGCCCTCGGAGATTGACCCCAGCTCGACGCGCGACGCAGGTTACCGCGTGCCGCGCGTCACCGCAGACCTGGTGGCCGCGCGCCCCATTCATCTGGCGGTGATCGATGGCATTGGAACCATGGCGGGCGGCGAGGGCCCCTGGGTCAAACCTCGTCGCGTGAAACGCTCGGAGAGCTTTTTGGAGTCAATAGGCTCACCGACGGCGATGCCGCACCCCGTCCACCCCCTGCGCCCCAGTCTGCTGATTGCCGGAACCAACTGCGTGAATACGGATGCCGTGGCCACCGCCCTCATGGGCTTTGATCCCCTGGCCGACCGCGGCGCTGCGCCCTTCGAGAGGTCGGACAGTACGCTGAAACTCGCCGAGCAACTGGGCATCGGCACGCGCGACCTCGACCGAATCGAAGTTCGCGGCCTGCCCCTCGCCCAGGGACGGATTTATTTCCGCAGCACGTAGCTTCATAAGACTGCGGCCAAAAGGCAAAAATGAAAGTTGGCGCCGGAATTTTTTCCGCCGGGCTACCCTCCCTTCATGTATAGTTCCTGAATATTTCTGCACAAGGAGGGTTGATGTCTCCTCTGTCGCAGCGCCCATCAGCCGAGTCCACAGCGCGCCGAAGGGCGCATACCAACACCCTTCTGCTTGCGCTCTGGGTGATCGCGGTAATCCAATTCGCCGGGTGCAGGAAAACCGCCCACGAAACGTCGCCATTGGTCGTTGACCACGACGCCGAACAACGAGTCTATAACTCCGACTTCCTCAAGTCCCTCTCCAGCTCGCACGGGCGTGTTTCCCCGCAACTTCCGCCGGGTTGGAGGAAAGTCACGGTGGAAGGGGAAGCGATGAACGAAGGCAAAACGCCCCGCTATGAAATCACCCTCGACCTGTCACCTCAGGTGCTGAGTTTGAGCGTTCCGGAGGAGCTGGAGATGGGTGGGTCTGAGGAGGGCGCTTCGTCATCGTGGTTTGGAAGAGGGCACGTGGACGCCCACATGTTTCCGTCGTTTGCGGAAGCAGACCTTAACGTATCCGAGTTCGCGCCGGCGGCGGCATTGGCTCTTAAAGCCAAGCAATTTGACGATGGCCTCTACGCTGGTGTGGAGATGGCCGCCGAAGCGGGGTCAGATCGCTTCCCCGCCCGTAAGGACTTTGTCCTCAAACTTCTTGCGGCATTGGCGGGGGATAGCAGCGAAAAGGCGGCAGCCCTGTTGACGGCGGCCGCGCGTTTGGCGGGTCAGCAGCCGCCCGTCTCCGCCGCCGTGACTCAGCAGGCCAACAACCTGCAACAGGAGTTTCTGGCCAACGAGGTGCGCTCCAAGGTCCTCGGGTTCTACACCTGGAATGAAGATCTGGCGCGAATCTTTTGGCGCGACCGCATGCTGCAAACACCCATCGATGAGCAGGCGGCTCGTCCCCTGGCTGTGGCGCTTGCACAGAATAAGGACCTTCTCGCGAACTATACTTCGATCCTCACCCTGGCGGAAAAGCTGACCAACCCGCTGGCGTGGGACGATCTTCGCCAACCGGCTGCGGCGCTGCAGGATGGACACACTCCCCATTTCCCCAGGAGTATGTCGCTGTTCCCTCCATCCCAGGCCCATGAAACCAACCTCATCAAAGAGCTCTATGGAGATACGCCCATTCCAGCGGGGTTCAACCTTGCGGATGAGATGGTCAAACGCCTCCGGGCCGGAAGCCTGGACCTGAAACCCAAGCCCAACTCGGGGTGGTACGACTACCAGACCTACGCGCTGGAGCCCTTGGCGATCCCCGAACGGATGCCGGAGGCTGCGCACCTTAAATTCGATGAGTCTTACCGCAAGGAGTTGGTGGGGTTGTTAAAAGCGTTGCTCGCTCTGACGCGGGAGACACATATCAAGCAACTGGAAATTCCTGTTGCGGCCCAAGCCCCACTAATGCCCCCCTCCGTGCACCTATATATTTCGCCGGATTTGAGCTTGGAGCCTTTGGCCACCTACTACCTGCGGCGCGCCCGGTCATATCGATTCGTCCGCCAGGTCCTCCAGCAGGCATTCGGGGCCGAGGCGCTGGCGAAGATGCAGCGCCTGACCGCCGGCGGGCCGATGAACCTATCGCTGGGAGCGGAACTCGACCTCATGGAAGCCCTCTTCCTCGGCGCTTACTTGCGTTCGTGCGAGGAGATCGGAATGACGCCCGAGCCGGATTCGGACTTCGCAAAACCTCAGGATGCGGATACTGACCGCGCTTTGCTGGGAGCGTGGTTGGGTTCTATTCCCAAAGATCCTGATCTCGGAAAAGACATCCGGATGATGGTGCCCATCTTCGTTGACGAGGGTCGTGGAATGACCAAGGTTTGGGTGGTCCTGGGAATTGCCACCAAGCCCCTGAGCATTGATTACGTGAGTCACCCCACCCTCAAAGAAATCAAGGGGCCTGACGGCAAGCTGATCAAGCCCCAGAATGCGGAAGTGGATTTTGTGCCCGGACACGGCAGGATTGCCTACATCGTTAGCGCTGAGGTCTACGTCAAGCATTTGCTAAACCGGACCGAGTTTCGCCAGCTCTGCGACCAGAAGAAAACCTACAAGGCCATCCTCAGCAGCCTTAATTAGCTTTGTTCGGATTGCACCGAGGGGGGCACAGCAGAAGGCGTGACGAGATGCGAAGTATCGTTCAGCGCTACCACGCGCCACTTCCCTTCCCGCGTTTCAAAGATGTTCAGCGCTGCGTTCTCCATGGTGATGCGCCGCCGATACTCGCGGAGGGGCACGCCCATCATGTGGCAGGCGAGCAGGCGGCAAACGGTTTTGTGGCAGACCACCACCACGTTCCCGCTCGCGTGTCTTTGCGCCACTTCCGCCAGAAACGGCGTGACGCGTTCGATGAGGTGCACACCGCTTTCGCCCTCGGGAGGCGCCAAGGTTGCCGGGTCGGCGTCCCAGGCGTTGTAAATGGCGGGGTCGGCGCGCTTGATTTCCTCAAAGGTCCTTCCCTCCCACGCGCCATAATTCAGCTCGGCCAAACGGTGGTCCACCACGGGCCCGTGCCCGATAACCTCACCGATCAGGCGAGCGCTTTCCAGCGCGCGACTCAATGGGCTTGAGTACAATGCCTCGACCGGGATGGGTTGCAAACGCCGGGCGAGCAACTGCGCTTGCCGCCGCCCCGCATCCGACAGCGGAACGTCCGTGCTCCCGCACAAGCGCCCCTCCGCGTTCCATGCAGCTTCACCGTGCCGAAGAAAATAGAAAAAGGCCATTTTTATCGTAAGCTCCGTTTCCACTGACATTATACAGACCAGATTGCGCAGAGCGCAGCTCTGCGTGCGTCTCGTAGGGGCTGGGCTTGCCCTGCCCTTGGCGTTTGTCCGTGGCAAAGAAAGGGGGCAGGGCAAGCCCAGCCCCTACGAGACGTGCCGGTCGGCATCGCGGGTTTTGCTTTTCCTTCCCGAGACGCCTTAGAATGGCGGGGGCGAGAAGTAAAGCCCGCGGCTGCCGGCGCCATCAGCATCACGTACCGTGAATTTCAATTTCCAGCCGGCCTTCGTTGCGGAGTAACTCATGGGGGCAGATGGTTTCTCGATTCTGATTCTGGGTGCGGGGAAAGCGACACGCTTCAAGTCCGAGCATCCAAAGTTGCTGCACGCGCTGGCGGGGCGTTTGATGGGCGAATACGTTTTGCGCGCCGCCGAGGCGGCGGGGGCCGAACGCGTTTACATGATCATCGGCCACCAGGCGGAGGAAATGCGCAAGGCCTTTGCCCGCCCGGGGTTGGAATTCATTGAGCAGAAGGAGCAACTGGGCACCGGCCACGCGCTGATGGTGGCTCGCCCGGAACTCGAGCGGTGCCCCAGCGGAGTGGTGGTGGCGCTGGTGGGCGACGTGCCAATGCTCGAACCGGAAACCCTGAAGGCGCTGGTGGGGGCGCACTGCAAGCAGCGCGCGGCATGCACCATCCTCTCCATGCGCCCGGACAATCCCACCGGCTACGGGCGCATCGTGCGCGTGGCTGGGAAGCGCGTGCGCGCCATCGTGGAAGAAAAAATGGCGAGTGCGGCACAGAGGAAGATCCGCGAAGTTAGTACCGGCATCCTCTGCTTCTCGCGCCCGCCGCTGCTGGCGCACTTGGGCGAGCTTTCGCGGAAGAACGTTCAAAAGGAGTACCTGCTTACGGATCTCATCGAGATCTTCAACCGGCGCCATCTCAAGGTTGCGGCATTTGAGGCACCGGCCGGCGAAGCGTGGGGCATCAACGACCGCAGGCAACTGGCCGAGGTGGGAAAAACCCTGTACCTTCGCAAGGCGCGCGCCTTGATGAAGGAGGGCGTGACCGTCACTGATCCGGAGGCGACGTACATTGAAGATGATGTGGAGGTCGGCCCCGACACGGTCATCGAACCGGGCGTCAACCTGCGCGGCCGCACGCGTCTGGGAACCGGGTGCCGTCTGGAATCCCACTCGACCATCACCGATTCCAATCTTGGCGACGGCGTCACGGTGCGCCAATCCTGCGTCATCACGAATTGTGAAATCGGCTCGGGCTCCACGGTCGGTCCCTTCGCACATTTGCGCGATGGCACGGTTCTTGAGCCCGCGGCGCGCATCGGCAATTTCGTGGAAGTAAAAAAATCAACCATCGGCCGAGGCGTCAAGGCCCTGCACCTGACCTATCTGGGAGACGCGACGGTGGGCGCGGGCGCCAACATCGGCGCCGGCACCATTACCTGCAACTACGACGGCGTGAATAAGTATCCCACGACCATTGAGGAAGAGGTGTTCATCGGCAGCGGAAACATGCTGGTGGCGCCCGTGCGCGTCGGCAAGGGATCGTACACGGCCGCGGGCTCGACGATTACCGAAGACGTTCCGCCCGAATCGCTCGCCATCGGGCGCGGCCGTCAGGTGAATAAAGAAGGTTGGGCGCGCGAGCAGAAGAAAGACAAAGGACACGATAAGAAGTGAATTTGTGCTGATCGGATTGCGTCTCGTAGGGGCGGGGCTTGCCCTGCCCTCGATTCACACCTCGGACAAACGACAAGGGCAGGGCAAGCCCAGCCCCTACGAGACGCAATCCGGCAATCCAGCTATATTCCCATCGCCAGGGCGGGCCGTACTTTTTACTTGGGGCGCGTAAGATATACCGGGCAGGCAACCGCGCGGGCTGCCGTCATCCCCTGTATCTCACTCAAGAATCAACATATTAAGCAAGGCGCGGGTTGGCCCTCGGCGTGCCTCCTCCTGAGTCAGGAAGCCAACCACAGGCAGTGCGTGATGCTTCCTGAAGCAATTTCGCAAGGGAGGGGAGAGACTAACATGGCAATCGACCAAGAGCCTGTCCAAGTTGGACTTCCGATGGAGCCGAACCCGGGTTCGAAGGGCGCCGGCAAGTTTGTGGTGATCTTTCTCGTTCTCGCGGCCCTGGCCGTGGGCGAGATCATCACGGTCAACAAGATGAGCACGCTGCGCGACCAAATGACGACGCAGCAGAACCAGTTGCGAGAAGACTTGACCGGGCAATTACGGAATCAGGTTGCGAATCGCCTGACCGCCATCGAGCGGCAGAACGCTCAGCAGTTGGATGCCGTAAAAACGGAGCTCGACGGCACGGCCAAGCGCATGGGAGCGCAGGGCGGCGAATTGAAGCGCGCGCGCACCATGGTGGCGCAACTTCAGGATCAACAGCGCGCCCAAACGGCGCAACTGAAACAAGAGCTTGACACCAAGGCCGACGAGCAACAAGTCGGCGCACTGACGCAGGATGTCTCCTCGACCAAGACGGACCTGGACACCACCAAGAAAAACGTCAGCACCCTGGCCGCGGACCTGGGCATGGCGCGCAGCGAGATGGGCACCCTCATCGCGCGCAACCACGATGACATCGAATACCTGCGCAAGATGGGCGATCGCGACTACTTCGAATTCACTTTGACCAAGACCCAACCTGTGAAGGTGGCGGGCGTGGGACTGACGCTGAAGAAGACCAATGTGAAGCGCTACAGATTCAGCCTCGACACGCTGGCAGACGATATGACCGTGGAAAGGAAGGATTGCAGCATCAACGCGCCCGTTTACTTCTACGTGAACGGGTCAAAAAAGCCTTACGAGTTGGTGGTAAATAGTGTAGGATCGAATCAGGTGAAGGGGTACATCAGTACTCCGAAGGGTGTCACCGAGGTTGCTTCGCGCTCGGAGGGAGCGCGCTAGCAAATTCCGCGGGGAGACCCGATCACCGTGAGCGGGTCTCCCCTCTCACCTCTTGAGTTCTCAGCATCAACCAAGCTGGACAAAGCGCCAGGGTCCGGCCATGAATGACCTTTAAGGAGGTACACCATGGTCAAGCGCGTTTTGCTGGCCGTTTTTCTCGCCGCCGCAGGAATCTCACTCGCCTATGCAGAAACACTGGCGCCCACGGAGGATCTGTCCGTTCCCGCCGGCACCATGCTGCACTGCCGCACCGCCCAGACCCTCACCACCAAGCTGAATATTCAGGGTGATGCTTTCACCATGAGCGTCGCGGAGCCGGTGAGCGTGGACGGCCACGTGGCGATTCCCGTGGGCTCCACGCTGGCGGGACACATTGCTCTCATGGAGCGCCCGGGCCGCATCAAGGGCGTGGGCGAGATGCGCTTGACCGTGGAGCAAATCACGCTTCCGGATGGCCGCACCTTCCCTCTCGCCGCGACTTTGATGACCGCCTATGGGGTGGACAAAGTCAAGGTGGTGGGCAGCGAAGGGCTCATCAAGGGCCCGAATTCCCGCGTTCCGGATTTTGAGGAGATTGGCGCCGGAACCGCCGGCGGCACACTGCTGGGGTTGATCTTCGCGCATCCCGTCATCGGCGCAACCGTGGGACTTGCGGCGACGACCGCCGATCGCATGCGCCGCCGGGGGAAGGATTTGACCATCCCGGTGGGAACAGAACTCAAATATCAATTGACGCGAGAGTTGGCCATCACCCGCAACGCTCCGCGGACCACCGCCGCAAACCAGGTGCATCCCGCCGGCGAGTGAGTTTCGCCGCCCGCTGCATGGCCACCGAGATTCGGGGGGCGACGCGTCTCCGCGGGCAAATCCCGGAGGCGACGCCCCTCTGACCGTTCGCGAAGCACATCGCCTTCTGGTGAGATGTCCGGAATTGCCCCCACCCACTGCGAGAGCCACCAGAAGAGACGCGTGACCGCTAGTGACTTCGCTTCGTGATGTTCTTCCCCAAGTTAAAGGTCGGACCCACGGAGAACCGCACCGTGTACCGGGCGTCCTGCAAGGTATCGCTGAACAGATGATCGTGGACCAGATCCGCCTGCACGCGCAGGCCGACGTGTTTGGTGACGTTAAAATCGACGCCGCCTCCGAACCCAACAAAGAGCGTCGTGTCCGTCTTCTTGCCGCCGGCTGCCAGCACACCTCCCTGTTCCAGTGCCCCGACGATAGCTTGATTCAGCGAATTAGTCCCGGGTTCAGCAGTCGCCAGTTCATGAATAGCGCCAATCGAGGGTCGAACGAAGAGGGTCACTTGCTTGAAGTGGCGATATTCCAGTTGCGGCCCACCCGCGAAGGTCTGAGTACGGGAGTTGGTGGGTACGGATACGGGGGTATTGAGGGGAAGGCTCAGGGCTTGCAAAACCAGGCCTAGTTCCGTCTGCAACGCAGGCGTCAGCAGGTTGGGCGTCAACGATAAATTGCCTCCCGAAATGCTGTAATCAAAGCCCAGGGCCAACCAAGTTGTTGGATTAACGCCCGCCTGAACATGAAGTCCGTTCTCAAAAAGACTCACATGAGGGCTATCGAGGAAAGTGTATCCGGCGTAGAGATTGTAGCGTGAAACATACGTCTGCTGACCCAGTGCTGGTACAGTCGATAGCAGCAGGGCAAGGGTGAGGAAGAGGAGCGCGGCGATCACCCGGTGCGTTCCTGCGCATCTGACGCTCGTTGGATATGACATGATTCTCTCCTGTATGATGATCACACGCGGCGTGGGCGCCGCATATCCGTGGGACTACCCTCGCCCACGAATTTTGCGCCTCTGCTATATCA
>Ga0326728_10027287_pt1 | contig 10006 bp, 6 predicted proteins | sample MB3enrmetagenome_FD_207602 | JGI IMG/M metagenome (GOLD analysis project Ga0326728, IMG submission 207602) | Lab enriched peat soil microbial communities from McLean, Ithaca, NY, United States - MB31MN | ecosystem: Environmental > Terrestrial > Soil > Wetlands > Peat | place: USA: New York... | reverse complement strand
TCCTTCCGGACTGGAACGCTCACGGTGAGCTCCCGCTCCGGATACTTGATCCTTGCTCGCAGGCTATTGTCGAGTTCCAGCGCGTCAGCCGCCAGATCGAAATTCTCCAGTGCGACGTCGTATGCGCTCTGTTCAGTTTTTGCAGTTGCTAACATGGCTCTTCCTTCTGAGTTTGAGAATTGAATCGAAATCTCCAATACTGTTCAGGGTCACTTGTCAACCCCAACAAAGAAATCCAGAGCCAGAATGACACTCTTGGCCGCGCAGTGTCTTTCGGTATTTTTGCATAATTGCCGGATCTGAACCTGACAAGGTCGGATCGCCGGGCTCTTTGGCTCCGGAGGCGTTGCGGCAATACGGTATGAACGGTTAGCGGCCTCTGCCGCAGGTGTGGCGGTATTGACCCGGCGTGAGCCCAGTTTCCTGCTTGAACGTGGTTGTGAAGTAAGCCTGTGAGGGAAACCCGGCGCTCAACGCGATATCGACGAGCGGCGTGTCGCTGCTTTGCAGGCGTTCCCGAGCGAAATCCACACGGAGTTGCCGCATGAAGTCCACCATCGTCATGCCACAGTTCTGCCGGAAAACACGCGCGACGTGCACAGGGTGGAAACCAACTTCGCGCGCGATCTCGGACGCTCGCAGCGGTTCGTTGAATCTCGCACGCATGAGTTCCAGAACGTTATCGAGCCATTTGGGCCGGCGTTCGGGCGGTCCTGCCTCCTGACGGCAGAGCTCGGCGGCGATCTCGTAGAGAAAACCTTCAATGGCGAGCTGGGCGCCGCAAGGATTCCCGGCCCATTGGCGGCATACGGCTTTCGCCAACGAGTTAATGGGGCCGGACTGCAGCACAGTGGGTTGGGCGAGAATTGGCGAATATTCCCTTACGTGATTCAACCACCGGTCCGAGACCTCGACGAACAAGGCGCGGGCCCCCTGTTGCCCGATTGCATTCCGGTGTTCGATCAGCGGCGGGCGAAACACTGCCATCCGGGGTCCACAGACGAATTCGAGAGGCCGAAAAGCCTCCGAGTATTCACCCTGCAAAATGAATCCGAAGCACCCCTGCTTGTGCGTGTGAGTCCCCAGTCTCGTGTTTGGACTGTACCGGGTTTCCGTCATCACGACGTCGGCAGCCTCTGCTTTGCGCTGGACGTCGCCCTGGATAATGGCAAACTTGCTTTTCTCTTCTACCATACGGTCATCCCAAAACCAAGCCTTGTTTGAGGCCAGTCACATGGATAAGCGACCATTCGATTGCCGGCTAAAGGCGCAGCCTCGCCAGATTTCGGGGCGGCTGCTCCCTCGGCGCTTCCGTTAGCAGCATCTCATAGCTGCTATAGCGATCTTATCCGCTTGCTGGTTGCATATCAACAGGAATTTCGTTGTTGCCATTCCGAAAAGCGGTTGCGATTACGGAAGACTGTCGTATTGTCGGTGCTCTACAAATTGTTCTAGACATCTCGGCGGGTTGGCCGCTGGGGTAACGAATCGGTATACGATATGAAACTCACAAGATCAATGAAGCGAATCGGCGTCGAGACCGCCTTCGACGTTTTAGTGCGCGCTCGCGCGCTGGAAGCGCAAGGACGCAGCGTAATTCACCTGGAGCTCGGCGAACCCGACTTTCCGACGCCTCCGCACATAGTCGAAGCCGCGAAAAAGGCCCTCGACGAAGGCTGGACGCACTACGGGCCGACCCCGGGACTACCGGAGTTGCGGGAAGCCATCGCGGCCTACGTTTCCCGGACTCGTGGAATCGCCGTGGGGCCGCAACATGTTTCCGTTGTGCCGGGCGGCAAGCCCATCATTTTCTTCACCTTGATGGCGTTGCTGGAGCCCGGCGACGAGGTGATCTACCCCAATCCGGGGTTCCCCATCTACGAATCCATGATCCGGTTTCTTGACGCCGAACCAATACCGGTTCCGCTCGAGGAAAAGCGCGGGTTTTCGTTCGATCTCGACCTGTTCCGCGATCACCTCACGCCCAGGACCAAAGTGGTGATTCTGAATTCGCCGCAGAATCCCACCGGAGGAATGATCCCGCCGGAGGACCTCGCCCGCATCGCCGAAATGCTGCGCGACCGCGACGTGATGGTGATGAGCGACGAAATCTATTCGCAAATCGTTTATACCGGCGAGCCTTCGGTCTCCATTACGCGTTTCCCCGGCATGCTCGAAAAGACCATCATCCTGGACGGTTTCTCCAAGGCCTACGCCATGACCGGTTGGCGACTCGGGTACGGCGTGATGCCCACGTGGCTGGTGGACGCGGTGACGAAACTGATGGTGAATTCGAATTCCTGCACGGCAAGCTTCACGCAACGCGCCGGACTGGCGGCCCTCACCGGGCCGCAGGATTGCGTCACTTCCATGGTGGCGGAGTTCCGCCGCCGCCGCGATGCTATCTGCAAAGGCCTGAATGAGATTCCGGGCTTCCGCTGCGCGGTGCCGGGAGGCGCGTTCTACGCGTATGCCAATACCACCGATACCGGGATGGATTCGAAAGAACTGGCCGATTACCTGTTGTACGAAGCCGGGGTGTCCTGCCTGGACGGGCGCTGCTTCGGCGAGTATGGCAAGGGCTACGTGCGGTTCAGTTACGCGAACTCCATGAAGAACCTGATGGAGGCGGTCGCGCGGATCAAGAAGGCTTCACCGAAGTGGGAAGCGGCGATGATGGCGCTGCGGTAGTCCAGCTACTGCAGATTGCCGACGCCGCTGAAGAAGGTGCAGAGATAGCGTGCGAATGGAGATTTGAGTCTGCATTTCCGTTCTAAGTGGCCACTGATAACCTCATGATGGCCTCCGCCTTTATTCATGGGGGTTTCAATGCGATGAAGACGCTCCGGAGGTCAACACCTAGTGGTTGAGGAACAAAATCGACCATTCCGGGTAGAATAGGTGAAAAGTGTCCTACGATCTCATCGTCATCGGAAGTGGTCCCGGCGGCTACTCCGCTGCCATTCGCGCCGGCCAGTACGGATTGAAAACCGCGCTGGTGGAGAAACAGCCCCGTCTCGGCGGTACCTGCCTGCTGGTCGGCTGCATCCCCACTAAGTCGCTTTTGCAAACTGCCGATGTCTGGCAACGCTTCGTGCACTCCGATCAGGAAGGCATCCACTGCGAAAACCCGCGTCTCGATTACCCCAAGGTCAAGGAGCGCAAGGACGGCATCGTCGCCAAGCATTCCAAGGGCGTCGAGATGCTTCTCAAGCGCGCCAAAGTGGAGCGCATCTCGGGCTATGCCACGCTGAAGGGCGGCGGCAAGGTCGAGGTGAAGTCCGACTCCGGCGCGCAGACCCTAGAGGCCAGGAACATCATCGTCGCCACCGGCTCGGAAGCCCGCATGCTCCCCGGCCTGCAGCCCGACCCCGAATTCATCCTCACCAACGTCGAGATCCTCGGCCTCACCGCTGTGCCCCAGAGCCTCATCGTCATCGGCGCGGGCGCCGTGGGCGTGGAATTCGCGTCTATCTTCAAACGCTTCGGCGCCGACGTGACAGTCGTCGAGATGCTGCCGCGCATGGTTCCGGTGGAAGACGAGGATATCTCCAAGGAGCTGGAGCGCTGCTTCCGCAAGCAGAAGATCCGCGTGGAAACCGGCGCGCGCGCCGAGAACATCCGCCAGACCGGCTCCGGCGTGGCGCTCACCCTCACCACCAAGGATGGCAAGCAGGAGCAACTGGAAGCCGAAAAGCTGCTGGTGGCCGTGGGACGCAAGCCCAACACCGAGAACATCGGTCTGGAGAACACCCGCGCCCGGCTCGACCGCGGCTTCATCGTGGTGGACGCTCACCAGCAGACCGCCGAACCGGGCGTCTACGCCATCGGCGACGTGGTGGCCGGAACGCCGCAACTGGCCCACGTGGCCACCCGCGAGGGCATGATCGCCGTGGCCCACATGGCGGGCAAACCGGCCGTGCCCATCAACAAGAACCGCATCCCCGGCTGCACTTATACCGAACCGGGCATCGGCAGCGTGGGACTCACCGAAGCGCAGGCGCGCGCCCAGGGCCGCCAGGTCAAAGTCGGGCGCTTCCCCTTCGCGGGCAATTCGCGCGCCACCATTTTGGGCCATCACGAGGGCTTCATTAAGGTGGTGGCCGGCCAGCAATACGGCGAAATTCTGGGCGTCCACATCATCGGCCCCGAAGGTTACGAGCTGATTGCCGAAGCCGTGGCGGCCATGGAAGCCGAAGCCACGGTGGACGTGATGATGCAGACCATTCACGCCCATCCCACGCTCTACGAAGCCGTGGGAGAAGCGTTCAACGCCGTCTACGGTCTTTCCATCAATGCGTAATTGCCGCGTACAGCAACTCGGGCGCATCGATTACGCCAGCGCGCTGGAGTTGCAGCAGCGTCTGGTCGCTGAGCGCCAGCAGGGCTTGATCTGCGACCAGCTTCTGCTGCTGGAGCATCCGCACGTCATCACCATGGGACGCAACGGCCACCGGGAAAACCTGCTGGCGCACGAGGACGTGCTGGCGCGCGCCGGCATTGCGTATCATCCCACCGACCGCGGCGGCGACGTAACCTATCACGGCCCCGGCCAGCTCGTGGGTTACCCCATTCTGGACCTCCGCGAATGGAAGCGCGACGTGGGCGCGTACGTCCGCGCCGTCGAGCAGGTGATCGTCGAGACTCTGGCCGATTTCGGCATCGCCGCCGGGCGCATTCCCAAGCTCACTGGCGTGTGGGTGGACGGGCGCAAGATCGCCGCCATTGGCGTGCACATCAGCCGCTGGGTGACCTCGCACGGCTTTGCCCTCAACGTCGATACGGACCTGAGTTACTTCCAGTACATTGTTCCGTGCGGGCTCTCGAAGCCCGTCACCTCGATGGCCCAACTGGGTGTCCGCGCCACGCTGCCGCAGGTTGCGCAGCGTCTGTCCGGTCACTTTGAAGAAGTTCTTGACGTGGGCCAGGTCCCCGATCTGGCCTGCTGCTCCGAAAGATAGAATCGATACTTACAACCCTCGGGGTGCCCTGAAGCAAGTGTTCTGTCCTGATGATTTCGTCTGTCGCAAAATCCCCGATCTCGACGTTGACGCGGCGCCCGATCTGGAACCACACGAAACGGGGTGACCTGGTCTACGAACCGTTTCTGGGCAGTGGAACGACTCTGGCGGTGGCAGAACTGACCGAGCGCGTCTAGGTTGGAATCGAGTTGGATCCGAAGTCCATCGATGTGATCGTGCAGCACTGGCAGACGCCGTCGGGGAAGGAGGCCACGCTGCACGGTGACCGGCGCATCTTTGGTGAGATCCACCAGGAAGCATGTGTGATTTTCGAAAATACGTTCGATTGCCGGAAGATTTGGGACTCCTTTGCAAGTATTATTTGCTTGTTCAGGTTTAGCCCAAATGAGTGGGCGTGTCTTGTGCTCGGTACCGGCGTGTGAACCGGGGCATGGAAATGACGTGAGGTGTCCGAGGCGCCTTTGTGACGGGTACTTCGGAAAGGCCGCACGAGAACAATGGGGAACAGAAATATGGAGAACGTTGAATCCAATTTGACGCTGCGACCACGGAACGCGGCGAGCGGGGAAGCACGGCCGTGCGCTTCCGCTAATGTTCCCTCCTGCGCTGCGATCGCGGCGCTCATTCTCCTTTGCGCTGTTTTCGGATGGGCGCAATCGACCTTCGGCTCGTTTCTCGGTGTCGTGCGCGACCCTTCGGGCGGCGTGGTCCCGAACGCCACCGTTTCGATCACGAACGCGGGCACGTCGGCGAAGCGATCCGCTACCACGGGTCAGGACGGTTCCTACGTGTTTGTCAACGTCGAACCAGGCACGTATGAGCTGGTGGTGGAAGCCCCGGGCTTTCAACCGTCCCGCATCCCGTCGGTAATCCTGACCGCGCGTGAAACAGCCCGCCTGGACGTCGGCATGACTCTGAGTGGGCAGACCCAGGCGGTGAGCGTGCAGGCGACGGCCCCGGTGATCGAGACGGACGTTTCGAATCTCGCCGTGACCAAGACCGGCCGCGAACTGATAGACCTGCCGGTCGCGATCACTTCGCGCGCCGCGGGATCCACCAGCCCGATCACCACGCTGACCACGCAACCCGGCGTGCTGACGGACAATGCCGGCAACATTTCGGTGGCGGGTGCGAAGTACAGCATGATGTCGGTGAGTATCGACGGCATCAGCACCATGAGTCCCGTCGCTTCCGCTCCGATTGCCGAGCTCTTCCCATCCTTCAACGCAATCGCTGAAGTCCGTGTGAGCGAGGTTAACAACGCCGCGGAGTACGGTGGCATCAGCGACGTCACTACAATCTCGAAAGGCGGCAGCAATCAATTTCACGGTGGTGTGTTTGAGAACAACCAGACGGCCGACTTAGACGCCATGAACCCGTTTGCCGTTGCCAAGCCCCACCTCGTAATGAACGACTTCGGGGTGTACCTGGGCGGCCCCGCGTCGATTCCCGGAATCTACCACGGACAGGACAAGACGTTCTTCTTCATGAGCTACGAAGGACTGCGGTTGCCGCGACAGACGACTCTCACCGAGAGCGTGCCTTCGTTGGCGCTGCGAAGTGGCAACCTTTCCGCATACTCTGCCGGATCGATTCTCGATCCGCTGTCCGGTACGCCGTTTGCAGGAAATCAGATCCCGCTTTCGCGCATTTCCACGTTGTCGCAGAATGCCCTGCAGTACCTGTTCCCGGTCCCGAATGTCGGTTCTTCGAACGCCATCGCAAACAACTACGTTGGGAATTTCCCGGCATCGATCACCAGCAATCAGGGCGATATCCGGCTGGACCAGAACATCAGTTCCCGGCAGAGTGCCTTTGCCCGGTTCACCTACAAGCGGCGTCTGGTGGACGCCGCTCCGACGGGAACCCCTTTCGCCGGCCCGAGCATCCAGCCCGAAAACGATTACGGTTTGACGGTCGCGTACAACTTTATCATCAGTCCCCGGCTGCTGAACGAAGTGCGAGCGGGCCTCAGCGGCGCGAACTCGTCCAACAGTTTCGGGATGGTGGCCAGCACCATTCAGAACGAACTCGGTCTGCAGTTGCCCGGGCCGGCGCCTGCCGGCAATGAAGTTCCGAACTTCAGCATCACCGGGTTCCAGGCGACCAACGACGGTGAGTCGTCCGTCTCGCGAACCAGGACTACACAGATTATCGACAACCTGACCTACACGCGCGGCGGCCACACTCTCAAAATGGGAGGCGACGCCCGGTTCCTTAGCTTGTATAGCAACAATAACTGGGGATACTACCGCGTGGGAGAGTTTTTCTTCTCCAATGCCGTAACCAAGTCAATCGTCGGGAACCCGTTCGCGGCGTTCCTTTTGGGTATTCCCGACTCAACCCAGGTGGCGACGGTGACCCAGGGGGACAACGATGCGCATGCGCGTCACTACGCGTTCTACGGGCAGGACGACTGGAAGGTGAACTCGCGGCTCACACTGAACTTCGGACTGCGTTGGGAATATCATCCCATGTTCTTGGACTCCCTGCACAACACCGCTAACTTCCTACCCGACAATTACGTGGTGGTGAACGGGAAGACGGTGCATGGCGCGGTGGGCGTTCCGGACGCCTTCATCAACAGCGTCGACCAAAACTTCGCCGGGTCGATCGCACCTACGCCGATCCTGACGGCTACGCAGGCCGGACTGCCGCAGACGATACGCTACTCGCAAAAGACGGACTTTGCGCCCCGCTTCGGGTTCGCATGGCGTCCGGTGAACAAGACGGTGATTCGCGGCGGCTACGGCAAGTACATCGAGACGGAGCTCGGGATGTTGTTGTACGGGGAGGCGGGAGTTGCGGGCGGCTATAACGGCACCTTCACCAACACAATTGTCAACGGCAAACCCACTCTGACGTTCCCGTATCCGTTCCCCTCCAGTCTCGCGGCAACGCCCGGAACCGCGAACTTTCTCTCAGCCGCCGACATCCACTACAAGGATCCATACGTACAGGAGTGGAACCTGACCATCGAGCGCGACCTGGGAGCCAACCTCGGCGTCCGGGTCTCCTACGACGGCAACCAAACAACCGATCTGGGGATAAGCTACAACGCGAACCAAGTGCCGGCCAACACTGTGGGTTACTCGGTGGCGGCGGCAGGGATGCCGTATCCGGCGTTTGCACTAGTCAGACTCAATACGGGCGGCGGGCGCGCCAACTACAATGCGCTGACCGTTGCCGTGACGCGGCGCCTGGCCAAAGGCCTCCAATTCCAATCCAGTTATGTCTTCGCCAAGAACCTTTCGAACGCAATGGGACCTACTCCCGCCGCTTTCGCCAACGAAATGGGTGGAATGGTGACCGACAGGTTCAATTTCAACCTTGACTACGGAAACGTTGCCTATACGCGCCGCGACCGATTTCTGACCACGTTTCTGTACGACCTGCCGTTCGGCAAGAATCGGACGTTTCTGCGCAACGCAGGCCGGGTGCTGGACGGGGTTGTGGGCGGTTGGGAAGTCGCGGGCGTGTTGCTGTTCCAGACGGGTCCATTGCTGACGGTAGCCGCCTCCGGCGCCGATCCGGCCGGGAACAATTTCCCATCGGCTCAGGGGAACGGACGTGCCGATATCGTTTCGGGGCAGCCCCTTTATCCGGCCGTGAAGAATACGGGCCTTTGGATCAACAAGGCCGCTTTCGCGGTTCCGCCAAACAACGTGGGACGATATCCGACGGAGCCGGTGGGTGCCGTCAATGGCCCCGGCACTGAGGCGATATCGCTCTCATTGTTCAAGACCGTGCACATCACCGAGCGAGTCCAGTTGCAGTTTGGCGCCGCGGCGGCGAACGCTATTAATCATCTCAACCTCGGGAACCCCGCGCTGACTTACAATACGGCGTCCTTTGGAACCATTACTTCTACGCAGACGATGGAAGGTTCCGCTCCGCGTACGGTCCAGCTCAGCGCGAGAATCAAGTTCTGAAACCGGACCGATGCCACGCGCACAGCGAGGCGGAGCGGACTGGCGGCGCGCGATGTCAAAGAGGGAGATCTATGAGGAGTTGTAGCGTGACAGGCAGGGGCTCCGCACCTAAAGCGCTTGGTGTCTTAATCGGGCTCTTGGCGGCCGCGGTGGTTTGCCCGGCCCAGGACTACGTCGACCAGGTGGTGGAACGCGCCCGAAAGGAATTTCAGGTTCCGGGGATCGCCGTGGCGATTGTCAAAGACGGCCACGTGGTCTTGGTCAAAGGGTACGGCGTGCGAAAACTGGGCGAGCCGGAGCCGGTGACACCACACTCGCTCTTCCGCATCGCCTCCAACACCAAAGCCTTCACGGCGGCGGCGCTGGCGATGCTGGTGGACGAGGGCAAGCTTCGGTGGGACGACGCGGTGATCCAACACATGCGCGATTTCCAGATGTACGACCCGTACGTCACCCGCGAACTCACCGTGCGGGACCTGCTGGTGCATCGCAGCGGGCTGGGGCTGGGCGCGGGTGACCTGATGTTTGTCCCGCCCAGCGACTTCAGCCGCCAGGAGATCATCCGGCGGCTGCGGTTTGTCAAGCCGGTCGCCAGTTTCCGCAGCCGGTTTGCGTATGACAACCTGCTGTTACTGGTGGCGGGACAGCTCATTCCAGCCGTCACCGGAAAGAGCTGGGACGATTTCGTGAAGGAGCGCATCTTCACTCCGCTGGGCATGACCTCCACGAGTACCAGCTCGCGGGCGTTCAAGACGGCGAGCGATGTGGCGATATCGCACTGTAAGGTCGACGGGAAACTAGAGCCGCTACCGCCGGAGGAGTTCGACAACAACGCTCCGTCGTGTGCTATCGGTTCGTGTGTTGCGGATATGGCGAAGTGGGTGACGGTCCAACTCAACCACGGTGACATGGGAACCTCGCGGCTGTTCAGCGAAACGCAGTCCAGAGAGATGTGGTCGCCTCAGGCCATCATCCCGGCCAGCGACCCCTTGAGCGGTTCGCCGGCAGCCCTGGGCCCACTGCGCCCCAGTTCCAGCGCCTACGGACTGGGCTGGGTGTTGACTGACTACCGGGGAAAGAAACTCGTATCTC
>Ga0326728_10027285_pt1 | contig 10007 bp, 8 predicted proteins | sample MB3enrmetagenome_FD_207602 | JGI IMG/M metagenome (GOLD analysis project Ga0326728, IMG submission 207602) | Lab enriched peat soil microbial communities from McLean, Ithaca, NY, United States - MB31MN | ecosystem: Environmental > Terrestrial > Soil > Wetlands > Peat | place: USA: New York... | reverse complement strand
GCCTGAAAGAGGTGCCGGCGCTGGAAGTTCTGCGGGGTACCCTGAAGGCTGATGGCGCGCCCGATGTCAAATCCTTCCGTGTTGTGGACACCGTTCCCGGTTCCTTGCTGCCCAACTACACCCAACTAGGCAAGATCGAATTTCACGACCCGATTCCCGCGGATGAAATCAGCAAGCGCGCGGGCGAAGCCTTCGTCTATCGCGTGCGGACCCGAGTTTCCGCCAAAAAGTCCTCCGCTGATTCGAATGATGTCTCACTCCGTCTGTATTCCGTTTCCGCGCGCATCACCTCTCTTGATGCACGCGTGACCGAACGTGGAATCCAATTAATATGGCCGGCGCCGGACAAAACTTCCGCGGGCGAGCCGCTGGGCCCGATTCAGGAGTTCCACGTCTATCGGGGCGAGTTGGACGCGGCAAGCACCGCGGCGGCCACCAGGGATGTAGCGCAAGCCGTCTGGAAGTCGAGGCCGCTGCAAATTGCAGCAACTGCGGCGCCCGAATTCCTGGATGCCGGGTTCGACTACGGCAAAACCTATGCCTACCTCGTGCGAACTGTTGTGCTTTCCGGCGGCACCCCGCGCGAATCCAGTGATTCCCAGGCCGCCATCCTTACGCCAAAGGATATTTTTCCGCCCGCACCACCGCAGGGCATCGTCGCCGCTGTAATGCCCGGCGCCTCCTCGGGCTCGCTTGTCGTGGATCTGTCCTGGTCCATCAACCTGGAGACGGACTTGGCTGGCTACCGGTTGTACCGAAGTGAACAAGAAGGCACGCAAGGCCAACTTCTCACGCCGGACCTCTTGCCCACTCCCGCGTATCGTGATAACACTGTCTCATCCGGGAAACGCTACTGGTACACGGTAACCGCTGTGGACCGCGCCGGAAATGAAAGCACACCCAGCGCCGCGATGGCCGTGGATGTCACGCAACCTTCTCCGTAGTCCCGGGTTCGAATTAAGTGAAGGAGTGTTTGGTAGGGGAGTCCAGCACCCATGCCAGAGTCTGTCCGTCTTCCCGGCTATCGTTGGCTCATGTTCCTGCGAAATGTCCCGGTGCGCGTGGGCATTTACACCGGGATCTGCCTATCCCTCGTTTTTGTGATGTGGTTGCTGCTGGCGAATCGCGTGCCTATTTTGGAACCGCTGGCCTTGGGCCGCAATATCGCTGCCGTCGTTTTCCTCGTATTCTTCGCAAGTCTTCCGCTGCTGCGGTTCTACCGTAGCCCCGGTGATCTCATGGTTTCAGGGCTGCTCGCCTGGACGCTCCTCAGCATCACGTATCGTATCCTGTGCATGGTTTTTGTTTTGCTCGACGAAAAATACAGCGCGTTCCATGTTTTCGCGCTGGGGGCGGTCGTTTACCTGGTCGGAGCGACCGTGTCCTGGATTGGCACGATGATCTGGAGAGTGCGCGCTGAGGATATGTCCCATCCTCACCACTGAACAGGCCTGCCGCGAATGAAATTCTGCTGCTTCCTCCCTCCAACCAAGTCGCACGGAAATCCGGAAGCTTGTTATGGCCTGCTTGAAGGAGAGACCGTCCGCGAAATTGATGCGCCACCTTGGCGAAAGTGGGCCGCGAGTAACCAGACGTGGCCTCTCATTGAATGTCGCTTACTCGCGCCCGTGAGTCCTTCCAAAATTGTCTGTGTTGGGCGCAACTACGCCGCGCACGCCGCCGAATTTGGCAATGAAGTTCCCAAGGAGCCACTCATCTTTTTAAAGCCACCTTCCTCCATCGTTGGTCCCGAGGAGCCCATCGTCCTGACGCGCTACTCCAATCGCGTCGAACATGAAGGCGAGTTGGGCATCGTGATCGGCAAGGAGTGCGCCCATCTCGGCGATGATGACGACCCGCTTTCCTATGTGCTGGGTTACACCTGTATCAACGACGTCACCGCGCGCGACCTGCAGAAGAGCGATGTGCAGTTCACCCGCGCCAAAGGATTTGACACGTTTTGCCCTGTCGGACCACACATTGAAACGCAACTCGATCCGCGCAACATCTTGGTCGAGACGTACGTCAACGGCGAACCCCGTCAGTCGGCCAGCACTTCCCTCATGGTGTATCCCGTGGCCTTCCTGATCCGCTGGATTTCGCGCATGATGGCATTGTTCCCCGGCGACCTGATCGCCAGCGGCACGCCGGCTGGGGTGGGCCCGCTCGTTGCAGGAGACTCCGTGGAAGTTCGCGTGGCGGGTGTTGGCATGTTGCGCAATCCGGTGCATCCTCCACGCTCCTGACTTCGCACAATCAGCCGCGTTTCTGTAAGATAAGAGGTAGTGGGGAATCTGCAGGCCTTGCGTACTCTCGAACAGGTCGCCGCAACGCATGCCTTCCCGCCCGGAAACCGTCCCGTATTTCTCAACTGCAAGGGGTAGCGCGTTGAAAGAGTTGCTCGCCGATTGGAAGTTGCTGCTCGCCGTGGTCGGTGGAGGCATTGCTGCCATTCTGCTGATTATCTACGCGTTCGTGCGCCCCGCCGTGAATCCGGAACAAGAGGAACGCAAGCGCCGGCTGCACTTGAACCTCATCGGCAGAATCGCCGAGGGCCAGGTCGTCGAGCTCGCGGATCATCCAGCGCCCGTTGTTGAAGCGCGCTGGGGACTCTTTGGCTTTCGCCCACGCCCTTTGCAGGACAACGGGCCACGACACCTCGTTTCCTACAGCTACACCATCTCGGGCGTCACCTATCACACCGCACAGGACATCACCGGTCTCGAAAGCCAGGTGCGCCTCGAGTGTCTCGTCGCGGGTCAGCCCGCCAGTGTGAAGTACGATCCGTCCAATCCCAGCGACTCCATCCTTGTCGCGGACGATTGGTCCGGCTTACGCTAACCCCCACATTCCGAACTCTTCCTGCTTGATCCCTCCCGTCAAACCCTGTATTCATCGGACAGCATGGCCCTGCCACCCTGCCGCGCGTTCAGATTTCCGTGCGAATGCGTTATGCTTGGCTCCAGTTTCGCGCGATTTGTCGGGCATCTATGAAACAGGTTCTCGCCTCCATTCTGACAACGTTGATGATCGTGGCCTTGACGTTCGCCGCCATAGTCATCCTTGAACGAGCTACGCTCTATGTGATCTCAATCGAATCACCGTGGCAGCGCGCCGGCGCCATCGCCGCGGAAATTCTTTTGGGAATCATTCTTCTTCTGGGTACCGTGTGGCTTGCCACTCATCTGGCCGTGCTGATCTTCGCTCCAAAACGCAACCCGCCCGAGGGAGGGAAGCTTGGCTGAGAAAAATCATGTCACCTGGGAATCCTCCGTGAATGCCGAGCGCCTCACCCAGCTTCGCAAAATGTCCGGCGAGGCGGAAGCAGGGGGTGGCGCGGAACGCCGCGAACGCGAACACAAAGCCGGGAAACTCTCGGCGCGCGAACGCATTCACCTTTTGCTGGACGAGGGCACCTTCGAGGAACTCGATAAATTTGTGCGCCACCGCTGCGTCGATTTTGGCTCCGCGGAAACTCGCCCCATGGGCGATGGATTTGTCACCGGCTTTGGCCGCATTGATGGCCGCCTGGTCTACGTCTTCGCGCAGGATTTCACCGTGTTTGGCGGCTCGCTCTCTGAAACGAATGCGCAAAAAATCTGCAAGATCATGGACCTCGCCCTGCGCAATGGCGCTCCCCTCATCGGCTTGAACGATTCCGGCGGCGCGCGCATTCAGGAGGGCGTGGCTTCCCTCGCGGGCTACGCGGACATTTTCCTGCGCAACACTCTTGCCAGTGGCGTGATTCCCCAACTCAGCGCCATCATGGGACCCTGCGCGGGCGGCGCCGTCTACTCACCGGCGATTACCGATTTCATTTTCATGACTCGCGATACCTCCTACATGTTCGTCACCGGCCCCGACGTCATCAAAAACGTAACCCACGAAGAGGTGTCGAAGCAGGAGCTCGGCGGTGCCATGACCCACAACGCAACTAGCGGCGTCGCTCATTTCGTTTCCCGGGATGATGCCGATTGCTGCGCCATGCTGCGCGAGCTCCTCAGCTTTCTTCCCTCCAACAATCTCGAGGATCCCCCGCACCGCAGCACCCTCGACCCCTGGGATCGCCGCGAAGAATCATTAAATTCGACCGTTCCCGAAGATCCGCAGAAGCCCTATGACATCAAGGACGTGCTACACGCGGTTGTGGACGACCATTACTTCTTCGAAGTCCACGAACACTTTGCAAAAAACATCGTTGTAGGATTTGCGCGCCTGGATGGCCGCCCCGTCGCCATCGTCGCAAATCAGCCCGCGTTTCTGGCCGGCACTCTGGACATCAATGCCTCGGTAAAGGGTGCGCGCTTTGTGCGTTTCTGCGATGCCTTCAACATCCCTTTGATTACCTTCGAGGATGTCCCCGGCTTCCTTCCCGGCACGCAGCAGGAGTATGGCGGCATCATCAAACACGGGGCCAAGCTTCTGTTTGCCTTCGCGGAAGCCACCGTGCCCAAAATTACCGTCATCACGCGCAAGGCTTATGGCGGCGCTTATTGCGTCATGGCCTCCAAGCACATCCGCACCGATGCGAACTTTGCCTGGCCCACCGCGGAAATCGCCGTGATGGGTCCCGAAGGCGCCGTGGACATCGTCTACAAAAGGGAACTGAACAACGCTCCCGCCGCGGAGCGCGACAAACTTCGCCAGGAAAAAATCGCCGAATTTCGCAACCGCTTCGCCAACCCCTTCGTTGCCGCGGAGCGTGGCTATCTTGATGCCGTGATCGAACCAGCCGACACACGCGCGCGCATCATCACCGCCCTGCGCGCACTCGAAAACAAACGCGACAGCAATCCCAAAAAGAAGCACTCCAACATCCCGCTGTAGCTCCTGAATCCGATATTGGTTTGGGACTGCTCGCGGTCTACTGCTGTCAACAAAAGCTAGGGGTCATCCCATAGATTAGTTCCGTTTGGGCACGGCTTCAACGGTGCCGAAAAGTTACTTCAGCAAAAACTCCTGCAAAAACTCCACGTCGGCATAAAACTCGTAGTCCTGATTGCTCTTCTTCTGGAATCCGTGCCCCTCGTCCTTCGCCATCACGTACCACACCGGGGTGCCCTCTTTCTTCAAGCCAGAGACAATCTGGTCGCTCTCGCTGACTGGCACGCGCGGGTCGTTCTTCCCCGCCACCACCATCATCGGCTTCTTGATCTTCTCGATGTTGTTCATCGGCGCAATGCGCTCCAGGAATTCGCGCATCTTCGGGTCGCGTTCGTCTCCATACTCGACGCGCCGCAAATCGCGCCGGTAGCCTTCGGTGTGCTCCAGAAACGTAACCAGGTTGGACATCCCCACCACATCAATCGAGCAGCGAATACGATCGCTGTAAAACGTGGAGACGGCCAGCGTCATGTGTCCGCCGTAACTTCCACCGGTCACAGCGATGCGATTCGCATCGAGATCAGGCCGCGTGGCGATCCAGTCGAAGAGGGAGTTTATGTCCTTGTAGCTGTCCTCGCGGAGAAAGCCGTTGTCGAGCTTTGTGAACGTCTTGCCATAGCCCGTGGATCCGCGGACGTTAGGCAAAATAATGGCGACGCCCAATTCATTCACGAAATAATTCCAACGCCCCAGAAAGTCTGGGCGAGACTGTCCTTCTGGTCCGCCATGGATACCGATCAGCACCGGCCGCCTGCCGCTGAATTTCGTGGGAGGCCGGTAGAGAAATCCGGAGATCGTCTTGCCATCAAAGGACTTCCAACGCACCAGCTCTGGCTCGCGAAATCCATCGGTCTTCACAGCGGTCTCGCTGTACGTCCAGCGGTCCAATTCGCCGTTGGTCACGTTCATCGAATAACAATCGCCGGGGGAGCTCGCCGAGGTGACGCCGAAGGCGAGTTCTCGGTTGTTCTTGTGCCACAAAAGCCCGCTGACTAGCCCGACCGGAAGTTTTGGCACAGGCAGTTCTTTCCCGCTTGCCGTGTCCAGCAGGTGCAGTGTGCTCAACCCATCTTCATTGGTGAGAAAGGCAATCTTCCGGCCATCCCAGGAAAGTGCGAATTCGTCCACGTCCCAGGGAATCCCACTGGTGAGCACTTTAGTTTGCTTCGTGGAAAGATCGAAATACGAGAGTCGCTGAAACTCCGAGTCCTTGTCGGAAGTAAAGTAAATGCCCTTGCCATCTTTGCTGAAACGCGCGTTGGCGTAAGCGACTTTCTCTGTCGCAGTGCGGGGCGTCAGCTCGGTTTTCTCCCCTGTCGCGGTGTCAAACAGCCACAAGTAGGTTTCATTCACGGAGATCCCTTCCACAACCAGGAGTTTGGAATCATCCGGCGACCAGTCGGCGGGTTCCCACCCGCCCCCGCTGAGCTTCGTCAGCAAGCGATCGGATTTCGTATCAAGCGGGTTGATGACCCAAACATCCGTGTCCTGGCCCGTGCGCCGCGTTGACGTATACGCGATGCGATCACCTTTAGTGGACCACGGTCCCGCGATATTCCTGGATTTCCCGTCAGTTAGCAGCATCGTGTCTCCGCTGGCCAGGTCGTAGCGATACATCTGATACCATTCGCCGCCCCCGATGTCCTTTTGAAAAACCATGTAGTCGCCCGAAGTGGGCTGAAACTTGCCGCCATAAACGGGTTCATTGAAGAAAGTGAGTTGCTGGCGGGCTCCCGTCGGCATCTTCACCAGATGCGCTTGATAAGTGTTTGCAAACCGCGTGCCGATCAACAATTCACGCCGTTGCGGGTGCCAGTCTGTTGGGAAGGCAGAGCGTTCCTCACTGTAGCGCCCGGCCAATTCGGCAATGCTTGCAGGAACCTGCGGCACGCCCTCAACCACCAGGTTTTCCGGCGGCGCGACGCTCCCTTGCTGACCCAAAACCGGCGCGACAAGAAACAGCAACGCCACCACGATGCTCAAATAACTCTTTCTCATGGTCCCCTCCAGCCTTAATTGGCGTCCCCCTTCATACACCCCCAACGATACGACACGCAAGCGCCAGCTATTCCTTGGCCGCCGCAACCCGCGTGGTAAACTCGCGCCAGTTGCAAAATTCACCATGTTCAACAAAATCCTCATCGCCAATCGCGGGGAAATCGCTGTGCGCGTCCTGCGCGCGTGCCGCGAACTGGGCATAAAGAACGTCGCTGTCTTCAGCGATGTCGATCGCACGGCGCCCCACGTGCGTCTTGCCGACGAAGCTTACCCCATCGGCCCGGCCGCCTCCCGAGAGAGCTACTTGTGCATTGATAAGTTGCTCGACGTGGCGCGCCGGACGGGCTGCGATGCATTGCATCCGGGCTATGGCTTCCTCGCGGAAAATCCCGCGTTGCCTCGAGCCTGCACGGATGCGGGCATCACCTTCATCGGGCCGTCAGCCGAAGCCATGGAAATGATGGGCTCGAAAACTTCGGGCAAGCAGTTGGCACGCCGCGCCGAAGTCCCCACGGTTCCCGGCACAAGCGATCCCGTCGAAAATCCCGAGGAAGCACAGGCCCTGGCGCGCGGCATGGGTTATCCCATCTTGCTGAAGGCCATCGCCGGTGGAGGCGGCAAAGGAATGCGTGTAGTCGCGGAAGATGCCGCTTTTGCCTCAGCCTGGCGCGATGCGGCCTCGGAAGCCCTCAATGCCTTCGGTGATTCGCGCGTTTTCGTTGAGAAATACTTGGTCGGAACGCGCCACATCGAGGTTCAGATTTTTGCGGATGCTCACGGGCGCGTCGTTTCGCTGGGCGAGCGCGAGTGCTCCATCCAGCGCCGTTATCAAAAAGTTGTGGAAGAGGCGCCCTCCCCGGTCGTCACTCCCGAACTCCGCAAAAAGATGGGCGACGCCGCGGTGCGTTTGGCGCGCGCGGGCCGCTATATCAACGCCGGCACCGTGGAATTCCTCGTGGACGCCAACCTTGATTTCTACTTCCTCGAAGTCAATACGCGCCTCCAGGTCGAGCATCCCGTCACCGAACAAGTCACCGGCCTTGACCTGGTCAAACTGCAAATCGCCATCGCCGCTGGCCACCGCTTGCCCTTTGCTTGGGAGGCGATCACGCCGCGCGGCCACGCTATGGAAGTCCGCTTGTATGCCGAAGATCCCGACAACAACTTCTTTCCTTCTCCGGGCAAAATTTTGTCGCGCCATGCGCCGACGGGCCCCGGCATCCGCCTCGATGAAGGCGTATACGAGGGCTATACCGTTCCATTGGAATACGATCCTTTGTTGAGCAAGCTGATTGCCTGGGGCAACAGCCGCGAAGAAACCATTGCGCGGCTCCGGCGCGCCCTCGATGAATACACCATCACCGGTATCCGCACCAACGTCAGCCTTTTCCGGCGAATCCTCGCCGAGCCGGACTTCCTCCGCGGCGAAATTCACACCAAATGGCTGGATGAACTGCTCGCCAGGCCCAGCCCTCCGGCAGCGCCTCTGCGCCCCGGTACGGAGGAGGCTTCCGTCATCGCGGCAGCTCTCTGGCATACCACCAGAGCGGGCAGCGCCGCGAATGCTTCACAAACTCCTTCCGCCGCGCCCTCGCGATGGAAGTCGCAAGGCCGCCGCGAGCAATTGGACCGCATGCCATGAAACTCGAAGTCCACCTCGAGGATGTTCTGGGAAAGAAGACACGCGTTGTGGAATTGCTACGCGAGGGCGGGCGTTTCCAGATCGCTATCGATGGTCAACCCATCCACGCCGATGCCATCGAAATCTCTCCCAACACGGTTTCCGTGATTTTGGACGGGCAATCCTTCGTCATCCACGTGACCCCTTCGCTGGATGGCAAACTCAAATTGCAGTGCGGCCCCCACGAATTTTCCGCGGACATCGTTGATCCGCGCGTCTGGAGAGGCCGAAAACAAGGGGCGCTGGAAGCCGAAGGACGGCAGCAGATCGTTGCGCCCATGCCCGGAAAAGTGATCCGCCTGCTCGTAGCCGCCGGCGACACGGTGGAAGCCGGGCAAGGGCTCGTTGTCGTCGAAGCCATGAAAATGCAAAACGAGATTAAGTCGCCCAAGAGCGGAACGGTGGAACGCTTCCTTGCCAAAGAAGGCCAGACCGTGAACGCCGGCGATGTTCTTGCCTGGGTCGAATAACCCGCCTCATTCCTATCCTGCTCACACCCGTGCCGTTCTTCACAATTTAAAGCGGGCCTTTTGTGCGTGTGGGATGAACTCGAATGCTCTATTGCGTGGCCGCCGGCGAAGAAGCCGGCGTCGGAATCGTGGATTTAGCGGCGTCGGGCAGTTTGCCGGCGGCTTCGACCACCTGCTGCGCCAGGTAATTCGTAACATGCGCTTCATCGCGTGCCACCGCAAGGTAGGCGGAGCGCAGCAACTGCTCCTTGCGATTGCGCAGCGTATCCCGGATCGTCTGCTGCACTTGCGGATCGTTCACGCCGCGCAGCCCCGCCGCTTCACGCGCCACCAGTTTCAGTATGTGGATGACCTTATCCTGAGACACGATCGGCTGGCTCACCTGCCCGGGTTTCAATGCCAGCACGGTTTTCTTCAGAAGAGGATCCGATTTGTTCAGTGAAGATTCCGGCATGTAGCCCAGGTCGCCGCCGTTCGCTGCCGAATTCATATCCTCGGAATAGTCCATCGCCAGTTGCGCAAAATCCGCGCCGCTGTCCAGCTTGTCCATCAGCATCTTGGCCTTGCGCGACGCTTCCGCTTCATTGGTCGCGTCGTCGTTCTTGCGGTTGCGAATCTGCGCGTCCTTGAACGGCGTGATCACAATCTGCGAAATGCGATACTGCGGCTCGGCCACGTTGAATTGGTTCCGGTTGGTGTTGTAAAAGTCCAGCACGTCCTCGTCCGTGAGCGTGACCTTGGCGGCAACCTCGCGGTTCAGCAGCTTCTGGATGGATAGCTGGCGCCGCAGGTCGCGCTTCAGGTCGTCCACCACCATGCCGCGCTGCTTCAATTGACGCTGGAATTCTTCTTCGGTGAACGGGCTCTTCAGCTCGGTGAACTTGTCTTCCACTTCACCGTCGCTCGCTTCCAGGTTCAGCTTCTTCGCCCGCTCCAGCAATATCTCGTTGTTGACCAACTGCTCCACCACGTTC
>Ga0326728_10027282_pt1 | contig 10008 bp, 8 predicted proteins | sample MB3enrmetagenome_FD_207602 | JGI IMG/M metagenome (GOLD analysis project Ga0326728, IMG submission 207602) | Lab enriched peat soil microbial communities from McLean, Ithaca, NY, United States - MB31MN | ecosystem: Environmental > Terrestrial > Soil > Wetlands > Peat | place: USA: New York... | reverse complement strand
CCGCCTCCGCCCGAGTTGCCGAAATTCAGCAAGAGATTCAGGATCACACGACTGGAATGCGAGCTGCCATCGCACATCGACCACGGGATTATCGGCTTGATGGATCCCGCGCACGGACCGTTTGTGCATCAATCCTGGTTCTGGCGGAGCAAGAAAAGCATTCATGAGAAGGCCAAACAATTTGAGCCGATCGAGAATGGCTTCCGGATGAGCAAGCACTCGCCCTCGACGAACAGCTTGCCCTATCAGTTGCTGAAGAAGATGACGGGTGAGGCGGTGAGCACGACGATTGATTTTCTATTGCCAAACATGCGCTTTGAAGAAATTCACAGCGGCAAGCTGTGGTTTTCGAGCCGCGCGACGGTAACGCCGGTGCGGCGCGATCTTTGCCGGATCGATTTCGTGGCGGCTTGGAATTTGGCGCTTCCGGCATGGATTTTCCGGGCATTTGCGAAGGTGTTTCTGCGGCAAGATCAGGAGACGATGATCCAACAGTCCGAGGGCTTGAAGCACAATCCGAGGTTGATGCTGATCGATGACGCGGACCGGCCCGCGAAGTGGTACTTCGCGCTGAAACAGAATTTGATCGAATCACGGCGGACTGGGGTACCCGTGCCACACCCCATGACCGGGCCGGTCACATTGCACTGGAGAAGCTGATCGCTTCGCCGGGATTGCTGATGTGCTGAGCGAAGAAAACGGAAAGGACAACTCATGTTTAAGACAAATCATGCGGAGGCGATTTTATTGCCCGCCGCGTTCGCTTTCAGAGTGTTTGTTTTGCTTTGTGCTACTGGCGCCACGATTGCTTCATGTAAGGCCGCGGAAAAATTGAACGCGACACAACTCATCGAACTCGCCAAATCCAAGAATCCCGGGCTGCGCGATGCGATTACGGCGAGCTTCGAGGCCAAGGCTTTGAAGGATGGTACGGCGTGGGCGGGGCGCGGACAGGATTTCTTCTTTGCCGCGGAGGCAGCCTCAGAGCCGGTGTTGTTCATTGACGACCGTCCCGGCCCGAAAATGCAAAGTTTGGCTGGCTCGGCACTTTGGTATGCCGTGGCGCGCATTGAAGGATCAGGGAAGGCGCATGTGTTTCACTACGTGCTTGAAGGCAAGGAATTCGGCGGGAGTTTGAATGTGCCCGTGTTTGGGGAGATGTCCTACCTGCAGCCGGGAGTTCCCACGGGAACGCTTTCGGAAAAGATCGTTCACACCAGCAAAATTTATGACGGCATGAAGAGCGAATATTGGATTTATGTTCCGGCGCAGTATGACGCGCAAACTCCTGCAGCCCTAATGGTGTTTCAGGATGGGGGTGCCTACACCGACCGGAATGGCGGCACGATGGCACTCAACGTGATTGACAATCTGATTGCGCAAAAGAAAATCCCCGTGATGATCTGCGTCTTCATCAATCCTGGAGACATCAGCGAATCGCCGGGTACGCCAACGTATAAGTTCGTGAAGGCCTATGCGGATAAGTGGCAGCGCGATTTGAAAGATTCCATGCGCAGCACATTGTATGACACGGTGAGCGACCGCTACGTCCGGTTTCTGCGCGACGAAATCCTCGCCGACGTCGCGGCAAAATACAACATCCGTAAGGACGCATACAGCCGCGCGATTACGGGGCTGTCGTCGGGAGGAATCTGTTCGTTCAACGCAGCGTGGCAGATGCCCGAGCAGTTCAGCCGCGTGATTACGTGGATCGGGAGCTTTGCGAGCATTCAGTGGAAAGAAGATCCAGCGAACCCAGACGGCGGCCAGGATTATCCGGAGAAAGTATTGCGGGAACCCAAACGAAACATTCGCGTTTGGCTGCAAGATGGTTCCGGAGACCTGGAATTGCGATATGGAAGCTGGGCGCCGGCAAATATTCGAATGGCGAACGCTCTGAAGATGACCAACTACGACTTTCATTTCAGTTTTGGAAAGGGCTCGCACAGTACAGCGCACGGGGCGGCGGAATTTCCGGCAGAAATGATCTGGCTGTGGCGGGACTATGATGCGAGGAAGACCACGCAAACGTATGAGATGGATCCTTCGGAGATGGCCAAGCCGCTATTTCGCGTGTCGATTGTGAATCGCGATAGCGAATAGAACCGAAGCGACTCAGGGTTGGGGGCATCGGCGCAATGATGAATGGCGCAGTTGTTCAGCGCAGAAACGCCACCTCAAAGTCCAAGTCGACGGGATCTCCCTCGGGTGGAACGATGGAGACGCGGGATGAATCCGAGGAAAAGGATTCGGCAAGGTACTCGAGCTGAATCGTTGCGCCAACGAGCGTGCAGCCGGTGTCGCCACAGATGAATGTGGGCTCGCCAGAATAGAGAAACGGCGTGAGGGGCTTATCGCCGTCGAAGACCTGCACCTGGAAATCACGCCAAAAGCCCGAGGGCCGCGGAAGAAACTCAAACGGCGTGCCCGTGGTCTGGGGAGCGGGATTGCGCATGACACTGGAGTAGCTGCCCGTAAGTTGAATCACTATAGTGATGCTCACGGTCTCCACAAGTTTGCGATGATCGATCTCGGCCTGCTGGGCACTGTAGCCGTAGGGTTTCTGGCTGGAAAGTTGAGTAAGAAGGGCATACGGAGTGAAAAAGGATACCGAGGAAATGTAGGGTCCGGTCTTGGGCGGGGGGAGATGTTTTGTGTAAGAGTCCAGGAAACGAGCGAGGGATTCATCGTGGCGCTGGCCCATGAAATAGGCTTGCCGGACGGCGGTGTCCGACAAAGGGGTAACGAAGGCCGCATAGGGCAAAACCAAGCTCAACGAAATTGCAAGAAGGCAAGAAAAAGAGCGGAGGAAGGTGAGTGGCATGGGTAGCCTCTTATTACTTAGACGTTTGCTCATACCCTTCTGGTTTCAGATGCGACGGGGCGTGTTGGGGAAATCGAGCCAGACCTTGATGCCACAGAAGTGGGAGCCTTCGGTGCAGATGGGAGTCGTGATGCCGGCGCGGAGGAGGCAAGGCGGGCCAATGTAACGGGCGAGTTCAGGTTGCACCGCACGGAACTCCGCAATTTCATCCATGGATGCGTTGTAGATCTCTTCCTGAGCGTTGAAGCAGGTGCGCATGGTCCATTTGTGGAGCAAGTGGAGGAGCGAACCAGTTTCGACAAGGCGAATAGACTTGGCGTTGGGCAGGAGGTAGAGAGCAATTTCGGGCGGCACGCCGCGGTCAAGGAGTTGATTCTTGGCGGACCAAGCATCGCGCATGGCGCGGCGGTAAAGTTCGCTCGCGCGGGGATTATCCGCGAGAAGTTTTGGCGTGATGTAGTCCGGGTCGCGGGTGTCGGCGAGGGTGAGAAGTGGGCGCGAGCCGGGAACCATTCGATGACGCTGGTCCTGACTGTCCGCGGTGTGACTGATTTTCTTGGCGAAGGTGTAATTGGCGTGTTGCAGCGCGCGCATCATGGGCGCGTGCACGCCGATATTGAGGGTTTCCAGGCGATAGAGATTGCGCGCGGGGTTGAGAAGGCGATCGATGGCCTCCGCATCGGGGCAAACGGCTTCGCTGAGGCCAACGACGGCGCGATAGGATTCCGCCATAACGCGAGGAGCGTTTTGCGAATAGTCGAGTAGACGCGAAGTTTTGCCGTTGAGGCGGGCGTCGAATTCGCGGGCAAAATCATCCCCCAGTGATTTTGTGGGAGTGGCGTCTTTCCATTCGGGGAGTTCTTCCAGCGGAGTGGTGCCAAAACGATCGAAGAATTGCGGATCGAATTGACGGACTTGGGCCACCATATCTCCGATAACGGCGCGGGCCTCACTGGGCGTGTCGGAAGCCGAACACATGCGCCAGAGACGATGAAGGACAATGCCGGAGAGGGTATGAACCATTGTCGTGAAGGCGGCAACGGGGAGAACGTAGCGTGCGATCTCGATGGCGCGTTTTTCGGAGGAGCGCTCGATTCTCAAGAGGCGCTTCGGATGAGACATCGGGCCGATGTGCCAGATGTCGTTCAGGATGGAGCGCGCGTCGGAAATGAGGAGTGCGGAAAGTTCGCGATAGTATGCCCAGGCGCGAGTGATGGCCTCCTCATAGATGCGGCGGGAACCTTCGTCGAAGAAGAGAGACACGGGAGGGATGTAGGCCTGGGCGCGATCCAGCCTCACATAGCGCTGGCTCTGCTGTTCGGAATTGTAGAAGGGGTGGGCGTGGAGGAACGACCAGACGAATTGGCGGCTGACGTTTTCCAGTCCGAACTCGAAATGAGCGTGCTGGTAAACCGTGTGGTGGCCACTATAGAAGGTGGCGGCGCCAATGTTGAGCCGTTGTTTGTCCGTGATTTCTTCGGGAGTGATGAGGCGGGAAGAGTAGCAGGTGCGCGCGGCGGCAATGGCGGAATCGAACGGATGAGAAAAAGCGTTGCGAAGGGTGATGCGAGGAGGAGCCGTCTCGACAGAGTCGGAGGCAGGAACGCCATCGAACATGGGAGATTGCATGGCCACGCTGAGGTTTGATTCTACACGGAGTGAGAAGAGCGAGAGACACAAAAATAGTTTGAAAGATTTATCGGCGCAGTGCGGAAAAGAAAGCGGACCGGGCAAAAGCCGGTCCGCAAGGTTTAAGCAAAACTGAGCCGCTGAAGGTTACTTTTTGACGGCGGCGTTGGCGTACTTCTTCTGGAAGCGCTCGACGCGGCCGGCGGTGTCCACGAGTTTCTGCTTGCCAGTGAAGAAGGGATGGCAACTGGAGCAGATTTCAACGCGCAGCATCTCTCCCTTAACGGTCGAACGCGTCTGAAAAGTATTCCCGCAAGCGCAGTGGACGGTAACGGGGTGGTAATCGGGATGGATCCCGGGTTTCATGGATTCTCCAATCTATCGTGGCCGGTCTGCGCGGGAACCTGAAAGTGCGGGGTCACAACCGCGTCGCTAGGTCACGAGACAATCTGTAATTATACGAGATTTTCGCGGGAACGCAAAACCGTGGGATTTCAGAGTTAAGAAGAGCACTCTACGATGCGGGAACGTTGGCGGTGGCTTGGTTCGAGTAAGTACTTTCGACGCCGCTGGCGTCCACGGCGGTGACGACGTAGTAGTACGTGTCGCCATCGGTGACGGTGGAATCCTGAAAGGTGAGGGCATTCAGAGGGGAAGAGAACAGAGGGCTATAGGACGTGCCAGAGGTGGTGCTGCGGTAGACGCGATAGCCAGAGACAACGCTGGAACTGGGATCCCAGGTGAGATTCACCGTGTACTTGGTGGGAGTTGGAGTGGGTGCTGGAGTGGGTGCAGGAGTGGGTGCAGGAGTGGGCGCTGGAGCGGGGCTGACGCCATCACCGCTGAGGGAAATCGTTTCAGGCGAAGTAAGACTCGCGCTGAGGATGGAGACGGTACCGGAGGCGGCTCCGCTGTTCTTTGGGCTGAACCACACCTGAAAGGTGACTTGTTGATTTGGCGCAAGAGAAAATCCGGGAGAAAGATCGGAGTAACCGAAACCGGAACCGACGGCAGTGACACCGCTGATGGTGATACTAACGTCGCCTGTGTTTTGCACGGTGACGTTCTTGGTGGATGTGGTTTGCAGCGTCTGATTACCGAAACTGATCGAAGAAGGAGTGATCTGCAAGGAATCGATGACTTTTTCCGCAACGCCGGCCAGCGAAATGGCAGGTAGTGATTGAGGAGAATTGCTCTTGATGGTCAAGGAAGCTGAGGCATTTCCTGGAGTCGTAGGGGTAAAGGCTACGGTGTAGTCGAGACTCAGGGCTGGTAGCAGGGTACGGGGAAGAGAAGGGCCGCTGATAGCGAACTCTTTAGTGGAGAGCGAAATAGAAGAGATTTGTAATGGCGCATTGCCCGAATTGGTGAGTTGGAGTGTTTGCGTGGCGGTTTGGCCGACGACAACGGTCTTGAAATTGAAGCTAAGTGCCGAGAGTGCGATGTTCGGTTCTGGAGGTGGAGTGTGCCGACCGAAGTCGGCGCAACCAGCAATAAAGACAGACACGCACGCGAGGCAAGCAAGCAATGCGCAGCCAAGAACTGCGGAAGTCGATGAACGGGGGAATAGCACGATGAGAACGAACCCCCTCAGGTTCACCACTCGAAAATAGCTTTGGTTCAGCTGTACAGGCAACCTGTCCCCAGTACAGTTGTGGGACAGGAGTTGACCTGGTCGTACCTGTACCAATGGACAGTGCCGCAACCCGATAATCGCCAGCATGGCGCTGATTTAGGAAGGGATGGAACACGGTTCCGGAGACGAAGGAAGACTCTGTGGAAGAAATGTCCTTCCGGAGGGGGGCTTGCGATGGTTTTGCTGAGTTTCCAGGATCAGGAGACGAAGTGGCAACCCAAACGGAACGTACCTTCAGCCGTACGGCGGGACCAGACGGGCTTCAGATAGACCCGGACCGGCGGGAGTATGGGGACGTGCAGGATAGCGAGGATGTTTTCGGGGAGATCCTCCGGCTGTTCAAATTCGAGCGCGACACCGCCGAAGCCGAGATCCAGTACACGTGCGCGGCGAGCGCCTTGCTCACCAATGATAGCGTAGGCATTCGTGCCAACCATGGAAACGCGTTCAGCTTTTCGTTGAATCGCGTAGGAAGCCGGCGTCTCGAGCGCGGGTGGAGTTTGCGTCGTTAGGGATCGCGCGGCGAGAGAAGAAGCGCCGGCAAAATCGGAAGGAGCCTTTTCGCCCGGACGGCCAGCAGAGATGGAGATGGGAGGGGCCGTCGCAGGGGATGGAGCAGCGGAGGGTGGAGCTGCAATGCGTGCAGAGCCCTCGGCCGTGCGCGAGTGATTGGCGTGCTTCAGGCGGTACAGGCGTTCGTCTGCGATGCGCACGAGTTGATCAGACTGATCGCCGTCCTGAGGGAAGTTTGCAACGCCGTGATCCATGGTCACTGGGAAGGCCAGTTGCAAAGGGCGCAGGGTCTCGGCAAAGACGGTTTCAATGCGACGGCTTAGGGCCAGGGCTTGAGCGGCATCGGTTTGAGGAAGAAGGAGAGCGAATTCATCGCCACCAATGCGGAAAGCGGAGTCTGAAGTACGCAAGGCTTTTTGGAGGGTGGAGGCAGCGGCGCGGAGAACCTCGTCGCCTCGCGGGTGCCCATACTTGTCGTTCACTTCCTTGAAGCGGTGCAGATCCAGGATGACAATGCCCAGCGGGAGGCCGTAACGGCGAGCGCGATTGAGTTCCTTCTCGAAAGACTCCGCAAATAGACGGCGATTGTAGAGGCCGGTGAGGGGATCGGTGACGGCATTGACCTGAAGTTTCTTGTACTCGTCATACTCGAGCACAACCGGAACACGAATTAGGCCAGCGGAGGAGAGCACATCCATCAGAATCGTTTTCAGCGATATGGGGCGGCCGAGTTGCTCCGTCAGTTCGCGGCGTCTTGTAAGAATTTCCTCCCACAACTGGAGGCATTGAGATTCACGAAGATCCAGATGGGTGGTGGTGCGAAAATAGCGCTGCAGAAACTGGCTGCGCGCTGGAATGTCCATGACGTCGAGCGTGTCGGCGAGGAGCTCGAGGTAAGCATCTTCCATGGGCAAACGCGGGGCCGCTGGGGCTCCGGGACTGGGCATGGCCGGATTTTCCTACAATCTGCCTCTCCCCGCGGGGGCTGGGGCAAGCACAATTGGATGACTGACCCTAAAAGGGAGCAAATCATGTGCCAATCAAGACCGTGTGTGCAACCTGCATCCACGGAAAGAAGAGGCGAAGGGGACGGCGGTATCCTATTACAAAACGACAAGATAAGCGAGTTCCAGAACGATGTTTTTTTGACAAGGTGGCAGGCCAACCCTAGCGGATACAGGAGAGGGAGGCGGGGCGGTTCGTAGGGGATAGGGAATTACTCAAGAGGGTGAAGGAATTCCAACCCAACTAGACGAAGGTCACCCAAAAGACCCAATCGGCGCACTTTGGCCACAATCGGGGAAGTTTCGCTCGGTATGAGGCTCGAGGAGGCAGGGGAGGGGGCGGGGATGGTGAGGTGGACCGTCTGATCAGGGCGGAGGAGGTGTTCGGAGGTAATGCAGGCTCCCGTGGCGCTGATATTGAGCGTCCTGGTGAGCTCAATGAACTCAGCACCCGACGCGTCCGATGCCCGCAGAAAGACGGGAACCTGGATGCGAATGCGAGGCGATCGGCGTGACTCGGGGGAATCCACGCGGAGCCCCTCCTTGGAATGATCGAGGCGCAGGGCCATAGTGATAGTACTCACGAACTAGTACAGAGAGTGCAGATTGAGTGCCAGTCTAGGGGCATATGTCCTGAAGTAAGGTCTCATTGAATCAGGAAGTTAACAACTATCGCAAGGAGGGTGTGGGGCATGAGCACAAGGATGGTCGACAATGGGATAGGCAATTTCCCAATTTGTGCAAATGGAACGCTTTTGCCATTGACAGGCCGGGGAGGGTCTGCAACGATGGGCAGCACGGAATAGGAAAATTTTTTCCACTGTCTTGGGAGACAGCCGAAGCATGAATAGCCCAGTCACAACAGATTCGGGGAGGATGCCTGCCTCGAGCCCGAATCTTACCGTTGCACACGTCCGAGCGCTTCTTGAGACAGTGGATAAGGGCGTAGTGGTGGCAAACCTTGATGGACGCGTGTTGATGGTTAATGCGCGTGGCCGCAAATGCCTGGAAGCGCATGGCAAAGAGGAGACTACCCCTCTCAACATATTTGAGGATGTGCTGAAAATCGATCCTAAGACGATCTCTCAGAGAATCGAAAGTGGCGAAAACCAAATTGATCTGCAAGGCAAAACGGGCGTCAAAGCCTATCGGGTGCGGGTGCGTTGGATGCCGGAATCGGACTGGCTGGCAATCCAGTTTGAGAACGATGAGGAAGATGAGAATGGAGCGGAGAGCGCCGCCCAACTGACGGTACAGGAACTGCTGCAGGAACGGGAGATCACGTACCGGAATTTACTTGCGGCCTACCTGAAATTGCAGGAAGTAAACCGCCAAAAAACCGTCTTTCTGGCGTCGGCGGCACATGAGCTGAAGACTCCCCTGGCGGTAATCAAGGGATACTACGATCTGCTGCTGACGGGGTCACTCGGAAGACTGAGCGAGAAACAAAAAGACATCCTGGAGGAGTCGAAGGAAAGCTGCGAGAGGTTGGTGCGGCTGGTGTCAATGTTCCTCAACTACTCCGCCCTGGAGAGTGGAAAGCTGGTGCTGCAGCTGCGAGAGAACGATTTAAGAGATTGTCTTGCGGAGATGGCCAGCCGATGGTCGGAGGCGTTCCAGCGAAAAGGGGTAAAGCTGGAGACGATGCTCGATCCTTCGATCCCTACGTTCCGGTTCGACTATCAGAAAGTACAACAGGCAGCGGCGAACTTGCTGGACAACGCGTTGAAGCACACGCCTACCCAGGGAACGGTAACCTTGCGCGCGCGGCCGCATTTTTGGGAGCGCCGGGTGGCGGAAATCGCGCCGGTTGAAGAGCGAAGGAGATTCCGTCTGCCACGACCGAACAGCGTGGAAGTGAGCGTGACGGACTCCGGAGCAGGGATTGCGCCCGAGCACCATCAGGAAATCTTCGAGGATTTTGTGCGCGTGGACCGGAATACGTCCGGCATGGGATTGGGGCTGGCCATCGCGAAAAGATTGATTCAAGCGCATCGGGGGAAAATCTGGGTGGAAAGCGAACAGAGCCGGGGAAGTACGTTCGCGTTTTTGCTGCCAATGGATCAGAACTGAGCATTGGGTGGGACGAGGAGAAAGAATCATGGCCGTGAAAGAAGTGAAAGAGAAGATCCTGGTCGTCGATGACGAGCCAAGTATTCGAAAATACCTGAAAACGCTGCTGGAGGTGGATGGGTTTGAAGTGGAGACGCTGAGCGGAGGCAGGGAAGCCCTGACGAAAATAAGCGCAGGCGAGCGGCCGGATTTCATCATTTTGGATGTGCTGATGCCCGAAATGAGCGGGCTCGATACGCTGAAGGAACTAATGCATCTGGACCGCAGCCTGAATGTGATCATGCTGTCCTGCTCGAATGAAGTGGGCACGGTAGTAGAGGCGATCCGGT
>Ga0326728_10027279_pt1 | contig 10008 bp, 5 predicted proteins | sample MB3enrmetagenome_FD_207602 | JGI IMG/M metagenome (GOLD analysis project Ga0326728, IMG submission 207602) | Lab enriched peat soil microbial communities from McLean, Ithaca, NY, United States - MB31MN | ecosystem: Environmental > Terrestrial > Soil > Wetlands > Peat | place: USA: New York... | reverse complement strand
GCGGTTTCCGTCGCGCTGCCGCTCCCCTGCCGCTGATACCACAACAGACCGCTATACACATAGTGCACGCCGGAGATGGCAATGGTGACGGCGGTCAGATACCACGCCGTCAGGTTGGCGCTGGCCATCGGCATGTCCGGCCGGGCCAAGGTCACCAGCGCGAAACCGATGGTCAGCATCTCGAGGAAGGTGTTGAGTTTGCCCACGGGCGTCGGGTTAACCTCGATGGGGGTGCTGACGAAGTAGATGACGAGGTAGCCCGTGAGGATGACGGCGTCGCGGGTCAGCACCAAAATCATCAGCCACGACGGAATGACCCCAAGCCAAGTCAGAACGACGAACGAGCTCACCAGCAGCATCTTGTCCGCCAGCGGGTCGAGGCTCGCTCCCAGATCACTTTTCGAGTTCATCAGCCGCGCCAGCACGCCGTCGACGGTGTCGGTGATCCCGGCAGCCACGAAAACCACCAGGCCGGCCCCGTAGTGCTGGTTGCTGATCAGGATGAGGAAAACGGGAACGGCGATGATGCGCAGGAGCGTGAGGAAATTCGGCAGTGTCAGCATGCGGTCGTGCGTCGTGCTCGTGGTTCGTGCTCGTTATGATGCCTGCCCGTGCTTACCACCTCTCCGAGCACGATTCACGCGCACCATTCACGATAGTTGACTTCCGATCGCCTTCCGCACCTGGCCCGCCAGCTTCGGCGGCACCAGCGCGGTCACCTCGACCTGGCCGTCACGATAGTCCTCCTGCAGCACTGTGCCCGCCTGGTGCAGGCGCGCCACCAGGTCGCCCCGGCCCGCAGGCAGCCAGATGTGCAGGCGCTCGCGCCCCACCTGCAAGGCGCTGTCGATGGCCTCGAGCAGCCCGGGGATACCCTCGCCCGTGCGCGCCGAGATCGGACGGCGATTGGGCTCGCTGGCAAACGGGCGGTGGCCGCGCGGCAGGAGATCGATCTTGTTGAGCACGGTGAGGCGCGGCGCGGCGCCGGCCTGCAGCTCGCCGAGCACGCGCTCGACGATCTGCATCTGCTCCGGCGCGTGCGGGTTGCTGGCATCCACCACGTGCAACAGCAGGTGTGCGGTGCGCACCTCTTCCAGCGTGCTCTTGAAGGCGTCGACGAAGCCGTGCGGCAGCTTGTTGATGAACCCCACCGTGTCGATCAGCAGCGCCGTCCCGCCGCTGGGCAGGTCGAGCCGGCGCACGGTGGGGTCGAGCGTCGCGAAGAGTTTGTCTTCGACCAGCACGCCGGCCGCCGTCAGCCGGTTCATCAGCGTCGACTTGCCGGAGTTGGTGTAGCCCACCAGCGCCACGGTCGGGTACGGCACCGCGGCGCGGCTCTCCCGGTGCAGCCGCCGCGTGCGCGTGACCTCCTCCAGCCGCCGCCGCAGCGCCCCGATGCGCGTGCGCACGCGCCGGCGATCCACCTCCAACTGCGTCTCACCAGGGCCGCGGGTGCCGACGCCGCCACCCAGGCGTGACAGGTGCTGCCATTGGCGCGTGAGCCGTGGCAACAGGTACTGCAACTGCGCCAGCTCCACCTGCAGCTTGCCGGCCAGGCTGCGGGCGCGCTGCGCGAAGATGTCGAGGATGAGCTGGCTGCGGTCGATGACCTTCACCTCCAGCGCGCCTTCGAGGTTGCGCTGCTGCGCCGGCGACAGTGCGTCGTCGAAGATGGCGACGTCGGCACCGCGCTCCTGTACCAGCTGGCGCACCTCGGCAACCTTGCCCGCGCCGACGAAGGTCGCAGGGTGGATGCGTCGGACCGGCTGCAACGCCTTGGCGGCGACGCCCACGCCGGCCGTTTCCGCCAGGCACTCCAGTTCGCTTAGCGACTCCTCACCGCTGAGCACGCCGTCATCACGACGTGTGGTAGCCACCAGGACGGCGCGCTCCGCCTGCACAGCGGGAGCGCGCGCGCCCGAAGCCCGCTGGTCCGTTGCGCGCCGCCGCTGCGCTTGCGCCGCGCCCCCATCGGACTTCACAGGAATGAGGTCACCCCGTTGCCGAACAAGCGTTCCACTTCCTCAACCATGCCCTCGGTGGGCGCGACTTTCAACTCGGGCGGCAGGGCGATCACCGTCTCGGTGCGGTCCGGCAGCAGCAGATGGAGAAAGGCGTTGCACGAGCCGCGGTGCTGCGTCAGCGTCTGCCGCAGCGTGCGCAAGTGCTCGGCGCTGACGCGCTCGGTCTGCAGCGCGAAGTGCACTTCCTTGGCCGCTTTCCCGCGCGCCTCGATCAGCATGGAGATTTCGTCGGCGATCACTTGGCAGCGCTCCTCGCTGACCTCGAGCGTACCGGTGACGAACACCGGTTCGTCGCCATGGATCGCCTTCTCGCAGTGACGGTAGGTCTCGGGCCAGGCGATGACCTCGACCGCACCCCATTGGTCTTCCAGGTTGAACGTGGCGTAGCGGTCGCCTTTGCGGCTGTTCTTCAGCTTCAGCGTAAGGACGACGCCGCCCAAGCGCACCTTCTCCTGGTGGCTGCGGTTGCGCAGCTCGGCGGTGGTGGCGTCGGCAAAGCGCTTCAGGTCGCGCGCGTATTTGTCCAGCGGATGCCCGGTGATGAAGAAGCCGATGGCATCGCGCTCGGCGCGCAGGCGTTCTTTCGTGTCCCACTCGGGCACCTCGGGCAGCGGCGGCGGCTGCGACACCGTCACCTTGATGCTGCCGGGCGCGAACAAGCCGATCTGGTTCAGCTCTTCGACGCGGTTGCCTGGGGCGGCCCACTGGCAAGTTCGGTCCACACCTTCCAGCAAGCGCCGCCGCGGCTCGCCGAGGAAGTCGAAGGCGCCGCACTTGATCAGGCTCTCGATGACGCGCTTATTCACCTGCTGCGTTTGCACACGCTTGCAGAAATCGGCGAGCGAAGTGAACGCGCCCTGTTCGCGCGCCGCGATGATCCCCTCGATGGCCTTGGAGCCGACGCCGCGCACGGCGCCGAGCCCGAAGCGGATCGGCCGCTTGCCGTCTGCACCCGGCCGGCCGACGGTGAAGTCCTCCCGGCTCTCGTTGACGTCCGGGGGCAGGATGGCGATGCCGTGGGCGCGGCACTCGGCGATGTTCTTGTACGTTTTATCGGTCTCGCCCATCTCCAACGTCATCAGCCCGGCCATGAACTCTTCCGGAAAGTGCGCCTTCAGGTAGGCGGTCTGGTACGAGATCAGGGCGTAGGCGGCGGCGTGCGACTTGTTGAAGCCGTAGGCGGCGAAGGTCTCCATCTGCTCGAAGATCTCGCGCGCTAGCTTCTCCGGTACCTTGCGTTGCACGGCTCCGGCAATGAAACGGTCCTTCTCGCGTTCCATCGCCGCCTTCTTCTTCTTGCCCATGGCGCGGCGCAGGTTGTCGGCGTCCCCGAGTGTGTAACCCGCCAGTGCCTGGGCGACCTGCATCACCTGCTCCTGATAGACGATGACACCGCAAGTGTCTTTCAGGATCGGTTCGAGCGCCGGATGCAGGTACTTGATCGGTTCTTTGCCGTGCTTGCGCTTGGTGAATTGCTCGACCATGCCGCCGTCGAGCGGACCGGGACGGAAAAGCGCGTTGACGGCGATGATGTCTTCGAACGTGGTCGGCCGCAGCTGCGTGAGCAGCTTGCGCATGCCGCCGCTCTCCATCTGGAACACGCCCACGGTGTCGCCTCGGGCGATCAGCTTGTAGGTGTCGCGGTCATTCAGCGGCAGCGTGCTGAAGTCGACGGTGATCCCGCGGCTCTCCCGCACGCGGAGAACGACCTTGTGCACCATGGTCAACGTCTTCAGCCCGAGGAAGTCGAACTTGATCAGCCCGATGGCATCGACGTCGGGGCCCTGGTATTGCGTCATCACCGCGCCGTCTTTGTCGACGAACAGCGGCAGGCTTTCGATCAGCGGCTCGGCGCTGATGACGATGCCGGCGGCGTGCTTGGACGCATGCCGGAGCAGGCCTTCGAGGCGCTCGGCGTAAGCGAACAGTTGCTCCTCGCGCTCGCCTTTCCGGCGCAGCTCCTGCAGGCGCGGCTCCATTTTGAAGGCTGCGGCCAGCGGGAACTCCTTGCCCTGTTTCGGCGCCGGATAGAGCTTGGCCATACGGTCCGTCTCGGTGAAGGTGAAGTCGAGCACGCGGCCAACGTCCTTGATGGCCTGCTTCCCTTTCAGGGTTCCGAAGGTGATGATCTGCGCCACCCGATCCTCGCCGTATTTCTGGCGCACGTACTGGATCACCTCGTCGCGGCGCTCGAAGCAGAAGTCCATGTCGATATCAGGCATCGACTTACGTTCGGGGTTGAGGAAGCGCTCGAACAGCAGGTTGTACGGAAGCGGATCGAGGTCGGTGATGCCGAGGGCGTACGCCACCAAGCTGCCGGCCGCCGACCCCCGCCCGGGCCCCACCGGGATGCCCTGACGCTTGGCGTAGTTGGTGAAGTCAGCGACGATGAGGAAGTAGCCGGCGAACCCCATCTCCTTGATGATCTTCAACTCGCTGTCGAAGCGCTCCAGGTAGGTGCGTTCGCGCTCAGCGTCCCAGCCCTCCTGTGCGCGCAGCCGAGTGAGCCGGGCCTGCAGCCCCTCACGCGCGACACGATCGAGGTGGTCGTCCAGGCTCTCGCCCGGCGGCGTCGTGAAGGCGGGGAACTGGTACTTGCCGAACCGCAATTGGAAATCGCAACGCGCCGCGACTTCCAGGGTGTTGCTGACCGCCTCGGGGCACTGGGCGAAGGCGGCGCGCATCTCCTCGGGCGACTTGACGTAGAGCTGATCGGTCTCGAAGCGCCAGCGCTTCGCGTCACTGAAGGTCTTGCCGGTCTGGATGCAGAGCAGCACCTCATGGGCTTTGGCGTCCTCGGGTTGGAGGTAGTGGCAGTCGTTGGTGGCGACCACGGGCAGACTGAGCTCCTGTGCCAAGCGGATGAGCTCCACGTTGGCGCGCTCCTGCTGCGGCAGGCGGTTGTCCTGCACCTCGACGTAGTAGCGGCCGTCGAACAGGGCGCGGTACTCCTGCATCACCTCGCGGGCGCGGTCGATGCTGCCGACGGCGATGGCCTGGTTCACCTCGCTCGCCAGGCAGCCCGAAAGCGCGATCAGGCCGCCGTTGTACTGGCGCAACAATTCCTTGTCGATGCGCGGCTTGTAGTAGAAGCCCTCGGTATAACCGAGCGTGACGAGGCGGCACAGGTTTCGGTAGCCTTCCTGGTTCATGACCAGAAGGACCAAGTGGTGGTTGCCGCCGGCCTCGAAGTCGTCGGCGCGGGCGTTGCCTTTGTCCTTGCGGCTCTTGGGCGCAACGTACATCTCGCAGCCGAGGATCGGTTTGACGCCGTGCTCGGCGGCCTTTTGGTAGAAATCCACGGCGCCGAACATGTTGCCGTGGTCGGTGATCGCCACCGCCGGCATGCCCGCCGCCTTCACCGCCGTGATCAACGCGTCCGTCTCGTTCGCGCCGTCGAGCAGCGAGTACTTCGTGTGGACGTGCAGGTGAACGAACGACATTTTCCCCTCAACCCCCACCCAACCTCAACCCCTTGAACCCTTCTTCTCACTCTCTGCTGTAGTTCGGCGGCTCCTTGGTCATGTACACGTCGTGGACGTGGCTTTCCTCCAGCGAGGCGTGCGAGACGCGCACGAAGCGGGCCTGCTCGTGCAGCTCGGCGATGGTGCGGCAGCCGCAGTAGCCCATCCCGGCCTTGAGGCCGCCGACCAGTTGCGTGACGATGAAGGACAGCGGCCCCTTGTGCGGCACGCGCCCCTCGATGCCTTCGGGCACCAATTTCATCTGCTCCAGCTCGTCGTCCTGCATGTAGCGGTTGCGGCTGCCCTCGCGCTCGCGCATGGCTTCGAGCGAGCCCATGCCGCGATAGAGCTTGTAGGTGCGGCCCTGATAGAGGATGGTCTCCCCCGGGCTCTCCTCGGTGCCGGCGAACAGGCTGCCGATCATCACCGAATCGGCGCCGGCGGCCAGCCCCTTGGTGATGTCGCCGGAGTATTTGACGCCGCCGTCGGCGATCACCGGGATACCATAGCCGCGGGCGACTTTGGCGCAGTCGGCGATCGCGCTCAGCTGCGGCATGCCGACGCCGGAGACCACGCGCGTCGTGCAGATCGAGGCCGGCCCCATGCCGACCTTGATGGCGTCGGCGCCAGCGCGGGCCAGCACCCGGGCGCCTTCGGCGGTGGCGACGTTGCCCGCGATCACCTCTACTGTCGGGTGGTTGCGTTTGATCTCCTCCACCGTCTCGATGACGTTGGCCGAATGCCCGTGCGCGGTGTCGATGACGATGGCGTCGGCGCCGGCGTGCGCCAAACGATCGACGCGTTCGAGACGGTCCTCACCAGTGCCGACGGCGGCGGCGACCCGAAGTCGGCCGAGATGGTCCTTGCAGGCGTTTGGGAACTGCGCCGCTTTCTGAATGTCCTTGACCGTGATCAGTCCCTTTAAATGGTTCTCGCTGTCCACGATGAGCAGCTTCTCGATACGATTGGCGTGCAGGATTTCCTTGGCTTCTTCCAAGCCGATACCCGGTGGCCCGGTGATCAAGTTCTCCCGCGTCATCACCTCGCGCACCTTGCGGTCGAGACGCTTCTCGAAACGGAGATCACGGTTGGTGAGAATGCCGACCAACCGGCCTGCCTGCGTGACCGGCAACCCGGAGATGTGGTAGCGGCGCATGATTTCAAGCGCGTCGATGATGCGCTGGTCGGGGTCCACGGTGACCGGGTCGAGGATCATGCCGCTCTCCGACTTCTTCACCTTTTCGACTTCCAGCGCTTGCTGGTCGATCGACAGGTTGCGGTGGATGGCGCCGATGCCGCCTTCCTGCGCCATGGCGATGGCGGTGCGCGCCTCGGTCACGGTATCCATTGCGGCGCTGATGAGGGGGATGTACAGCCGGATGCGACGCGTGAGCTGCGTGGTGCAGTCGGCGTCGCGCGGCAGAAAATCGGATCGCGCCGGCAGCAGCAACACATCGTCGAAGGTCAGCCCCTCGGGCAAATCATACGTGAACATCGCTACGTACTCCTCCAGCGAGGCAGGCCGCCGGACAGACGCCGGGCACAGCCCAGCATTTGCGTTCCCCACATGCGCGCAAGGCCACCAGCTGGAACGCGGGTGGCCTGCGGAACCTAGCAGACGAGAAACTCTTCAGAACCATGCATTCCCTTAGCAAAGCCCTACCCGTCTGGCAAGAAGGCAACCACGGCCACTAGATGTTGTGTGCTGCGGACCGAACCGCGACCGCAAGGGAGCGATCCTACCGGCGCCGGCACGCTTGCTGACGCGCGGCGCGGACGGCGTTGAGGCGAGCGAGCGATTCCGGTACGTTCGCCTCGTGCTCATCCCGTACAAGGGCCGCCTGCCCCAGGTCGATCCCGCCGCTTACGTCCAAGACAGCGCGCAGATCATCGGCGATGTCGTGATCGGGCCCCAGTCCAGTGTGTGGTTCAACGTGGTGGTCCGCGGCGACGTGCACCACATCCGCATCGGGGCACGGACCAACATCCAGGACAACTGCACCGTCCACGGCACCCGCGATCGCTGGCCCACGATCGTCGGCGACGACGTCACCGTCGCGCACGGCGTCATCCTGCACGGCTGCACGATCGCCGCCCGCTGCCTCATCGGCATGGGGGCGATCGTCATGGACGGCGTCGAGATCGGCGAGGACTGCATCGTTGCCGCGGGCGCGCTGGTCACGCCCGGCACCAAGATCCCCGCGCGACACCTTGTCATCGGCAGTCCGGCGGCAATGGCGCGCCCTCTGCGCCCGGAGGAGCTGGCACACATCAAGCGGTCGGCGTTGAACTACGTCGCGTATGCGGAGAGCTACCGGGCGCAAGAAAGGTCCTGAGTGCTGAGGGTGTGGCTTACCGCTGCCCTTTGGACCTTCGCCGATTTGAAGCTCCCGCCTTGGACCTTGGACCTCGGGCGTAGAGCTTTGCACGTTCGTCTTTGGACTTTGGACTGCGTCTGAAGTGCAACCGTAGCGGCGTCCCGTACAACTCGAACGCCTGGCGAAACGCGTTGGCGAGAAAGCGCTCGTACGCGGCCTGCACCAATTCCGGATGGCTGGTGAAGATGGTAATCGCCGGCGGCGCCGTGCCGGTTTGCGTCGCATAGAAAAAGCGTGGACGTCTGCCGTGCACACTCGGCGGTGCCTGGGCGCGTGTGGCCTCACCAAGCACTTCGTTCAGGTGCACGGTGCGCATCTCTCGCCGGTGTGTAGTCACCAGGTTCTGCAGAGCAGGAAACAGGTCATCGACGCCGGCGCCGGTGAGCGCTGACAAGAACACCGCCGGCACCTCACCCAACGTTGGGTACTGATCTCGCAACGCGGCGAGAAATCGCGCCCGGTTCCGTTCCACCCGCGCAACCACGTCCCACTTGTTCACCGCGAACAGCAAGGCGCGCCCGCGCTCCCAGGCATAGCCGGCGATGCGGGCGTCTTGATCCGTCATCCCCTCGGTCGCATCGATGACCAGGATCGCAACCTCCGCGCGCTCCAGGGCGCGCAGGGCGCGGACCACGCTGGCACGCTCGACCTGTTCGCGCACCCGCGGGCGCCGCCGGATGCCGGCGGTGTCGACCAGCACGTACGCCTGATCTCCGTGGCGAAACGGCGTGTCGAGCGTATCGCGGGTGGTTCCCGGCGTGGCGTCGACGATGGCGCGTTCGAAGCCGAGCAGCCGGTTGAGCAACGACGACTTGCCGACGTTCGGTCGGCCCACAATTGCCAGCGAGGCGGGGCCTCGGACCACAACCGCCCCAGGTTGCGCTGGCGTCTCGGCCGGCATGCTCTCTGGAACCTGCTGCAGCAACTCCTCCATCAAGTCCGCCAGGCCGCGGCCGTGCGCAGCCGACACGGGGAAGACGTGGGGCAGCCCGAGCCCGAAGAACTCCGCCGCGTCGTCGTCATGCGCCGGCGTGTCGAGCTTGTTGATGGCGTACAGGATCGGTTTCCCCAGCGCTCGCAGGCGCTGCACCAGGTCGCGGTCCACCAGGCTCATGCCGGCCCGGCCGTCGAACAGCGCGATCACCGCGTCGGCCTCTTCGGCGGCCAACACGCTCTGCGCCCGCACGGATGCTGCCAACGACGAGGCCGTCTTCTCTTCGAAGCCACCCGTATCCACCAGCAGAAACGTCCGCTCTCTCCACCGTGCCATCGCGATGTTACGATCGCGGGTGACGCCGGGCCGGCTGTCCACGATGGCGCGCGGCGCCCGCACCAAGCGGTTGAACAAGGTCGACTTACCGGCGTTGGGCGGCCCGACGATAGCGACGACCGCGAGGCGGGCTTCAGCCGGCTGAGCCGGGCTGTCTGGCGCGGGCAAACCGCCTCCGGCCCCTCCTTGGTAAGGAGGGGAGCCGGGTTCCCCTTCCTTACGAAGGAAGGGGTCAGGGGAAGGTTTCCTTTGCATCTTTTGAGTCCTACAGCCCGAACTCCTTCAGCAGCGCCTCGCGTTTGGTCCACTCCTGCTGCACGCGGACGAAGAGCTCGAGGTACACGCGGCGCCCGAGCATCTGTTCCAGCTCGAGGCGCGCGGCCCGCCCGATCTCCTTGATGCGGGCGCCGCCGGCGCCGATCATGATCGCCTTCTGGGATTCGCGCTCGACATGGATGCTGGCGGTGATCACCGCGAGGTTCCCCTTGTCCTCGAACTTGTCGACGGTCACTGCGACCGCGTACGGGATCTCGGCGCGCATCTGCAGCAACACCTTCTCGCGCACCACTTCCTGGGCAAGCATACGTTCCGTCTGATCGGTAAACTCTTCCGGATCGTAATAGCGTGGCCCTTCGGGGAGGAGCCGCACGATCTGGTCCAAGAGCTCCTTGAAATTGGTGCGGCGCAAGGCGCTTACGGGAACGACGTCGCGCCCCGGCAGGATCTGGTCGAGGCCGGCAAGCATCGGCAACAGATCGTTGCGCGATACTTTGTCGATCTTGTTCAGCACCGCGCACGTCGGCGCCTTCTCCGCCCGCAAACGTTCCGCGATGGCGCGGTCGGCCGCGGTGATGCCTTCCCCGGCATCCACG
>Ga0326728_10027278_pt1 | contig 10008 bp, 7 predicted proteins | sample MB3enrmetagenome_FD_207602 | JGI IMG/M metagenome (GOLD analysis project Ga0326728, IMG submission 207602) | Lab enriched peat soil microbial communities from McLean, Ithaca, NY, United States - MB31MN | ecosystem: Environmental > Terrestrial > Soil > Wetlands > Peat | place: USA: New York... | reverse complement strand
CGCGCGCCGGTTTTTCTGCCAGCAGGATTCGGTGGACTCGGTGCACTGCGGCCGCTCCTTGCCATAGCTGATGGTCTTGAGACGGTCGCCGGGCACTCCCAGTTGCGTCAGGAAGTCCTTGGCGGCAGTGGCGCGCCGGTCGCCCAGGCCCAGGTTGTACTCCGCCGAACCGCGCTCGTCGCAATGGCCCTCCACCACGATCGAGGCGTTCGGGAAATCGTTCAGGATGCTCTTGATGGCATTGGCGTCCCGCGTCAGGGTCTCCCGCGCGTCGGCGCGAATGTCGCTCTTGTCATAGTCGAAGTAGGCGTCCTGGACGTCCGAGGTCAGGCGCTGCTCGAGGGTCACCGTCACGGCCGGCGGCGGGGGCGGCGGCGGGGGCGGCGGCGGGGACGTCACGGATACGGTTGCCGAGGCAGTCGTGTTGCCGCCCGGTCCGGTGGCGGTCAGGGTGTAAGTTGTGGAATCGCTCGGGAACACCCGGCGGTTGCCGGTATTCTGCACGGTGCCGATGGTCTGGTCGATAGAAACGCTAGTCACGTTGCCGGTGACTTCCCAGCGCAAGGTCGAGGACTGGCCGCGCTGGATGGAAGTGGGCTCCGCCGTGAACTGCCTCACTGTGGGCGCACTGGGCGGTGGCGGCGGTGGCGGCGTCGGGGTTACCGGCGGCGGCGGTGGCGGCGGTGGCGGGGCCTTCTTCTTGCAGCCCGCGGCAAACATCGCCAGTGAGAGCGTAATCCAGATGACTCCGATCTTCCGTTTACTGAACATGAACTTCGCCTCCTGAATTCTCGATTAGTTTCCCCAAAAGGGTCTTTCGTTGCTGCCCTGACCCGGCGTGGTCAAGGCTTGCACCTGCGTTCCATCCGCCAGCATTGTGTAGATCTGATATCTCGATCCTCCGCCGCGGGTCGAGGCAAATACCAGGTGCACGCCATCCGGAGCCCAGCTCGGGTGCTCGTTCTTTCCCTCGGCATGCGTCAACTGGAGGTAACTCCGCGATGCAACGTCCATGATGAATATGTTCCAGCCGCCGATGGCGTATCCACGCGTCCATGCAAACGCCAACTTCTGCCCGCCGGGATGCCACGACGGGTTGCCTGCGTCGCCGGTGCCATCCGTCAGCCGTTCGATATCCGCCCCGTCCATATTCATTCGATAAATCTGCTGCGGACCGGAGCGGCCCGACGTGAAAACGATATCCGTGCCGGTTTTGGGATTAACTTTCGGCTCCGTATCGATGGAACTCAACGAGGAGACCGGCCGAAACCCCGTTCCGTCCAAATTCGCGATGAAGATCCGGCAACAGCCTCCGGCCGACGAGGAGTATAGGATCTGCTTCCCATCGGGAGTGAACGAAGGCGACGAATTCACCGATGCGCCCTGGTTGTAAAACCGTAAATCCCGAACCGGATCCACCGAAAAGACAAATATACCAGGATTACCGCGAACGAAGCTAGTAAAGGCAATCTTGCCGCCGTCGGGCGAAGGCGACGACTCGACGGAAATGGAATTGAAATGCGTGATCTGACGCTGGTTTTTGCCGTCCGGGTCCATCACCCAGATTTCCTTATGGCCGGTGCGGTTGGAGGTGAAATAAATGTGGGTGCCGAACAGCGACTGGCCGCCGAATAACGCCAGGATATCCGCCGCGAATTCGTGCGCCACCTGCCGCGCGCCGGCCTGGTCCAGGCTGCCCAGGTAGCGCTTGGCGATTACCTGTGCGTTGGCCGTGGGAGCGGGCCCCTGGCTCAGGTCGAACAGCCATCCGTAGAGCACCAGGACCCCGTTTTGCGGCGCGGTGTAGCCGAACGCCAGGTAGTTGGCCTCCACCGGAGGGCCGGACCAGTCGGACATCCAGCGCCCCCCGCCGTTGGCCGGCTGCTGGATCGTCTCGTTTCTCCGCCCGCGGGGAGGCGGCGCTGGCGCCGGCGGCGGAACGATGTCCGACGGCTGCTGCGGGGTAAAGGGCGGATACATACTTTTCGGCGCCACTTTCACCCTCCCCGAAGCATCCACGTCCGCCCGGAGTGTTTCGTTGAACGCGCCCATGAAATTCTGCGCTTCACCCGATCCCCGCAGATCGGGAATGGCGATGACCGTTTTCTGGCCCTCTCGGATCGTGCCTATATCAATATGAGGCTGCTGGGCCCCCAACACTACCAGAAATACGGCCGGAACGACCCCTACCCAAACCGCCCTGTTCATATTAACGCCTCAATTCAAAATGTAGTTCGAGAACCGCCTGGTTTTGCGCGAACTGGGGCGGCAACCCCGGAAACGGAGCCGCATCCAGAATGGCGCGTTGCGCGGAAAGGTCCAGCGCCGCGTTTCCGCTGGATTGCGAGATCTTCACGGAACCGGGCGCCAGTGTGCCGTCGCGCACAAGCGTGAATCTGACGACGGCCTGCGGAGCCGACGTAATGCGCGGGTCGATATCGCCGGTCTTCCAACTCCGTGCCACCTGGTCGCGCAGCAGCTTGGCATACCATCCGAACTGGGTACCCAGCGGCGAATCGGTGCCGATGCCCACTCCGCCTCCACCCGTCATGGTGTACATGGGCGAACTCACCGCCTGCCCGCTGCTGTAGACCTGGTTGGGAGCGTCCTGCTGCTGCTCGCGCCATTTGTTGGGCATGGCGGCGGCTTCCATGGCGCGCCGGCGGGCATTGCGGCTCTTGATGGGGATGGCGTCCGGGTCCGGTTCCCTGACTTTGGCCTCGACCTTCTTCTTCGCCGGCGCCTCCGGCGCCAGGGATTCCGTATCGCTGGCCACGGGGTTCTTCGGACCGCTGTGCGACGGCAGGTTGATGGAGGCCACCGCGTTCACCGCTACCGCGCCCATCCCGCCGCCGTTCGCGTCCCCCCATTGTACGGGCGCGCGGTTGGCGATCCAGGTGTACGAGAGCAGCACCACCGCAACCGAAACATGCAGAACCAGCGAACTCACGAAAGGCCGGGACAGGCGCTCCGGCTGATCCAGGATATCGACGTGCGCGGCCATAAACCTAGCGTCCCTTGGCCGAGGAATCCTCGGGTTGCGTCACCAGGTTCACCTGGAAACCCGCCGTGCCCAACTCCGCCACCACCTGCGCCATCACCTCCCACACGGTCTGCTTGTCGGCCATCACGTACACGGCCTTGGTGGTCTTGCCGTATTTTTGCAGGATCGCGGGTTTCAGATCGTAGATGTTGACTTCCTTGCCGTTGAGGTACAGCAGGCCGGTCTTGGGGATGCTGACCACCGGCAGATCCTTGGTGGCCTCTTTGGACACCGGCCGCACTTTGGGCACGTCCACCTCCAGGCCGAATTCCATGACGTGCGCGGTGATCATGAAGATGATCAGCAGCACCAGCACCACGTCCACGAACGGGGTGACGTTGATCTCGGCGAGGGCGCCACCCCCGCGCTGCCGACGCGACCCGTTGCCTCCGCCGTTCGTCGAGAATGCCATTGCTACTCTCCGAAGTTGCGTTCGGTCATGTTGAGGAATTCCAGGGCAAAGTCGTCCATGCGCGCGCCCATCTCGCGGATCTTCTGGTTAAAGAGGTTGTAGAAGATGGCTGCCGGAATGGCGGCTCCCAGGCCCACCGCGGTGGTGACGAGCGCCTCCGCGATGCCCGGCCCCACGCTCTTCAGGCTGGCGCTGCCCTGGCTCGCCGCCAGTCCGACGAATGCGCTGATGATGCCCAGCACCGTGCCGAAAAGCCCGATAAAGGGGCAGACCGAGGCCGTGGTGGCCAGCCAGTTCATATTACGTTCCAGCTTGGCAATCTCTTCGCTGATGCCGAGCTGAATGGTGCGCTCCAGCGCCGCCCGGTTCCTCACGCCGCCCCGCGATTTCACCTGCCGCTCCACTTCCTCATACCCGAAATCGAAGACCGCCACCAGCGGCGACGGGCGGAACTGCTCGCTAGCCACCATCACCGCTTCGAACCCCGTGGCTTTGCGGAAGGCCCGCAGAAAGCGGGCGTTGGCCTTGCGCGCTCCGCGGAACAATTGCCACTTGGAAAAAATCAACGTCCAGGAAAACACCGAAAAACCCGCAAGGATGACCAGCACAACGATCACCATCGCGTTGTGCGACATCAATTCCCAAATATCCATTTGTAGAAGGAAGGCAGCCGGAGCTTCGAAACTCAACTCGTCTCCTATCTCAAATCTATCATATAGACGCGGATTCCCAAGCAAAAGGCGTCAGCGAAATCGGCGGAGTTTCGGGCAGATTCCGCACATTCCCCGGCCGGGAGACGTCAAGACAGGAATGCCATGAATTGTTTTTAATGAAATTGTCGGATACTGGATAGTCCAGGAGAATACCTCATGCTCTCGCATTGGAGCCCCGACCGTAAGGGAGGGGTAGCGCTTGCCCTTCTGCTGCTCGTGCTCGCCAGCGCTTTCCCGGCCGCCGCGCAGCCCGAACCTCGCTACGAGGTCGTCGTCCACGCCGGCGTAATGGTGGCCATGCGCGATGGAGTCAAACTCTCGACCGACGTCTACTTTCCAGCGCGAAACAACGCGCCGGCCGAGCGAAAGTTCCCCACGCTCCTCGAGCGGACGCCCTACGGCAAAGCGCGCGGCAGCGCGGCGGCGAACTACTTCGCGGCGCGCGGATATGTCGTGGTCTACCAGGACGTGCGCGGCCGCTACCAATCGGAGGGGCACTGGGTTCCCGTTCGAGACGATCCCCACGACGGGTTCGATACCGCCCAGTGGATTGTCGAGCAGCCGTGGTCGGACGGATCCATCGGCGCCATCGGCACATCCTACGGCGGCGCCACCCAACACGCGCTGGCCATCGCCAACGCTCCCGGTCTGAAAGCCATGGTTCCCGTGGATGCCATGTCCAACTTCGGCCGCTACGGCGTGCGCCACAACGGCGCCTTCGAGCTGCGCTGGTTCAACTGGGTGTTCACCATGGGAAACGCCATCGACACGCAGACCATCGACGCCGCGGCCAGGCGAGCCGCGGCCGATCCCGCCGCGGCGGCCGCGCTCGCCGAGATCGCCAGCCACGTCCGCGACTACGTCCGCGCCCTGCCCCTGCGTCCCGGCACGACCCCGCTGAAGTTCGCTCCCGACTACGAAGCCTGGCTGATCGAGGCCATGAAGCACGGCGACTACGACGATTTCTGGAAGAACCACGGATCGAGCGTAGTGGATCACCTGGCCGAATATAAAGACGTTCCCGTGTACCATGTGACCGGCTGGTACGATTCCTGGGGCACCCAGGTCGCCAACCTGAATTTCGTCGAGCTGCGCAAGGCCAAGAAGAGTCTCCAGCGGTTGATCGCAGGGCCGTGGACGCATAGCGGACAGGGGCTCAACTATGCCGGTGAGGCGCAGTTCACCGACGACGCCGCGCTCGATATGAACGCCTGGCGTCTGCGCTGGTTCGACCGCTGGCTGAAAAATCGGCAAAACGGCGTGGATCGCGAACCGCCCGTCCGCATCTACGTGATGGGCGGAGGCGACGCGCACAAGACTCCCCAAGGCCGCCTCTTCGTCGGCGGCCATTGGCGCGACGAACAGGAGTGGCCTTTGGCGCGCGCCGCCGCAACTCCCTACTACCTGCACGCGGGCGGGCTGCTCTCGCCCGGCAAGCCTGCCGACCACGCTCCGATCACGTTCCTGTTCGATCCGCGCAACCCCGTCCCGACCCTCGGCGGCAACGTCTCTTCGGTGGGAACCCTGACTTTTATGGGCGCGGGCGACCAGCGCTGCCGCCCGGATTTTTGGCTGTGCACCGACGCGAAGCCGCTCTCCACGCGCAACGATGTCCTGGTTTTCCAGACGCCTCCGCTGGCCGCCGACATGGAGGTCACCGGCCGCCTGATCGTCCAACTGTGGGCCGCCTCCGACGGGCCGGACACCGACTTCACCGCCAAGCTGATCGACGTATACCCGCCCAACCGCGACTTTCCGGCCGGCGTGGATCTGAACGTGGGCGACAGCATCGTGCGCGCACGCTACCGCAACGGCCCCGGCAAGCAGGAGTTCATGAAACCCGGACAGCCCTACGAGTTCACCATTGAAATGTACCCCACGTCGCTCGTCTTCGCGCGCGGCCACCGCATCCGGCTGGATATCTCCAGCAGCAACTTCCCGCGCTTCGACGTCAATCCGAACACCGGCGAGCCGCTCAACGACAACCGCCGCTGGCGCATCGCGGAGAACACCATCTATGTGGATTCGCGGCACCCGTCGCACATCGTGCTGCCGGTGGTGCCGGGGATATGATGTCGAAACGCTTCGACGCCGGCGCTCACTCGACCGCCCACGACCCCATCGCCTGCCAGCCCGAGTTGTTGGCGTCGGCCGCATCGCGGGCCGCCAGGTAAATGACCCGGTTGCCGTTGAACACCGGCGTGAAACTGATGTTCAGCGCCAGTATCAGGGTGGTGCCACTGCCGGTAACCGAGAACCCGGAGGCGGACACCGCGCATTGGCCGTTGCCAATTGCCCCCGACCCGCCAGGCATCAACCCGGTGGACAACGCCGTGCCCGCGTCGTTCACCAGGTACAGCACGTTGAACGGCCGGCTGTAGGCCAGATAGCAGGCCTGGCGGCCGTCGAGAAAGTTGTTGATCAGGATATCCACCACACCCAAGTCCTGGTAGCCCTTGCTGTCGTCGAAAGTGAAGATGAATGTCTGGCTGGTTCCGGAGCCGCGGCCCGGGCTCACTCCGTCAACCGTAGGGAAGGTCGCGACTACTGGAACGCCCCATGTGCCCATCGCCTGCCATCCGGAATTGCGGCCTGCCAGATCGCGCGCGGCCAGGTACACGACCTTGTTGCCGGCAAAACTGCCGCTGAAGCTGATGTTCAGAGTAAGTGTGAGAGTGTTGCCGCTGCCGTTGGCGAACGAGCCGGCGCCGGCCACCGAGCACTGGCTGTTGGCCGTGCTGTTCGAAGAGCCCAAAGCCAGGGCCGGCAGCAATCCTCCGCCCGCATCCGGCACCAGGTACAGCACACCCGACGTGCGGCTGTAAGCCAGGTAGCATGCCTGGCGGCCGTCGAGAAAATTGTTGATCAGGATGTTGACCACGTCCAGGTCCTGCCAGCCGCGCGGGTCGTTGAAGGTGAACACCATGCTCTGGCTGGCGCCGCCCCCCCATCCGGGGCTTACGTAACCGGGCGCCGGAGGCTCCGGCGCCACCGGCTGCGTGAAGATCCAGACCGCTCCCACCCCCATGTCGTCGTAGACCCCGCCCACGATGGCGGTGCTCGAGTCGCCGGAGATCGCCACCGATTCGCCCTGACGGATCGCGCCGCCGATCGCGCCGCTGCCCACCAGCTTGTAACCTTGCTGCGTCCACGCGCGGCCGCTGCGCGTGAATATCCACGCCGCGCCAATGAAGTTGTTGTCGCCGTAGCCGCCGACAATCGCCGTGTTCCCGTCGCCCGACAATCCGACACCAGTCCCCTGGTAAGCCGGACCGCTCGCGCCGGAACCGGCGAGTTGGGGGCCCTGCTGGCTCCAGGTAGTACCGCTGCGCGTGAACACCCAGGCGCCGCCCGCATTGCCGTTGCTCAAAGGGCCGCCCGCCAGCACGGTATTTCCGTCCGGCGAGATCGCTACCGAGGAGCCGAACTGGCCGGGTAGTCCGTCGGCGGGCGTCAGTTTCCCGCTTTGCTGGCTCCAGACCCCGCCGCTGCGCGTGAAGATCCACAGCGCCCCCTCATTGTTGTCCTGAGATCCGCCAATCACCGCAGTACTTCCATCCTCGGAAAGCGCTACCGACGAGCCCTCTTGCACCGCTGGAACATAGCTGCCCGGGGCGTTGGAGATCGTGCCTGGAATATAGGGGCTCCCCACCAGCTTGTCGCCTTGCTGGGTCCACACCCCATTGATGTTGGTGAAGACCCAGACCGCTCCCACATATCCGTTATCCGCCCAGCCGCCCAGCAGGGCCGTGCTGCCATCTGCCGAGAGCGCCACCGAGTGGCCCAGGCTGGCCCCACCGACATTTCCGCTGCCCACCAGCTTTCCGCCCTGCTGGCTCCATGTCCCGCCACTGCGCGTGAACACCCATGCAGCTCCGAGGCCGCTGCTGTCAAAAGGTCCGCCGACCAGGGCGGTGTTCCCGTCGGCCGAAAGCGCCACCGCGAATCCCTGATTCGCGCCGATCGCGCCATCCACCGCGCCAATGCCTACCAGTTTGGCCTGCTGGGTCCAGACACCGTTGGCACGCGTGAAGATCCAGGCCGCGCCGGGACCGTTTCCCTCGAAAGGCGCGCCCACGATCGCGGTGTTTCCGTCCACGGAAATTGCGACCGAAGTGCCCTCATTCGGGTTGAATGATCGGGGCGTCCCGACCAGCTTGCTGCCTTGCTGCACGAACTGCGCATGGGCATTGGTCAGGCTGAACAGAGCGCCCGCCAGGAGGATTCCGTTTCGAAACGGCACGCGATAGCTCCTTCTGAGGTACCCTAGCACGCAGCACGCGGCCGTGAGGCAGAGCCACAGTCCCCAGCACGCAGCACGCGGCCCTGAGGCAGAGCCACAGTCCCTCATTCCCAGCTCAACACCACCTTACCCGAATTGCCCGACATCATGGCCGCGAAGCCCTTTTCGAATTCCGTGTAGTGATACCGGTGCGTGATCACCGGCGTGATGTCCAGGCCCGATTGCAGCATCACCGTCATCTTGTACCACGTCTCGTACATCTCCCGGCCGTAAATGCCCTTGATGGTCAGCATGTTGAAAATCACCGTCCGCCAGTCGATGGTCATCGCCTCGGACGGAATCCCCAGCATGGCGATCCGCGCGCCGTGGCTCATGTTGGCGATCATGTCGCGGAAGGCCGCCGAACTGCCGGACATTTCCAGCCCGACATCGAAACCCTCGGTCATGCCGAGTTCTTTCTGCACATCCCCCAGCCTGCTTTCGCTCGCGTTCACCGCCCGCGTGACACCCATCCGGCGCGCCAGTTCCAGGCGGTACGGGTTCACGTCGGTGATCACCGTAAAGCGCGCTCCGGCGTGCCTCACCACCGCCGCCGCCATGATGCCGATCGGCCCGGCGCCGGTAATCAGCACGTCTTCGCCCAGCACGGGGAAGGAAAGCGCGGTGTGCACCGCATTGCCGAACGGATCGAAAATCGCGGCCACGTCGAGCGGAATCGATTCGTGGTGATGCCACACGTTGCTCATCGGCAGCGCGATGTATTCGGCGAACGCGCCCGGCCGGTTGACCCCCACCCCCATGGTGGCGGCGCACAGATGGCGGCGTCCGGCCAGGCAATTGCGGCATCGCCCGCACACCACGTGGCCTTCGCCGCTCACCAGTTCGCCGGGGAAGAAGTCGGTCACATTGGACCCCACCTCCACGATCCTGCCGACAAACTCGTGGCCAATCACCATGGGCACCGGGATGGTGTTCTGCGACCAGTCGTCCCACTTGTAGATGTGTACGTCGGTGCCGCAGATCCCCGTCCGCAGCACCCGGATCAGCACGTCGTTGATCCCGATCGCGGGGACGTCCACATCTTCCAGCCACAATCCCGGTTCGCGCCTGCTCTTCACCAGTGCTTTCACATTCCCTCCTTTAAACTAACTATGGTGGCATAGGCCGACTCCCGCGAGACAATGGATTCATGCCCCAGCGTCTGCTGCTTTTTGCCGCCACCACCGGCTACCAGATCCGCGTCTTTGCCGATGCCGCGCGGCGGCTGGGGATGGATCTCACCCTGGCCACCAACCGCTGCCACCGGCTCGACGACCCTTGGGGCGATCGCGCCCTGCCCGTGAAGTTCGACCGCATACCGCAATCGTTGGATACCATGCGCGGGTTAGAGGTCGAAGGCGTGGCCGCGGTCGGCGATCAGCCCGCCGTCCTCGCAGCCGAGGCCGCCGAGATGTTGGGCGTGCCGTTTCATCCGCCCGCGGCCGCGCGCGCCTGCCAGGACAAGTACCTCGCGCGCCAACTCTATCGTGCCGCGGGAATGCGCGTGCCGCAATTTTTCCGCGGGTCGCTAACCGGCGATCCGGTCGCGCTCGCCGGT
>Ga0326728_10027277_pt1 | contig 10009 bp, 12 predicted proteins | sample MB3enrmetagenome_FD_207602 | JGI IMG/M metagenome (GOLD analysis project Ga0326728, IMG submission 207602) | Lab enriched peat soil microbial communities from McLean, Ithaca, NY, United States - MB31MN | ecosystem: Environmental > Terrestrial > Soil > Wetlands > Peat | place: USA: New York... | reverse complement strand
AGTACGGTAGAAATCGTGTCATGCTCCTTTACTGCACCATTTTTGTTTGGAGCGCAAGCTAGTTCTCACGCACACTCAGAGGGGCGACACAAACTGTGACGCAACCCGCTGCAAGCCGCGCTCGACGCGTCACCATGCCCCGCAGCCGGTTGGAGAACGGATCGTGAGATCGAACGCATCACGTACATCGTCTTCTTCAGCGGGGCACGGCGGAACTTGTCCCGACTTGGTCGGGAGCCGTGCCGAAAGGCATTGGGACTTCAGGGGTTTTAACCCCTGAAGTCGGCCGAACAAACGGCCGCGACATTGATGAGATGGCTTCCAATCAGAGATGGCAGGAGCCCGCGCCGCGCTTCTCTAAGTACCGTTGGTGGTATTCCTCGCCGCGATAGAACGGCCCCGCAGGCGTGATCTCCGTCGCGATCGGACGCCGGAATTTCCCCGACGCATCGAGCGCCGCCTTGGCTTTCTTGGCGATCGCTTCCTGCTCGGGCGAATGAAAGAAGATCGCCGTGCGGTATTGCGTGCCGAAGTCCGGGCCTTGCCGGTTCACCTGCGTCGGATCGTGCATTTTCCAGAACGCGTCGAGCAATTTCTCGTAGCTCACCAGGGCCGGATCGAACGTCACCTGCACGACTTCCGCGTGGCCCGTGCGGTCCGTGCAAACATCCTGGTACGTCGGATTCTCCGTCTTCCCGCCGCTGTAACCCACAATCGCATCCAGCACGCCCGGCACTTGTCGGAACGCTGCCTCGACTCCCCAAAAGCATCCCGCGCCAAACGTAGCAACCTCAGCCATGCTCGTCTCTCCCCGGCATTAATTTACACCGATACAATTAGTACGTACACCGCCTCCGATTGGATGCCGAGCGGGGGTGTCCAGTTGGGCTGCGGATTCTATCGAACTACTTATCCTCCCAGTTCGCCGGAGTCCGCTTGGGCCTAACCAAGCCCGAATTTGCTGGGTGTAGAATGCTGATTTGGGAAAGCAGGTCGAAATGACGCCGCTGTCAGAGAACGTCAAGAATCGCATCGCGCATCTCCGTGAGAGTCGCGGTGCACACGCGGAGGCAGTGCGTAAACTCGCCGAAGCTGACGGGGGGCGGATCTTCGGCGTCGACTTGATTGCTTGGGCCGCACTCAATCGATCGCTCTCCCTGCTCGACGGCTTTGCGACGCTGATTGAAACGGGAAACATTCTTTGTGCGGGTGCGCTCTTGCGCTTGCAGGTTGATAGTTCGATGCGCCTATATGCTTGCTGGCTTGTGGACAACCCCCATACTCTCATTGAACCTCTTCTAAGAGGCGAGCCTCTAAAATCGATGAAGTCGAGGACCGGAGAACGTCTCACCGACGCCTACCTTAAGACAGAACTGTCAAAAATCTCTCCATGGGTTGAGTCGGTCTATCGCGCAACGTCAGGCTTTGTCCATCTTTCGACAGTTCACATGATTTCGACCGTGCGTAGCCTCGAAACAACCACCGGTGAGGCTCAATTTGGATTGGGAAGCGGTGCGCGTGAAGTCAAGGAAGAGGAGCTCCTTGAGGCGCTCGACGCGTTCATCGAGGCCACCAAATGCCTGCTTCAGTTGGTTGCCTCATGGTTGGTCACGAAAGAAAAGGCGGCGGTGGAAAGAGCCCCCGACCATCCGTAGTCGTTTGGTCGTGTCTGGTTCCCCTGGCTTGAGCCGATCCTATTCGCCTAAGCTCACGGGCTTGAATTTCAAGTCAATCGTTCTTGCCTCAAAGAGCATTAATCTTGTTTTGGCTTGGATCATTAAGTTGGTTTTCGGGTCGAACACGTTGAATTGGAGCGAATAGCTCCCCGGAGAGAGCGAAGCTCCCCCATTTGAAAACGTGTCTGTGACTATTCTTCCCCCATTCACGGTGACTTTTGTTTGCCCCGAATAGCCACGACCTTCGAGAGTTACCAAGATCGACTCAGAGTCTGGAAGGCTAGTCGTTCCCTGAAATCTAACTCTCCCTCCATCATTAACAACAGATACTGAGAGCGTGAATTCAGAGTTGGACGGTTTACTCTGCGCAAAACTTCCGGGCTCTAGATGAATGTCCGTTCTTGTGCGCGTGTAGGTCCCATGCGCAACGACGCGGTCCGCAACTTTGATGGACACCTCGCCGGAGCTGTTTGGGTAATAATCGAGAGGACCTGTGGGAAGCGCGGGCACAAGATGTAAGACATCCAGCGCAGTCTTAAGAAAGCTGCGTTGCTCACTTTCGGTCTGGCGTAACCACTCGTCGCTCATTGATATCGTCGCGGAGCAGCGGGTCACACTTTTTCGATAATCAAGGAGGTTGTCATTGAGCTGCTGAGGAATCAGCTCCAAATTCCAGACCGCTTGCGATTTCGGCCATGTCTGGCGAGTGAGGTCTGTCATCGCCTTCGCAAAACTGACGGCTTCTGGATTATTGCCGCTTGGCTCTGTCAAAGACCTTGGGATAGTGGCCGGCGGACCTTCGGTGCCTTCTTGTTTCGACGGTGCCGAACACGACATCAATAGCGCAGTCCAGAGAATTCCCGAAAATAGGGCAATGCGTCTTCCTCTCATTCCCATCTCCCGCTGCTATAACTGGACGAGCATAGTCTCTCTCTTCTCAGCCACACGCGAATTGGAGCATACGCTTGGATTCTTGACTTGACGGAGTCGCGCACAGCCCCCGGCGCCATTGGGGCCCACCATCCCGAGGATTTCACCCGCGGGAATGTCGAGGTTTAACGCGTCTGCGGCGAGAATGGGATGACCCTTGCTGGTGGGAGCGTCATACTCTTTCGTCAAGTTCTCAACGTGAATCATCGGGGGCAATCGGATTCTGGTCTTCACGATTGGGATTGTCAATCGGCATGACGCCTCGTGCCGCAGCTCGCCCAGCTGAGTGAGAATCTTGCGCGGTCTTGGCCCGCGCCCGGCCACGCTTGCGCGCAAACGGTGCGCACGGTACCATTATCTTTCCGCGCATTGGTTCTCTCCTTCCGTCAATCTGGTTGTGGATCGAAGGGGAAGACGTGCGGCTTGAAGAGGCTCGAACGTGAAATCCATCGTCGTGGTTGGCGCGCAGTGGGGCGATGAAGGCAAGGGCAAGGTGGTGGACTACCTGGCCGGGTCGTTCGATTACATCGCGCGCTGCGCCGGCGGCCACAACGCCGGCCACACCGTCATTTTCGATGGCCACCGATTTATTTTGCAACTCATCCCCTGCGGCATTCTGCGGCCGGGCAAGCACGCGATCATCGGTTCGGGCGTCGTGGTGGATCCGCAGGCGCTGGTCGAGGAACTCGACACGCTCGGCAAGGCGGGCATTGACGTAAACGCGCGCCTGCATATCTCGAAGCGCGCCCATCTGATCTTCCCGTATCACCGCCAAATGGAAAAGGCGGCGGAGGCGGCGCGCGGCGCGAACAAGATTGGGACTACTTCGCGCGGCATCGGCCCGGCCTACGAGGACAAAATGGCGCGTCACGGTTTGCGCGTCGCGGAACTGATGGAGCCGGCGCTTTTCCTCGATAAGCTCGAGCGCGTGGCGCAGGATAAGAACGCCGTATGCGAAGCCGCGTATGGAGCGAAGCTCGACATGCGGGGCGTCGCCGAACAATATCTCGCCTACGCCGAGCGGCTTCGTCCCTACGTGGCGGACACGGCGGAACTAGTGAACGCGGCGCTCGACGCGGGCCGCTCGGTTCTCTTCGAGGGCGCGCAAGGCACCATGCTCGACATCGATTTCGGGACGTATCCCTTCGTTACGTCGTCGAATGCGACCTCGGGCGGCGCTTGCACCGGCCTCGGCGTTGGGCCGATGCGCATCACCGGCGTCGTCGGCGTCACCAAGGCTTACACCACGCGCGTCGGCAGCGGCCCTTTTCCCACCGAGATGCCCGATCTCGAAGCGAAGGAAGTGCGCGATCGCGGCCGCGAGTATGGCGCGGTGACGGGGCGTCCGCGGCGCTGCGGCTGGCTCGATCTCTTCGTGTTGCGTTACGCCAAAATGATCAATGGCATTTCGTCGCTCGTCGTCACCAAGCTCGACGTCTTCGACACGCAGCGCGAAATCCAGGTTTGCACCGGCTACCGTTACAAGGGCGCGCCGATCCACGAAATGCCCGCCACCGCGGAAGAGCTCGCCGAAGTCAAGCCCGAGTACCGCACGCTGCCGGGATGGCTCGCGCCGACCGAGGGCATTCGCGACGCCGAGCGCCTGCCGCAGAAGGCGCGCGATTACTTGAAATTCGTCGCCGATTACCTCGAAGTCGAAATCGGTTTGATCTCCACTGGGCCGGAGCGCGATGCCACCATCGTCGTGGCCGGCACGCAATTGGCTTCGTGGCTGTAGGCGGCGCGCGCAATGCTCTCGCTTGCCGAGGCGCGCGCGAAAGTGATCGAGACCGTCCGGCGTCTGCGCGGGCCGATTACTTCCGAAAGCGTTCCGCTCGGCCAGTCCGCGGGCCGCGTCCTTTCCCAGGCGATTCTCGCCGACCGCGACTATCCTCCCTTTGATCGCTCGACGCGCGACGGCTTCGCTGTCCGCGCCTCGGAACTTTCCCAAGCCGGCGCGGCGCTCGAAATCATCGGCGAGGCGCGCGCGGGAACCGCGTTCACCGGAGCGATCGGCCCCGGCCAGTGCGTGGAGATCATGACGGGCGCGGGCGTCCCGCCCGGGGTGGACGCCGTCATCATGATCGAGCACGCGCAGATCGAGGGCCGGCGCGTGCGTTTCGATCGCGCGCCGCAGCGCGGCCAGAATATCGTTCCGCGCGGCACGGAATCGCGCGCTGGCGCAGAATTACTGGCCGCGGGAACGCGAATCGGCGCGGCGGAAATTGGCGTCGCCGCGCAAGTCGGCTGCGCACGCCTCGACGCGGCGCGGCGCCCGAGGCTCGCGATTCTCTCCACCGGCGACGAAGTGGTCGGCGTAGACCGCGCGCCGGGCCCGCTCGAAGTGCGCAACAGCAACGGCGCCTCGATCGCGGCGCTCGCGCGGCTCGCCGGCGCCGAACCCGTGCCCCTTGGAAACGCGCGCGACGATGCCAATGAGCTGCGCAGCGGCATCGAGCGCGGCCTCGAAGCGGATGTGCTGGTTCTCTCCGGCGGAGTCTCGGCAGGGAAGTACGATTTGGTCGGGCCCGTCCTGCGCGAACTCGGCGCGGAATTGATCTTCGATGGCGTGGCGATCCGGCCGGGACGTCCTGTCGTGTTCGGTGTCTGCCGCGGGAGATTTGTTTTCGGGTTGCCGGGCAATCCCGCTTCGACCCTGGTGACCTTCGAGCTGTTTGTCCGCCCAGCGCTCGAATTGCTCCAAGGCGCCGAGGCGTGCGAATTGCCGATTGTCGCCGCGAAACTGGCTGCGCCCGTGCGGCAAGAGGCCGCGCTGACCTATTTCCTTCCGGCGCGCCTTGAATCACGCGGAGGCGAACCGTTCGTGCGAGAATTGCCGTGGCCGAGTTCAGGCGATATCGTGGCGCTCGCGCACGCCACAGGATTTCTCATCGTCCGGCCGGAGCGGCTGGAGCTGGCGGCAGGCGATTGGGCCGAGTATTGGCCGCGCCGCGACGCACTGTGAACGAATGCGTATGCACGCACGGGAGCAATGCACGAGGGCATCTCACATGTCGTCTTCCTTAGAAGGGCACGGCTTCAGCCGTGCCGAAAAGCGCCGCAGCTTCAGGGGTTTCAACCCCTGAAGCCTCGTGCAAGAGACGAACGCAGTATTCATGAGATAGGTTCATGGCGAATCTGACGCACTACAAAAAGAAGTCCGGCGAAGTGGCGATGGTGGACGTCACCGCCAAAGCCGTGACCCATCGCATCGCCATCGCGCGCGGATTCCTACGCGTCTCGCGCGCCGCTCTCGCGAAAGTTCTCCGCCTCGAGTCGCCCAAGGGCCATCCGCTCGAAGTGGCGCGCATCGCGGGCATCGCCGCCGCCAAACGCACATCCGAATGGATACCTCTTTGTCATCCGTTGCCCCTGACGCACATTGATGTGACTGCGCGCGTATGCCAGAATGGCTTGGAATTCACATCGCGTGTCACTGCCACGGCCCGGACCGGCGTGGAGATGGAAGCGCTGACGGCCGTGACCGCAGCGGCCCTCACCGCATACGACATGTTGAAGGCCCTGGACAAGGGCATGGAAATCACGAGCATCTACCTTGTCGAAAAGCACGGCGGGAGAAGCGGCGATTACGTTGCGCCTTCCGCACGCGCGCCCGAGCCCCGGCGCAAGCTCGCGAATCCGCGCAGCAATCGCAGCGAGAAATGATCAAGTCCGCAAAAAGCGTGCAGGTTCTTATCGTCGACGATAACCCGCTCATCCTCGATCTGATGCGCCGCGGCGTCGAGGCGCATTGCGAGGTCATCGCCACGCGGGACGGCGCCGATGCGCTCCTGCGCGCCGTCGAGCATCCGCCGGACCTGATCATCTGCGATTACCGCATGCCCGGCGTGGACGGGCGGCAACTCTACGAGAAGTTGCGCGCGCGCGAGGCCACGCAGCACATCCCCTTCATTTTTGTGGCCAGCCGGAGCGACATCGAAGAAAGATTGCGGCCGTCGGTGGGCAGCGGCGAGGATTTCGTCGCGAAGCCGTTCTTTCTGGCCGATCTCGAGCGCGCCGCGAAACGTCTCGTGGACCGGCTGCACCTGGAAAAATTGCAGCAGCGCGCTTCGCGGCCGGGAGTGATTCAGGGACGCCTCGAAGAGATGGGCGTGACCGAGTTGATGCAGTCGCTCGAGATGGGGCAGAAGTCCTGCCGGCTCACGCTGCGGCGCGACGGCGCGACGGCCGAGCTTTATTTTGACGCCGGCCAATGCCGCCACGCGAAACTCGGCGATGTCGAGGGCGACGCCGTCGTCTATCAGGTCGTGCAATGGGCCGACGGCGAATTCGAGATCGAATTCGGCGCCGCTTCCGATCGCGTCACCACCACGCACACCACCACCGGCCTGCTCATGGAGGCCATGCGCCAGCTCGACGAAGAGAGCAACCGGGTCGGCAGCTGATTCTTCTCCGCCGGCCGGCGCAGGGAGCGCAAAGTGCGAGTCATCATCCTCACCATCAGCGACCAAGTTTCGCGCGGCGAGCGCGAAGATAAATCCGGCCCTGCCGTCGACGAGCGCTGCAAATCTCTCGGCTGGGAAATCATCGGAGCGGAAACGCTGCCTGACGAGCGCGCCACGATTGCTTCGCGGCTCACCACGCTCGCCGATTCGGGCGTCACGGACGTGGTCTTGACCACCGGCGGAACCGGCATCGGGCCGCGCGATTCGACTCCCGAGGCGACCGCGGCCGTCAGCGAAAGACTGCTGCCCGGCTTCGGCGAACTCATGCGCGCCAAGGGCAGGGAATCGAACCCTCGCGCGATTCTTTCGCGCGCCGTGGCGGGCGTGCGCGCGAAATGCGTGATCGTGAATCTTCCCGGCAGTCCCAAGGGCGCGGTCGAATCCCTCGATGCCGTCGCCGATCTCCTGCCCCACGCCGTGGACGTTCTCCGCGGCGCCCACCACGATTGACGCCGGCGCGCTTAGCTAATATACTTAGCTAACCATGTATACTGTGCATCAGGCCAAAACGAATCTCTCTCGCCTCATCAGAGAGTCTTGCCGAGGGATCGAGGTCGTCATCGCCCGGGGCAAACAGCCTGTCGCGCGGCTCGTGCCAGTGGCGAGGGCTCGCAAGAAGCGCATTCCCGGGAGGCTCGCCGGGAAAATCAGAATCTCGCGGGCGTTCTTCAAACCCATGACCAAGGCGGAATGGGCAAAGTGGGGCATCGAGTGAAGGTCCTGCTCGATACGCACGTTCTGCTTTGGTGGCTCGAGGGGGGAAGGCAGTTGTCTCGCCGCGCGCGCAATCTCATTCAGAATCCCGGAACCGCCGTATTCGTGTCGGCCGCATCCGCTTGGGAGATCGCCATCAAGAGCGCGGCGGGCCGTCTGCAGGCTGGGCCCCTGGTCGCTGATTTCCAGAAGGAACTGGATGAAGAGGGGTTTGTCGAGCTGCCGATTTTTGCGCGGCACGCCGTTCGGGCCGGACTGCTCAAGGGCCCGCACAAAGACCCTTTCGATCGGATGCTCGCGGCCCAGGCCGAAGCGGAGAATTTGCCCGTCATCAGCAAGGACGAGTCGTTTGATGAGTTAGGCGTGCGGCGAATTTGGTAGCACTTCGCCGCACGCCCTGATCTCGAGCGCCATCCCGCGTTCACGCCTTCTGTTCCGTCGCCGGCGGCGGAGGCATTTCGCCATAGCCGCAGCGGCCGCGCATGCCCTGGCGGAACTTCTCGCGCTCTTCGGGAGTCATCTTCTCCCAGCGCTCCATCATTCTCCCGCGCCAATATCCGCCCGGCCCATGGACCCCCGGCAGCCGCCCGAAGAGGATCCGGGCAAGAAGCAGAATCCCCACCGCCTGCCAGAAGTTGATCAGCCGCCAACCAAACACCGCGGCCGCGAGCCAATTCCACAAATGCATCACCACGAAGCCGAAGACGAAGAAGGCGATCGCCATCACCACAGGCACGATGAAGAAAAATATCGGCCGAATTCGATGTCCTCTCATTTCGTTCACCTCATCCTTTCACAAAGTCGTCATAAATCGCTTGCAGACGCCCCCGCAGGTGCAGCACGGCGTAGTGCTTCCGCGAGAGCAGCGTATTCACGCTGACGCCGGTCTCCGCGGCAATCTCCTTGAAGCTGCGCCCTTCGATCTCGTGCGCGACGAACACTTCGCGCTGCTCTTCGGGCAATTCCTCGATGGCGTCGTCGAGCTCGTCCAGCAGCACGCCGCGCGCGTAGGCCGCTTCGGGACCGGCGTCCGGCGAAGGAAGCAGGTCCTCCAGTTCCAGAACCTCGCCGTCCTCGCCCGCGTTCACCGGATCGTTTGTGGACGCGCCCGGCCTCTTCCTGCGGAACAGGTCCGTGATCCGGTTACGCGCCACCTGATACAGCCAGCCCGTCAGGTGGTCGATCGGCTTCATCAGCCGGTACGCCTCGACGAGCTCGTAGAACACATCCTGAAGGATGTCTTCGGCGTCGCCGGCGTCCGCCACGCGCTTCCGGATGAAGTTCCGCAGACGCGGGCGCTCCCGCTCGACCGCTTCGGATATGCGGCTGTCCTGTTCCATGAGGATCCAGGCCGCGCTCGGCGTCTCGTCCATCCACTCCTGAAGACGTTCGCGCGCCCCGAATATTGTATGCGGGAAGCGGATTCTCGGCGCGCTCTGCCTCTGGGCCCGTGCCCCGTGGTTCGTGGCGAGTGGCGGGCTGGGGCGAGGCAAGGATGCAAGGAGGCAGGAAGCAAGGAAAGGCCTCGGCGCGGCAAGCGAGTGGCAGGGGAGCAGTGTTGAGTGACGACTGACGAGTGGCGGGCTGGGGCGAGGCAAGGATGCAAGGAGGCAGGAAGCAAGGAAAGGCTTCGGCGCGGCCGGCGGGTGGGGGGGGGTAACTCGGAAGGTACTCCCCACCCCCCTCCCCCCATGTTTTTTTGTATCTGCTGAATCCAAAGGACTTGCGGCGAAAAAATACGTAAGTGCTGATTATAAAGGACTTGGCGACCGTTTGTTTTCAACGAGATACGCAAAATGCGCAAGGTGTCTGTAACTGCTGATTCTAAAGGGCTTATGGGCGCGCTAAGTCCTTTGCTGTGTATCAGTTTTGAGTTGCACAAAAATGGTGCAGGTGTGGGGAGCGGGGAGGGCCCCTCCCGCCTTCGCCGAGGCTTCGGCGGGCAGGCGACTCGCCCCTCGACTGGCGCTCGGGGCTCGCTCGGGACTCCAATCCTTGGTCGGATTGGAGGAATTGAAGTGGGAATCAGGGCGCCCGTTCGACTCACGCCTAGCGGCGTGCGCTCAGGGCTCGCCCCGCAAAGGCATCCGGGACGCAAAGGGCGCGTACCCTTGGCCGGGCACGAGGGATCCGGATGGAGAATGTCAGACACGCCGCAGGGTAGCCGATGGGTACTGTATTGTCAAGTCTAAAGTGAGTATTCGAAATGATTTGCACAGCCTG
>Ga0326728_10027276_pt1 | contig 10009 bp, 12 predicted proteins | sample MB3enrmetagenome_FD_207602 | JGI IMG/M metagenome (GOLD analysis project Ga0326728, IMG submission 207602) | Lab enriched peat soil microbial communities from McLean, Ithaca, NY, United States - MB31MN | ecosystem: Environmental > Terrestrial > Soil > Wetlands > Peat | place: USA: New York... | reverse complement strand
CAAGCGCAAGAGGTCAGCAGGTTGCCGGGTCTGCCACCAGCGCAGTGAATAGACCAGGGCGCCGGCCACCGCCAGCATGGCCAGGACCCCGATGAGCAGCCTTCGTCTTCCTTGCATTCGATCCCCTACCCGAGCCGCGGGCCTCCGGCCGAGCCCTGCCCCACGTCGGCTCATTCTATCCACAAAGGAGTGCAAAAAGCAAAGGATACCTGTGGGCTGAAACGGAGGAGGTGGAATTGGAGGATTTACAAGGGGCCCAGGGATTGAAGGCCCTGCGGGTCCCGGTAGACTTGCATGCCTCCCGGGCGCAGACTCAGGCTCTTCCGGAAATCGTTACCACCGCAGTAAAGGCGCTGCCAAGATGGCCAACGCACCCTCCTGAAAAGCTTTCGCCGCGCCGCCGCCACTAACCCCATCTCCTGTGGGTTTCCACTCTGAGGGCGGTTCGAGAACCGCCCTCACCATAAGGCGCCCGGCGAATGGCCCCTTATCTGCCATAATAGCCGGTGAGGCTGGCGCTGGCCAGGACCTTGCCCTCCATGGCCTGCTTGAATTCCCCCAGACCGGCAGAAGGGTTCACCTCCAGCTTCGGCACGCTCAGGGCGTAGAGGGTGACCACGTAGGGGTGGTCGCCGGTGCCTTTGGGAGGTTGGGGGCCGCCATAGCCCGGCTCGCCCCAGGAGTTCTTCAACTCCACCGCCCCAGGAGGCATCTTCCGGCCCGAGGCGCCCTCTTCCAAGGAGACCACGGCCCCTGGAATGTCCTTCACCAGCCAATGCACCCAATTCCGGGCCACCGGATGGGGATCGACGATGGACAGTGCGAAGGACTTGGCGCCCGCCGGGGCCCCGGACCAGGTGAGGGGCAGTGATAAATTTTTACCGCCGGCTGCCGTCATGACATAGGGCAGGGGAATCTTCCCGCCATCTGCAAAGGCGCTGGATGTGAGCTGCATGACTTGACCTCCTGAGCTGGAATGGAGATTGATGGCCAAAAAAAGGGCCACCAGAAGACCTGAGAAACACCGGTTTTTCATAAGCACCTCGCGTTGGGTGATGGAGTTCGTGCAGACCTTGGCCTCAAGCAGAGGTCTTTCCTTCCAAATAGAGTTTCACGGCTGCCGCGGCGTTGTGGATCTCATCCCGGGAGCCATACACCAGGGTGAGGTTTCCTTCCCGGCCCTTTTCCCGGAGCAGCCCGATTTCCTGGCCTTTGTCAGCCAATTCGGCCCAATAACGCTGGCAAAACTTCTCCCATTTCCTGGGATCGTGGCCGAACCACTGGCGCAGCTCCGTGCTGGGCGCCACCTCCTTGAGCCAGAGGTCCAGCGCCACCTTCTGTTTGCTCAGACCCCTGGGCCAGAGACGCTCCACCAGAACCCGGAAGCCGTCATCCGCGGTGGCGGGCAGATAGGCCCTTTTCAACTTGATCATGATTCACCTTGCTGGCTCCTCTGCGGAGGGTGCGCTCCCACAGAAATAGCAGCCAGGGGCCGGGGGCGCCGCGGCGGGGAGAGTGAGGGCCGTGGCCCGCAGCTCCTCCCCGAAAGAGCGGAAGTTAAAAAGCCATTCCGGGGCCCAGATCTGGCAGACCTTGCCCACCAGGTCCTCTCCGGGCTTCAGGGTCAGTTTCCCCGGCTCCCAGCCCGCCGGGGTGGCTTCACCCTCATGTGTTTGGACGTACTGGCAGGCCCGGATCTGGCGGATCATCTCGGCCACGCTGCGGCCCACCGCCGGGGCCAGCACCTCGGCGCCCAGGGACTTGATCTCCTCGTACTTGGCGGCAACTGCCGTCAAGTCCGTAGGGCAGACGAAGGTGAAATCCCCGGGATAGAAATAGAGCATGACCCACTTGCCGCGATAATCCGCCAGTTTGACGCTCTTGATCTCCCCCTGGAGATACCCTTTGGTTTCGAACTCCGGAGCGGTCTTACCGACCCGTACTGTCATGATTAAACCATCCCTGCTGGAATAGCCGGCTGCCGCGGCCCGCCTTCGCTCCTGTCCGGCAAGCCCGGACATCTATCACCATAAGTCTTCAGCGAGCCAATGGCAATGTTGGGTGGCCATAAGCCCTGGCAAACCAGGCAAAATCCACGGATTAGCCACCCCGGCCTCATCCCGGCCGGCAAGGTCTTGGTCTCTCTTCGGCCGCCGCCTAAAAACGGGCCGGAAGCCTGCCCCTCCTGGTGCAATTGGTTCAACCCGGCGCTCCTTAAAAAAAAACCCGGCCGGCCTCCAGGGCTGCCAGGCGTCTTTTCAGCTCCTGTTCCCGCTGCCAGCGGTCGGTGACGTCCCGAATGATGGCCGCGGCGCCCAAGAGCCGGCCCTCCTCGTTCCGTATCAAGGTAATGGTAAATTCCAGGGAGAGGCGGCGGCCGTCCTTGGCCAGGCCCGGGACCGCCAGGAGTTCCTTGGTATATTTGCTGGCGCCGCTGGCCATAACCTGCCGATAGCCCTGGTTGTGCCGTTCCCTCAGGTTCTCAGGGATGATCAGGTCCAGGGGGCGGCCCAGGGCCTCGAAGGGTTGATAGCCGAACAACTCCGCGGCCCCGGTGTTCCAGAGGCGGATAACCCCTTCCGGATCAGCAAAGATGACGGCATCCCGGCTGTCGGCCACCAGGCGGGCGCATAGCCATTCCTGGGAAAATTCCCCCATCTCCCCGCTCCTCCTTCAGGCGCCGGGGGGGACGCCGCCGGCCCTCGGCCATAGATTTATCCGGGGTTGCCAGGGCAACAAAACCCCTCCAGCCGGGCCGGAGGGGTTTTGTTTGGTTAGGGCTCTCCATCCAGAGAAGATCTGGCAAGGATTCTTCCCATTGCCAACTATTGGAGTGCCCCCAGATTATTCTAAAAAGCGCTCCATCGGAGAAGACCTGACAAGATTCTTCGGCGGTGCGGGCCTACGGATGAATGGTGAGCACCGGACAAGGGGCGCTGGTTACCACCGCGGCGGCCACGCTGCCGGAAAAGACCCGCTCCAGGCCCTTGCGGCCGTGGGCGCCCATGATAATCAGATCAATTTTCTCTTTTTTGGCCAGCTCCATGATCTTGGCGGCCGGATCACCCGTCAGAACCCGGGACTCCAGTTTGGGGAATTTTCGAAAATGTTCCTTGACCGCGGCGGCCATCTTCTTGTTGGCAGCCGCCTCCGCCTGCTCCTGGAAACTCTGGATGTTGCTGTGGGGCACGTAAAAGCTGGAAAAGCTCGACAGGTCCTGGGTGACGAACAGGACATAGAGGGTGGCGTCGAACTTGCCCACGAAGGTGGAGACCCAGGGCAATAGGGTATCGTAGTTCTCGGCAAAGTCGAGGGGGAAAAGGATTTTTTCAATTGCCTTCATTAGTTATGCTCCCTTCGGCTATCTTCCCTGTGATTGTGAAATATAGTGTAAACTAATTGCTGACCCTGATATTGTCAAGTTAAAAACCGGCCGCGCCAGATAATGGCGGGGAGCAGGGAGCGGAAATCCGGCTATCCGGGAAGAGGAAAAATCCCTCCTCTGCCAAAGTGACAAACCAGATAAAAAATCCTTGCCAAACTGATTTTAGATTATTATATTTCCCAGCGTCTCCCTAGCAAAAAAAGCAAAAAAAGCGGGGGAGGACTGAGATCATCAGGGATTGAGGTGAGCGCCATCGGCGAAATTCGCTTCGGTCGGGACCATGTGTGGGTACGGATGGATGATGAAACCCAGGCCACCATCGGCCTGACGGATTATCTCCAGGAGAAGCTGGGAGAGATTCACGGCATCCGGCTCCCCGAAGAAGGTGAGGAGTTCCTCAAAGATGAGTCCTTTACCAAGGTCGAGGCTAAAAACGGCCGTCATGACATAAAGGCGCCGGTCTCCGGTGAGGTCCTCGAAGTCAATGACGAAGTCGTGGAAGAGCCCGAGATCATCAATGAGGACCCCTTGTCGGAAGGCTGGCTGCTCAAGGTGGAGTTGACTTCCAGCCAGGAGTTTGACGAACTCCTAACCGAAGAGGAATACAAAGACTACTTGAGTGAAGAAGAAGAGGATCTGGAAGAAGACTGAAGTAATAACCGCTTCTCCGGGTTTCTTCCTCCATTCCCCTGGATCTTCCCTGAAGCTCCGATCCCCCAGCCGCCTTGGCCGGAAAGTCCGAGGTCTGCACCTAAACTCATGTCCACCACCAAAAGGCAAACCCAGCCGAAATCCCGGTTGTGGGGCTGGCTGACCTCCATTCGCCTCACCGTCCACCTGCTGCTGATCCTGGCGGCCGTGGCCATCATCGGCGCCGTGCTGCCCCAGGAGCAGCCGGCGGAGGTTTATCTTAGCCGCTTCGGGGAGACCTGGGGCACAGTTATCTGGCGGAGCGGCCTGGCCGACATCTACTTCAGCATCTGGTTCCTGGCCCCCGTTTGCCTCCTGGCCCTGAATATCCTGGCCTGCCTGATCCACGGCCTGCCCCGGGCCTGGCGCCGGTCATTTACGCCCCTCAGCGGCGAGGCAGCCCTCACCCTGCCGCAGCGTGCCAGGCTCCAATGGCCGCGGGGAACGGACCCTCGGGAAGCGGTGGCCGGTATTTGGCGCCGGGAATTGGGCCGCACCCGGCGCCAGGCCCTGCCGGGAAAAGAGGTCTTCTCTCATGAAACCGGCCGTTTCCGGCCCCTGGGGCCGTACCTGGTGCACCTGGCCCTGTTGTTCATCCTGGCCGGGGGCCTGATCGGCAAGTTCTGGGGGATCGAAGGCAGTCTGCCCCTGGCGCAGGGGGAAACGGCCCAGAGCTTCCAGTCGGTAGGGGGCGCCGAGGTGCCTTTAGATTTTCAGGTGCGCCTGGACCGCTTTCAGGTACAGTTCTATGGGGAAGGCGGCATACCCAAAGAATTTCGCTCCGACCTCACATTTACAAAAAATATCAAAAATCTCCAAGGCGGCCGTGAGCTGCGGGCCACCTGCCGGGTGAACGAACCGGTGAGCTTCGGCGGCTTCACCTTTTACCAGGCCTCCTACGGCACCCAACCCGAGGATCAGGTGCGCTTGCAGGTCATCCAGGGGTCGCACCGGGAGAGCCTCCAGGTCCCCCTGCACCAGTTGCTGACCCTGCCCGGCGGCGAGGCGCAAATCATGGTCATCAAGGTGGAAGGCAACCTTCAGGGTTATGGACCGGCCGTGCAGCTCGCCTATAAAAGCGGCCCGGAGCATCCCTTAATCTTCTGGGTCCTTAAAGATCATCCGGAGATGCAGGAGCAAATCGGGCCTTACCGGTTTGCCCTGGAATCGGCGAATTTTCAATTTTACTCGGTATTCCAGGTGAATCGGGATCCAGGGGTCCCCTGTGTTTACCTGGGCTTTCTCCTGTTGTTGCCTGGATTTTACCTGGCCTTCTTCCGACCCCACCAGTGTTGGGCGCTGGTCCTGGAAAAATCTCCCAAGGGGGACTGGCAAGGACGCCTCCTGGGGTCTAGTCCCCGGGCCCGGGAGGGCTTTGACCTCCGCCAGACCCGTCTTCTGGAGGAACTCAAGAAGGGAACCCCATCATGAGTCAGTTACTGGGCATGGCGATGTTGCTCTATTTGGGGGTGGCCATCATCCTGGTCATGGCCGAGTTGTGGTCCTCCCTCTGGATGCAGCGGGCGGGGCGAGGGTTGCTGTGGGCCGGCCTGGCGCTGCACAGCGGGGCCCTCATCGGCCGCTGGTACGCCTCTTACCGGATGGCCGCCGGGCCCACCCCGCCGATGGTCTTCCTGGAAAAGCTCCGCCTGGTTATCTTGCAGGCGCCGTTGTCAAATTATTACGATTCCCTGGTATTTTTCTCCTGGTGCCTGCCGGCCATGGGTCTGCTGGCATTCCGCCGCCATTTACAGGGTTGGCTGGGCGCGATCGTCGCGATGCTGGCCTGCCTGCTACTGGCCAAGGCCTCTTTCGGCGGGGTGAATGCCAACATTCAGCCCCTGATGCCGGCCCTGAAGAGCAACTGGCTCCTCATCCACGTGGTCGTTTGCTTTTTGGGCTACGCCGCCTTGACGGTGGCCTTCGGCGCCGCCCTCCTCTACCTGATCCAGGATTATAGTCCCAGGGAGGCCCTGCCGGCCCTGCCGATGTTGGACCGACTCATCTACCGGGCTGCGATCCTGGGGTTTTTCCTGCTCACCTTCGGCATCCTGACGGGAGCCGTGTGGGCCGAAACCGCCTGGGGCAAGTACTGGAGTTGGGACCCCAAGGAGGACGCCTCTTTGGTCACCTGGCTCATTTACGCCGCCATGATTCACGCCCGCCTGCTGAAGGGCTGGCAGGGCCGCCGCATCGCCTGGCTGGCGGTCCTGGGCTTCCTGGCGATTATCTTCACCTACTTCGGCGTCAACTACCTGCAAAGCATGCACGCCTACATGACCTGACCTGACCTGATATTCCTTCTCAGGATCAAAAAAAAAGGGGCACGCTCAACCGCGCCCCTTAATCGTCCTGAGTCAAACCCATCCGGCGACAGGGAGTCTAAGGCTTCAGCGCTGCTGCGGCGATTTCGCCCCCAGAGCAACTCCTTATCGGTGAAAAGCGGGATTCACTTTGACGGCACACTGGTTGGTTCGCAAAGCAAATCCTCGGAAGTAGCCAGCCGGCCGCATTTGCTGCAGACATACTTGATGTCTGCCAGCTTGCCCTTGCAATAATGCTTGGTGTGAGGGGCCTTCTCTCCGCAAAAGGCGCAGGTCATGGGGTCCATGTTGGGGTTGCACAGGTGTCCCGGCTCCTCGGCCAGGGCGCCGCAGGTCTGACAGGTATAGACTTTTTTTGCCATGTTTGCCTCCCGAAGATCTAGTCTTTGCGGAAAAAATAAGGTTCAAAAAGGCGATGTCAATGCGCCGGTCCAAAAAAATTCCTCCGGAGGCGTCAGGGCGGCGGGTTTAGCGGGTTGGCCGGGAATTAGGGGCGCCAGCGCTCAGGCCAGCAAGTGAGAGGCTGGCCGTACGGGAATCGAGGCGGGCCCGGGCCCCCAGGGGCAGGGTGTGGTTGTCCGGCTGGTGGCCCAGGGGAAGGCCGGCCAATACCGGCACCTTCAGGGGCTCCAAGGCTGCCGCGAAGACCTCCAGCAGGCCCTCGTGGCTGCCGCAGCCGCTGAAGCTTCCCAGGACCACACCCTTGACTCCGTCCAGGGCCTCGGCCAGCAGCAGGTGATGGATCATGCGGTCCAGGCGGTATTGGGCCTCGCGGTGATCTTCCAGGAAGAGGAGATAGCCCCGCAGTTGCGGGGCAAACGGGGTTCCCAGCAGATGGCACAGGGTGGTGAGATTGCCGCCCGCCAGCGGGCCTTCGGCCACGCCGGGGCAAAGGACGGTCAGACCCGCAAAGGTGGCCGCCCGGGGCCCCGGGGCCGTCAGCCAGTCGAACAGGCTTTGCCGGGCGCCCTCCGTCATCTCCCCCAGTTGGGCCACGGTGGGGCCGTGGAAGGTCACCAGACCAAGGCGGTGGTGCAGGTGCCAGAGGAGATTGGTAAGGTCGCTGAAGCCCACCAGGCGCTTGGGAACCGCCCCCAGGGAAACCGGGTCCAGGTGGGGCAGGAGCTTCAGGGAGCCGTAGCCGCCCCGCACCCCCATGACCGCCTTGATTTCCGGGTCACACCAAAGCTCCTGGAAGCGCCGGGCCAACAGCCGGTCGGTCTCCCTTCCCGGGGACCGGCTGGAGAAGACCTCCGGGCCGCACTTCACCCGAAAGCCCCAATCCCTCAGCACCCGCACCCCGGCCTCCCAGGCCTCCCGGGCCACACAACTGGCCGGGGCCGCCAGGGCGATGACCTCCCCGGGCGAGAGCGGCGGCGGCCAATTAAAGCTGGCCGGGGGCCGGGGGCCGCCCCCCTCCCCTACCCTATCCTGAAAATCGGTCCCCATTCGCTTTACCGATTTTTTATATTATAATAACCAGAATTATATGAGTGTCGCCAGTTTTTTAGCTAACCTGGGGCGGCGCCTCCGGTCCCCGGCGGTCGCGGCGCCATTGGTCCTGGCCCTGATTTGGGTCCTGGCGTTGGCCTTTCGCCTCAGCGACCTGGCGGCCCGGGACTTGTGGACCGACGAGGCCTGGGTTGCCCTGGCGGCCTTGAAATCCTCCGCAGCCGCGGCCCTGGCCGCGGGCCATTCCACCCCGCCCTGGTACCTCCTGGGCGTCTGGGCCGCGGCCAGGCTCCTGGGAGGCCAGGAATGGGGCCTGCGGTTTCTGTCCTTCGCCTTCGGGGTCGGCACCCTCCTGATCATCTGGCTGTTGGCCCGCAGACTTACCTCCCGGCCCGCCTCCTTGCTGGCCCTGGCCATGGTGGCCTTCTCCCCCGTAATGGTTTACTACTCCAAGGAGTTGAAGCAGTATAGCGGCGACGCCTTCTTTGCGGTGCTGGTGTTTTATCTGGCGGAACGTCTCCGCTCCAGCCACGGCCGTCGCGGCTGGGCCGCCCTGGCCTTGACCGGGGTGCTGGGGCTGGGCTTTTCCCATCCCCTGGTCTTCATCCTGCCGGTGGCGGGGCTCATCCTTTGGCGCGAGCTGCCCGCGGCCCGGACCCGCCTGGCCCTCCTGGGCGGCCTTTGGCTCCTGGCCTTCGGGGCCTATTATTTTCTGTTCTTCCGCCACGACGTGGACCCGGAGTTGGTGTCCTATTGGGTCAATAACTATCCCGATCTCTCCGGCCCAGGCCGGTTTTTCCTCTGGCTCGGGCCCGCCCTGAACCGCTACTTCTGCTATTTCCTGGGAGAGTGGGGGGTGTTCTGGGGCCCGCCCCTGCTGGTGGCCGGGGCCTACGCCCTGTGGCGCACCGGCGGCGGCCGGGCGCTGGCCTACTGGGGCCTTCCCATCCTGCTGGCCCTGGCGGCCGCGGCGCTGCACCGCTACCCCTTTATGGGCGACTACGGCGGCAACCGGCTGATGCTGTTCACCGCGCCCCTGCTCTATCTGGTGCTGGCCGCCGGGGCCTGCCTGGCGCTCTCCTACCTGTGGCAAGGGCGGCGCCGCTGGCTGGCCGCGGGGTTGACCGCGGCCCTGATCATCTCACTTAACCCCTGGAAAAACTTCCGGGAAAATCTCCACCCTTCGATGAACCGGGAGGAGATCAGTCCCCTGGTTGCCCGCCTGCAGCAGGAACTTCAGCCCCGGGATGAGGTCTACGTCTACTACTTTGCCCAATGGCCGTTTGCCTATTATTACCACGGGCCCGAGGCGCGCCTCTGCATCGGCAAGTCATGCCTCGAGACCGGGCTGAAACCGGAGTTCCAGGGGCAGGCGCCGACGCGGCTCTGGCTCATCGCCTCCCACATTTCCAACCTCCAGGACATGCGGGAATTCGCCGCCAAACTGCTGGGGCCGGCATGGAGGGAAAGCACCTGCTACCAGGCCGAAGCCGCGGTGCTCTTCTGCTTCCAGGGCGCCAAGGAAACCAAGGTGGCGGCTAATCGCCGGCGGGCGGCGCCAGGGCATGACGCGCCGGGCCACCATGCAGGCAATGGACCTTAATCGCTAACCCCCGTCTTTAAGAGTCTCCCACCCGGATACGCAGGTCCCGGACCTGGCCGGGCCCCAGGACCCTGGCCAGTTCCTCGAGGATTCTGGGTTTCAGGAATTGCAGTTCCTGGCCCCAGACGCCGTCCGGCACTTCCACCCAGAGCTCCCTCCGCCGGAAGTCCACCAGGCGGGCGTGTTCCCTAATGGGGGCGGGCGCCGCCCTCTCCCAGACCTGGCGGATGCGCTGGCGCAACTCCAGGCCTTCCCGGTCCCCGGGTGAGAGCAAGTCCTGGAGCACGTCTTTGACGGCCAGCGGCCGGGACAATGGAGGGCGTTTTGCCATATGCCAGTTATTGAGGGGTTAGGGATCAGTTCAAAGGAAAGATTTCGTTTCTAACCCCTAACCCCTAATCCCTAACCTGCCCGCTTTCGGGCCCGGACGAAGCCGGGGGCGGCATTTTCGATCACCGTTTCCGGCACGCAAAAGGCCAGGCGGAAATGGCCCGGCCGGCCGAAGCCCCGGCCCGGCACCGCCAGGATGTTCTCCTCCTTCAGGAGGGCCACGAA
>Ga0326728_10027275_pt1 | contig 10010 bp, 9 predicted proteins | sample MB3enrmetagenome_FD_207602 | JGI IMG/M metagenome (GOLD analysis project Ga0326728, IMG submission 207602) | Lab enriched peat soil microbial communities from McLean, Ithaca, NY, United States - MB31MN | ecosystem: Environmental > Terrestrial > Soil > Wetlands > Peat | place: USA: New York... | reverse complement strand
CATCGAGGCGGCGGACCTGCCCGATTTTCTGCGCGGCCACGACCAAAGCGCGACCACCTTTACGGTGCGTCCGGGAATGCCGCTGGATGAAGTGGAGAAGTTGCTTATCCGGCAAACATTGACCCACGTGACCAGCAATCGTGAAGAAGCCGCCAGGATTCTGGGCATCAGCCGCCGCACCTTGCAATACAAGCTCAAGCAGTACGGCCTGCTCAAAACGGTCGAAGAACCCAATCCGCCGCCTGCCTGAGCTTGCACAAGCCGGGGGCGGCAGGTGCAGAAATTGCTCAAAAGCCTTTTTCGGCGGGTGTTTATTTTTATTCATTAGATTGTAACTTCATTTTTAAGTTGTTGCAGAACAATTAGTTGCATGGTACTTTCCGATTCTGGCATAAACTTTGCGTATACAATTGCAGTGACCGAGAAACGGCACATTGAAAGATAACAGAGAAACATCGAAGTAATATTGAATATGAATAATCCCACTGGAACCCCTCAAACTCCTGTCGTGACCACGACCCCGGCGCAGCCGGCTGCGGCGGCGCAACCTTGCACCTGCAACTCAGCCTCCGCTCCCGCGGCCAAACCAGCCGCCGGCACACCGCCCGTTGCCAAGCGCGCTCGTAAATCCCACGTCGGGCACACCCACTAATCCGTCTTGCGGCTGGGCCGGCGAGATTGAGGAATTGCGCCGGCCCTGGCCGCCCCGGTCCACTTGCTGCCTATGAAGAAACTTCTTGAAGTATTGCTGGAACTGCAAAAGCTGCAATTGAGCTCTGAACCGCTCTCCTTGGCTGCGGAAGCGCAGGCAAACGAGCTTCGCGCCCAAGTGCCCAAGCCCATCCTGGACCATTTCGACCGCCTTATCGCCCAAGGCAAAACGGGCGTGGCCATGGCCCACAACGGAGTCTGCTGCGGGTGCCATCTGCGGCTCTGTTCCGGCACCGCCGCCGGTTTGGCGCATCAGGCTGACATCCACATTTGCGACCATTGCGGGCGCTACCTTTATTTGGCGCCGGAACAACCCGAAACGGCCAAAGCAACCCCGCCGGCGGCGGAATCGAAGCCGAAGCCGCACAAGAAAAGAAAAACGACGCGCCTGGCCCTGGTGACGGCCTGACCTTTCCGGGCGGAAAATCAGAGGGGTCCCTGTGCAGTCAAACGCACATTGACCATGTCTTGAGGAAGGGCGCACACTCGGCTCCTATGAGTCGAGCAAGGAGGTTTTCCAGGTCGTATCGCGGCTTTACGCTTATTGAGCTGCTGGTGGTCATCGCCATCATCACCATTCTCGCCGGTTTGCTTTTGCCCAGTCTCGCCACGTCCCACGAACAGGCCTGGCGCAAGCTGTGCGCCAGCAACCTCCGGCAATGGGGCATCGCTTACGCCGCCTACGCGGGGGACTGCAGCAATTACTTTCCTGACAACACGGATGGCGGGCAGTTGAGTTGGTGCGGGACCAACGTCCAAAGCTTTTGGGCGAATTACTTGATCCCCATGCAGCACACAACGGTGGAGAAGGACAAAACGCACGTCCTGTTTTGTCCCGATCAACAGTGGCATCGCTATGCCGATGTCAATCTTAACCCGATGTTCGCCCCGCAATTTGTCATCGGCTACTTTGTCCTGCCTTTCCGCGATCCGGATTTCTACATGAATGCCGGCTGGGGGTACGACTACGATATTACCGGGCTGCAAGGGTGGGTCACGAAGCAGAAGCTCGGCGGCCCGCTTGTCAAAGCCCCCATTGCGATGGACATGAAGCAAGCTATGGGCAACTTCTCGCCGCCGCAGTCGGCCGCCAACGTGCAATGGTTCAATCCCAGTCCGAGCATCCCTTACTCCAGCCACATTCAATCCACCGGTGAACCCTTTGGGGGGAATTTCCTCTTCGAGGATGGCCGCGTGTGCTGGCACAAGTCCAAAGACGTCGGCCCGGCCTGCACCGGGCAAGGCTGGGTCTTCTTTTACGAGATTGCGCTGTAGTCTCATCGCCGCGGGCCTGCAGCATTAAATCCGGTTAAGGTTTTTCCGGCGCCTGCCGATAAGAGTTTAGTCAACCGAAGTGAATGGGCTTGACAAGCCGTGCAAGAAGATGGCGCAAGCCCGTCGCTATGCTCGCAACACACTTGAAGACAACGCCCTATATCTCGCTGATGGAGGCGGTGGCGGTCGCTTTCCTCCTTGTGACGCCGTTGCAGGCGCAAGGCCTGGCGGCTGGTTATCCTGATGCCGTGGGCGTGGGGGCCATGAGCGGCGTCATCCTTTTGCTGATGGCTTGGACCGCGTCCTTGCGCTGGCAGTTGCAGCGCATCATGCGGCCGCCGGGCGCCCGCCCCGCCGAACCGGAGGCCCCCGCTGAGGAACCGACAGAATCCGCCTGGGAAGAAAGGGACTTGTTGACCACGTTGCTGGGCAATATGCCCGACGCCATCTACTTCAAGGACCTGCAATCGCGCTTCGTGCGTGTAAGTTGGTCCAAGGTGGAAAGCGCGCTGGCCATGGCCCGGGGCCAGTACCAAATGTCGGCCAAGGACAATCCCGCCACCCGCCCGCCACCCCATTTGGCTGGGCCGGCGGAGTTCGCGAAGTACCTGGCTGGCAAGACCGATTTTGACATTTATCCCGAGGCGCGCGCGCGCGCCTCTTTCGAGGATGAGCAGGAAATCATCCGCACCGGCGCTCCCTTGGGCGGCAAATTGGAGAAGACCGTCCATCCCGACGGCAGGATCACGTGGGGCGTTACCACCAAAATGGCATGGCGGGCGCACGACGGCCGGATCATCGGGACGTTTGGCATTTCCAAGGATGTGACCTTCATCAAGGAATCCGAGGAAAAACTGGAAAAGGCTAACAAACAATTGGTCGAAGCCTCGCGCCTGGCTGGCATGGCCGAAGTAGCCACCACCGTCCTGCACAACGTCGGCAACGTCCTGAACAGCGTCAACATTTCCGCCTCCGTGGTGGCCGACAAGGTCAAGAGTTCCAAATCGGCTAATTTGACCAAGGCGGCCGACATGCTGCGGGAGCACGCGGGCGACCTGGCCGCATTTTTGGCCAGCGATGCCAAAGGCTCCAAGTTCCCCGAGTACCTGGCCACGCTGGCGGGATGCCTGGTGGAGGAGCGAAACGAGATGTTGGCGGAACTTTCCTCCCTGCGCGCCAATATTGAACACATCAAGGAGATTGTCGCCATGCAGCAGGCTTACGCCAAAGTGGCCGGCTTGCAGGAGAGTTTAAACCCCGCCGATTTGGTGGAAGACTCTCTGCGGCTCAACGCCGGCGCCGTCGAGCGCCATCACGTCCAGGTCATCCGCCAATACTCGCCCACTCCCCTGGTGTTGGTGGACAAACACAAGGTTCTGCAAATCCTGGTCAATCTGATCCGCAATGCCAAGTACGCCTTGGAAGATCGCGGCTCCGGCGACAAACAGATGATTCTGCGGGTGGGACCGGGCGAAAACGGCACGGTGAAAATCTCCGTGGAGGACAACGGCGTGGGCATCGCCGCCGAGAATCTGACCCGTATTTTCGAGCATGGTTTCACCACGCGCCAGAACGGCCACGGCTTTGCCCTGCACAGCGGCGCCCTGGCCGCGCGGCAGATGGGCGGGACCCTCTCGTGCCAGAGCGCCGGGCCGGGCCGGGGCGCGACTTTCACTTTGCAACTGCCCCTGCGGCCACCGGAAAGCGCCTCAAGATGACCCCCCTGACACCCATCCCGCGCCTGTTGGTGATAGACGACAATCGTGCGATTCACGATGACTTTCGCAAGATTCTGTGTCCCTCCTCTTCCGCCCCTCTGGATGATTTGGAAACGGCGCTCTTCGGCCCGCAGGAAACGGACGTCAAACCGCCGGTTTTCGAGATGGATTCGGCCTACCAAGGCCAGGATGGATTGGCCTTGCTGGAACAATCGGTCAAGGACGGCCGTCCCTATTGGATGGCCTTTGTGGATGTCCGAATGCCGCCGGGATGGGACGGCGTGGAGACCATCACCCGATTATGGGAAGCGGCGCCGGAATTGCAGGTGGTTATATGCACGGCCTATTCGGATTATTCCTGGAGCACCATGACGGCCCGGCTTAAGCACCGGGACCGACTGGTGATATTAAAAAAGCCGTTCGACGCGGTGGAAGTGCTCCAATTGGCGGCGGCGCTGACGGAAAAGTGGCGGCTGCTGCAGCAATCCAAACTCAAGATGGCGCAGTTGGAGATGCTGGTGGCCGACCGCACGCAGGTCTTGTGCGAGACCAGCGAAAACCTCAAGACCGAGGTGCAGCGCCGCAAGCGCACCGCCGAAGCCCTCTCCGAAACCGAAGAGCGCTATCAGATGCTTTTCCATCAGAACCCCCTGCCCATGTGGGTGCTTGACCTGGACACGCTGGCCTTTCTGGCCGTCAACGACGCGGCCGTGCAGAAATACGGCTATTCCGCCGAAGAATTCTCTGGCATGAGCGTGCGGGACTTGCACGTGCCGGAGGAAGTTGACTGGATTTCGGAATTGCTTTCAGGAGAGAAAGCACGCACCCCTCGTGCCGGGTTGGTGGTCCGGCATCGCAAGAAGGACGGCACCACGATTTTTGCCGAAATTGTCTCCCGGGTGGTCAGCTTTTCGGGCCGCGAGGTCAAACTGGCTCTGGCCAACGACATCACGGAGCGCAAATTGGCCGAGGACCGAATCCGAGAACAAGCCGCCCTGCTGGATTTGGCCAGCGACGCCATTCTGGTGCAGGACCTTTGCGGCAAAGTCCGTTTTTGGAACAAAGGAGCCGAACGCCTCTATGGCTGGAGCGCCGCGCGCGCCATCGGCGATCAGATGGCCGCCCTTTTTCCCAAACAGGACAAGCCGGCGCTGGCGGCCGCCGAACAGGAATTGCTGGCCCATGGCGAGTGGACCGGCGAATTGCGCAAACACACCCACAGCGGCCAGGAAGTGACCGTTTCCAGCCGTTGGACCCTCCTGCGGGACGAGCACGGCCAACCCCGCTCCGTCCTTATCATTGACACCGACATCACCGAAAAGAAAAAGCTCGAATCCCAATTCTTGCGCGCCCAGCGCATCGAGGGCATCGGCACTCTGGCCACCGGCATGGCCCACGACCTGAATAACATCCTGGCCCCCATTCTCATGTCCGCCGGCTACTTGCGCTGGGACATCCCGCCGGAGGAGCGGGAAAAGGCCATCGGGCGCATTGAACTGAGCGTCAAGCGCGGGGCCGAAATCATCCAACAAGTCCTCACTTTCGGACGGGGCATTGACGGGGAACGGGTGGCGGTCAAACCGGCGGACCTGCTGGCGGAAATCGCCGAAATCATCGGTCAAACCTTCCCCAAGAACATCAAGCTGTCCGTCGCCAGCCCGCCCGACCTGTGCCCGCTGGTGGGCGACCGCACGCAAATTCACCAAGTCCTGCTCAATTTGTGCGTCAACGCCCGCGACGCCATGCCCAAGGGCGGCCAGTTGAGTCTGCGGGTGAGTGCGATGACCCTGGCCGCGCCAATGCCCGCCCTGCCCACGCCAGCCCAGCCGGGCACTTATATCGTATTTGAAGTGGCCGACAGCGGTTGCGGCATCCCGACCACTGATCGTGAACGGATTTTCGACCCCTTCTTTACGACCAAGGAAGTGGGCAAAGGCACCGGCTTGGGATTGTCCACCGCGTTGGGCATTGTGCAGAGCCATCACGGAGTGGTTCTGGTGGAGAGCGAAGTGAACCGGGGAACGACTTTCAAAGTGTTCCTCCCCGTCTCGCCAAACTCCGTCCGCGAGCAGACCTCCAAGGTCAACCCGCTTCCGCCCCGCGGCAGCGGCGAGGTCGTTCTCATTGTGGACGACGAACCGGATGTTGTTGAGGGCATGCGCCAATTGCTTGAACAGCACAATTATCACGTCTGCACCGCCAGCAATGGCGAGGAAGCCCTGGACATGGTCGGACGCCAGCAGCACAAAATTGACGCCCTGGTGACCGACATTATGATGCCCGCCATGGACGGGGTGACGTTGATCCGCGCGGTTCGGACCGTGATGCCGAAGTTGAAGATCATCGCTTCCAGCGGCTTGGGGACCGACATGGGCGGCAGCTTTCGCGCGCAAGAACTCAAATCCCTGGGCGTGGCCTCTTTCCTTCCCAAGCCTTACGGCAGCGAAAAGCTGCTCACCATGCTGCATCAGTTGCTCGTCGGCGCGTCCAATCCCGCCCCGGCCTTGCGCCTGGCGGTTTGAGCGCCGAAAAGCTCGCGTTTTCCGCCCATCTGCGGTTTACTGGCCGCTGATGGATGCCGCTGAAAAGTCCTGGCTGGAGATGCTCAAGCGCTGCTTCGGCTTTACTTCCTTTCGCCCCTTGCAACGCGAAATTATAGCCGACACGCTGGCCGGCAAGGACGTCTTCGCGCTTCTGCCCACGGGCGGGGGCAAATCGCTTTGCTTTCAATTGCCGGCCCTGCTCCGCCCGGGCCTGACGGTGGTTGTTTCACCTTTGATCGCCTTAATGAAAGACCAGGTGGACGCCTTGCAGGCGGCCGGCGTCGGGGCCACGTTTCTCAATTCGAGCCTGGCTGCCGCCGCCGCCCGCCAGCGCCTGCGCGGTTTGCACCAGCGCGAATACCGCCTGCTCTATGTCGCGCCGGAGCGGCTGATGCTTTCGGGTTTTCTGGAAGATTTGCAACGGTGGAACGTCAACTTGATTGCGGTGGATGAGGCGCACTGCATCAGCGAGTGGGGCCACGATTTCCGGCCGGAATACCGCCAGCTTTCCGAATTGCGCGGCCTGTTTCCCAACGTCCCGATGATGGCCCTGACGGCCACCGCGACTGAACGCGTGCGGGCCGACATCATCAAGCTGCTGCAATTGCGCGAGCCGGCGTGTTTCGTGGCCAGCTTCAACCGGCCCAACCTCACTTATCGCGTGCTGGCCAAAGCCAAACCCACCGCCCAGGTGCTGGCCTTCCTGCGCGCGCGCCCGCGCGACAGCGGCATTGTTTACTGCCAAAGCCGCAAAGGCGCCGAAGGGCTGGCCCAGGCTTTGGCCCAAAACGGCATTCCCGCCAAGCCTTATCACGCCGGCTTGACGGCCGCGGAACGCGGGGAGAACCAGGACCTCTTCCTGCGTGATGAAGCGCGCGTGATGTGCGCCACCATCGCCTTCGGCATGGGCATCAACAAGCCCAACGTCCGCTTTGTCCTTCATTACGACCTGCCCAAGAACATCGAAGGGTATTACCAGGAAACCGGGCGCGCCGGGCGGGACGGTTTGCCGGGCGAATGCGTGCTCCTGTTTAGCGCGGGCGACGTTGTCAAGCAACAGCGGTTCATCGAGGAGAAATCCCCGGAGGAACAATTGCTGGCCCGCGCACAGTTGCGCCAAATCGTCCAGTACGCCGAATCGGGCGGTTGCCGCCGGGCCGAGTTGCTGCGCTATTTCGGGGAGACTTTCCCCTCGGACAACTGCGGCGGCTGCGACAATTGCCTTTCCCCGCGCGCCACCTTCGACGGCACCCTGGCGGCGCAGAAACTCTTGTCGTGCGTCTTCCGCATCCGGCAGCGGAGCCGGTTCGGCACGGGGCTGAACCACGTCGTGGAGGTGTTGACGGGGGCCGAGACCGACAGAATCCGGAGTTGGGGGCACGAGCAGCTTTCCACCTACGGCATTGGCCGCGAGCACAGCCGGGGGGAATGGCAGGCCATCGGGCGCGAGTTGATCCGCCTGGGCTATCTGCGGCAGGCGCCGGGGAAATTCAGCACGCTGGAAGTGAGCGAGGAAGGTTTCGCCGCCCTGCGCGAGCGCAGGAAGATAGTCTTGACCGCGCCCATGGCCGCCCCGCCGTCCGCGCCGGAGAAAATGCCGCGCGCCGGCGCCATCGGCTGCGACGAGGAATTGTTCGAGCGGCTGCGGCGGTTGCGCAAGGCGCTGGCGGACGAGCGGCTGGTGCCGGCCTACATTGTGTTCTCGGACGTGGCCTTGCGGCAGATGGCGCGGTATTACCCGGCCGGCGAGGAGGAGTTCTCGCGCATCAGCGGGGTCGGGGAGAAGAAGCTCCGGGAATTCGGGGCCGTCTTTTTGGCCGAGATCGCCGCGCACCTGCAAACCCATCCGCGTCAGATTTTCGCCGATGACTCCTTCCAGCCCCGCCGCAGCTAGGAACAGAAGACAATTGAACAGAAGGAAACGAAGGAAACGAAGGATGGAAGAAAGGGATTGAGGGCCAATGCGGGAGGCACAAAACATGCAATTCCTCAAAGGCTCCCTAAGACTTTGAACCACAAGGGTATCCAACGCTTCGGAAAACCCCCTCTGAAATATTCTTCTGCGTTGCCTTCGTTACTTTCTGTTAAATCATCCCCCCGCCCTCGGCCCGGCGGTAAATCAAAAACAGGTTGCCGTCCTTGCGCTTCATGGACACCAGCCGCAGGCGGGCCGCTTGCGCAAGGTATTGGACGCCCGCGCCGTCGGCCAGGGTCGGCGCGTCGCGCCCGCCGAGGATCAGCGGACATATTGTCAAATGAACCTCGTCCACCAAACCCGCCTGGAAGAGCGCCCCGTTGACCTCGCCGCCGCCTTCGCACAGCAGGCGTTTGACCTTCCACTTTGCGCGCAGCCAGCGCAAGGCCTCCTCGAAACCAACGCCTGTTGCGCCGCAAACCTTCACCTCGTCGGCCACGGCTTGCAGCCGGCGCAAGCGCCGTTGCGAGGCCCGTCCGCTTGTCAAAATAATAATTGGGGAAAACCGATGCCGGAAGATTTCCGCCGCGGGATCAAGGGTCCCCGCGCCGCTGACGATGACGCGCAGGTTGTATTCGGCCAGCCCGCGTTGGAGGCGCAGCCGCCGATACTTGACAGGGCCGGGTCCCAGGTTGACGCGGTCCAGATCAACCGTGCGCGCGCCCGCCATGACGGCGTCGGCGGTGGCGCGCAATTCCAGCAAGTGCGCGCGGTCGCGCGGGCCGCCGAACGGCTCGAACCGCCGGCTGGCCGGGGCGATTTTGCCGTCGGCCGTGATGGCGGCGTTGAGAAAGACAAAAGGCAGGCCCCGCCGGTTCATCGCGCGCCTGGGTCCACCCTGCCGGCCCCGGACGGTGGGTTTTTCAGGCCGCCCGTCAACTGGCTGATTTCCGCCCCCGGGATGCTGCCCAATTCGCTCATGGCCAGCAAGGTATTTGAGTTTTTGGCACTCATGGCGTTGGAAAACATATCACCCTTGCCGCGCGGGAACAAGCCCGGCGAAGCGGCCCCTTTGACAAGATCAATAATGGCTTGAAATCTGGATTTTCTCGTGGCACTTTGCATTTATTGATGAGCTTGGCTGAGTTAAAAAATAACGTCATGGCGTTGCCGGAAAGCGAGCGCCACGATTTCGTAGTCTGGCTGAACCGCTTGGAACAAAACTACGGAGACATCCCCGAGGAAGCCCTGGCCGAAATAACCGCTGAAGTCTGGGATCAGGACGACCGCCATGCCCCTCCCACGCATCCAGCGCGGTGAACTCTGGGTCGTTGACCTGGGGTATTTGGGAAAGGTCCGGCCTGTCCTCGTGGTTGGGATTCCTTTCCTTGAGCACGAACGTACCTTGTGTCTCATTGTTCCTCATACCACTTCGCTGCTTGGCACCCGGTTTGAAGTGGCCGCAAACCATGCCGCGTTGGGGAAGGGGGCATTCGATGTCCAACAAACAACCGCCGTCCCAGCCGTCAAATTTGTCCGGCGTCTTGGCAGACTAAATCCAGCAGAGATGCGCAAGGTCGAAATAGTCCTGGCTCAAGTGCTCGGTCTGAAATTGTCTGTTGATCTTGGCTAATTGCTTGGCTGAATTTGCAAGGCTGGGAACGTCAATTCAACATCCGACATTTTCATTTAATTTCATTCTGCGGACTCTTCTCGTTTCCGGCGTTGGCGGCGTGGTCGAGCGCCCAGGCCGCCGCCTCCGCATCCAAAGCGCGTGCCTGGCGCTCCAGCGCGGCGGCCTCCGCCGGCTGGCCAAGCCGTTGCGCCAGGACCGAGCGGACGGCCAGC
>Ga0326728_10027273_pt1 | contig 10010 bp, 12 predicted proteins | sample MB3enrmetagenome_FD_207602 | JGI IMG/M metagenome (GOLD analysis project Ga0326728, IMG submission 207602) | Lab enriched peat soil microbial communities from McLean, Ithaca, NY, United States - MB31MN | ecosystem: Environmental > Terrestrial > Soil > Wetlands > Peat | place: USA: New York... | reverse complement strand
CTGGCAGCCGATGGTGCAGACGAGGTAGAGGTACATCCGGCTGCGAAAAGCAGGCAGACGACAATGATGAGAGAAATAAACCCATAACGAAGATAGTTCATACAGTTCTCTTATGCGTGAAAAAAGCTGATATAGTTAATTATTTTAGTTAAAATACCTTGAAAATAAACTATCCGTCCCTCTTTGCGGGCTGTGTAATGTCTGCGGGAGTCACCCTGTTTTCTTCGACGAAACCTTCATGCAACCCCCCGAAGACTTTACCGGACCAACACGGGTGTGATCTCTCCTGATGATGCCCGTGCGTTTGCAAAGGCTGCCGGCATCCCGGTGTACTCTATCGGCCCTGGGACCAAAACCTGACGGTCGCAGGCCCGGCTGGGAAGGAGGTAACCCTTCCCCCGCTTGGCCCGGGTCATGGGATTGGGTAATACGATTTTTGTGATATGGACCTCTGACTCTCCTCTTTCGGTCTGACAATTAATTGTACACCTTGAGTTTTCGGCGCCGGATTTTTTTCACATTGCAGGAAAAGCCGGGAGGTGATCCCCGTGGGCCGATACGCCTGCCTCCATTTGCCGTTCAGGGATCCTGCCCGGCCTTTCCCGTTCCGGTTGTTGTTCTGCCGGAAAGAGCAGGTCATTTTTACCACAAGTCAAATATAGGCACTCTTATTATGGATGTATTTACTAAAAATTTTTAACCTATTTTACCCAACACTCAATGGGTGTTAACTTATGGGTCTCAACAACATCGACACCAAACAGGTTATAGAATACAAAAAGGAGATCGAAAAGAAACCTGCGGATGCAAAGTTCACCGCAAAGATCGAAGGCAGCTGGCTCTTTGAAGACGGCGGGCCCCAGTTCCGATCGGTGGTCAAGGTTAAGGATGGCACCTACACACTAGAGGCCTCTCACCCGAACTTTGCCGGTCCGGCAAGCCGCCCCGGTCCCATGGCCTTTGGTCTTTTCTGGTTTGCAGCCTGTTTTTCAAGCACCCTTGTTACTGAAGCCTCATTGCGAAAGATCCAGCTTACGGAGGTAAAAACCCGTGTCGAGGCGGATCTCGATTACACCGCGCAGTTCGATCTCGGGAAACAGCCCCTTGTAAACGGGTTCCGGGTCTTCATGGACGTCAAGGGCGATGTTACCGAGGCCCAGCTTAAGGATCTCAAGGAGTACTCCCTTACGCACTGCATGGGCATGTTCACCATCCAGCATGCAATTTCCCTGAAGGCAGAAGTGAAAAAAGTCTAACAGTAAAAGGCAGGTCATACTCCATGGCAGATTATACGGAAATGTGGAAATCACTGGGCATCGATATAGAGAACCACAATGCCCTTCTTGCAGGTCTGGGACAGGCATATACGGACATCTTCCTTTCCCAGAAGAACCGGCCCGAAGGGATGAAATACTTCGATTTTGTGATGAGCGAGGTTCACGGGCTCCGGATCAAGGAGATCGTTGATTCAAAGGCACAGGGCAGGAAAGTGATTGGGTCGTACTGTGTCTTTGTCCCGGAAGAGCTCGTTCTCGCCGTTGACGGTGTTGCGGTCGGCCTGTGTGCCGGTGCGGAATTGGGCTTTGAAGCTGCCGAGGCGCTGCTTCCCCGGAACACCTGCTCGCTTATCAAGTCCATGTTCGGGTTCAAACTCGGGAAACTCTGCCCCTATGTAGAGTCGTGCGATGTCATTGTGGGAGAGAATACCTGCGATGGCAAGAAGAAGGCATACGAGATCTTCCGGCCGCTTGTAAAGGACCTCTACGTTATGGATCTCCCACAGACAAAGAGCGAGACCGGCCGTTTGGTACTCAAAGAGGAGTACCGCAAGTTCATTGCAAAACTCGAAAAAGAGAGCGGGAAGAAAGTCACCGTCCATTCGCTTAAGAAAGGCATTGAGATCGTCAATGCAAAGCGGAAGGCAATGATCCGGCTTGCTGCACTCCGCGCCGCCGACCCGGCCCCGATTTCGGGACTTGACGCCCTCCTTATCAATCAGGTCTTCTTCCATGACGACCCGGTCCGGTTCACGGACTCGGTCAACAAGCTCTGCGATGAGCTGGAACAGCGGGTAAAAGACCACAAGGGCGTCTTCCCCAAGGGGACAACCCGTATTATTGTCTCGGGATGCCCGATGGCTGTCCCGAACTGGAAACTGCCGATGCTTATCGAGACAAGCAATGCCGTTATCGTGGGCGAAGAGTCCTGTGTGGGAGAACGCGGCACCCGGTGGCTGACTGAAATCAAGGGCAACACCGTGGAAGAACTGCTCGATGCCATTACCGACCGGTATTTCAATGTCGACTGTGCAGTCTTCACGCCGAATCCCTCAAGGGTAAACTATGTAAAGGAGATGGCGAAAAAACTCCACGCAGATGGTGTTATTCATTACAGCCTCCAGTTCTGCCAGCCTTATATCATTGAGAGCGGACAGGTGGAAAAAGAACTGGAAAAATCACACATCCCGACCCTGCGCCTGGAGACCGATTACAGCCAGGAAGACGCCGGGCAGCTTAAAACAAGGATTGAGGCATTTAACGAACGCCTGAAAAGAAAATGAGATATGCGGGAATTGATATCGGTTCAAGGACGGTAAAACTTGCCGTAATCGAAGACGGCAGGCTTGTCCTTTCCCGCAAATCGATAACCTCGCACAACCCTCTGGGGATCGCACACGAACTCATGGAGGGTGTGGAATATGACCGGGTCACTGCCACCGGATACGGCCGTCACCTGATCAAAGGGCACCTTGACTGCCCGGTGGTGAGCGAGATCACGGCCTTTGTCCGGGGTTCCCGCTTTTTTTCCGAAGATTGCGAATCGATCCTTGATATCGGCGGTCAGGACACCAAGGCGATCTCTCTTGACAAAGACGGAAACCTGTGCAAGTTCGAGATGAACGACCGGTGTGCAGCCGGGACCGGCCGGTTCCTTGAGGTCATGGCGACCGTGCTTGGTTTTACCCTGGAAGAGTTCTCTCTTGCCGCCCTTTCCGCAAAAAGGGCAGAGAAGATCAACAGCATGTGCACGGTCTTTGCCGAGTCAGAGGTGGTATCCCTTGTTACCCAGGGTGCGGATAGAAACGAGGTTGCCCTTGGGATCCACAAGGCAATTATCAGCCGCGCTGCGGGGCTCTTAAAACGTGTCGCTCCATCGGGAAAGATCTTTTTTGCCGGGGGTGTTGCATTAAACGGCTGTGCACGTTCACTCCTCGAACAGGAGACGGGGAGACCGGTCTTTGTCCCTCCCGATCCCCAGATTGTCGGGGCGGTCGGTGCGGCACTGGTCGCTTCGGAAAACATTTAGTTCCCTTAAAGGATTGTGTAGTACGATGGAGACAGACCTTCATCTGTGCAGGGATAGGGTGAGAATATCCCCCGGGAAGCGACCCGATCCTGCAGGAATCCGGAAGATTGCAGAGGAGTACTACCGCTCGGGACAGTTCTACTGCTCCGAGGCAATCGTGAAGACCTTCAATGAAGAGCTCGGGCTCGGATACCCCGAAGAAATCATTCGTCTCGCATCCGGTTTTCCCCTTGGCATCGGCGGCGCCGGCTGTTCCTGTGGCGCCGTGACCGGCGGGGTCATGGCGATCGGGATGGTTTTTGGCCGGACAAATCCCCGGGATCCCTGTGTTGAACGGTGTCTTTCTCTCTCCCGGGAGCTCCACGACAGGTTTGTGAACCGGCATGGGTGTGCCTGCTGCCGCTCCCTTATCCGGGGCATGATCCTGAAGTCTCCCGAGCATATGCGGCAGTGTGTCGCCCTGACCGGAGAGATTGCCGAGGAGACCGCGAAGATCATCATACGGGAAACGGGCACCTCCGCTGAAACCGTGAGGTCTGGACAAGATCACCCTACAGGGGATGGGGCATTATGAGAGCGGAAAAGATGAACTACTTTGATTCGGTGATCCCGAATGCATCGGCAGCGATAAAAAGCGGACGCGAACAGGGAAATAAGTTTGTGGGGTTCTATTGTGTCTTTGCCCCGCAGGAACTTATCATTGCGGCCGATGCGGTACCGGTGACTCTTTGTTCCACAAAAGAAGAGCCCATTGCCGATGGCGAGAAATACCTTCCGCGGAATTTCTGCCCGCTGATTAAATCCTCCTACGGGTTTGCCGTCACCGGAAAATGTGCGTTCTTTAACAATTCGGAGTTCATCATCGGCGAGACCACCTGCGATGGCAAGAAAAAGATATTCGAGATGATGGGATCATTCAAACCGCTGGTTGTTCTTGAGCTCCCGCAGAGCGCAAACGGGGAGATCCAGCGGCAGTACTGGCGCTCGGAGGTGGCCCGGTGCAGGGAGGAGATCGAGAAACGGCTTCATGTTACCATCACAGATGAGAAAATGAAGACTGCAATCAGGGATCTCAACGAGCAGCGGGGCCTGATGCGGGAGCTTGCCCGTCTCAACACCGCGATCCCTGCACCGATTGCCGCAACGGACCTGCTCAAGGTGATGTGGACCCGCAACTTCACCTTTGACCGGCCCGCCTTCAATAAGGAACTCAGATCTCTCATCGCCGAACTCAGGGCAATGGTAGCAAAGGGCGAAGGCGCAGCGCCAAAGACCGCAAAGCGGATTATCGTTACCGGGGTTCCCACGGGTGTCGGTTCCGAGAAGGTCATCAGGATCCTCGAGGAGTCCGGTACCGCAGTCGTATATATCGAGAACTGCGCCGGCATGAAACAGTACCTCGACGATGTTGCAACCAGTGGTTCTCCCTTGGAGGCAATTGCCGACAAGTACCTTGCTACCCCCTGCTCCTGCATGAGCCCGAACACCGGCCGTCTTGATCTCCTCGCAAACCTTGCACAGGAGTACCACGCCAACGGTATCGTGGACATCACCTGGACCGGCTGCCACACCTACAATGTCGAGTCCCGGATTCTCGGGGATTATCTCGCCCGGCATGGGAATGTCCCTTTCATCCAGATCGAGACCGATTATTCTCAAGGGGATGTCGGGCAGATCAGTACCCGGATCGAAGCATTCCTCGAAATGATAGCGAAGAAATAATCCTCTTGTTTTTTGGTATCTCCTGGTTATCCCGCGCAGAGCAGTGCACGTGGACTGGTACCGGGAAATCTCCGTCTTCCGGTCTGATCCGGTGCGATCTGACGTAAAAGGTCATATCCGTTAGTGCCGGACCACAAACTGTATGGGGCGGGGCAATCGTTTAGAAAAACAGGATCCTCTGGTGGTTTGCCACGATACCGGTGGGAGGGAAGAAAAGGAGCGTCCCGAGCTCCGGGGCCCCGATCGGGATCACCCCGGTCAGCTTGGGATTTTTCGTTATGTTCCGGGCTTGGAGAGAAGGTGTATAGGCAAAAAACTGGAGGTTTTCGCTTCCGGATGCGGAATCAACGGTTTCCTGTAGGTTAACACACCCCTTCCTTTTGTTGCAGGCATGTACTCCGGAGAGGGTGTAAACACCGTTTTCCATAAAGACAACTCGTGTCTGGATCTCCTTTTTGGCACATGCCATGGCAAAATCAAGTGCGCCGGCGGCATATTCCGAACCATACGGATGCCGGGTAACAAGGATATTGATCGGAGGCACTCTCCATTTTTCATCAAAACTCAGCCCCGGCCGGATCGTCTCTTTTTTCATGGCGAACGAGGCACTGTTCTCGGCAAGGATGATATGGTTGCCGCGGAACTGGGCGGCGATTTCATGCAAGGTGCGGATCCGTACCGGCCTGATAGTACAGGCTGGTACGAGTCCCTCTTTTCCCTCTTCACGCGCACAGTACCCCCGTGCAGCCGCGCAGCGGGCGCTGGCCATAATCTGCCCGTGCAGACCTCGTTTTCCGGCCCGCTCTTCCAGATCTTCCAGACCATCCCCGACATTTTCCGCACCCTGCGGGGCCTGGCCCTGATGCCCGGTATGAATCCCGTCAAGGTAACAATAGAGATCCCATGAAGCATGGGTTTCGAGCGCTGCGCCCAGACTCTGGAGCAGTGACTCAGAAGAATGGGACATATACGGGGATGTCATGTGAAAATAGCCGATCGTACTGGGGATCGGTTGATCGTGCTGACGGGCATATTTCATCACGTCTTTCCAGAACGATGGCCTCCCGTTCAGTGCCAGACTGTTGTGGGTGATCACAACGTCCGGGTTTTTCATTTTCAGGCGTTCCACGGTAATGCCCCGGAGGGCGAGTTCGCCCTGATCGCAGACAATTTTTATCGAGGGCAGGGAAAAGAGACTCTCCCAGAGTCCGGCAGTATCCGGGTTCTGGAGACTGTAGAGAGCGTCACCGGTTAAAAAAAAAGTGAACATCTCCTCTCGGTAGTGAGTGGTATGGCGGAAACTCTGGGGATTAAGGTTCAAAAAATAAAATTTCAGCAGCTCATCGATCCAGCCAAGCCGTTCCAGGGTAAGGGAGTCCCTTAAGAGAAAAAAATGTGCAGTCATGCAGGGATACTGATGATTGGAAATTTCGTTATTTATCTATTATGATTCCCGTTGTATATCGGTTTTTATTGATAATACGTCTTTTTAATTGAAAATAGTTATCCTAACCAGAAATACCCCGGGGAAACCGTAATGGAGACGGCACGCCGCTCCGGACCTGCACGAAGAGAAATCTTTACGCGTTCGAATTGCTGTCCATTTCCTCGCGGACTTCGTCGATATGGAGTATCATATCGAACGCAGGGCCGGTCAGGCAGTATCCCTGACGATCGAGGGCATAGACCGGGAACTTTACCAGTTCCGGGGGTACCGGCTGCGAGGTCAGTTTCTTGAAGTTGAGAAGATCTCGGATGTCCAGCCCTATCTTGTCGCAGATCTCCCTGAGGTCTACAATCCATCGCCGCAAATCCCGGACATCTGCTCCATCCCACTTGAAGATCTGGTAAATTTTCATGTAGGCATCCCGTTCGAGGATGATATGGGTTGACGTTTTATCGGACTTGAGATAGAAATCAAGAAAAGTGCGAACATCTTTTACAACCTGTGCGTTTTCGTACGCAACGGCCCGACATTCCTTGATGGATTCACCGAGCGCTTCGGCCTCCTTAGTCTCACCCAGTTTCGCGATCTCACGGGACAGTTCTTTTAAGTTCTCCTCGACGTCCCTGAGTTCGTTTATCATATCCTCGAACTTCTGGTTCAGCTCCACCCCAAAAAATGCCTCCATGTATTCGGAATGCTTCACCATAGTACATACTTCGCACCGGGGTGTCATAAGTATTTGTTCGTTACCACTTCTGGTACATCCGTAACCTCTATCCATTGCTGCATCGAAGCACTAGTCAGCTATGTCACAGATACGCTCTCCGGTCAATCAGTCGCTCTATACCCGGGGCGGGATCATTACTGAATGCGATCCCAATTTCTGTATCGTCCGCCTCCGTATGCCGGCCGGTATGATCACCCCGACACAGATGCAGGGTCTGGGGGAGATTGCAAGCCGTTACGGGATAAAAGATCTCCACTTCACGACCCGGCAGACGGTAGAGCTGCCGCACGTGGACCCGCGCCGGCTCGAAGATCTTGTCAGGGATCTGGAAAAGAACGGGACACCCCTGGGTGCAGAGCGGGAAGAAGTCGTCAACGTAACCGCATGCCTGGGGACACGGCACTGCAAGTTCGGTATTATCGACAGCGTTGCCTTAGCGCAGGAAATTGACCGGAAATTTTTCGGTCGCGAACTACCAGTTAAAGTACGGATTGCCATCTCGTCCTGCCCGAACGGCTGCGAAACCGAGCGCCTCAACGAGATAGGTATTACCGGGACCCGGCGCCCGGTCCGGGATCCCGGCCTCTGTACCGGCTGCGGGACCTGCACTCATTACTGCCGGGAGAAAGCCATCGAGGTTGAAAATGGTGTTGTCGTCCTCCACAAGGATCTCTGCATGGAGTGTGGGTTCTGCATCCTTCCCTGCCCGTTCAAAATTATATCTGCTGAGGAACCGGAGTACCGGATCACGGTGGGGGGACGCAGGGGAAGACACCCGAAATTAGGCAGGTACCTGATCACGGTAAAAACACAGGATGACGTAATGCGGGTGGTTGACCGGATCATCTACTGGATCTACCGGCAGGCATCGAGCGGCCAGATGCTTCCCGAGCAGCTCGATGATCTCGAGTTCGAAGAGTTTAAGAAAACCGTTGTAAAAATGATTGAAGGATAATCTTTTTTATTGATTTTCCGTTTGCAATTCCTGGCAAGATTTATTGCCCCGCAGGGAAAACGGTCGGCAGTCATAACCCCAAGGGTTGTGTATGGAGGATGCGTGCTATGAGTATTGTCTGGGACAGACATGTATCGAATGGTATCCGCGAACTGGGATACGACATTGAGAACAAGAGACTGGTGGTTGTTTTACCCGGCGGAGTGAGGAGATATTATGCGCCGGTGCCCTATGAGGCGTATAGTGCCCTTTTCCATGCCACATTCCCCGAGCGGCTCTATCAGGAAACCATTGAGGGCAAGATTCCCCGCATTGAAGTAGCTGGATACCAGTAATTCATAGATTATCTTACTGCCTATCGTATTACGATTCGCTTGGCACATGCATTGGAAGAGGGACGGATCCGATACCAGAGAAAACCGGCAGAAATCAAAAGATAGAGAAAAAAGATACAAACGATGGCTTAATAGCTGATCGTCCGCATTGCGCGGAGGGTGTCGGGTTCCATCTTGCGGAAATATGACTTGGGATGGCCACACGAGGGGCATTTCCAGTCAGCAGGGAGATCGGCAAATGCCGTTCCGGGCTTGATCGGCGCTGCTGCCATAACCTTGCCCTCATACTCTTCCATCCGGTCAGTGTTGACGAGAATGGTGTTATTAAACGCCTTGGTCTCTCCCACTGCCGGGTCATAGATATGCCCGCACATCATGCACACATACTTGTCCATTACAAAAACCTCGCGTTAGTCCTGATTTCAGGTAAGTACTCTATTGTCATTTACCCCTTATTAGATTATTGAATCTATCGGGAGGCACCCCCGCAGAGACCCGGATTCAGGCGGACCTGCAAATGATTATCTTCCCTAATGTCCAGCATGATAAGAAAAACAATGCAGGTAAGATTTGCCGTGATCTTTTCGTTTATCCCCCCTGTTTCAGAACATAAAATGGACATTTAACTCCTGTCATCAACTGCATGTTTATCCTGTCTGCGGTTATCGCGAGGAACCCTATTGAAACTCCTGACGTTTGAGACCGATGTGTGCTGGTACAAGCGGCATTTAAGATCCCTTTAGCATTAGGATAAAATCGATCGAGGTAAATCCGATGAAGATTGGCATCATAATCGGGACAAAGGAGCCCGAAGTGGTAATCAATGGACTCCGGTTCGGCCTTGCATTGCGGAACAGGCACCATGTATGGGTGTTCTTGGTGAAGGATGGGGTAGACGTTGAGGATATTGAATCAATCTCATTTAATGTCCGTGAACAGGTTTTTCTGTTTACCAGATGGGAGGGGAGATTTACGCTTGTGTAACAAGCATGAAGGCATATAACCGGAAAGAGACGGGGGTATGCCGGCCTCATTCGCAGGAGGATCTGCTTGAGCTGTTAATCATCTAAATAAAGTTCTGACCTTCGGGTAAAAGACAGGACCCTTTTTTCTTCACAAGAGAAATTACGGATACGTTACGGCCAGGAGTATGTTTTCCGGGAATCTTCTTATTACGAGTCGTACCATTATTCATGCAGTGTCACAGGTAATCATGTCCCGTTTCACCATAGGGGAAGAATACCTGTTTGCTGCGGAAGCGATCCGGGAGGTGGTAAAAGAATGCGGATCGTCAAATCGGCCCAGACCAAGATTTGTGTCGATGGTTCCCTGATGAAAGAGTATATTCTTGACGAACCACTCACGCCCGGTTTTCTCGCTTTCTTGACGTCATTTGGCACGGTAAAAGAATATCCCCACATGAAGCGCCCCTACTTCTCATTCGAGCAGGAATCCTTCATCTCCATCAAGGGATTTGTTGGTGAGACCAGTGTTGAGGTAAGGTACAAAAAGGAGTTC
>Ga0326728_10027271_pt1 | contig 10011 bp, 9 predicted proteins | sample MB3enrmetagenome_FD_207602 | JGI IMG/M metagenome (GOLD analysis project Ga0326728, IMG submission 207602) | Lab enriched peat soil microbial communities from McLean, Ithaca, NY, United States - MB31MN | ecosystem: Environmental > Terrestrial > Soil > Wetlands > Peat | place: USA: New York... | reverse complement strand
GAACGCCACGACGCCCTCGGTCGTGGCGAAAAGCGTGTGGTCCGTGCCGATGCCGACGCCGCGGCCGGGATGGAACTTCGTGCCGCGTTGGCGGACCAGAATCATGCCGCCGCTCACCTGCTCGCCGCCGAACTTCTTGACGCCGAGGCGGCGCCCGTCCGAATCGCGGCCATTGCGCGACGAACCGCCTGCCTTCTTATGAGCCATCTCACCCGCTCCAAATCCGACGCGGCGCGCGCGAAGCGCTAGTCGCCGTCTCCTATAATGCAATTTCGAGGCCGAGGGAACCCTCGGTCGGCCGATTCCCTACGCCTCGGGGGCGGCGGGAGCCGCGGGGGCCGCTTCGGCGCCGGCGGCGAGTATCTGCTTGATCTTGACGATCGTCAGATCCTGCTTGTGGCCGTGCTTGCGGCGCGAATTCTTGCGGCGCCGCTTCTTGAAGGCGATCACCTTCGGGCCGCGGGTCTGCTCGACGATCTCGCCGACCACCCGGGCGCCGGCCACCTTGGGCGCGCCGATCTGGCTCGCCTCGCCGTCGAACAGCGCCAGCACTTCGTCGAACGTCACCGCCGCGCCCGCCGCGCCTGCGAGCGCCATGACGGCGATGGTGTCCTCGGCGGCGACCTTGTACTGCTTGCCGCCGGTCTTGATCACTGCGAACATCGTTTTCTCCGTGTTCCTCCCGGCTCTGCGCGAAACGCCGCGCGGCCGGCTTTTTGGCAGTTGCGACCTGCTGGTCCGCCTCCTTAGCCCCGCCGCTCAGGACGGCAAAGCAAACGCGCGGCTGGAAACGGCCGCGCGACGGAAGCGGCGCGTCCTATAGTCGGCGCCGTAGACGAAGTCAAACGAAACGCCGGCCGCGAGGCGGCGTCTCAGCGGAAGTAATCGCCGTAGATCACCACCGGCCACCCGCCCGGCGGCGGCGACGCGTCGCGCGCGCCGATCTCGATGATGCGCGGGCCGGTCGAGCGATAGGCGGGCCCGAAGGGCGGCGGGCAGAGCGCGACCGGCGCCGGCGCTTCGTCCGGCGTCTCGTCGTAGGCCCACGGCGCCGCGTCGTAGCCTGGAGAAGCGGCGTCGAACCCGGCCGGCTCGTTGCGCCGATCGCGTCGAGCGCCATCGCGCCGCGCCTCATCGATCGCGCGGCGCTCGTGGCCGCGCCAGACGATCACCCGTGGCGCGACGGGCGGCGGCGCGCCGAGGCCCGGCGCGGCGGCGTTCGCGCCGGAGACCGGCAGGCCGAGCGCCAGGATCAGCGCCGCGGCGCCCAAGTTCGTCGATGAAATCTTCATCGTGGCGTTCCTGTCGAGGCCGGCCTCCTCGGCGAGGACCTTAAGGCGCTTCGCGCCGCCGCGAAAGGGGGCGTTAACCTTTCGTCAACCACGCGCGACCGGCGGCGCTCGCCGCCCCGACTTGCGCTCGTCGAGCCGCGACAGCATCCTTGCCGGCGGCGGACGATCGGCGCAAGCGCGCCCGGGCGCAAGCGGCGGGGAATGGATGACGGACGATACGCCTCACGACCTCGCCGCTTGCCTTGCGCGAGTCGAAGCGGCCGGCGACGTCTTCCTCGCCTTCCTCAAGCTCGGCTTGACTTCCTTCGGCGGGCCGATCGCCCACATCGGCTATTTCCGCGCCGAGTTCGTCGCGCAGCGCCGGTGGATTAGCGAGCGCGCTTTCGCCGAGCTGGTCGCGCTGGCGCAATTTCTTCCCGGCCCAGCCTCCAGCCAGGCGGGCTTCGCCATCGGCCTGATGCGCGGCGGCGCGCTCGGCGGCCTCGCCGCCTGGGCGGGCTTCACCCTGCCCTCGGCCTTGCTGATGCTCGCTTTCGCTTACGGCGCGGGCGCGCTCGGCGAGGCGGGCTGGAGCGGCGGGCTCTTGCACGGGTTGAAGCTCGCCGCCGTCGCCATCGTCGCCCAAGCCGCGCTCGGCATGGCGGAAAGCCTCTGCCCCGACCGCCCGCGCGCGGCGATCGCGCTCGCCTCGCTCACGCTGATGTCCTTCGCCCAGGGCTCGCTCGCCCAGCTCGGCGCGATCGCCGGCGGCGGCCTGCTCGGGCTCGGGCTCGCGCGCGGCGCCGGCGAAGCGGGCGCGGACGACTTCGCCCCGCCTGTCTCTCGGCGCGCTGGGCTCGTCTGCCTCGCGCTGTTCTTCGCCCTGCGCGGGGCCTCGCCGCGCTCGCCGCCGCGTTCTACCGCTCCGGGGCGCTGGTGTTCGGCGGCGGGCATGTCGTGCTGCCGCTCCTGCGCGACGCGGCGGTCGCGCCGGGCTGGGTGTCCGACGGCGCCTTTCTTTCCGGCTACGGCGCGGCGCAGGCGCTGCCGGGGCCGCTGTTCGCCTTTTCCGCCTATCTCGGCGCGGTCGCCGGCGCGCCGCCGGCGGGTCTCGTCGGCGGGGCGTGCGCGCTGGTCGCCATCTTCGCGCCGGGGATGCTGGCGCTCGTCGGCGCGCTGCCGTTCTGGCGCGCGCTCAGCGCCGAGCCGCGAGCGCAGGCGGCGATGCGCGGGGTCAACGCGGCGGTGGTCGGCCTGCTCGCCGCGGCGCTCTACGATCCGCTATGGACGAGCGCCGTGCTGCGCGCGAGCGACTTCGCCGTCGCGGCGATCGGCTTCGCGCTGCTCGTCGCGTGGCGTGCGCCGCCGCTCGTCGTCGTCGCCCTGTCGGCGGCGGCCGGCGTCGCGCTGTCGGTCGCGTGAGCGCGGGTCGTCACTCGGCGCTCTTTCCTTCCTTCGCCTTGCCGAACACCGTCTCGACGTCGATGCGCTCCTCTTCGGCGGGCTTCGGCGGCGCGACGACGGCGCCGAAGACGTCGCTCGGGCTGACCGGCGTCGGCTTGGCGGTGGTCACCTCGGCGGAGACGAGCGTCTGCGCCCGGTCCTCCTCGACCTTGGGGCGGTCCTTGGCGGCGCGGTTGACCTCGAAGTCGAGGTCGATCTGCGAGCACAGGCCTAGCGTCACCGGGTCCATTGGCTGCAGATTGGCGGAGTTCCAGTGGTTGCGCTCGCGGATCGAGTCGAGCGTGTGCTTGGTGGTGCCGACCAGACGCATGATCTGCGCGTCCTTCAGCTCGGGATGGTTGCGCAACAGCCAAAGGATGGCGTTGGGGCGGTCCTGGCGGCGCGACAGCGGCGTGTAGCGCGCGCCGCGCGGCTTCTTGAATTCGGGCACGCTCACCTTGCTCTGGGCGAGACGCAGATGGCGCTCGGGGTCGGCCTCGGCCGCGGCGATCTCCTCGCGACTGAGCTGGCCGGTCGAGATCGGGTCGTAGCCCTTGATGCCGGTGGCGACCTCGCCGTCGGCGATGCCTTTCACCTCGAGCGGGTGCAGTTTGCAGAACTCGGCGATCTGGTCGAAGGTCAACGAGGTGTTCTCCACCAGCCAGACGGCGGTCGCCTTCGGCATCAGCGGCGCTTCGGTCATGGGGCCAACTCCTTGAATTCGAGCTTTGTCGCGCCGCCGCCGGTCCGAGGGGCGAGGCGTAGCCTCAGTTCGACAATCTCGAAGGGATGCGTTTCTTATAGGCGCCGATGCCCTCAATTGCAATCGAATCGCCGGCAATGCGACCTTTCCGTGGCATTTCCGGCGGACCGAAGCTCCGGTCAGGAATTCAGCCGACCCGCGCCGCAGACCGCGACTCCGGATTCCCGCTCCGCCGCGCTGCGGCCGTCGGCAATGACGCAAGCGCGCTGATCGCGCGCTATGCGTTCCCCGCGGCGCCGGGTCAGAATCGGAGACCAAGCAAATCGTGGCGGCGATCTGTCACGATGCTTGCGTAACCGGCTGAGCAATTCGCGCTTGACCACTCTTGACCATTCAAACAGATTGCAAATGTAAGCGGCGCGGTTGGGACGACGGCGTGGGGGGCCCAATGAAGCGAACGATAGCGAGCGGATGTTGCGTGACGCTGCTTGCGGCGACCGTCGCCGGCGGAGCGAATGCGACAAGCGACACTTTCAGCAAGGCCGTAGTCGCGGGCGGGACGTTACAGCTCAGCCACTACGCGAGCGTCAACATGGATTGCAGCTCAGCAGGGCGCCCCGAGGTCAGGATCGTCACTGGGCCTTCCTCCGGCGCGGTCCGCGTGGTTCAAGGCTTGGGCTTCAGCCATTTCTCCAACGACTACGCGCCATGCAGCGCCCGCCGGGTGCACGGAGCGACAGTCAATCACACGCCAGAGAAGGGTTTCCTCGGCTCGGACACGGTGCAGCTCGATGTTATCTTTCCCAATGGCTTCGAGCGCATCGATACCTACAACATCACGGTGAAATAGAACCGCCTCGGTTCCTTTTTCATTCTCGGCCGGCCGCTTCGCAGCCGCAGGACATGACGCAGCGCCTCGGCGCGCCATGCGACAATTGACCGCAGGCGCGAAACGGCGCAGTCTTCCTCAACGAAAACCAGGCGAGAGGCGCGCCGGTGGGCCGGGTCTGGGCGCTTGGCCGATACCCTCTTTCGCGGCGCTTCTCGCTGCGGCGGGCGACCGCGCGCCTGGCCGGCGCGGCGGTCATCGCCGCGACGATCGCCCTCGCGCCGGCCGCGCGCGCCGACGGCTGCAACTTCAACGACTTCTTGCAGGCAGTGGAGAACACGGTCGCCTCGCTGTCGTCAGGAGCGTGCGGCGCGGCCTGCGCCGAGGGCGGCGTTGGCTGCGCCGCCGCCGCGGGCGTTGGGGCCGCGCTCGGCGGCGTCGCGGCGAGCCAAGGCCAGGGCTCGGTCGACAATTTCTGCACTCAACTGAACAACGCGGTCAGCAACGCCAACGCGATCGAGAGCTGGCTTAACGCCGCCGGCGTCGGCTCGGACCTGATCAACGTCGTCGCCAGCGTCGGCGACCCCGTCAGCGTCGCCCAATGCGCCTGCGACATCGAGCAGGGCGTCGGGCAGATCGGCGGCCAGGCCGGCGCCTGCTTCCAGGACGCCATTTGCGGGCTGCAGCAGGACCTCGGCTTCGGCGGATGCAGCTGCACGCCGCCGCCGCCGGTAGCCGTCGCCTGCAGCCAGATCGTCGGCGACAACAGCGCCCCCGCGCCGACGCGGGTCGACGTGTTGTCGAACGGAACCCTCGTCACTGACCTGCGGCAGGGGTGGGACGGACACAGCCAGTATTGCTCGCCGCAGCAATACTGCTTCTGCCCGAGCCCGATGCAGCTTGTGGAGGAGCCCGACTACGCTCTGTTGGGCAGCGACCCGTGGCCGTGCCAGTCGCAGACCATGTACTATTGCGCCTGGACCTATTCCTGCCAGTGCCCGCAGCTCGGACCGGGGCAGACGACGCACCCGGCGGCGACGTCCGGGCCGATGTCGCAAGTCTGCCTGTGCGACAACACCGGTTTGGCCGCCGCGCCGCCGGTGAAGTCGACCATCAATCCGACCGGCTCGATCTGCCCCATTCCGCTGACCGGCGTCCCTTGCCCGAACGGCCAGGTCTATGACGCGAAAGGCCAGTGCGTCCCCGCCTGCGCGGGCGCCAACCAGGTGATGACGCCGGACGGCCGTTGCTGCGATCCGATGCAAATAACCTCGTGCGGGACCTGCTGCCCGCCGGGGACGACGCCGAACCTCACGAATGGGACCTGCAGTCCCAGCCCGGTCATCCAGTAGGCGAGCGATGAACGAGCCGCGGCGCATATCCCTCTTGCAGCGGCGTCTCCCGACCGGCGCGCGCCGGCGCTTCGCCGCGATCGGCCTCGCGCTGGTCGCGCTCGCCGCGGCGGCCGGCGCGCGCGCGCAGACGCCGCCCGCCGCGGTGATCGCGCCGGGCGAGGCCGCCGTCGCGGGGTTCTCCGGCGCGCCGCCGCCGGCGCGCATCGCGCCGGGCGAGGACCCCGCCGCCAAGACCTTCATCGATCTCGGCGGCCCATCGTTGCGCGTCGTCGATCTGCGGCGCATGGGCGGGCCGGCCGTCGCTCAGGCAGTCCGCGCGCTGAAACCCTTCACCTTCGCGGCGCGCGACCTTGGACAAGTGTTCGGCGTCGCGCTCGACGACGCCGACCCGCCCAACATCTATGTCGCGGCGACCTCCGCTTACGGCCTGCCGATCGTCGTGACCGATCCCGGCGGCGCGCCGGTTCACGTCAGCCGGGGCGCGCCGGGGGCGACGTTCATGCCCGGCCTGTGGGGCCCGCGCGGCGGGCCGGGGACGATCTTCAAGATCGACGGCGTCGCCGCGACGGTCACGCCGTTCGCAGACGTGAAAACCGACGGCCGCGCCAATTCCGGCGCGGCGCTCGGCGCTCTCGCCTACGACCCGCGCACGAAATTGCTCTACGTCTCGGATCGCGAAAGCGGCCTCATCCACTGCTTCTCGCTCAGCGGCGTCGATCTCGGGGCCTACGACCACGGCGTCGCCGGTTTGGCCGCTCAGGGACTGACGCCCGCGCCTTGGACGCGGCGCGAACCGATCGACGTCGCGAGCCCGGCTTTCGACAGCGGAGATCCCTCGACCTGGAACCTCGCCGCGCCCGAACGGCGCGTATTCGGCCTCGCCGTGCGCGACCGCCGGCTCTACTACGCGGTCGCTGACAGCCTGCGCGTGTGGTCGGTCGGGCTGAAGGACGACGGCGGCTTCGGCGACGACGCGACGATCGAGCTCGCCGCGCCGCCCGCCGCGGGACCGACCGAGATCGCGACCATCGCCTTTGACGATCAGGGGCGCATGCTGCTCGCCGAGCGCGCGGCGTCGACGGGCGCGTTCAGCTTCGAGCCGCTCGCCGCGCCGGCGATCGGCCGCCTGCTGCGCTACGCGATGGTCGGGCGAACGGCGGACGGGCGGCGCATCTGGCGCGAGACGCCGGACGAATACGCCGTCGGCTTCCCCGGCGATTATCGCAACGTCGACGGCGGCGTCGCCGAGGGCTACGCCTACGCGCGCTCGGGCGAGCTCCTTCCGGGATCGTGCGACGGCTTCCTGTGGACGACCGGCGAGGACCTGCGCGACGCCGCCGATCGCGCGCTCGCCGAGCGCCTCGCCCAGACGGGCCCTTTGCCGGTCGACGGCCTGCAAGGCGAAGGCGTGTGGCAGGACCGGCCGCGCAACCTCCCGCCGCTGATGAGCTACTTCGTCGCCTATGGCGACGGCCCGTGGGACGACGCCTTCCACGGCCGCATGGGCGCGATCGCCGTCCGCCGCGACTGCGCGCCGGCGGCGCCGGCGAGCCCCGCGGCGGCGCCCGCCGCGCCTTCGCTCGCGCCGCCGTCCGCGCCGCCGCCGACCATCGGCGGGCCGCCCTCGCCGCCTTCGCCGCCCCCCGCGACCCCGCCGGCCGCCTGCAATCCCAACGAGCTCCGCCGCGTCGGCGACGGCGGCGTCTCCTGCCAGCCGGCGTGCCAGCGGCCGGACGTTCAGGTGGGAGACAAGTGCTGCCCGCCGTCGGCCTTGGCCGCCAACGCGGCGTGCTCGAATTCGTCCTGCCCCGCCGGCCAGACGCCGATCGGGCCGAGCAATTTCTGCTGCGACGGCGCGCACGTCTACGCGAGCGCGAACGGCGCGCCCGCCTGCTGCGCCGGGGCGGTGGTCGACGGCCAGTGCGCGCCGCCGCCGCCCGCCTGCGCGCCCGCGGCCAACGGTCAGAACTGCCCGCCAAGCTGCGCGGCCGGCTATGTCGCGATCGGCGGCGCCTGCTGCCTGGCGAGCCAGCTCACGTCGACCGGCGTCTGCTGCCCCGCCGGGCAAGCGCCGAGCGGTACCGGCAAAAGCGTGTGCGCGCCGATCTTGCACATTCCGACCGGGCCGTCGTGCTGCGCCTCCGGCCTCATTCCGACCGCGAGCGGCGCCTGCTGCGCCCCCGCCGACGTGACCACGGCGGGCGCTTGCTGCCCGAGACCCGTCGATCCGGCCAATCGATCCGCCTGCCCGCCGGTTCAGCCGGTCGTTCCGTTCGCGCCGGCGACGCCCGTCGTCCCGGCCTGCGCGCCCGGCTACAGCATGACGGCGGACGGAAGCTGTTGTTCTGATCGCTACCTCAGCGCGGATCGGCGCTCATGCTTGACGAGCCCGCAGCCCTGCGCGCCGGGGCAGGTTCGCGATCAAGCCGGCCGATGCGTGATCATTGTCCCGCCGGCCTGCCCGAGCGGTCAGGAGCGCGTCGGAACGGCCTGCGCGGCCGCTTGTCCGCCAGGAGAGGCGCGATTGGCTTCAGGTCTCTGCAAGCCGGTTGCGACGCTCTGTCCGCGCGGGGAGGCGCGCAACCGCGACGGCGTCTGCGCGCCGGTCGCGCTCGCGGCCTGCCCGCCCGGCCAGCTCCGCGATCGGCGCGGCGTCTGCGTCCGTTCGGCGATCGGCCGCTGTCCGCCCGGCTCGCTGCGCAACGACCAGGGGCTGTGCGCGCCGCCGCCCTCCCTCTGTCCGCTCGGATTCGTCCGCAACGCCTTCGGCGTTTGCGTTCCCGTCGCGGCGCCGGGCTGGTTCGCGCCGCCGGTCCGCCCCAACTTCCCGGCGCCCGGCGCCGGCCGCGTCGCGCCGCGCGGGCTCGCGCGTTGACGGCGGCCCGTCGGCGCAGGCGTCATCGTCCGCCGCGCGCGCTTTTCGCCGCTTCACGCCTTCCCGTGCGGCGCGCGCTCGACTTTCGGGTCGAGCGGCCAGCGCGGCCGGGCGGCTACGGAAAGGTCGTCGACGAGGCCGCGCCGCAGGCGCTCGATTCCCGCCCACGCGATCATCGCGCCGTTGTCGGTGCACAGGCTGATCGGCGGCGCGACCAGCGGCAGGCCGGCCTGGGCGCAGAAACGCGCCAGAGCCTCGCGGATCGCCCCATTGGCGGCGACGCCGCCCGCGACCACCACGCCGTGCGCGACGCCGACGCGCTGGCGGAACAGTCTCAAGCCAACGCGCATGCGGTCCTCGATCACGTCGACCACCGCCGCCTGAAACGAAGCGCAAAGGTCGGCGACGTCGTGGGCCTTCAGCGGCGCGATCGCCTGCGCGGCAATGCGCGTCGCCGTCTTCAGCCCCGACAACGAGAAGTCGGCGTTCGGCCGGCCGAGCATCGGGCGCGGCAGGGCGAAGCGCGTCGGGTCGCCGTCCTTCGCCGCCGCCTCCACCGCCGGCCCGCCGGGGTAGGAGAGGCCGAGCAGCTTGGCGGTCTTGTCGAACGCCTCGCCGATCGCGTCGTCGACCGTCGTGCCGAGGCGGTCGTAGTCGCCGACCCCTTTCACCGCGAGAATCTGGGTGTGGCCGCCGGAGGCGAGCAGCAGCAGATAGGGAAACGGCAGCGGCCGCGTCAGCCGCGCCACCAGCGCGTGCGCTTCGAGATGGTTGACGGCGATGAGCGGCTTGCCGGTCGCGAGCGCGATTCCCTTGCCGGTCATCAGGCCGACCACCACGCCGCCAATCAGCCCCGGCCCGGCCGCGGCGGCGACGCCGTCGAGGTCGCGCGCGCGTAAGTTCGCGCGGCGCAGCGCGCGGGCGACCAGCGCGTCGACGATCTCGACATGGGCGCGCGCCGCAATCTCCGGCACCACGCCGCCGAACGGCGCGTGGGCGGCGATCTGGCTCATCACCTCGTCGGCGAGAATCTCGCCGCCGCCCTCGGGGCGCAGGCGCACCACCGCCGCGGCGGTCTCGTCGCAAGTCGTCTCGATTCCCAAAACCCGCATCTTCGCTTCGCACGTCCCACGTTCGCCGCGGCGAACGCTTCGCGCCGCCGAAGGCGGTCGTCTGTACACGCTTGGCGCGAGCGCGCACAACGCATAATGAGAATCCGCGCACATCAATAACGCTTGAGAGCGCGCGGGCGGCGGGCGCGCAGGGAGCGTCGCGGTGACGATGACGGCAAGATGACCCTCCGCGTGGCGCTGTTTCGCGCCCGCGACGACGCTTCGCTGAGCGCGGCGCGGCTCGCCGGGCGCGGCTTCCTGGCGACGATCGCGCCGGCGACGGAGATCCGCGCCACCGGCGCGCCGCCGCCGCCCGGCTGCTTCGACGCCGCGGCCGCGACCAGCGCCAAGGCGCTGACGCTGCTCGCGCCAGCGGCGCGCTCGGCGCTGGTCGGCCTGCCGTTCTACGTCGTCGGCGAAGAG
>Ga0326728_10027270_pt1 | contig 10011 bp, 5 predicted proteins | sample MB3enrmetagenome_FD_207602 | JGI IMG/M metagenome (GOLD analysis project Ga0326728, IMG submission 207602) | Lab enriched peat soil microbial communities from McLean, Ithaca, NY, United States - MB31MN | ecosystem: Environmental > Terrestrial > Soil > Wetlands > Peat | place: USA: New York... | reverse complement strand
CGACGACAGCCGAACGGCGAAGCCCGCAGTTTAAGCTGTCCTACGAGGGGCACGAGTGCCAGTGGAACGGACCGAGTTGGCCGTTCTCGACCTCGATCATGCTGACGGCGATGGCGAACCTGCTGGACAATTATCGCCAGAACGCAGTCACCAGAGAGGATTATTTGGACCTGCTTGAGATTTACGCCAGGTCGCAGCATTTGAAGCGGGACGATGGCCAGATCGTGCCGTGGATTGACGAAGACCTGAATCCGTTGACCGGTGACTGGATGGCGCGCACGATCATGAAAAGGCAGGGCAACGGCATTCGTGAGCGGGGCAAGGATTATAACCATTCGACCTTCTGCGACCTGATCATCACGGGGTTGGTGGGGTTGCGGCCCCGGCCAGACGACACGGTGGAAGTCAAACCGCTGGCGCCCGAGGGAACGTGGAATTATTTTTGCCTCGACAATGTCCGCTATCACGGACACAACCTCACCATCGTGTATGACAAAACCGGCCAGCATTACGGAGGCGGCAAGGGACTGCGGATTCTGGCCGATGGGAAGGAGATCGCCAAAACCGGCGCGCTTAGTCGCATAACGGGGTTGCTGCCAAAACGGTGAGCGAATTGAAACCCATCCAATGAAATTCATATTAACAGCTTTGCTGATGTCACTCGCCGGCTGGCTTTCCGCCAGCGCGCCGGCGGCTGAACCGCCGCCCCAAACGCCCGCGCCAGAGACGGCCGGAGGATGGGTCAAGTACACAAACAACCCGGTGCTCGGGGGCGATCTCGGGACGTGCTTCGACATTTCGGTGATCAAAGAGGGGGACCTGTTCCGCATGTGGTTTTCGTGGCGTCCGAAGAAGAGCATCGCCTTGGTTGAGAGCCGGGACGGGGTGCATTGGAGCCAGCCGGTGATCGTGCTGCCTCCCGCGTCCAGCGGGTGGGAGGATGACGTCAATCGTCCGTCGGTAGTCAAGCGCGGGGACGGCTACGAGATGTGGTACACGGGTCAGGTGTGGCGGAACGCGGGCGAGGGCGGAGGCCGGTCATGCATCGGTCACGCGACCAGTCGGGACGGGATGATGTGGAGGCGGGGCAGCGCCCGGCCTGTATTGTCGCCAGAGTTGCCTTGGGAAAAGGCCGCCCTGATGTGCCCGGATGTTTTGTGGGACGAGCAAGGCAAGTTGTACCGGATGTGGTATTCCGGTGGCGAGCAGTTGGAACCCAACGCAATCGGCTACGCCACCAGCCTGGACGGGGTAACGTGGAGCCGTCTGGGTAAGAACCCGATATTCCAGGGTGACGGCAAGATTGGCTGGGAACAGGAGCGTGTGACTGGCTGCCAGGTGGTGCGGCAAGGCGATTGGTATCTGATGTTCTATATTGGATTTCGCGACATCGACCACGCGCAGATTGGCGTGGCGCGGTCGCGGGACGGGATTTCCGGCTGGCAGCGGTTGCGGGCCAATCCCATTGTCCGACCCGGCTTGAACCAATGGGACCATGATGCTTGCTACAAGCCCTACGCCATCCTGGACGGGCAGCGCTGGCTGCTTTGGTACAATGGACGTCACGGCGACCGGGAGCAGATTGGGCTGGCCATCCATGAGGGCGTTGATCTTGGATTCGGCCAATAATCGGGGACAAGACGGTGGCTGGCGAGACGCCATCCACAGGCGACCGAGACGGTCGCGCTACCTCAAAGCGAGGAAGGGCTGTTGGTTTGATTTTGACTCCCTGGTCATGGTGACTTATGAGAGACAATATGAGTAGAAGCGGCACTCCATGAATACCACCGGAGGCGAGACAGAACAGCCCGAGAGCGGGGCAAGACCGGGCGGCCAAGCGGCGCCTCGGAGCGAGAGGCTGGTTTCGCTGGATGCCCTGCGGGGCTTTGACATGTTTTGGATCGTCGGCGCGGATGCGCTGGTGGAGGGCTTGCGCAAGATCAGCGACAAGGGCGTGGTCCACGGGCTGGCCGTCCAGTTGGGCCACGAAGACTGGGCGGGATTGCACTTTGAGGACCTGATTTTTCCACTGTTCGTGTTCATCGCCGGGGTGTCAGTGGTTTTTTCGCTCGGCCCGCGGCTGGCGACGGAGGGCCGCGCGAGCGCGGTGGGGCGGATACTGCGGCGGGCGGTGCCGCTTTACTTGCTGGGTATATTCTACTACGGGGGCTTTGGCACGCCCTTTACCGGAATCCGACTGCTGGGTGTGCTGCAACGGATTGCGCTGGCGTACCTGTTCGCGGGTTTGATTTTCGTTTATTTCGGGCAACGGGGCCGGATCGCGTGGTGCGCGGGACTGCTGGTGGGTTACTGGGCGCTGATGACCTTCGTGCCCGTGCCGGGCGGCACGGCGGGGAACTTCGCCGAGGGGCACAATCTGGCCAATTGGATTGACAGCCAATACCTGCCGTTGCGCAAGTGGGATGGGGACCACGATCCGGAGGGATTGCTGAGCACGCTGCCGGCCATCGCCAACTGTCTGCTGGGCGTGTTTGCCGGCATGGCGCTGCGCGACGCCAAGACAAGCCAGATGCGCAAGGTGGGGCTGCTGGCGGTGGCGGGTGTCGCGCTGGCGTGCCTGGGCTGGTTGTGGAACCTGCAATTTCCTGTCATTAAGAAAATATGGACTTCGTCGTTCGTGTTGGTGACTTGCGGCTACGGCAGCCTTCTGCTGGCGGGATTTTACCTTGTCGTCGATGTTTGGGGTTGGCGGCGGTGGGCGATGCCGTTCGTGTGGATCGGAATGAATCCGATCACGATATACATGATGAACAATCTGGTCGATATCGAGGGGATCGCGCGGCGATTTGTGGGCGGGGATCTCAACCGGTATTTCGGCAATTTCGGCGAGCTTGCGGTGGCGATCGTGAGCTTTCTCATCACGCTGACCGTCGCCCGGTTCCTTTATCAGCGGAAGGTTTTCCTCCGGTTGTAGGTCGCAATGGGATTACCCGCGGATCACGACCGTACCCTGAGGGCGTTTATCTTGGATTCGGCCAATAATCGGGGACAAGAAAGTGGCCGGCGAGACGCCAGCCACAGGCGACCGGGACGGTCGCGCTACCTACTGGATTGAGGCGGCGCTGATGGCGCCGAGGGGGAGGTGGCCCGAAGCGGGCAGCGTCAATCCCAGCAAGTCGCCAGAGCCTGAGTCCAATCCGAAGACGGCGCGCAAATCCAATCCTCCGGCCAGGGCGGGGGAATTCGGCAGCGGGCGAAAGGCGCGCAGTGAATCGAGGCCAACGAGCTGACCGGGATGCACTCCGGGAGGTTGGCTGGTCAAGGCGGGATTGGCGAAGAAACCAGTGGGCTTTCCATTCAGTGATTCCTGGCCGGTGCGATCACGCCATTGCGCCAAGCTGGAGTAGGACTGGGCGCCCCAGGCGACTTGAACCGGAGCGCCTTCGCGCCAATAGAGATTATTCTCAAAACGCAGGCGGTCGGTGGGTTGCTCGACACGGAGGGGAAGGGCGGGGGCCTTGGCGATGAAGATGTTGTTGCGCACGCGCGCTTCGACGCCGCGCCCGCAAAGCCACGCGGCCTGGTCGCACCACGGTCCGATGAGCACGGTATTATTGTAGATTTCCACGCCGGTCATGTCCTTTTTGTCGGCGCTGACCCAAAGGCCGGCGTAGTGCCGGCTCTTGCGAGAATCGTTTTCAGAGATGTTGAAGCGGACGACGCTTCCGCGATCCGTGAAGGAGGCATAGGGGTAGGTATAGACCATGAGGCCGGGACCGTCGTTATCGTGGCTGTAGTTGTATTGCAGCATGCAGTCCACACTGCCGCCGTCGATGTCAAAACCGCCGCCATCGGCGCCGCTGGTTTTGTTGGCGAAACTTTCGCAGTATTGAATGATGACGCGACGCGAGGCGCAGGTCCAGAGGCCGACGCCGCCGCCTTTTGACCGGCAGAGGGCGCCGTTGTTCCAAGCTCGGCAATGCTCGATGAGGCCGCCGTCCACTTGGTACAACACCATGCCGCTGCCGGAATGGTTTTTGAGATAGGCGGGGTCGCCGGTGTTGTCGAAGGCCTGGCAATGGGTGACGCAGACGTCGGCATGCGCATAAAGGGGAGAATTCCAAGGAAGCCGCCCGGCCACTTCCATGCCGCCGCGCAGGTTGTCGCGCATGACGCAGTTTGTAATGAGGACGTGCTCAAAGCCGGCATAGGCGCCCGAGATCAGAATGCCAACGATGCCGAAGCCGCGGGCTTCGACGTTGCGGATGATGAGATTGCGGAGGCGCTGAGCATTGGTGAGCGTATTGTCGCAACGCAGGCCATAACCCGTGTTGGCCGGCCCATCGCCGGCAACGAGAAGATTCTCGATGACAACGCCGCCGGCGTTCTGGACGGTGATGCCGGTGCCGCGTCCGGCTTGGATGGTGGCGCGGCCCTGGCCAAAAGACCCGATCACCACCGGCGCGTTGGAGGTGCCGGCATCCTCCGCCGTCAGCAGCAAATTGCCGGCGAACGACTTGGCGGCGTCGAAGAGGACGCGATCGCCGGGTTGCAGGCGCGCGCGGTTGACGCGTTCAATCGTCCGCCAGGCGCGATTGGCGGAGTCGCCGCTGGCGCCGTCGTCGCCATCGTTGCGCACGAAATAGTCCGCGGCGACGAGGCGGAAGGCGGCGGGAAAAAGAAGCATGAGACACAAGAAAACACGGGCCAGGGTAGTGTTGTTGATGAGTTGTCGGGCGACTACAAGAGGCAAGAGGGAATGGTTCATTCGGCCACGGGTTGGATTCTGACGTTGTCGAACCAGTAAACGCCCGCGGGATAAAAGGCGAAAAGCATGACGCGCATTTCGGTGACCTCGGGCCGATGTTTTGTCGGGTGAAACACCTGCGAGATGGTTGTCCAGTCGTCGCCCTTGGAGTGGCAGACGACGGCGACTTCCCAGCGGCGCCGTTTTTCGCCCTGGAACATTCCCCAGCCGCGGACCCAAACCTTGGCGCCGGCGTCAGCGCCTTTGTAATCAAAGGTGATGCGATAGGCCTGCCCCGGTTTGACGGGCATCGAGTCGGAGTAAAGGGACAGGCCGTAAGTTTCGGCGATGGCGTTTTTTTCCGGTTTGGGAATGTTCCACAGATTGGTCAATCGAGTCTTGATCCACTGGGTCTGCATCGCTTGCTCGCTCAGGCGGGTGTCCATGCGGATGGCTTTGCCGTGGGCGGCATCGGGCGCTTGGGTCCATTGCACGCCCAGGCCGTCCACGCGGTCCCAGCCCAGCGGTTTGGCGTTGTCGCGCGGGTCGGCTTTTTCAAAGTCACCGTTGTTGAGCAGGGTGTCCGAGCGCGCGAAGGAAGGCAGAAGAAATAAAAGGGCCAGAGCGGTGGAAACCAGGAAGTAGAGATTGGGGATTTGGAATCGCTTCATTTGATCCTGCCTTCGGCCAGCGCGCGATAGTATTCGGCGACCATATCTTCGTAACCTTTGGGCACGGCGTCCTGCGCGCCTGTGCGGATCTGGTCGCGGACCCAGGGTGGCAATTTGTCCTGCTCGCGGCGCACGGTGACCTGATCATCGACGGTTTTCTTTGCGGCGCCGAGGGCGGAGACGGCCTGGCTGAAGGCCCGGCGCACGGTCAGGCCGTCGTTTTTCCGGGCGGCGTCCTCGACGCGGTTCATGGCGTTGACGGAGGATTCGAGGTCGCCGCCGGAGACATGATAACGGCGCAGTGAGAGCGCCAGGGCCTCGGCTTGCTGGCGAATCCTGGCCTGGCGGTCGGCCAGGCGCGGCATTTTTTGGTTTGACGGCGGTGGCGCCGGCCCGCGGAGGCCTTCGCCGGCAAAGCCGGAGAGTTTGCCGCCGCCGGTGGCGCCGCCCTGGTCGTTTTTGGCGGAATCTTTGACGCTGCCTTGTTCATAAGGCTCGGGGTCCAGCCGGGTGGGGGTTTCGCGCCCTCCTTTTCCTTCGGCGGTGTCGGAGACCATTTGGCCGTGGCTGCGGCCGGTGCGGCCTTCGCCGGAGCGGCCGCCGACTTCGTTTTGGTTGGGGAGCAAATTGCCGGTAACACCGCGGGCGCTCATGTCGGAGATGGGTCCGTCGCCGGCGCCCCAGCCGGCGCCTTTGTCCGCGGAATCCATCCACGAACTGGTCACGTCCTCGACGTCGGGCGTCATGGCTTCCTCCTTGTCAAGCAAATCGCCGACGATGTCCTCCAGTTCCTTGGGCAGTTGGGCCAGGGCAATGTCAGCCGGGGCGAGCGGCTCTTCCATGCTCCACTTGATGTTATCCGCGGCGTCGGGCAGCCAGCGTTCGAGGTTGTTTTCGATCTGGTGCGCGTTTTCCAGGCCGGATTGTTCGTGCGGGACGGCCAGTTCGATTTTGGTCTGCGTGAGGGCGTCCGCGGCGGCCTGGACTTCCTGGAAAACCGAATTGATTTCCTGGGCCATGGAGGCGTCGGCGAAATCCTGCTGGGGCAGTTTGCTGAAATCGGTCAGTTTCTCCTCGAAGAACTTCGACCATTTCTCCTCCTCGCGGGCCAGTTCGCCCAGGTTGTCCTTTTCGTCTTGCGTCAAATCCATCGGTCCTTTGTCGGCGAGCGTGCGGCTGCGCTCCAAAATCCGCTCCTGGGCGGCGACGAAATCCTTCACCTCATCGAGCAATTGGCGCTGCTTGTCCTCCAGCGCCAGGGCGGGAGGCTGGGGCGCGTCCTTGCCGTCGGGCGCCGGCTTGAGTTTATCGGATCGGGCGTCGGCCATTTGGCCGAGCAGATCGAGCAGACCGGCCAGGATGGCATCCTGGCGGCGCGCAATGGCGGTGAGGCGCAAGAGCACCTGGCCATTGGGCAGGGAGTCGAGTTGGCGCAGATCGTTCTCCACAGCGGGCATATTCGTATTGACATAGGGCGCCAGCGCCGCGGCGTAAGGCGCGCCCTCCGGCTGCCGGCCGAACAAGGCCAGTGTGTCCCGGCCCTGGGCGGCGGCCTCATTCTGCCGGGCGGCCAGCGCACGCGACTGGTCCGCCATTCCGTGTTTGGCGATAACGTCGTCCATGTAGGTTTGCAAATTGGCTGTAAGGCGGTTGGCCTTTTCCTGTGACGCCGCGGCGCGCTGGAGCGAGGCAAAGGCCGCCGTCAGAGGATCGCCCTCCGCCAGCGCCATGTCGTCCGGCGATTTAACACGCAGCACGATGGGCCGGGAGCGGCCGGGAGCCCCGCCCGGGCGAAAATCGCGGGCGAGCGCTTCCAGGTAGTACGAGGCGCCGGACTCGAAGAGGCGCGGGTCGATCTGCAGCGACAGCGTCTCGCGCAACGGCCCCGGATCGCCGGGGGGACCGAGGTAAGTCCAGCGCTTGACGACGATGCCGGCGTCGTCTTTGTCCATGGGCCGGGCGAGGACGGAAATTTCGGCCACGCCGAAATCGTCGCGGGCCTGGAGGTCAAGCTGGAGCGTCCGGCCAAATTGCACCAGGCGGTTGCGGTCCGCGGTGAGGAAATCGACCTCCGGCGGATTGTCGGCAATGAGTTGGACGTCGCCGCGAGCGATGGGCAGCGGTTTGCCGCCGGATTGGAAAGCGGCGTCAATTTCGTAAGAGCCGGCATTGCTCGCCAGCAGCGTCGCCGTCCAGCGCGAGCCTTTTGGCTCAAAGGCGAGGGTCGTTCCGGCGGCGAGCCACTTGACCGATTCCACCGGCGGCTCGACACCGAATGAGATTTCGACCGTCGATCCCACCAGCGCCAGCAGCGGGGCGGGCGGGCCGGAAAGCGTCTGCGGCTTTTGGCCCGTGTAGGCGGGCGGGGTGACGCGGAAGGCGGCGGCATGCAAGCGCGGCGCGGGCAGCACTTTCACCGCGACGCTGCGGCTGTAAGCGTCCCCGGAAAAGACGCGGAAAGCGAAAGGCGTCTGGATGTTTGCGAAGGTGTGGAGGTAGGTCGCCTTGGTATCGGGTTTGAGCGACATCAGGGCGTTCTGGCCGCCGGCTGAGACGGGCTGGACAATGTCCGAATTCTCCTGCCAAACCATCAGCGGCGATTTGGACAGGACCGCGCCCGGGGATGCCGCCACATCGACGGCAACGTCGAGGTTTTCGCCCTCGGCCACTGTGACGTCGCCGGCCGGAGTCAACGTCAGCGCCACGTCGCCGACGGGCGGAACGTCGCTCAGCGGCAGAACGTAACGAGCGGCGGACACCGTGAATTGCCGCGGGAAGAAGACGATGAAGCCTGCCCAAAGCAGCAGGACGACCGTGGCCGCGCCGCCCCAGACGCGCAGTTTTGGCCGGTCCCACAGTTCGCTCACGCGGATACGGCTGGCGATTTGCTCGGACGCCGCGATGGTTTGAGCGGCGAAGGGAACTTCTTCCGGACGGAATTGGCGGCGTTGGAATTGGACGGCGTTGATGAGCAGATTATCGCGGATGCCGTATCGCGCTTCCAGGAGGAGCGCGGTGCGTTCAGGCGATTGTCGGCGCAGGAGCAGGCGCAGAACTTTGCGGAAGAAATAGACGGCGGCGTACACCGCGCCGCCCGCGGCCAGCGGGAGCCGCAAACCGGCAGGCAGGCTGAGCAAATTGTCGCAGAGGAACAGAACCAGCCAAAGGCCCAGGCAAACGGCCAGCCACCAGCACAAGCCGGCCAGGAGGGCGGACCATTTGAACCGCGCGGACGCGGCCTTAACCAAGTCGCTCAGATTGGATTCGGTCTCGCGCATCGACGTTGCGGCTGGATTCTCAATTTCAAAACCTCGCAAATCACTTCATACGTGAGGCGATTCATGGTGTTAGTGTAAGCCCATTGGCCTGGGATGGGAAGAGGCAGTTAAAGGGTATTTCGTGGCGCAAGCCTTGGAAACCGGAGGCTGAACATAAGTACTTTGAGAGTCAGATCGGGATTTGTTGGCTGTTTTTTCCCATTGGTGGACATTAATTAAATGGATGGATGACGCGACTGACATGGATTTGGTGCGGCAATACGCGGAGCAGAATTCCGACATGGCCTTTGCGGCACTGGTTTCGCGTCACGTGAACCTGGTCTATTCCGCCGCATTGCGGAAGACCGCAAATCCCGCCGCCGCGGAGGAGATCACGCAGGGCGTGTTTGTCATCCTCGCGCAAAAAGCCGGACGCATCCCCGATAAGACAAATCTACCCGGCTGGCTGTATCAAACCGCGCGGTTGACGGCGTCCAGCTTCCTGAAAAGCGAAGCCCGCCGCGCCCGGCGCGAACAAGAGGCCTATATGCAAACCAAGCTTGACGCCGGCACACCCGACGAAACCTGGACGCAACTCGCGCCGCTTTTGGAGGATGCGATGGGACAATTGGATGAAAAAGAGCGTGGCGCGGTCGTGCTGCGGTTTTTCGGCGACAAAAGCTTCGCCGAAATGTCAGAGGTTTGCGGGATCAGCGAAAACGCGGCGCAAAAACGAGTCCGCCGCGCCCTGGAAAAGCTGCACCGCTATTTTTCCAAGCGGGGCGTCTCGTCCACCACGACCCTCATAGGCGCTTTGATTTCCGCCAATGCCGTTCAGGCCGCGCCGGCGACGCTGGCAAAATCGGTGGCTGCCGCGGCGGCAACCAAAGCCGCGGCGACCGGCGGCTCAACCTCAACCTTCGTCAAAGGAGCATTGAAAATCATGGCATGGACAAAAGCAAAAACAGCGGTGGTCGTTGGCGTGGCAGCCATCTTGGCTGTCGGCACAACGCCGATTGTTATTCACCAGTTCCGGCCAGCCGCGGCGCCGGAACACTTCACGAGGACTTTCTTTAAAGCGTTCACGACGAGGAATTGGGATCAAGTCGCCAAGTTCTTTCCGTCAACTTTCCCGAGCGAGAATCTCGAGCGCGTCAAGGAAGCAGCCGGGGGCTTGGAAGTGATCAGCATTGGCCAACCGTTTCAATCGAACATCTATCCCGGCTGGTTGGTGCCCTACGAAATCAAATTAGCGCCGATGGAGATCAATATGCGGGTATCCAACACCAATTCGGCTGGCCGTTATGTTGTCAACGGGATATATGACAGCAAACTTCAGCCGATGGAGAAGTTGGAATGGACCAAAGAACCGGAA
>Ga0326728_10027269_pt1 | contig 10011 bp, 7 predicted proteins | sample MB3enrmetagenome_FD_207602 | JGI IMG/M metagenome (GOLD analysis project Ga0326728, IMG submission 207602) | Lab enriched peat soil microbial communities from McLean, Ithaca, NY, United States - MB31MN | ecosystem: Environmental > Terrestrial > Soil > Wetlands > Peat | place: USA: New York... | reverse complement strand
AGGTATGTTTGAGGGTGAGAGTCCTTTTTATTACAACGAGGAAATCTCACTCAAGGACGACCTGCCGAAATGGATAACTAAGGATTCAAAAGAACGAAGTATAACCATAGAGGCTGAACTGCTCGTTTTTAAGGACAGTGACGCCGGTCTCTATGCCTTCTTAACGGATTATCTGGCTCTCGGTGAGCCTGGACAGCATCTGACCGTCAGGATAAAGCTTACGGTCTCGTCCGACTATCCAGACGGTGTCGAAGGTCTTGAAGTTGACGGCAAGACCTACGAAAGGCTAAAGGCACAGGAGGTCTTAAACAAACTCCAATCCTCGCGCACATTCCTATTTCATGACTCTACGGAATTCATTCATCGCGCTACGCACTATCCCCGCTTTGCGGGTTTGCTCTTCGGCCAGCTCGCCGGAACGGACAGCGAGAAGCTAGAAGGCGCGAAGGCGAAGCTGAACACCACTCTAAGCACAATAACGAAGCGTCAACAAAAGGATATAAGCGAGCTATTAGGCCGGCTCAAAGACAAATATAAAGTTGGAATCTCCCTTAAGCAGGCCTTTGATCCGGAGTACCTACCCTTCAGTGTCACTTTGGGAGTGGAAGGCGTTAATGTAGAACTGGAGAACTGGGGCAGTGGAACGCAGAATCGAACCTGGATCTTGTTGATGCTATTCAAGGCCAGACGGACCAGTCATTCCGAAACGTCCGCATCAAAGATCACGCCGATCCTCGTCATCGAGGAACCAGAAAGCTTCCTTCATCCGTCTGCCCAGGCCGAGTTTGGTAAGGTGATTCAGGATTTGGCGGAGGAGTTTCAAGTCCAGGTCATCGTGGCTACTCACAGCCCATACATGCTGAGCCAAGACAAGCCCGAGTCCAACATTCTGCTGGAGAGGAATGTCGAAAAGAATCGCGTCCGTGAGACAGTTCGCATAGACACCTCCAGTGATTGCTGGATGGCGCCCTTCGCCCTGGCGTTGGGGCTCGACAATGACCAATTCGCCCCATGGCGCAAGGCCGTGTTCAGCGCACACGAGAGCATTCTGATGGTTGAAGGCGATACCGACAAAGAGTACTTTGAAATGCTGCGGAGTGAAACGCACGGGGACAGGCGCCTGAGGTTTACTGGCGAGATATTCGCTTACGGCGGCAAAGACACGTTGAAACACAGGATTCTGCTGCAGTTTATAAGGAGTCGATACAAGAGGTGTTTCATTACTTATGACCTAGATGCCGATCAGGAGTTGTCGGAATACCTGAGCAGCCTCGGGCTCCAAAAAGGCAAAGACTATTGCGTTATCGGTGTAGAGAGTCCTGGAAAGCGGGCGATTGAAGGGCTCCTGCCGGACAGAATCCATGCAGCCGTCTACGGATGCAATGCAGCGCTTGTGCAGCAAGCTGCGCACGGCACGAAGCAAGAAAAGCAGAGCGCTGTTAATCAGCTAAAGAAACTGTACCTCGAAGAGTTCAAGAAGGTCGCTCAGCCTGGTGACGAGTTCTACAAGGGTTTCTACGGTTTGGTGCGCATGATTGACAAATGTCTGTGCGCCTGAAGCTGCAAAGTAACTGTCTGTGTAGAATGCGACCGGAGGCTGAGGCAGAGTTTTGTGGGTCTTGAGGCATGAATTGGTACGGCGCGTGAGCGTAAGTAAGGCACAGCCATTCTTGATCGACCACCGTATCTGGCACGGCCTTCAGATGTACCGCCGACATATGGCTTTCCCAGTGCCCAGGTTGTGTGTTCTTGGACTGGTTGACGAACTGTCGCCGACCGATTCTGCTGGGAACGACTGGCCCCAAACGGCGGCTCTGAGAGATCGCTCCCGATAGATGTGCGTCGCGTCAGATTGAAGAAAAATGCCCGCCGGGTAGAAGTTTCCGGGCATGCCTGCCCGTCCCCTTCGGTGGCTTGCGGTAGAATCTCGTGATACGGCGTTATGAGATTCCTTTGTGTTTTACTGGCCGCGTGGGGCGCCGCCGAGGCCGCGGATTACCAGCTCAAGGCCTCGCCGGCGACCGTGGCGTGGGGCTACTACTGGTATCATGCCAAGCCGGTGCTGCGCATCAAGTCGGGCGATACGGTGGAGATCCAGACGATGACCACCAGCAGCCCGGCATCGCTGGCTAATGCAGGAGTGAAGCCCGAAGACATCCAGCCGGAATTGAAAGCCATCTACGACCAGGTGAAGAGCGGGGATCGCGGTCCGGGCGGCCACGTGCTGACCGGGCCGATCTTTATCGAAGGCGCGGAGCCGGGGGACGTGCTGGAAGTGCGAATCCAGAAGATCGAACTCTCCTCGCCTTATGCGTCCAACGGCTTCAACCCGCGGCGGGGAGTGCTGCCGCCGGCGGATTTCGAGCGCGGGCGCACCAAGCTCATTCCGCTCGATAGGGACCGCAAGGTGGCGAGATTCGCGGACAACATCGAGATTCCGCTCGCTCCGTTTTTCGGCAGCATGGGGGTGGCGCCGGACGAATCCAAGGGGAAGCTGGACAGCGCGCCTCCGGGAGATCATGCAGGCAACCTGGACAACAAGGAACTGGTGGCGGGGACCAAGCTGTTTATCCCGGTACACGCGCCGGGCGCATTATTCGAGGTGGGCGACGGCCACGCCGGCCAGGGGAACGGCGAAGTGGATATCACCGCCATGGAAACTTCGCTGGTGGGCACGTTTCAATTCTTCGTGCGCAAGGACATGCAGCTTAAGTGGCCGCGCGGCGAAACGCCCACTCACTGGATCGCCATGGGGCTCGACCCCGATCTGACCCAGGCGCTCATTCTGGCCGTCCGCGAAACCATCGACTTTCTCGCGGCGGAAAAACATCTCTCGCGCGAAGACGCCTACGCGCTGGCCAGCGTGGCCATCGATTTCGACATCACCCAGGCGGTGGACGGAACCAAGGGCGTCCACGCCATGATTCCCAAGAGTATTTTCAAGTAAGGGAGCATTTCCGATGAACAAGCTTATCTGGCTCGCCGCTGCGGCGGCCGCGCTGGCTGGCTGGAGCGCCAGCCGGCCGGAAGACATTCTCTTCGAGCGGCATATGATCGACCCGGGCGCTAGCGAGAGCGTGGCGGTGGCCGACATCAACGGCGATGGAAAGCTGGACATCGTCTCGGGCGAATACTGGTATGAAGCGCCCAACTGGACGAAACACAAATTCCGGCAGATCGACTTCACCAACAACTACGTGGACGATTTCAGCGATCTTCCGCTGGACGTGAACGGCGACGGGCGGATCGACATCGTGAGCTGCGCGTGGTTCAGCAAGCGTCTCTGGTGGAGCGAGAATCCGGGAAAGACGGGCGCGCTGTGGAAGGATCACGCCATCGAAACGCGATTTCCCGTGGAGTTCGCGTTCCTGGTGGACCTGGACAACGACGGCAAAGCCAGGGAACTGCTGCCGGAGTTCGGCGACAAGGCTGCGCCGCTCACCTGGTACGAAGCGCGGGGCGGCCAGTTCGTGGCGCACGTCATCGCGGACCATTCCATGGGACACGGCATCGGCGCGGGCGATGTAAATAAGGACGGGCGGAACGACATCATCACTCCCAACGGGTGGTTCGAAGCTCCGGCCGATCCGCGCACGGGCACCTGGACCTTCCACGGGGATTTCGAGCTGGGCGACACCGGGTTCATTCACGTGCTGGATGTGAACGGCGACGGACGGCCCGACCTGGTGACAACCATGGCCCACAATTACGGCATCTTCTGGATGGAGCGGATGGCCGATGGAGGCTGGAAGAAGCACGTGATCGACGACAGTTGGTCGCAGGCCCACTCGATGGTGCTGGCGGATCTGAACGGCGACGGCCAGCTTGACCTGGTGACCGGCAAACGCTTCATGGCGCACAACGGGCGCGATCCCGGCGAGCGGGAGCCGCTGGGCATTTACTGGTACGAGTACTTCAAAACGCCCTCAGGCTCGATCGAATGGGTCAAGCACCTGATCGATTACGGCTCGCGCGCCGGCGGGGGCATGCAGGTGACGGTGACGCGCCTGAACGCGACGCCCTATCCGGAGGTGCTGGTCGGCGGAAAATCCGGGCTGTTCCTGTTCCAACGGGCTACCCGAACAACTCCCTGATGCGCGCGGCTCGGTAATCGAAGATCGCCTCCACGTCGCGGCGCACGAAGAGCCAATGCACCAGGCGGCCGAGGAGTCCGAAGGGCAGAACGTAGCGCACCACGTCCTCCATCCAGGCGCCGCCATCGGCTTCGCGGAAGCGGTGGGTGTGATGCCAGAGCTTGTAGGGCCCGCGGGATTGAATGTCGGAGAATTCGCGCGGCGGATTCCAGGTTTCGATGATGGTCGTCCAGCGCACCGGAATCCCGCGCACGCGCAGCGAATAGTTCAGCTCGGCGCCCGCGCGGAGAGTGATCGGCTCCGGCGTCAAAACGCGGAAGCGCATCCAGGGCGGAGTGATGACCGCCAGGTTTTCGGCCGCGGAGAAGAAGGCAAACACGGCCGGCAGAGGGCTGGGGATGAACGTCTCGCGGCGGAGCTCGTAGACCGTCATGGGCGGCGCTGCTTGCGCTGGTAGGTCTTGCTGAAGCCGTTGCGGCTGTTCGTGACGGTGAATGTGCCGGACGACTGGGCGGACAGCTTGAGCCAATGCGCCTCGTCGGCGCCCTCCAGGTTGGCGATGAAATCGGCGGGCGGGTTGTGCTCCGGGCCTCCGGCGAGGGAGTAGTGCACCTGCCAGATGTCCTCCAGGCCGGCGGCGCCGCGCAGCGTCTCCCAGGTCAGCGGCGCGCCGCCTTTGCGCGGGCCGTTCCCCATCAGGGCGACGCGGGCGTCGAGGGCTTGCGCGAGCACGGGCGCAACGCCCTTGTCCTGGCCGTGGATGCTCACCTGGTAGACATCGACGCTGCCGATGGGATTGTTGGGACACATCAGCTTGTAGTCGTAGGCCGATTCGAGGTCCGCGAGATCGAGCATGCGGAACTTGCCGAACGTGAACAGGAGGCCGATGGACATGTTGTCTTCGACATCGCTGGGAAGTTCCGGCTTCGGCGGGTTGGCGGCGCACAGCCGGTTGGGCGCGCCGGCGCCTTTCAATGGCTTCTCTATGTGTTGCCGGCCGGCCGTCACCACGAACACGTCGACGCCCTTGATGGGAATCCGGTCCCCTGGCTTGACCACGATGTGGTCCAGTTTGTCGCGCACCGCGGCGTAGGCGCGGTATTGATCCGAGGGCGGCTTGGCGGCTTCCATGGGCCCGTGATCCACGATGTGGATTGCGGGGAGCTTCGAAACCAGCAACGGCACGTCGCCCAGGTGATCGATATCGTAGTGCGAGATCACCAGGTAGTCGATGCGGCTCACGCCTGCCGCTTTGGCGGCGGTCACGATGCGGTCCGCGTCGCGGCCATTGAAGCCCGGCCAGCCCACGTCGTACAACATCGATTCGCCGGACGGCGACACGATCAGAACGGACTTGCCGCCTTCCACGTCGATATCGTAAACATCCAGGGTTTTTGCCGCGCGGGCCAGGTTGGCCGAGGCCGCCAGCAGAAGCACCACGGTAGCGGTTTTCACCTTGTCACCAAGGGTCCAGGGTAGCACCGGGCGCTGCGCGGAGCCCGCTAAGATAATGGCAAGATAATGGCATGAACTGGCGGGCAATTTCGAAGCAGGCATTCAGGTTCGTGGCCCTGCTGGCCGCTGCGGCCCTGGCTTATGGGATGTTGCGCGGCACGGGTCTCTACGATTTCACTCGACGAGAGGCGGAAGGGCTGAACACGCTGATCCTGCTGATCGGAAACATCTATGCTGTCATGTTCGCGTTCGTTATTTTTGTGATCTGGGGCCAGTTCACCGACGTGGAGAACTTCATCATGCGGGAATGCAATTCGCTGCGCGATTTGCTGCGTTTCGGCGAGTACCTCAATCGCGATGCCAGCCATACGATCCGCCGCGCCGTCACCGACTACGTACACCGGGCGTTGAAGTCCGAGTGGGAGGCTCTCGGCGAGCGCCGAAGAGACCGGCAAACCGAGAAGTCGTTCTCCGAGTTGGTGGACGCGGTGGTCGAGATAGTCCCTTCCACTCCGGCCGAAGCTGTGATTCACGGACGGCTGATCGACATCGCCCGGAGGACCGGGGAGCATCGCGACGACCGCCTGACGAAGAGCCTGACGCAGATTCCCCCGACATTGATCCGGCTGGTCGACACCATGGCGAGCGCGCTGCTGCTGCTGGTGTTCGTCTACCCATTTCACCGTGCGCTCGCGGGGCTGGCATGCTTCGGGCTTCTGGCCTTCGTTCTCTTTCTTGCGAACCTGGTGATGCGTGACACGGACAATCCATTTCAGGGCATATGGAACGTGAGTTCGAAACCGTTTTCGGACTTGCTCGCATAGCTTCGCCGGGCGGTTGCTTACCACGCGTCGCGATTCGAGATGGTTACGCGGAAGAAGGGCTTCTCCTTCTCACTCGCATCCATCTGGAACTCCTGAGCGCTCTTCTGGGGATCGTAATCGCGCCAGAGCCAGGCGAGAGACTCCGGAAGGTCGAGTGCGCCCTGGGCGCCGCCATGGGCGGCGGTGCCGAAACGGAAGTGAAAATCGTATTCGCGGAATTTGAGTGAGTTGGCCATCTGAATATTCTGCATCGGCCAGGAGCCGTGATTGTTTTCCAGGTCGTCGGACCCGTCGCTCATCCAAACGCGGATGTTGCGCTTGCTCTCCTTGCGCACCTTGAACGGATAGACGTTGCCGCCTTCCAGTTTCTCCTCGGGATGCCATTGAATGGAAGTGAAGCTGCCCACCGTGGAGTGCACGCGGGCAAATTTGTCGGGCATCAGCCACGCCACGTTGAACGCGCAGATACCGCCCGAGGACGAGCCGGCGATCGCCCGGCTGTAGCCGTCCGTCCGGAGCTTGTACATCTTGGCGACCTCCGGCAACACCTCGTCCATCAGAAAACGGGCGTACCGGCCGCTGACGGTGTCGTATTCCACGGACCGCATCGCGCGGCCATCGGGCGAGGTGCCGGGCTGTATCATCACGTGAACCATGGGCGGGATCAGTTTCTGGTGGACCAGGTTCTCCGTCACGGTCAAAAGCCTCTGGCCGGAGAAATCGCCGATGAGGCTTTGACCATCCTGCCAGACCATCAGCGGCGCCGGAATCGCCGGATCGACTCCCGGCGACGCGTAGACCCAGTAATCGGATTTCATGCCGTCGAAGACTTTGCTCGTGATGGTCTGTCTGCCGCTGAGCTTGCCTTTGGGAACACCGGGCTTGGGATACGAATCGGGATTGTAGCCCACCGCATCGCCGCGCGCGCCCAGCGGCTTGCCGGCGGCGTAGAACTGGTACGAGTGCGTCACGCCGGTGCGCATTTTGACCAGTAGCATCCAGTCGTTCGAACCGGGAATTGGCGCCAGAGGGACAGGCAACTGCTGATCGATCGAGACCGTGACCGGCGAGGGGGCCGTGGCGGCAAACAGGTAGTCTTGTCCCCAGACGACAACTCCCTGGGGGCCGGACATCGCCTTCGCGATGCAAGTCTTCAGTTCGGGATTGCCCGGGCCGCCACGCGCGGCCTCAATCGCTTCTTCGAGGGGCGAGGTTTGGGCCAAGAGGCCAAACCCGGTGAGGAGGCAAAGAGCCAGTGTTCGCATAGTGTGGTCAGTATACAGCGGGACCGGGGTGGTCCAGGAGCCGGGGCCCGGCGTGACTCTATCCGTCGAGCTCGATCTCCTGATGCTGCATGCCGGCGTAAGGGTAGACCGCGACCTTGGGATCGCCTGGATGAAGCTCGGTGAGCTTGGCGATCACGTCTTCCCACTTGTCGTAGAAGAACGTGCCGGTGCGATAGTTGTTGCGCATGTTGCGGGTGAGATACTGCGAGTACACGATCATGTTGACGCGCTTGGCGGGGCCGCGGCCGCCGCGGCCCGGCCCCGGATTCAAACGCCGCGCCGTCAGGTCGAATTGCGTGGCGCCGCTGCGTCCCGCGAGGCGGTTGTTGAGGTAGTGAACCGGGTCGATGCCCAGCGGGTGCTGAACGATCATGACTCCCGTGCCGCCGTCGCGCACCGAGTAGTTGATCCACAACCCTCCGTGGTAAGCCTGGGCGTTCTGCGGATAGGCGTTGGCCACCACGATGTCCGGGTTTTGGAAGGTCTCGGTGCAATAGGTCTTGGCGGCCACCCGGACCGCTGCGTGATGGGCATCGACGATGTCCCCGGCGAAGACGTGGGTGGGCCGGAGCTTCTCGTCGTACATGGTCTGCACGCTGAAATCGACCTTGGCCATGCGGGCCGCTTCGATCATGTCCTGCCGCATGTCGTTCTTGAAAATCTTCACCGGACCGGTGGTCCGCACCTTGGTCAGGATTTGCGTATGGTTGTATTCGACCGTGGGCAGGGCGGAAAGACCCGGCAGGACCGCCTTGGCGCCGCCGCCGTAGCCGGCATCCTGATGGACCTTGATGCCGCTGATGCAGATTTTCAGGTCCGCCCCGAGGAACGTCTGGTTGAGGAGGACCTTGTTGCCGCGCGTGGTCGTGCCCACCTCCTTGACGTTGTCGAAGACGTCGTGATTCAGCCACGCGTATTTCCTGGCGATGTCCACCCCCAGCTTCCTGCCCACTTCTTCCTGGGTCATCGCGCGGTGGGTGCCGAAGGAGCCGATGAAGAGCACGTTCTCGTCCTGGATGCCGGCGCGGGCCAGTTCCGCCATCAGCCAGGGAGTCACGGTGTAGGCCGGGGTGGTGCGGGTGAGGTCGTCGAAGCTGATGGCGACGGTCTTCTTCCCTTCGGCCAGTTCGCGCAGGGCCTTCGATCCGATCGGCTGACTCGCCTGCTCGCCGATCTGCTGCGGCGTGAGGATCGGCATATTGTGCCCGGCCATGTCCATCACGTGGAGGTCCCAGGCAGCCGGAAAGTCGATGCGTTCCTCGATCCAGGGCGCGCCGTTCGGGCCGGCAAACTCGTGCGTCGGGATGACCACCGATTTGGCAGCGCCTTTCAGCTTGGATACGGCCTTCACCTGAAACGGAGGGTGGGCCATTGCGGCGCCGATCAGCGGGGTGGCGGCCAGGTAGCGCGCCCCCATCAGAAGATCTCTGCGGCTAGGGTCGGAGTTTGCCACGGGAAAACCTCCACGCACATGATATATCAAACGCCCGCGGAGAGCCGGCGGGGAAATCATCGGGCCGCGATCAGAGCCCGAGATTCTGCCTGGCGTATCGCAGGCAAGCCAGGTTGTTGTCGTCTTCGAACTGGAGCCGCTCGGCCGGGCTCAGCCCGGTGATCTTGGGCAACGGCTTGGACGGAGTCTTCTTCTGGACGATTTCCATCATGCGGGCGAGCTGGCGCGCCGGCATGTCCTCAAAGGTGATCCAATACTTGTCGGTGTAGATGGGGATCTTCAGCGGGTCGCGCGTGATCATCTCCAGGTCGAAAATGATGTTGGGGTCCTTCTGGCGGAGGGCCTGAACCATTTTCTTCAGGTCCAGAAAGCCTTCGCCACAGATCACTTCCGACAGAAGGAAGCCGTCCTCGTAAGGCGCCACGGCCATATCCTTCAGGTGGGCGGCGAAGATCCACGGCTTGAGCGTCTCCAGCGTGAACATGGGATCTTCGCAAAACGAAACGTTGTTGCCGAAATCGAGGGTCACGCCCACGTATTCGCTGCTCAGCCGTTTCAGCCAGGCGGCCTGTTCCAGCGCGCTCCAGCCCTTGTGATTTTCGATCGCGAGGCGGATCTTGTGTCGCCGCAAAACCGGCTCGGCCAGGGCCACCTGTTTCTGGTTCTGTTCGAAGCTCTTCCGGTAGGCCTCGAGGGTGTCGAAGGTCTCGTAACGCCGGGCGGTGAGGGCGGCATGCAGGCCGTACGCCCCGACCTCCACGGCGCGGCCCACCGCCGCGTCGAAAGCCGGAATATCGCTCTCCTGGTTGGGCAGGCGGATGTTGTAGACGATGTGCATGTCGTACGACTGCAGCTTGTCGCGCAGCTTGCGGATGGCCTCCGGGTCGGTGGGCGGAACG
>Ga0326728_10027266_pt1 | contig 10012 bp, 12 predicted proteins | sample MB3enrmetagenome_FD_207602 | JGI IMG/M metagenome (GOLD analysis project Ga0326728, IMG submission 207602) | Lab enriched peat soil microbial communities from McLean, Ithaca, NY, United States - MB31MN | ecosystem: Environmental > Terrestrial > Soil > Wetlands > Peat | place: USA: New York... | reverse complement strand
CTCGATATGTCGCACCCTTCCAGGCGAATGGAGCCAGCGCCGGGCCGCTCAAGACCAATCAGCATCTTCAGCAGGACGCTCTTACCCGTGCCGCTCCGCCCCAGCACGCACGTCACCTCGCCGGCCACGAGCTGGAAGGTGATTCCATCCAGAACCGTCTGCGCGCCAAACGACTTGCATAGCCCGGCAACGGCAATCGGCGCCTCGGTATTGAGAGATTGTTCCATTCAGAAAAACTCGATGATCAACTGAACCAGCAGCACGTCCGCCACGATGATGAACAAGGACGAGAGCACCACCGAACTGGTGGCGGAACGGCCGACGCCTTCGGTGCCGCCGCGCGTCCGCATGCCCTGAAAGCAGGAGACCACTCCGATGATCAAGCCAAAAATGGCGGTCTTCAGCGTGGGGGGAAGAATGTCGTTGAATGTGACGCCGTGAAAGCCCGCAGCAAGAAACCGCCCCAGAGATACGGGCTCCACCAGCGTGCAGGCAACCCAGCCCATGAGAATGCCGAAGAAATCGGCGGCGATCGTTAGCAAGGGCATGGCCACGATGCAGGCCAGAATCCGGGTGGCCGCAAGAAACTTGCGCGGATCCACCGCGGATGCTTCCATGGCGTCGATCTGCTCGGTGACGCGCATGGACCCCAGCTCGGCTCCGATCCCGGCGCCTATGCGGCCGCTGGCAACCAGACCGGTGATCGGTCCGGTCTCCTTAATCAGCGAGAAGACAATCACCGCCGGGAGTAACCCTCCGGCGCCGAACCGCGTGAGACTGCTGCGGGTTTGCAACGACAGAACAGCACCTGTCGCGGCACCCGCCAGCGCCATGAGCGGAAGAGATTTGGCGCCAATGGAATCCAACTGGCGCAAAAACTCCGCTCCCTCAAAAGGGCGCGTAAAAACTGCCTTGGTTACCTGCCAGGTAAACAGGCCCAGGTCGCCAACCCACTCGACCATGGTCCGCAAAGGTTCGCCGAATGCACGAACTGTATCGTTCATCGGAAAACGGGAAGCGGCCGTGGTCGCCATAACACAGAGTTACTGGCAGGTGGAATGCCGAACTCGGGCGCGCCGTTCCGATCAGGCGGTCACCGTTCCGAACAGCGCCCCGATGCCCGCGGTTACCGCCATGGCCAGGGCGCCCCAAAAGGTAACGCGCATCGCGCCCACTATGATCCTTGCCCCACCAGCGCGAGCGGCCAATCCCCCCAGCATCGCGAGGAATAGCAGTGAAGTTCCAGAGACGAGTGGAATAAGGCCCCTCGGCGGGGCGATGGCCGCGACGAAGAGAGGCATGACCGCTCCGACGGCGAAGCTGGCGGCCGATGCGAATGCAGCCTGGATCGGACGGGCTCTGAGGGCCGGGGATATGCCGAGCTCGTCGCGGGCATGAGCGCCTAAAGCATCATGGGCCATCAGTTGTTCCGCGACCTGTTTCGCTAGGTCAGGCTCGAGCCCGCGAGCCACGTAAATTGCGGCCAGTTCCTTATGCTCGCCCTCGTCATCCGTCTTCAGTTCCGTGCGTTCCAGCTTGAGATCGGCCTGTTCGGTGTCTGCCTGGGAGTGCACCGACACATACTCACCCGCGGCCATGGACATTGCTCCGGCAACGAGACCGGCCACGCCCGCGACCAAAATGTTGCTGTGAGTGGCATGCGCAGCCGCTACGCCGAGCACCAGACTCGCCGTCGAGAGGATCCCGTCATTGGCGCCCAGCACCGCCGCGCGCAGCCAGCCCACGCGTTCGCCGCGGTGCCGTTCGAGCCGGCGGACAGGCATGATCCCCGAGTGCCCTTCGCCGCTAGAGTACGACCGTTACCGCAAGTCCGACGCCCGGGTAGCGTTGGTCGTAAAGGTAGTATCCGTTGTTATAAACGATGTCAATGTCGTCGGTGGCGTACCAGTTCTCCGCCCAGTCCTGTGGCCAGGGGTCGACGATCATAAACGACTCGCCGCCATACGAAAAGCGCGGATATCCCATGTAGATCACGGGCTCGCCGCCCATCCGGAACCAGTGGTCGCTCCCGAAATACAGATCGAAGCTGGCCTGAGGAATGTAGTAACCGCCATAGCCTCCACGCTGTGCCCAGGTGCGATGGTCTCTTTGCCAGTTTTGCGCGCGATCTCCCTGCCATGAACTATGTCCCTGCCAGCCGCCGCCGTGTTGCCATCCTGCTTGCGTCTGCCAGGTTCGCGCCTGCTGCTGCGTTCGTTGCGGCTGCTGTTGTTGGCGGGCCTGCTGCACAGGTTGCTGCCGTTGCGGTTGTTGGCGAGCCTGCTGGACCGCCTGGTGCTGCGGCTGTTGTTGCCGGGCCTGCTGGGCAGGTTGCTGCCGCTGCGCTTGTTGTTGATGAGCCTGTTGGGCCGCCTGGTGCTGCGGCTGCTGTGTGGCCTGGTGCTGCGGCTGTTGTTGCCGGGCCTGCTGGGAAGGTTGCTGACGCTGCGGTTGTTGTTGACGAGCCTGCTCGGCAGGTTGCTGCCGCTGCGGCACCTGTTGATGAGTCTGCTGGACCTGCTGCGATTTCGGCGCCTGAGCGCGTTGCGGTTGCTGTTGGGCTGGCGGCCGCTGTTGTGGTTGTTGTGCACGCGCCTGCGGCCGTTGTGGCTGTGCCTGCGGGCGCGCCTGTTGTTGTGGGCGTGCGGCCGGCGCGGCTGCGCGTGCCGGTGCGGCTTGTTGGGGCCTGCTCTGTTGCTTTTCAGGCTGGCCCTGTTTCTGCTCCTCGTGTTGTGCGTACGCCGGGATAATCATCCCGAAAAGCAGAAACACGGTCACGGTACTGGTGGCTCGAACGAATTGCATCATAATCATCCTCAGATCTCTTCGCTGTCGGTTGTGCACTTGGAACACCAGTCGGCTTCGGGCACGCCAGGGTCGACAGTCTCCTATTCCCCGGCTACGTGGGCAACGTGCTTCTTCTCGGATTCGACCGGCACTCCCTGGCGATCCACGATCACCGGCGCCCTCTCGGTCGGTTTATCCGTCGTGCCGTAATCGGCAGCGGTCTCCGAGGCGGATGAGATGTACCGGGCGCCGGTGTCTTTCAGGGCTTTCTTCGCGCGGTTGCACCATTCCTGACTGTCGCAGTGTACGGAGAGGAGAATGCCGCCACGCCTGATTCTGCCCGCGTACCGTTTGGCAACATATTCGGAAAGGGGCAGGCCCAACAGCAATCCGATTATCCATCCGAGCGCGCCGCCGGCGCCCCCGCCGGCCAGAGCAGCCAGCACCGGTCCAGCCGCAACCAGCGCGCCAGCCACCACCAGCGCTCCCGCCCACGTAATGGCCAAAGTATGAGTGGAAACGAACCACGCCAATGCGGCGCCGATCACCGCACCCACGGCCGCTCCGGTGGCCGCTCCCGCGGACGCCCTCGTGTGTTTTTCAAGCGCGAAATCCTTGGAGCCCTGGTTGTCCGACGACAGCACGGAGATGTCCGTCGCCCGATAACCCGCTTTGTTCAGCACGTTGATCGCATCCGCAACGGTTGTTCGATCCGGATAGATGCCGATGACCGATGTATTCTTTGCCATTTCGTGTTCCTCCTTGTAGGAATGGTCGTAAGTGTCTGTGCAAGATCCTGGCCAGGCGCTGGAGAACGCCGCGACGCGGAAATGCGGGGCGGACAGCGCGCGCAGGTGCAGAACCTGCGTTTGCGAATGCACATTTGGTGGAGCGAAGAAGCCGGAAGGTCTCCGGCGTTGAAGCCCGCCGTTGGGCACCGGATTGCTCGTTTAAGGAAATCGAGGCTCCCGGGGCATCGTGCTCCTGGCAGTTCGGAGGAAGAAAAGGAAGTCTACTATGCTGATACTGCTTATCGTTTTGTTGCTGATTTTTGGTTTCGGCGGCGGGTACTATGGCCGTAACCGCTGGGGCAACAGTGGAGGCGCGGGCGTAGGAGTGGGCACCATACTGGTGGTCCTCCTGATAGCCTGGATGCTCGGCGTTTTCCACTAAGCTGCGCCGTTCCCGAACGAATCGTCAATCAGGAGAAAACATGAATTGGGATCAAATCGAAGGCAAGTGGAAGCAGTTTACCGGCTCGGCCCGCGAGCGCTGGGGGAAACTCACCGATAACGACTGGGAAACGATCGCCGGCAAGAAGGATCAGTTGGTCGGGCGAATTCAGGAGCGGTATGGAATGGCCAAGGCGGAGGCTGAAAGGCATGCCGACGAATGGGCGCGCACGCTGAAGGAATCTGACCGCGAAAGCCACGCCGCCACCCGCCTTTAGCCCTCCACGCGTTTAAGCGGAAGAGACGATGAACCTGCGAACGGGTGTGCGAGTTCTCATTGCGATCTCGGTCTTTGTCTCGGGACTCGTGGAGACGCTGGGCGCCACCGGTCTGGTGATGGAATTATCGCCCGCTCACCGCTGGGGAGCAGGAGTTCACACGCTTGCGGTCAGCGGTCCTTTGCTGCTGGTTGGGGCCGCTCTGCTCGCATCCGGCCGGAAGACACGCTCGGTGTTGACCATTCTCGGGTGCTACATCCTGCTGTCCAGCGTACTGGGCGATGTGCCGCTCATCTTCAATCCCGATGTTGGCGGGAGCGCTGTCACGGAACTGCTCATCAATCTGGCGGTCATGTGCGGAATCGTGTACTGGCTTTACGGCGAGCGCAAACCGGGCGCTCACGATGCAAAACCTGCACTTTCGATGGCAAATCCTGCGCCTGACCGAATGATCCGCCACGCTGCTCCGCTGTCGGCCGATAGTGCGACTCACCAACACGTTGGGTCCTGACAAGCGTCATTGGCAACAAGTCCTGCACGGCCGGCGGCAACATCTGCATGATTCCGCGGCCAATCGTCCGGAAAAGCTGAATTGCCGGGGCTTTTCGCTTTGGAGTTCCATCTGCCTATAGACAGGGCGACATCGACGAGGAGGTCGATTGACCATATGAAACATTTCCGAAGTTTAGCGTTCGCGGCCTTCGCCGGTTGTATCGGCCTGGCGCTGCTACCAAACCTCCAGGCGGATGAATGGAACAAGAAAACTCTGCTGACGGTCAATGAGCCGCTTGAAGTGCCGTCCTGCTGCGCCCCCGGCCACACCGTGATACTGCAGCCGGGCGAATACGTCATGGCGCTGGTGGACTCCACGTCAGACCGGCACATCGTCCGGATTTTCGATAAAGATCAGAAGAACGTCATCACCACCATCCTGGCCATACCGAACTATCGCCTGCGTCCGACCGGGAAAACGGTCCTCGGCTATTGGGAAGTCCCCGCCGGGCAGCCCCAGGCTCTTCGCGCATGGTTCTATCCGGGGGACAATTTCGGGCAGGAGTTTGCATACCCGAAAGAAAAGGCTGCGCAGATTGCGGCCTTCGTGAAAGTCCCGGTCCCCGCGATCACAGTGGAAACGGTTGCGCCGGAGGATCTGAAGACGGTGCCGCTCGTGGCCGTGGACGAAACCGGCAACACCACCGAATTGGCCCAGACTACACCTGAGCCCGCTGCTGCTCCCGCGCCTGTACCGGAAGCTGCGCCGGTTGCGACGGAAACGGCCGATCGAGCTATTGCCGACACACCCGTCGCAGCGCAGACGTTGCCCCATACTGCCAGCCTTATGCCGCTTCTCGGCCTCGTTGGACTGGTGTCGCTGGCAGTGTTTGCCGCACTTGCATTCACTTCCAGGCGCCGCCGCCTCTTCCAAGCGTAGACTCGACAACCGCAATCACCGTGGTCCCATTACGGCGGGCCACGGACCCGGGGGAGTTTACGGTGCTGCGAAACACTCTCATCTTCGTGCTGGCAGTGGCCGTGCAGACACTGCCCGCTCAGGATCGCGCGGCCGCGACCTCCGAGCAACCGTTCAAGCTCACCGCGACTGCGGAGCTTGTGCTTCTGGACGTGAGCGTCAACGATGCAGCAGGCAAGCATGTCCCGGATCTCGGCAAAGCGGACTTCCAGGTTTACGAGAACGGCAAGCTCCAGACGATCACGCAGTTCGCGAGCGACGATGTTCCAGTCACCGTTGGCCTGGTAATCGACACCAGCGGAAGCATGCGATCGAAGTACGGCGATGTCGTCATGGGTGCGCTGACACTGATTCATGCGAGCAATCCCAAAGATGAAGTGTTTGTGGTGAATTTCGGAGACCGCGTCAGTTACGGCCTGCCTGACGGCGTCCCATTCACCGACGATGTGAACAAACTTCGCGCAGCCCTCATGTTAGGTGCACCCGCGGGCCGAACCGCTCTCAACGACGCCATCTTTTCCTCACTGCATCATCTTGAACAGGGCAGACGCGACAAAAAGACTCTGGTGCTGATCAGCGACGGGGGCGACAACAGCAGTTCGCATACGTCCGAAGAAGTGATGCACGCGGTGCGAGAGTCGAGGGCGACGATTTACGCGATCGGAGTTTATGATGCCGACGATCACGATCAAAACCCGGGGCTGCTTCGGCGGCTGGCCCAGGTGAGCGGCGGCGAAGCTTTCTTTCCCGCACGGCTCGAAGAGGTCACCGCTATCTGCCGGCAAATCGCCAGCGACATTCGCACCCGCTACACGGTCGGCTACGTTCCGATCCGATCCGGCGAGCGCGGCTCGTCGCGGAAGATTAAAGTGACTGCTTCGGCGCCGGGCGGGCACAGGCTGGTGGTCCACACGCGCACAAGCTATTCTCTTCCGGACGCCGACGATCATGGTGAAGCGAGCCGGAAGGCGGGCTTGTGAGACTTCGGATTGTCCTTCCGCCGGCAGCCCGCTGGATCATGGTCCGATACTTCTTCCTGGCTCTCGCGATCGGTTGTCTCGGGCTTTATAGCTACTCGTACCTGGAGCGGGTGACGTATCAAGCCTGGGAAAGCCGGCAGTTCGACAGGACGCTGGAACGTACGGCCGATGCGGTGGCCTTCTCCAGCGGTAAGACCGCGGCGGCAGGCCGTACCGTGCGCCCGTCCCTCAAAGTCTCCGGCGCCGTCATCGGACGGCTCTCCGTTTCGCGGCTGCATTTATCTGCCATGGTGCGGGAAGGCGTCGACCGGCATACGTTACTGCTGGCCGTCGGCCACATTCCCGCGACAGCACTGCCCGGTCAGCCCGGAAACGTGGGCGTGGCCGGCCACCGCGATACGTTCTTTCGCAGATTGAAAGACCTGAGAACAGGGGATGAGATTCAGTTCTCAACGCTGAGCGGCGATTTCAAGTACGTAGTGGAATCGCTGATCGTCGTCGAGCCCGATAATATGGCGGTACTCGCCCCGTCGACGCAAAATGTGCTGACCATGGTGACCTGCTATCCCTTTTATTACATCGGCAACGCGCCGAAGCGCTTCGTCGTGAGGGCTCGGCAGGTGGCACCGCAAATGCTGGCAAATATGGAATGATGAAGGCAGCGGCTTAGCTTGACACACGCTTCGAATGGCCACACAGCCCGGATTCTTGTCATTGAAGATAACGACTCAGACGTCTTCCTTCTGGAGCGGGCACTGAAGAAACAGGATCTCAAATTTGAACTGGTTCACCTGCCGAACGGAGACGAAGCGCTCGCCTTTATCCGCAGGCAGGGGGTTTGGGCCAAGGCCGCTGTTCCGGATCTGATCCTGATGGACCTGAACCTTTCCAGGTACACCGGCGAAGACATCCTGCGCGAGATTCGGGCGGCGAAAGAGCTGGACGGCGTCCCCGTCTGCGCATGGAGTTCTTCTCAGTCCCGCCGAGACCAGGCTCCGCTCAAGGACCTCGGAGTTTGCCAATTCATCAGCAAGCCTACCGGTCTCGATCAATTCATGGGGATCGGTGTGATTATTAAGGACTTGCTTGCGGGCTTCGGAAGCGACGGGTGTCCGGTGCCTGCGGTTTGACCGTGCGAGAGTGGCACTACACGTGCAGTCTCCAGGCGAGAAAGGTAATGGTGGCGCATGGCAAGAGAAACCGGCAAACGCCGGCAAGGTGGGGTTGCGCACCCGCCGCGGATGCCACGCTCGCCCAGGAAGCGACACACGGCCTCGACCACAAAGACTCCACCGGAAGCCGTAGCACCCGTTGCCGCTGAGATCGTCGTCCCGGCAACCGACGTGGAATTGGACGAAGCTGGTTCGCTCCCCATAGTCGTTGGCGTAGGCGCATCCGCCGGTGGACTGGAAGCTCTCACGGAGTTGCTCAGCCACTTGCCCGGCGACACCGGCCTGGCATTCGTGCTGATTCAGCATCTTGATCCCACCCACGAGAGCCACTTGACCGAGCTGCTTTCCAAGGCGAGCAAGATGCCCGTCTCGGAGGTGAAAGGCGGGACTCGCGCTGAGGCCAATCATGTATATGTGATCCCGGCGAAGTGCAATCTCAGCATTTCCAGCGGAGTCCTCGAGACCCCTCCCCGGCCAGAAAGCGGGCGCAACATGCCGGTCGACGCCTTTCTCCGCGCCCTGGCTGCGGACCGCGGCAGCGACGCCCTCGGGGTCATCCTGTCGGGGACCGCATCCGATGGGACGCTGGGCCTCCAGGCAATCAAGGCCGCGGGCGGCATCACCTTCGCGCAGGACGTGAGGACCGCGAAGTACGACGGCATGCCGCGAAGCGCCATCGCCGCCGGTGTGGTGGATTTTATTCTGCCGCCGGCCGGGATCGCGCGCCAACTGGCGGCCTTCGCGCGCGACGCCCGGGTCCCCGCCGATTCTCGAAAAGCGCCCGATCATTCGGAGGAAGCCGAACTCGCCAGGATGCTCCGGCTGGTCCGAACCACCACTGGAGTGGATTTCGCACACTACAAGCACAACACCCTCGTGCGGCGCATCAGGCGGCGCATGGCCCTCCGCGGATTCGAAAAGCTGGAAGACTACCGGCGGGATCTCGAGCAGAACCGCGACGAAGTTAAGATCCTGAGCGAGAGCTTTTTTGTCACCGTCACCGCGTTCTTTCGAGAGCCGGCGGTCTTCGAGGAACTGAAGAAGCGAGTGTTCCCGGCGCTGGTTGACAACAGGGACCCCGGCGATCCCATTCGAATCTGGGTGGCCGGGTGCTCCACGGGCGAAGAGGCTTATTCAGTGGCCATCTGCCTGGCCGAATTCCTTGAGGAGGCGGAACTCAGCCTCCCGTTCGAAGTGTTTGCCACCGATATCAGCGAAACAGCCATCACCAGAGCCCGCGCCGGCACCTACGCGGATGCGGCGCTGGCCAATGTCTCGCCGGAACGGTTGGGGCGGTTCTTCATAAAAACGGATCGCGCGTACCAGATCGGCAAGGAGATTCGCGACACTTGCGTTTTTGCCACGCATAACGTGGCGCTTGACCCGCCGTTTTCCAAACTCGACCTCATCTGTTGCTGTAACGTTCTGATCTACCTGGGAACCGTCTTACAGCACAAGGTCTTGTCGACCCTGCACTACGCTCTCAAGCCAACGGGCTTCCTGGTACTCGGTCCTTCGGAAAGCATCGGTACGCTCTCCGAATCGTTTCATCAGATGGAAAAGACCCACAAAATCTACAGCAAGCGACCCGATACGGGGGCGCCCGCGCTGCCGCTGAGCGAAGGGCGAAGCGCCGAAGGCCGGGCCGATATCAGGGGGAGAATCGCCGAGGGCCGCGCCGGCCTGGATGTGCAGAAAGAAGCCGACCGGTTGGTGCTGGCCGAACATGGCCCCCCGGGAGCCGTCATCGACGACGAAATGAACATCGTTCAGGTGCGCGGCCGCACCGCTCCGTACCTTGAGCTTTCGCCGGGCGAGCCGACGCATAACCTTCTTAAGATGGCGCGCGAAGGCCTGATTGTGGGCCTGGGCAAAGCGATCCGAACCGCCCGGGAAACGAACGCCGTGGCCAGCGAAGACGGCTTTCGAATCGAAGGCAATGGCCAACTCAGAGAAGTCGCCATCCGGGTGTTCCCGTTCACGGGTCCGTATACCTCCAAAGAACGCTATTTCCTGGTTCTGTTCGAGGAGACCGACCGGACTTCCGGCCCCACGTTGTCGCTGCCGCACGGAGATGAGGGGAGCGACCGGCTGCGGCGTGAGCTTGCCGCGACCAAAGAGTATCTGCAATCCATCGTCGACGACAAGGCCG
>Ga0326728_10027264_pt1 | contig 10013 bp, 8 predicted proteins | sample MB3enrmetagenome_FD_207602 | JGI IMG/M metagenome (GOLD analysis project Ga0326728, IMG submission 207602) | Lab enriched peat soil microbial communities from McLean, Ithaca, NY, United States - MB31MN | ecosystem: Environmental > Terrestrial > Soil > Wetlands > Peat | place: USA: New York... | reverse complement strand
ACCTGATTGCGACCGGGCCGTCGGTCAACGACATTGATTACACCCAGATCGACCCGGCGCCACTGATCGGGGTCAATGGGGCCATTACGCTGAAAAGCCGATACTCAGTTGATTTCGATTATTACGTAATAATCGACTACACCTTTGTAACCGAGCAGTCGTCCATCGTTTTTGACGTTATCAATCAGGCACATACCCTGTTTTTCACCACCCCAAAGTGCCTGGTATACATACATAAAGTATTGGGCATCGAAAATCTGAAATGTCCGGTCTGCCTCATCGAGATGGTGGACGAGAAATACAATCAGGATCGCGCCAAGGCCATTGCCGCGGCGCGATGTAATCCGGCGCTGGTCATGGAAGACAATCCGGCAATCGGATTCAGCCACAAGATTGAGGAAGGCTTCTTCCGCGGTGGAACCGTGGCTTATGTCGCACTGCAGGTCGCAAGCTATCTCGGCTACCAGAATATCTATCTGCACGGCATAGACATACATAATGCCGAGACGACTCCGCGGTTTTATGAAACGATGGAAAACCGCAAAAAAACGCAGTTGGTCAATGAATTCAAGGACACGATCCAGCCCTCGTTTCAATTGGCTTCACGCTTATTGCAGCAGCGAAATATTACGGTCTTCAATCTATCGAGGGAAAGCGCCCTGTCCGAGCAGATATTCAGGAAAATCGACGCCAAAGAGATTTATACCGTCGAATGACCTGACACGACGCCGTGCCGCGACGCTGCCCGCGCGCCGGCCGGCCGGCGCGAGTTGTCGGCACGCCGCCACCGTGGCCGCGCGGATCAGACTCGCGGAAAATGGGCCGGCATTTTGTGCTATTCTTCGGCTCTGAAGCTTCCCGGGCGGACACGTCGCCCCCCGACTCCGGCCGCAGATGCCGGACTCGCACCACGGCCGGATGCACCGCAGCCCGAAACCCGCACCGCCCCTCTGGGCCGGCGGGTTTTTTCATGGCCAGCCATGGCGCGAGCAGATGCAGCGACGATCAAACAGTGCCATCACGTACCCAGGCTGAAGGCACGTCATAAAGGAGAAATGCATGAACAAGCAGGCTATCGGCGTAGTGGGACTGGCCGTCATGGGCCGCAACCTGGCATTGAATATCGAGAGCCGCGGTCATGCCGTATCGGTCTACAACCGCAGCCGCGACAAGACCGACGAGTTGATCGCCGAACACCCGCACAAGAAACTGGTACCCACCTATAGTCTGACCGAATTCGTCGAATCGCTCGAGATGCCGCGTCGCATCGTGCTGATGGTCAAGGCCGGCGAAGGCACCGATGCCATGATCACCGCGCTTCGCCCGCTGCTGAGCAAGGGCGACATTCTCATCGACGCCGGCAACACGCATTTCGCCGATACCGTTCGTCGCAATCACGACCTGGCGTCATCGGGTCTGCACTTCATCGGCACCGGCGTATCCGGCGGCGAAGAGGGCGCGCTCAAGGGCCCGTCCATCATGCCGGGCGGACAACGCGAAGCCTACGATCTGGTGGCACCGATCCTGACCCAGATCGCGGCCAAGACACAGAGCGGTGAACCCTGCGTCGCCTACATGGGCCCCGGCGGCGCCGGCCACTACGTCAAGATGGTCCACAATGGCATCGAGTACGGCGACATGCAGCTGATCGCCGAAAGCTACGATGTCCTCAAGCGCGTTGCCGGCCTGAACAATGCGCAGCTCGCCGAGGTCTACACCGAGTGGAACCGGGGTGAACTCGACAGCTATCTGATCGAGATCACCTCCAAAATCTTCACCCGGAAAGATGCCGCCACCGGCCAGGACCTGATCGACGTGATCCTCGACCGCGCCGAGCAGAAAGGCACCGGCAAGCTGACCAGCCAGAACGCCCTGGACCTCGGCACGCCGCTGCCATTGATCACCGAAGCCGTATTTGCCCGCTTCCTGTCGTCGCAGAAGGACGAACGCGTCGCCGCCAGCTCGCAACTGAACGGACCGACGCCGGACTTCGCCGGCAAGCGTTCCGATTTCATCGAGGCGGTGCGCCGCGCGCTCTACCTGAGCAAGATCGTTTCCTACGCGCAAGGCTTCGCCCAGTTGCGCGTCGCGTCCGACCAATATGGCTGGGATCTGCAATACGGCACCATCGCCCAGATCTTCCGCGCCGGCTGCATCATCCGCGCCAGCTTCCTGCAGAAGATCACCGACGCCTACAGCGCCGACCCGGCGCTGGCCAACCTGCTGCTCGCCCCCTACTTCCGCGATATCGCCAACGCCTATCAGGGTGCCTTGCGCGAGGTCGTGATCGAGGCGGTGAAGGCCGGCGTACCGGTGCCGGCCTTCTCGTCGGCCATCGCCTACTTCGACAGCTACCGCAGCGCCCGGCTGCCGGCCAACCTGGTACAGGCGCAACGCGACTTCTTCGGCGCGCATACCTTCGAACGGACCGACAAGCCCGGCTATTTCCACGCCGACTGGTACTGATCGCACTCCCGCCCCCGCCCCGGCGGGGGCGGAGGGCCGAAGCGAAAAACCATACTTTCGGCCGAGGAGCGGCGAGCGGATTTACACTATCATTACGTAGAGAATCCGGCGTGTCGTGCCGGAAATGTGTAGCTGCGCCTGCCGAGAGCCCACCATGATCAAAGCGAAACTGCTGCTGGCGACCGTCCTCGCCCTGGCGTCGATGGCCACCTGGGCCACGACCACCACCTATACCTTCGGTACGCTGCTCTCCGGCAGCTATAGCCCGAGCACCAGCTTCGCCACTCTGTCGGAAACGACGACCGACAATGTGCACTACAACTTTACCTTGACCCTCAATGGCCTGAGCAGCGCGTTCTCAAGCGGCGCCTTCGTCGGCTCGATGGCCGTGGACAGCAGCACGTCGACCAGCCTGCCCTCGACCAGCGGCGTGAGCGGCGGCGTGGCGAGCGTGTCGGCCTCGCATGGCGGCGCCCCGGGCGGCAGCTGGGATTTTCGCGATACCTTCGGCGGTGGCAGCGACCGCCTCACCGGCAGCGAGACGGTCAGCTGGACCTCGACCTTCAGCCAGCCGGTCAATCTGCAGACCTTCGCGTTGCACGTACAGGGCCTGAGCAGCCTGCAGGGCGGCAGCGCCTGGTACGGCGCGGTCGCGGTCGTGCCCGAACCCGAAACCTACGCCCTGATGACCCTGGGGCTGGGCCTGGCCGGCGGTCTGCTGCGCCGGCGCTCGCGCGCGTCCTGACACACGGCCGCCCGCGCACTGCGGGCGGCCTTTCTCACTGCTTGCGGCCGTCCGGCGCCGCCCACTCGATCAGATCCCACAGCAGCCTTCCCGTTTCCGCGCGATAGATATCGCTGTGCGCGCCGCCACCGGTATTGGGCTGGTTGAAACGGATCAGCCTGCTCGCATCGAAATAGACGAAATCGGCGTGACTGCCATCCAGACCGGGGGCAACCCTGCCATCCCCATTGACGCGCAGACAGCCGGCCTGCCGCCGCCGCAGCGGGCTATGTCCAGCACAGACCGCGCGATAGCCACCGGCCGCGCCGGCAAAATCGACCCAGCCGGCCCGTCCGACCGCGGCGTCCTGGCTGCTGAAGGTCAGCGCGATCTTTTTCGCATTCGCACATTCGTGCGGATATTCGATCCCTTCATCCCCGCCACCGGGCAGGAAACGGTGTATCGATACCGCTGGCTCCAGCCCGATGAGCAAGTCGACAGCGGGAGCAGGAACCGCACGGGCAAACTGGGCGCCGGCGCAGGTAGCCATCGAGCTGGCGCGCGCGCCGAAGCTGTGCCCGATGACGATGGCCGGCAGTGGTGCCGCAGCGTGGCTCAATTGCCCGACGATGGCACCAAGCCAGCCGGCGCCGAGCTTGTCGGCATCGTCGGCCTTGTTCTTGTAGCTCCCCAGGACAAGGGCCGGCTCTATCCACGCACTGCTCCACAGGCTCGGCCAGGTCACGCCGACAAACAGCGGGCGAAACGGCTTGCCGTCAGCCACGGCCGCACGGTGAATATGGCTGACCAGGCTGTTGAAATTGCGTAGCGCCTCGATCTGTCCGGTATTCCACCCCATCACCACGATCAGCAGATGGGTGTAGCGACCGCTGGCGGCACGCTGCCCGACCAGCGCAGCCAGGTCATCGAGCGCGTCAAAGGACTGCGCGTACTCGGCGCCCGCCTTCACCGCACGCAGGGGATACTCCGGACAGGCCGGTACCAGCGCCCCGGCGTCTTGCGACGCATCGCTGCCGCCGGCCTGCGGCGGATAGACCGAATACAGCGCGCAGTTGCCATCGGCGAATGGCAAACCGCGGTCCAGCAGGATATGTGAGATGTAAAGTGCCTTAGGATGCTGCTGCAGCTGCCGCACCACCCTGCCCATCCCCGTCTGCGTCTGTGCACGGAAGTCCTGCCCGCCCACGACTGCGCCGACGCTCGCGCGCGGACTCTTGTCCAGCCCGATGATCAAGCCGTCGAAATTGAGGTTGATCGCCTCCGGGTTATAGAGCGCATCGTGAAACAGGCCGGTCGGATAGATCTGATCGTCGCTGGTGGCCAACCGCGCTTCCGTCTCATGGTAATAGGACGTGACATTGCGCGAAGCGCACCCCGCGCACAGCAACAGGGTGGCAAGGACGGTAAATACTCTCGACGTGAGGCGGCGCATATCATCTCCTGGCGAGGTGGACTCGGCGTGCATGGACACGGACTCAGCCTGTATTTAAGCAGCTGGAAATTGACACTGCCATGGCGCTAGCACGGCGACGGCCACAATTCGCGCAACTGCCCGAGCATCCAGCCATGGGCCTCGGTCCGCGCCAGTTTGCGATGGCAGTACAGGCGCAGGGAATAGGGCTCGACCGGGAACGGCGCCGGATAGAGCGCGATGTCCGCCGCACGCGCCAGCGCTTCGGCGGCGCGCAACGGTACCGTCATGAGCAGTTCGCCCGCACCCACGACGAAAGGGGCCGTCATGACCGTCGGCAACCGCAGCGCCACCTCACGTTGCCGTCCCAACCCGTCGAGTACCAGATCGATCACCCCTCGCGTTTCCCCCCACGGCGTGACCACCACATGCTTCTCGGCCAGATAGGCCTCCAGATCGAGTGCACCCCGAATGCGCGGGTGCTCGCGCGCGGCGATGACGACGTAGCGGTCGACCAGCCAGACCCGGCTTTCCACCCCGGCCGGCAGCGCGTCGCGCTCCTCGCTGTAGCCGAGGGCAAAGTCGATGCGGCCGGAGGCCAGATCCTCGAGCGAGACCTTGCGCCCGCCATGAACCACACGCAGGCGGATGCCGGGCGCGATGCGCTGCAGGCGGGCCATCAGCCCGGGCAGCAGCACGAAGGCGGTATAGTCGGTGGCGGCAAAGACGAAGGTGCGCTGGCTACGCGCGGGGTCGAATGCCTCCAGCCGGTCCAGGCCTTCGGCCAGCCCTTGCATGGCTTCGCCCACGCAGGCGGCCAGGGCATCGGCTCGCGGCGTCGGATGCATGCCATTGCCGAGCCGGACAAACAGCTCGTCGCCCAGGGCCTCGCGCAGCCGGCCCAGGGCATGACTGAAGGCGGAGGGGCTGATAGCCAGTTCGCAGGCGGCGGCAAAGACGGTCCGTTGGCGGTACAGCGCGTCGAAGACCCGCAACAGGTTGAGATCGAGACGGCGCAGTGCTGGATGCATGATGTGCATTCTGCCTTGATAAAATTGCACTACATGCATGTTATCAGACGGGCTAGGATGAGCGCACCGAACCCGCCAACGAGGACATGACCTTGACCATAGCAATACGCCCCGCCGTCCGCTCCGATGCGGCACAGATCCTGGACTTCATCACCGAACTGGCCGTGTACGAACGCGCGGGCCACGCCGTCGTCGCCAGCGTCGACGATATCGAGCGCACGCTGTTCGCCGCCGACACGCCGACCTGCGCGCTGCTCTGTCTGCGCGACGGCAAGCCCATCGGCTATGCCGTCTACTTCTACAGCTATTCGACCTGGCTCGGGCGCAACGGCATCTACCTCGAAGACCTCTACATCACCCCCGGGCAGCGCGGCAGCGGAGCCGGTACGCGCTTGCTGCGCCGCATCGCGCAAGAAGCCTGCGCTCGCGGCTGCGGCCGGCTCGAGTGGAGCGTGCTGGACTGGAACGAGCCGGCGATTCGCTTCTATCAGGCGATCGGCGCGCAAGCGCAGGACGAATGGGTGCGCTATCGCATGGAAGGCGAGGGGCTGCTGCGCTTCGCCGCCAGCGCTGACTGAGCACGGCCCCGCCGGCGGGCGCTGTCTATGCCCGCCTGGCTGTAACAATCCCTCGCGCGCCTCATGCTTAATCATTAATTTACGGGCTCCGATCCTGCGGACAGTTCATCACCGACCCGCTTGCCGGATATAGTCGTCCCATGCTGCCGCCTCCCCGCGGCGTCCGCTCCCGGCAAGGGCGCGAGTTCCCCCTGTCGAAACGCCAGGAAGCAGGTGACATGACAACGACCCCACTCCCTGACACCGTGCCTCAGCGCAGCGTGCTCATCGTGCAACGACGGCTGACCCATTACCGGGTCCGCCTGTTCGAGCAGTTGCACGACTATCTGCTGCCGCACGGCGTGAAACTGCTGCTGTCGACCGGCGAACCGAGCCCGTCGGAGAAATTGAAAAACGACAGCGCGACCCTGTCGTGGGCGATCCCGCTGACGACGCGCTACTGGCTCGGCGAGAGGGTCTGCTGGCAGCCGTTCGCGCGCGCGGTCGGGGCGCTGCGACCGGAGCTGGTGATCATGCCGCAGGAAAACCGCCTGCTCTACAATCTGATCGCCTTGTTCGTCCAGCGCCCGAAACGGGTCGCCTTCTGGGGCCACGGCGCCAATCTGCAGTCGAGCCGGCCGGATGGGCTGCGCGAACGCTTCAAGCGCTGGACCAGCCGTCGCGTCGACTGGTGGTTCGGCTACACCGAGGTCAGCCGCCAGCAGGTGGAAAAAATCGGCTTTCCGCCCGAACGCATCACGATACTGAACAATGCGATCGACACCGCCGACTTGCACCGCCAGCTCGCCGGCATCAGCGATGCCGAGCTGCGCGCCTTCGCGCAGCGCTTCCGCCTCAGCCCCGGACGCACCGGGCTGTATATCGGTTCGCTCTACCCGGACAAGCGCATCGATCTGCTGCTGGAGGCCGCCACCCTGATTCGCGCCGCGGTACCCGATTTCAGCCTGCTGATCGCCGGCGACGGTCCCGAACGCGGCTGGCTGCAGACCGAAATCGCCTCGCGCCCCTGGATCCACTGGCTCGGTCTGAGCATGGGCCGCGACAAGGCGCTGGCGCTGCGCTCCTGCTCGCTGATACTCAACCCGGGCATGGTCGGCCTGAGCATTCTCGACGCCTTCGCCTGCGGCGCCCCCCTCGTCACCACCGCCAGCGTCGGCCACAGCCCCGAGATCGCGTATCTCAAGCCCGGCCACAACGGCTTGCTCGCGCCCGCCGATGCGCGTGGCTACGCCGCCGAAGTCATCTCCCTGCTGGCTCGCCCCGAGCGCCTGGCGCGGATGGCGGCCGCCGCACACGACAGCGCGTCCGAGTTCTCGCTGGAAGCCATGGTCGAACGCTTCGGCCAGGGCATTCTGCAATGCCTGGAAACCGCCCCCCTGAAACGCGGATCGCACACGCAATCCACCCAGTCCCCCGCCCCGAGCACCAGACGCCACGCCTGACACGCGCAGCCACAGCGTCTTCTGCACCGCACAAAACCGCATAAAAACGCAAAACATTGCACAACTCGGCCAAGTCGCTTAAGCTGCAACCATGTTTACCCCGGAACGACACCAGCACATCCTGCAGCGCCTGGCCGAGCGCGGCCGCGTCACCATCGCCGAACTCGCGCGCGAGCTCGGCGTATCCGACGATACCGTGCGCCGCGATCTGCGTGCCCTCGAGAGCCTGGGCGGCCTGCAAAAAACACACGGCGGCGCCGTCAGCCTGGACTTGCCGAAAACGGCGCGCCGCGCGCGCGCCGGCCTGCTGCTGCCGGTCAAGCAGACGCTCGCCCGCTGCGCGGCCGCCTATCCGGCCGCCGGCTCCGTCCTGTTCATCGACGCCGGCAGCACGCTACTCGAAGTCGCGCGTCAGTTGCCGCGTCAGGCCTTCACCGTCATCACCCACTCGCTCGACGTGGCCAACTGCCTGGCCGAACGCCAGGAAATCACCCTGCATCTGGCCGGCGGCGCCTGGGATGCCCGCCAGCGCCTGTTCAACGGCGCGGCGGCCGAGGCCTTCGTGCAGCGCTTTCGTGCCGACTGGGCGATTCTGGGCGCCTGCGCCGTCGACCTCGACATCGGCGTCACCGCCAGCGAAGCCTCCGACGCCGAGATCAAACGCCGCATGCTTGCCGCCAGCCGCCGCGCGCTGCTGGTGGCGGACCATAGCAAATTCGGGCGCAACGAACCGCACTGGGTCGCGCCGCTCGCCCGTTTCGAAGCCGTTGTAACCGACCGCGCCTGCCATGCCGCCGCCGCGGGCGCCGAACCGCCCTTCGTCGTCCCCCACGAATCACAGGAGTAACGCATCCATGTCCCTTCTCCACGCCGGTCTCATCGGCTACGGCTACGCCGGCCGCACGCTGCACGCCCCCCTGCTCGCGCATACGCCCGGCATCACGCTGACCGCCATCCATACCAGCAAAGGCGAACAGGCACGCGCCGACTGGCCGCACGCCACCGTCTACGACGATGTCGACGCACTGCTCGCGGACCCGCGTATCGAACTGATCGTGATCGCGACCCCCAACGACAGCCACTACCCGCTCGCGCGCCAGGCCCTGCTCGCCGGCAAGCATGTCGTGGTCGACAAGCCGTTCACCGTGACGCTGGACGAGGCGCGCGAACTGGAACGTCTGGCGCACGAGACGCAGCGCCTGCTGTCCGTGTTCCACAACCGGCGCTGGGATGCCGACTTCCTGACGCTCAAGTCTCTGCTCGCGCGCGGCGACCTAGGGCGCGTGGTGCAATTCGAGTCCCATTTCGACCGCTTCCGTCCGCAGGTCGTGCAGCGCTGGCGCGAACAGAGCGGTCCCGGCACCGGCCTGTGGTTCGACCTCGGTCCGCACCTCGTCGACCAGGCGCTGCAGCTGTTCGGCGCGCCGCAAGCCATCTTCGCCGACATGGCCGCCTTGCGCGAAGGCGCGCAGACGACGGACTATTTCCACGTGCTGCTGCGCTACGCCGACAAACGCGTGATCCTGCATGGCGCCAATCTGGTCAGCGGCGGGGCGGCGCGCTACGCCGTGCACGGCAGCCACGGCAGCTACACCAAATACGGGCTGGACACCCAGGAAGCCGACCTCAAGCGCGGCGGCCGTCCCGGCGACGCCGCCTGGGGCGAAGACCCGCGTGCAGGCACGCTCTACCTTCAGCACGACGGGGAGGAGCAGGCTCATCCGCAGGCCAACCTCGCCGGCGACTACCGCTGCTATTATCAGGCCGTGCACGACGCCATCGACGGCAGCGCCGCCAATCCGGTCCCGCCGCATGAGGCGATCGCGGTCATGGCCGTGATCGAGCTGGCCGTGGCCAGCGCCGCCGCCGGCCGCGAGATGCCGCTGTCAGCGCAGAGTGAGGACGCGAAATGAGCATCGAAGACGATCTGCTACTCATCGCCGAGCAGGAAAACCGCTTGCGCTACGCCACCTTCGACGCCGCCGATGCCTGGCGCCTCGGCAGCCATCTGCACGCGCTGGCCGAAAAGCGCAAGGCCGCCGTCGCCATCGAGATCCGCGTCAACGGACAACGCCTGTTCTACTGCGCCATGCCCGGCGCGACGCCGAGCAACGAGGACTGGATCCGGCGCAAGAGCCATACCGTCGATCACTTCCGCAAGAGCTCCTACGCGGTGGGCCTCGGTCTGGCTCGCGACCGGACCACGCTCGAGGCCAAGACCGGCGCTTCGATCGCCGACTTCGCCACCCACGGCGGCAGTTTCCCGATCAGTCTGGTCGGCAGCGGCTGCATCGGCAGCGTCACCGTCTCCGGCCTGCCGCAGCGCCAGGATCACGCGCT
>Ga0326728_10027263_pt1 | contig 10013 bp, 8 predicted proteins | sample MB3enrmetagenome_FD_207602 | JGI IMG/M metagenome (GOLD analysis project Ga0326728, IMG submission 207602) | Lab enriched peat soil microbial communities from McLean, Ithaca, NY, United States - MB31MN | ecosystem: Environmental > Terrestrial > Soil > Wetlands > Peat | place: USA: New York... | reverse complement strand
CACGCCCCCGCGAGCCAATTGGCGGCTAATGCTGCGGGCAGCGATCCTCCAACAACGAACCCAAAGAAGCGTGGACCAGCCGTAGCCATAGTCGCCGGAGAACAGAACTCATCCAACTCCGCCAACACGGCTTCCGCCTCCAAACCTTCTTCCGGAAAAGGGCCGTTCAACTTTGCAAGCCGCGCCACCGCGTCTTTACCGGGACTGACGTCTCTCTCGTTCAGATTCTCAAGATAGTTCGTCGCGCGCTTCATGGTTTCTTCTAGTAATTTCCTCATCAATTACCAACTCTGCGATAGCGTGTCGAGACACTTCAAGATTGGCAGGCGAATATACGAGTTACCATGAATCAGTCGAGCAAATCAGCGTTACGGAGTTGGGTTCGCCGTTAATGATTATTTTTCTAGGGTTATCTCGAAGTTTTCTCCCACATGTAGCTCATGCGATTCTCGGTCAAAGTGAACATTTCTCATCGTCTTGATCTGCACCACGTCCCTGGGTCTTTGGAGCATTTCGAGTCTGAACTCGATAATTCCGTCGGCTGATCCTTCTAACTGCTTGTAGGCCCATTCGCTGTGAACGCCCTTCATAATCCCGAAGATTAGGGTTGATTTCTTTACTGAGGCGATTGGGTAAACTCGGGTGAGCATGAATTCGATCCAAGACTTTTCGTCGTTGAACCTTGCTAGGGTGGAGAAGTTGTCCACGATTCTCAGCGATTCAGGCCATTCAGACTCTGGGTTATTCAGGTCGTCTTCCGAAAGACGGAACTCTATACTCTGATCAGCGACTTTGAGCGAATCAATTCCATATTTTTCCTTTGACTTATGCCCTAGAGTCGGCGTATACCAGTCGTACACTCGTAGTCTGTCGTTCCTCTCCAAATCATCTACGTTCAAGCCGACTCGGCCGAGTTGCATTCGAACCCTGTTAGGGGATTGAATGAACCCATTGTAACCCACAGTACCTCCGCCCTTCACCCAACCCGCAGCTATGGTGAAGCATGAGTTGTACCATTGCGACACGGGGTCAAACTCTATCAAAAGATTTGATCCCAAAGGTACAGACGTCTTAGTCAGGTCCTCGATTAACGGAATCCGCGACACTGTGCACACACAATTCCAAAATACTGCTAAGGAGAACATCTGGTTTTCGGTCTATGTGTGCGCACTACAACAAAACCTTGCGAAATCCTACTCAAGAAGACGATAGGCTCGCTGCAATGAAAAAATGTTTTTGACTCTCAAACCGAATCATCTGGCGGAACAGGTGAGGGGATAGTCTGAGTGTTCAATTTTGCCAATCCTTTGAATATCAGTCAGGACGAACTGGAGAGGTCACTTGCCTTCTACGCCCAATCAATTTCATTCGATTCATTGCTTGGTACGGATCCAGTACCCTTCTCAGAAGAAATGAAGCGAAAATTCGACGAAATGATAGTCGCCAAGAGATCTTTGACCGAAATCTTCCGCGAGCTCAAGAAGATTGAGCTGGCGGGTTTGGCGAGGAACACTCCGATTAGCGAAGAGTATGCGCGGGCTTGGAGGGTGTCTGGACTAACGGCAGGCAGCGTTACGATTTCCTCCGGGGATGGTGACCTGCGTGCTGCCGTCGAAGCGTTTGCCGAGTTCACTTACAGGCTTGATGTCTTGCGTGATGTGATTATCAAGGCTACATGTGCCGCTGATATTTTGCGAGCTAAACGCGAAGGAAAACGAGCGCTCGTATGCAACCTTCAGAACACAGTTGTTCTCGATGGCATCATGGATCTAGAAAAACAGCTAGATACAGTGGACCTGTTTTACCGTTATGGCGTGCGGATTTGGCAACTCACATACAACCTCAGAAATCTTGTTGGTGACGGATGCACAGAACAGAATGCGGGAGGCCTAACGTATTTTGGTGAGAAGGTTGTCAAACGAATGAACGATCTACGAATCCTCATTGATGTGAGTCACTGTGGACGTAAAACGACCCTAGATACGGTGGAAAAGTCCGGGGTCCCAGTCGCAGCCACGCACGCCGGCTGCAAAGGTGTATATGATCATCCTAGGGGAAAAACAGACGAGGAGCTGAAAGCAATTGCTGAGAAAGGCGGGTATGTGGGAATCTACATGGTTCCAGTCTACTTAGCGCAGAACGCGACCTTGAAGGATTGGCTCGATCATGTTGATTATGCGGTTGATCTCCTCGGCTGTGAACATGTCGGAATTGGAACAGATAACTGGTACCGTTCACCACAATATCCTAAACGTCTTGCACAGCTTGAGAATGAAAGCCTAAGCTTTTGGAGTGGCTTCAGACCAGAACATGGACTGGACTTTACTGCATATCCGGCTCCAGTTGATAGCGAGTTCGCCTGGACAAATTGGCCCTACTTTACCGCAGCTCTCGCGAGCAGAGGCTACTCTGACCAAGAGATCAAAGGGATAATCGGCGAGAATTTTCTGCATTTGTTTGAGAGAGTAGTTGGTTAGTGTTGGACCTGTTTTGAGACTTTTTCTTCGAGACATGTCAATGAAAACATTCACCTTGCCCACTCAAGATGGTGGGTCGGAGAGATAGCAGGCCGCGTAGTGGTCGCCTCCAACTCTTAGGAGTTCGGGTTCCACCATGCACTTCTCGAACGCATATGGACATCTTGGTCTGAATCTGCACCCTGTCGGAATGTTAGTGAGATTGGGAACTTCACCTTTGATCCCAATTTTCACTTTTCGCTTGTTAGGGTCGGTCGTGGGAAGAGCTAGCAGAAGCGCCTTCGTGTAAGGGTGGACTGGGTTGGCACAAACCTGTTCTGCTGGTCCGATCTCCACTAATTTGCCCAAGTACATGACGGCCATTCTGTCTGAGATGTAGCGTGCTACTGCCAGATCATGAGTGATGAACAAGTATGTTAGGTTAAGTTCTCGTTTCAGCTTGAGCATCAGACTGAGAATCTCTGCCCTGATGGAAACATCGAGCATCGAGACTGGTTCGTCGGCCACTATCAAGCTAGGGTCAATGACGATCGCTCTAGCCAATGCAACCCTCTGCCTTTGTCCGCCACTAAGCTCGTATGGGAATTTACCAAGGAAAGATTTCGGAGGATTGAGACCAACTGCGGCCAGAGCTAGGGCTACTCGATTAAATGTCTCCCTGCGGTCTTTGTCTAATTTGTTGACTGACAAGGGTTCCGAAATGATTTGCAGTATCGTCTGTTTGGGATCTAAAGATGCGTACGGATCCTGAAATACTGCTTGCAACTGAGGCCTCATCTTGCGCATTTCACGTTTGGTCGCTGTCAAGAGGTCGTGCCCTTTGAAGGTTATCACGCCCTCGGTTGGGTCTACGAGGCGTAGCATTAACCGCGCAAGCGTTGTCTTTCCACAACCCGATTCGCCGACAAGCGATAACACTTCTCCCTTTCGAATCTCTAGAGTGACGCCATCAACAGCACGTACGAATTCATCTTTGGCGCCGAGCTTGGAAAGAAATCCTTTCCTAACTGGGTACCATTTCTTCAGATCCTTGATGACTATCAACGACTCCGCGGGACCGGAAAGAGTCATGCTTCTGATATTTGCCTCCAAAAGTGGCATGCCACGTAATTGCCCGGGCTTGATTCCTCAAGTTGAGGATCGACCTCTTCACAGATCTTCTGCCCATGCGAGCATCTTCCGTAGAACCTGCAAGCAGGGACTGGGCCGGTGAGATCGGGAACCGAGCCGGGGATGTAACTCAGTTTTTGTGCCTTCGCATCTTCCATTTTCGGTATCGACTTTAGTAAAGCTCGCGTGTAAGGGTGCATAGGGCTCTCGAAAAGTCCATGGATGTCGCCCATCTCGGCTACTCTGCCAGCATACATGATCACTGCCCTGTCGCATAATTGAGCGACTACAGACAGATCGTGAGTAATCAGGATCATGGAGATATGAAGTTCGTCACGTAGGTTTCGAATTAGCTCCAATATTTGACGTTGGACGATAACGTCGAGAGCCGTTGTCGGCTCGTCCGCAATGACAATCTCCGGATTACATGCTAGTGCCATGGCGATCATAACGCGCTGTTTCATTCCGCCGCTGAATTCGTGGGGGTAGTTCGTTCTCCTATCGGGATCAAGCCCAACAGCCTTGAATAAGTGAGTGATAGTCGTGTCAACCTCCGCTCCGCTGACGCTGCCATGTGCGTGCATTGCTTCCGCGATCTGTTCTTTGACTGGAAGAACGGGGTTTAGAGAATTCAGAGCGCCCTGGAAGATTATAGATATCTTTCCCCAACGTACGTCTCGCATCGCTCCCTCATTCTTGCTCAGCAGGTCATCCCCGTGAAGCAATATCTTTCCGCCCATAACCTGCGCAGCTGAAGGAAGCAATCTAACGATTGACAGTGCTACAGTCGTCTTGCCGCAAGCTGACTCGCCGACCAATCCAAGAATCTCACCTTTCTCAAGAGCGAAAGATACGCCGTCAACAGCCTTCAGGAGACCTTGACGCGTCCTGTAATAGGTTCTAAGGTTCTCTACGCTGAGCAACTATCCTCATATCTTCCTGACTCTAGGGTTGAAGACCTCGTCAAGTGAATATCCCGTGAGAGAGAATCCTAGAACGACCGACATTATGCTAAGTCCGGGAGGGAGAACGTACCACCACGACGTGGTAATCGCTCCAGATACGAAAGCAAACTGCAGAATCTGTCCCCAAGTAACTTGGTTGGGATTTCCTAACCCTAAGAAAGTCAACGTAGCTTCGTACAGGATTGAGTTCGCTACAACCAACACTGCTTGAGCGAATACTATAGGCATCACATTCGGGAGAACATGGGTTCTCAAAATGTGGAGCGCTCCAGCTCCAGAGGTTTTGCTGGCCTCAATAAACGCGTGTTCCTTCACAGAGAGTGTTTGGGACATCACAACTCGGGCTGTTCCTGTCCAACCGACTAACCCAATCGCGAGAATGATACCCGTAAGTCCCGAACTTGAACCGAGAACAGACGCTAGTACGATCATTAAGGCCAAAGCTGGAATAACTAAAAAGAAATCTGTAAACCTCATCAAGAGCTCCCGTGGCACCTGACCAAAGTAGCCGGCCGTTACTCCAACAAGCGTACCAATCGTAGCTGCAATCAACGCTGCAGCAAAACCCACAGTCAAAGAGGCCCTAGAACCGTAAAGAACCTGACTGAATAGATCCTGACCCGCTTCGTTTGTGCCGAAGAGATGTGCCCAGCTTGGAGGTTGTAGGATATCTGACACAAAGACTTGGTTTGGGTCATATGGCGCAATGAATGGAGCCAACACCGCGACTACGATGAAGAACAAGAGGATCGAGAGACCAATCATTCCCATTCTGTTGGTCCGATAAACATTCCAGAATCCAGCGACACTCTTGAGGTAAACTCTTGACTTAGAGTAAGCTGCCTCATCCTCCAGCGGGAAAAACTCCTTGCTCAATGCGAAGTCACTCTCGGATCAAGGAGCGGAAACAGCATGTCCGCAACAAAATTGGCTACGATCACAACAATCGTCACAACAAGAAATGCCCCTTGCAAAACGGGGTAGTCTCTCGCCAAGATGGCATGATAGATCAAGAGTCCCATCCCCGGCCACGAAAAAACAGTCTCGGTTTGGATGGCTCCGCCTATACTAAGACCTAGGTTCATAGATACCAAGGTCATCATCGGTAATACTGCGTTTCTGAAGCCATGGTCCCAGAGCAGCTTCCTGTTAGATATCCCCTTTGCCCGCGCTGTGATCATGTAATCCTCTGTGAAGACATCGAGCAAGGCACTTTTCATGACGAGAACATATTGGCCTGTCAAACCTAACACCAAAGTTAGACATGGCAGAACCATGTGCCGCAAGAGATCGATGAGCTGTGGGAGCGCACCCGTTTGAACTATGATCGTGGTCATTCCTGAAACAGGTAAATGAAGGTAGATGACGCCAGCAAACAATAGGAGGATTCCTAGCCAGAAGGTGGGCATGGAATACAGCACTAGCATTGTAGCTGAAGCTGAGACATCGACTTTCGAGCCTCTCTTCCAGGCCGCTATGATTCCGATCAATATCCCCGCAACGATTGAGATGACCGACGCCACTGAGAGAAGAATCAGGGTGTTAATGAGCGCGAAGGAGATCAAACTCGCTACAGGTGTGCGGGTTTGATACGATATGCCGAGGTTTCCAACGGCTGTGTTTCTGAGGTATACGAAGTACTGGTACCAGATGGGTTTGTCCAGTCCAAACTGAGCGTTGAGATCGTGGATAGCTTGGGACGATAACCCAGATCCCCTGAACAGGAGAGTGAACGGGTTCCCGGGAAGTATACGAAACAGGTAAAAGTTGAATGATAGGACTAGGAAAACCGTTACAACTAAACCAACTATCTTCCTTGCGAAGTAGGCCAGATTCACCATTTCGGCAGTCTCTGCCTACGAATTAAGAAAAACGGTGAAGGGGTTATTGCCCCTTCTTTGAGGACTTTCTACGGGTCACAACGACTCCTACGGCCGCCAAGACCACCACGACCACAACCGCTATGGCAGCCAACCCTTCGGTGCTGATTGCTGTTCCCATTGCTGCTGTCGCTGTTGTTGTTTGCGAGGCTTGGGCTGGAGCTACGGTCGGTCTTACACTCGCGAGCAGGGAATAGAAGGTACCTATGAATATTGGCGGGAGCAGTCCTGCCGGCACACCGGTGAACATGTCGCTTCTAATTGCTTGCACCAAATATGGGTCGTAGATCGGGTAGTAGGGCTCGTCTTGGTGAAGTATCGCTTGCATCTGGTAAACTATCGCATGTCTCAGCGTGGAGTTAGTCTGTTGAATCTGTTGGTTGTAAAGCTGGTCGTACACAGGGTTTTGATAGCCGGAATCGCTGAAACCCGGATTTGGCGCTGGTGCTGCTTGCGAGCTTTGGAAGACACTTAAGAATAAGTCCGGATCACCCCCGGCTGGTGTTGACCACACCCAAATGTAGGTATCAAACTTCCAGTTGACGGATTCTCCACCCATCGTGTCGGTGTCAGTTATCTGCGGTGTTGCAGCTACGCCGATTTGTTTCCACCAGCCCGCGATTTCTTGCGCTGCCCTGTATTCTTCTGCGTAGTCCGATGGAACTTCAATCTTCAGTGCTAACCGAGTGCCGTTAGGGCCAACCCTCACTCCGTCACTGCCTACTTTGTAACCTGCAGCATCCAGCATGTTTGCAGCTGTCGTTAGGTTAAAGTCGTATTGCGTAACGTTCGGGTTAACCCAATCTCCGAGAGCAATTGGAATGATTGTATTTTGAGGTTTAGCGAATCCTCCCCAAACAACTTGGGACAATTCTTGGCTGTCGATAGCATGTGAAAGAGCTATCCTGACTTCCTTGTTCCGCAGCGCAGGATTACCAAACCCTTGCGCGTATCCGTTAAAGCAGAAGTAGTAGTACTCCGGACCCAACCTAGAGATCAACTGCACATCGCCAAGGGATGATAGCGACGAAAGCAGCGCGTTCGGAAACGTTGGACCTGCGTAGTCGATTTGGCCTGACTCTAGAGCCAACGCCATCGCATTGGATGAGCTGAAATACTGGAAAACTAGTTGGTCGATGTGTGGCCTACCGTAGAAGTAGTTATCGTTCGCCGCCAATTGGACGTAGGTGCCAGGTCCACCCCACTTAATCACCTTGAACGGTCCTGTGCCCACGGGATTGCCCGTGTAGCTGGTGTAGTTTGCAACATTCGCCCATATATGCTGCGGAAGAATTGGTATATTGACTAGCTCGTAGTCAAGTAATGTTGCGTCGGGCTTTGAGGTTTGGATTTCTACGGTATAATTGTCTAGCGCACGAACTGACGCGATCGTTTGAACGAATTCGTGTTCGTAAGAGATTTCTGGGTGCTTAAGAAGGAGATTAATTGTGAAAGCCACATCGTTGGCTGTGAATTGCTGCCCGTCATGCCAAGTCGCGTTGTGAACCAGGTTCATATCGATTGTTGTTGAATTCTTGTATGTCCAGCTCATAGCCAAGTCTGGAGTCGTACTGCCATTGATGTTCACGCGGACAAGCGGGTCATAGATTATGTTCACAATAATTTTCGACGCACCATCAGCATCAGTGAACGCGGCGGGATTGAGGGTATCGAGAGTTGAGCCACTCCATCCAACTGTAAACGTCACTGGTGCCTGCGCATGCATCGGCGACACCTGAATTAACCCGGAAATCACGCATAAGAGAAGCAAAACTAGGGACAGAACAACTTTTTTCGTCTTTGATCCACTACCTTACCAGCCGGCAGGTTGCATCTACGGTATTAATCATTTGTCTCTATATTCTATTGAAGAAATCGCGCATCGTACTGGGACCTGCTAGTCGTTCGCTAATGAAACCTCTACCACGGCCCCCTCAACCTCTCCACTCTGCGCCGACTTGACTCAATTCCGTTACCCTGTTATTTGAGCTGCAGCTGCCAAACCCTTGTCCATCGCTGCGATCAACTGACTTGTTTCGGCAGGGCCGTGCGCGTGACTTATTGCGTGATGAAGTAGGTAGTTGGGCGAAACTAGGAATCCTTCATCAGCAAGCGCCGAAATGAACGCAACATATCGCTCGCGGTTGGCGCGGGCTGCTTGGCGGTAGTTGCGTACCGGTTCAGACGCAAAATACCAATGGATGTGACCACCGCCGCCTTGCATTTGTGCAAGCACTCCGTGTTTCTGTGCAAGCGCTTTGAATTCTCTAATCAACAACTCCGTTTGGGCTTGGAGATGAGCAGTGACGCTTCCATCAGTAAGCTGCCCTAGGCTTGCTTCGACAGCAGCCAAAATCACGGCATGTCCGTTGAATGTACCGACAAATGCGCTCTTGCCTGGCCCGGGGGCCGATATATCCATGTACTGTTGTTTACCTGCGACTGCCGCGACCGGATACCCGTTTCCGAGTGCTTTACCAAAAATAGCAAGATCGGCTTGGACATTGTAATGTTCCTGTGCGCCACCCCGAGCAAGTCTAAACCCAGTTAGCAGTTCATCGAAGACAAGCAGAGCTCCTGTCTCGTCCGCCAGTCGACGAAGAGTAAGTAAATACTCACGTTCGGCGGGAATAAAACCTACGTCTATTAGCGTTGGCTCAACAACGATTGCCGCGAGATCTTTAGCTCGCGCGCGGATTAACTGCTCCGCTGCGCGACTGTTGTTGAACGGAAATATGGTCGCATCACTTGTAGCGTTCTTGACCAGTCCGGTAGTACCAGGCAACGCTATTGGTTGATCGTCCGTGCCTGCATCCATCAATGAAGGCCACGTGCTAACATAGACAGTGTCGAACCATCCATGATATGCACCCTCAACCTTAGCGATTGCTTGACGCCCTGTCAACGTCCTCGCCATGTGAAGAACATGCAGCATTGCCTCGGTACCAGTATTGGCAAAGCGAACGCGCTCAGCGCTAGGAACTAAGCGCAAAAACAATTCTGCGGCTCTGACACTAGCCTCAGTTTCTAGACCAGCCGTGATTCCCCCAGTTAAGGCAGATGTCACTGCCTCTCGTACAATCGAATTGTTATGTCCAAGCATTATGGCGCCGTTGCCCATACCCAAGTCAACGTAGCAATTGCCATCCACATCCCAAACATGGGGCCCATCCGCCCGGCTAAAGTACAGTGGATGTGGTGCACGTGCGCGAGCGTTGGAATTCACCCCGGCCGTAATCGAGCGCAATGCCCGCTCATAGAGATCTTTCGATCGATCAGTGTGCATTTGTGAACCAACTAGTAGTTCTTCCAAACTCTTCTAAAGACTCGGAGAAAGTTTTCTCCCATGATCTTCTTGATCTCAGTCTTTGAGTACCCTCTGTTCATCAAATCATAAGTTATCTCAACTACGTCTGCGACGCTATTGATAGCATTCTCGGGAGGCCCGTTTCCCTCAGTGTAATCCAGACCGATTCCAACATGGTTGGCACCGACCAAGTTAATGACGTACTCAATGTGGTCCACCATATCCTTGACGACGGGGGGTTTCTTCTCCCAGTCGTTCTTAATCAGGAAAGATT
>Ga0326728_10027262_pt1 | contig 10013 bp, 6 predicted proteins | sample MB3enrmetagenome_FD_207602 | JGI IMG/M metagenome (GOLD analysis project Ga0326728, IMG submission 207602) | Lab enriched peat soil microbial communities from McLean, Ithaca, NY, United States - MB31MN | ecosystem: Environmental > Terrestrial > Soil > Wetlands > Peat | place: USA: New York... | reverse complement strand
CTCGCCCACCGCCAGCCGCTCCGCCTGCACCAGCTCCCGCGTGCGCGCCGTGATCTCGTCGAGCTGGTCCTGGAGGGTGGTCATCAAATTTATCGCCCAAACTTCTGCTTCCCGCCCATCCCCATCGCGCCCATGCCGCCGCGCATCATGTTACGCGCCAGCCCGCCTTTGCCCATCTGCTTGAACATCTTGGCCATCTGCGCGTATTGGCGCAGCAGGTGGTTCACGTCCTGCACCGTCGTCCCCGAGCCCGCCGCGATGCGCTTGCGCCGCGAACCCGAAATCATCTCGTGGTTGCGCCGCTCCTTCGGCGTCATCGAGTTGATGATCGCCTCCAGCCGCACAAACTGTTTTTCGTCCACGCTCTTCGACGCCTGCTGCAACCCGGCAAACGGCCCCACCGAGGGCAGCATCTTCAAAATGCTCTCCATCGACCCCATCTTTTTGATCTGCCGCAACTGCTCGCGGAAATCCTCCAGCGAAAAGCCGTCGCCCAGCAACGCCTTCTTGGCCAGCTCCTCGCCCTTCTTGCGGTCGAGCGTGGATTCGGCCTTCTCGATCAGCGACATCATGTCGCCCATGCCCAGAATGCGCCCGACAATGCGATCCGGATGAAAGGGCTCGAAGGCCTCCGGCTTTTCGCCCACGCCGATGAACTTGATTGGCTGGCCGGTCACGTGGCGAATCGATAAGGCTGCGCCGCCCCGCGCGTCGCCATCCATTTTGGTGAGCACCACGCCGGTCAAGCTGAGCCTCTGATGAAACTCCGCAGCCGAATTGACCGCGTCCTGCCCGGTCATGGCGTCGGCGATAAACAAAATCTCGCTGGGGTTGAGCAGCTTCTTCAGCCGCTCCATCTCACCCATCAACTCTTCGTCAATGTGCAGCCGTCCGGCGGTGTCCACGATCAGCGTGTCGCAGCCCGTGTTGCGCGCCTCGCGGCGGGCTTCGCCGGCCAAACGCTCGACCAAGGCCGACCCGGCAGCCTCGCCCTTCTGATCGCCCTCGTAGAGCTTGACTTCAACGGACTTCGCCACCACCTTGAGCTGCTCGCGCGCCGCCGGCCGATACACGTCCACCGAGACCAGCATGGGCCGGTGACCGCCCTTCTTGAGCCATGCCGCCAGCTTGCCGGCGGTGGTGGTCTTGCCGGAGCCTTGCAATCCAGCCATCAGAATTACGCTGGGCGGCTGCGAGGCGAACTTGAATCGCGCCGTGTCCTTGCCCAGCAGCGCAATCAGCTCGTCGCGCACAATCTTGATCACCTGCTCGGAGGGCGAAAGCGCGGTCAGCACCTCGGTGCCCACAGCCTTCACGCGAATCTGCTCGATCAGGTCGGTGACCACGTTGAGGTTGACATCGGCTTCAAGCAGCGCCACGCGAATTAAGCTCAGCGCTTCGGTGATGTTCTCTTCGGTGAGCGTGCCCTGGCCGCGAAGCACCTTGAAGGCGCGCTGCAATTTGTCGGTAAGGGTTTCAAACATAGGCCTGCCTATAGTGTATCGTGTGTGCTGTTTGCTGTAATCGGTGGTAGGACAAGGTCGTGGGTGCCCCACCCTCGCCGCGTCTTTGTTGATGCGGCCAGGGTGGGATGCCTACCATTTGCATAACCTACTCCGCCGGCGCAATCAGGTACTGCTCCAGCTTGCCGTCGGGATAAGTGAAGGTCGTCAGCCTCAGCCGCTTGCCTGGATAGACAATCAGGAAGCTGCGGAAGGTCATCCCCCCGCGCAGGCTGTCGTTGCCGGCTTGGCGGAAGCTGAGCGGCTCGCCCAGCGGCGCGAGGCTCTCGCGGAAGTCGGCCAGCGCCTCGGCAGTAAAGTAGTCGCTCAAATTCGGCGCCAACAAACTCCGGTCGATGTGCCCCTGCTGCAGATCGTGAAAGATCGCGATCGCCTGCTTTTCAGCATCGGTCTGCGGGTACTCCGCCACCACCGGCACAGCCAGCCGCGCAATTATCGAGGCCGCGCCCACGGCGTCCTGGTTGGTGAGCACAGCCACCGCCACGCCATCATCCACCATCACGATATTGTCCGAAACAAAACCGGAAACCTCGCCGCTATGTTCAATCGAGCGATGCCCTTCGCGTTCCGTCACGTCCACGCCCAAGCCGTAGTGCGTTCCCTTACCATCCTTCAGCTTCACTTCGGTGAACATCTGCTTGTAGCTCTCTGGCTTCATCACAGTCTGTGCGATCAGGCTCTCGTCCCAAAGCGCCAAGTCATGCGCCGTCATGGCCAGCTCGCCCGCCGCGAACATCCAGCCTCGCCCCTCTTTGGGCGCTGGACGCAGCGCTCCCAAGGCATAGCGATAATAGGACGCGGCGTCCGCCTGCGTCAGCTTCACCTCATCCGAGTTCCACACCGACTGCATCCCCAGCGGGCGGAAGATGCGCTGCGTCAAAAACTCCATGTACGGATGGCCGGTAACCTGCTCCACGATGCGCCCCGCGATGACGTAGTTGGTGTTCGAATATTGCCACTGCGTTCCCGGCTCAAAATCCAGCGGCTTTTTGCCCCACGTGTCGATAATCTGCTGCGCCGTCTCGTCGTGCAGCATGGTAGTCATCACGTAATCCTCCGGCCAATAGTCCTGATAGCCAGAGGTGTGCGAGAGAATCTGCCGGATGGTCACCTCGTCGCCGCGCGTCAAGCCGGGAACGTACTTGCCCACAGCGTCGTCCAGCGAGAGCCTGCCCTCCTCCTGCAACAGCAGAATCGCCGCGGCGGTGAACTGCTTGGAGATCGATCCGATGGAATAGCGCATCTCCGGCGTGGCGGCCACGGCGGGAGCCGTACCGGTAGCCAGCCGCGCCTTGCCGTAGGCGTGGGTATACACCAGCTTTCCGTCCTTCACCACGGCCACCGAAGCCGAAGGCACGCCGGTCTGCTCTAGTACCTGGGTGGCACTCCGGTCAACCCTGCTCTGCAAAGCTGGGTCCAGCGATGCAATCGACTGCGCCTCTGCCTCAACCATAGCCAGCGCCAGAACCGCCAATCCCGTGAAAACCAACATTCTCTTTAGCTCTCTCATCGTCTCCAATCTCCTTCGCATCCTTGCGCGCTCACAATGCCGACAACGATTAAGGTATCAGGCCAGCCTTGAGCGCGGCTCCAGGCCGCCGTCAGTATTCGACCAGAAAATGTGGCTCTAAAAAAAAGAGTTCTGCATCTCACTGCACACCTGCCTGCGAACGTTTACAATCTTCGCTATCTTCGGTTTCCGCCTGGCGCGCGCTGCGTAAGCAGGAACCATGTCCTCTTACCCTATATCTCTCTTGCAATGGAGCCTTATGGATCGTCGCGATTTTCTCAAGATCAGTGGAACTGTTCTGGCCGGCGCAACAGTTGCTTCAAGTCTGCCTGCTGCTGGCCTTGCCGCCGAACCAACCCCTGCGGGAAAGGGTCGCATCGTGCTGCCCATCAACCGGAATTGGCGCTATAGCCCCAAGGCAACGCCCGCTGCCCGCGCCCGCGACTTTGACGACTCCCACTACGCTCGCGTCACCGTGCCCCACACCAATCTCCGCGTGCCCTGGCACAGCTTCGACGAGAAATCCTATGAGTTCGTATCGGTCTATCGCCGCCGCTTCCGCCTGCCCGCCAGCGCTCGCGGCAAGCGCGTCTTCGTCGACTTTGAAGGAGTGATGACCGCCTCCACCGTCTGGCTCAACGGTGTGCGCCTGGGCGAATACAAGGGAGGCTACACTCCCTTTTCCTTTGAGCTCACCGGCCACATTGACTTCGACCGCGACAACGTTCTCGTAGTGGAAGTCGATTCCACCGAGCGCCCCGACATTCCGCCCTTCGGCCATGAAGTCGATTACCTCACCTTCGGCGGCATCTATCGCGAAGTATCGCTGCGTATCATCCCGCAAATCTTTATTGAAAACATATTTGCCCAGCCCAAAGATGTGCTCTCCGATCATCCGTCGCTCGATGTGCAGTGCTTCCTTGCGTGCAACACTTATGCCTTTCCGGCTGGACTTACCTTGGAAGCGGCGCTTTATGACGGTGTACGTCTCGTGACGAAGAAAGCCATGGAGTTGAAGGGAGGCGAGGGTGGAGGAGACGCACCCACACTTCACCTCGACAATCTCGGCGCCGTCCAGCTCTGGGACTTGCGCTCTCCCAAGCTCTACCGTGTTGAAGTGCGCCTGCTGCGCGGCGACCATCTGCTAGACAACGACACGCGCCGCATCGGCTTCCGCGAAGCCCGCTTCACGCCTCAGGGCTTCTCGCTTAATGGCAAGGTCGTCAAGTTGCGCGGCCTCGACCGCCATCAGACCTTCCCCTGGGTTGGCCAGGCCATGCCCGCTCGCGTGCAGCGACGGGACGCCCTCATTCTCAAGAAGAATTTGAAGTGCAACATTGTCCGCACCTCCCACTACCCGCAGTCGCGCCACTTCCTCGACGCCTGCGACGAGATCGGTCTCCTCGTCCTGGAAGAGATTCCCGGCTGGCAGCACATCGGTGATCTCGCCTGGCAGGACCTCGCCGTGGACAACGTGGACCGCATGATCCGCCGAGATTGGAACCATCCCTCCGTCATCCTCTGGGGAGTGCGCATCAACGAGTCGCGCGACAATCACGACTTCTATACCCGCACCAACGCCCTGGCCCATCAGCTTGACGCCACGCGCCAGACCGGTGGCATCCGTAACATCTATGGCTCTGAGCTGCTCGAAGACGTCTTCACCATGAACGACTTCGGCTTCCCACTCAGGCCGCCCAATCATCCTCTCTATCTCAACACCGAATTCAACGGCCACATGTATCCCACCAAGACCATCGACAACATTGAGCGCCTGCGCGAACACACCATCCGCCACGCGCGTGTCCACGACCAGTTGGCCTCCAATCCGCAATACGCCGGCGGCATCGGCTGGTGCGCCTTCGACTACAACACCCACGACAACTTCGGCTCCGGCGACCGCATCTGCTATCACGGCGTCACCGACATCTTCCGCGAGCCCAAGCCCGCCGCCGGTTTCTATCGCTCACAGTGCGACCCCGATGAGGAGATTGTCCTCGCGCCCGCCTTTCACTGGGCGCGCGGCGATGAGAACGGAGGCTTCACCGATGCCCTGGTCTCCTCCAATTGCGAACACCTCAAGTTCTACATCGCTGGCAAGCTGGTGGCCGAGGCCGATCCCGACCGCAAGCAGTTTCCTCATCTAAAGTACGCGCCCTTCACGGCGGATCTAAGTAAAAGCGTTGGCGCCTGGGGCGATCTGCGCATCGACGGATTCATCCAGGGCAAGCAGGTCATCTCGCGCAGCTTCTCCGGCAAGGGCATCGATCAAAAATTCACTTTGTTGCCCGATGACATCACGCTGGTTGCCGATGGTGCCGACACTACCCGTGTCGTCCTGCGCGTCACCGACGAATTCGACGCCATCCGACCCTTTGCCGCAGACGCAATCCACTTCGAGCTCACAGGCCCGGCCCAGCTCATCGGCGACAATCCCTTTGCGCTGATTGGAGGCACAGGCGCAGTCTGGATTCGCGCCGGCGAGCAACCCGGCAAGGTGCGACTCACTGCTCACCACCCCAATCTCGGCGTCCGTCACATCGAGTTTGACATCAAGCCCGCTCCACCCGAAACCGCCTGATGCAGCGCGGACAGCGTTCTCTCTCTAGCATCTTGGCTTGCACTTTAATGCCATCGCATTGAGATGCAAACCAGTTTCATGGACCATATTTCGACCCGAATTCGGTTTGTTTTCTTAATTTTGCACAAATCTATGGCAAAATCGGCAAAACTGGAATAAACTAGTTGATAAACTAGTTGGTGTTAATTGTGCAGGGGAGAAACCGTGACTGAAATTGGCCTCTTTGAAGCGAAGACTCGTCTCTCCGATTTGGTGCGCCAGACAAAGGCCGGCCAATCGTTCGTCATTACTCAACGCGGCAAACCGGCAGCGATGTTGGCCCCGATAGGACAAGAGCGCGATCGCCGACCCCGGCGAATTGCTGAAGCTATCAGGCGTCTGCGCGAGATGCCAAAGATTGAAGGAGTGTCGCACGAGGAGATTCGCTCCTGGGTCGAGGAAGGCCGCGAGTGAAGGTGCTTGACGCTTCGATGGCCTTGGCATGGCTGTTTCCTCGTTCTGATGCCGCGGAGGCGGCGCTTGCCGATCAAGCTCTGGATCAGTTGGACACGGAGGAGTTCCTCGTCCCGCCTATCTGGTATGCGGAAGTAGGCAATGCAATTCTCCGTGGGGAGCGCAAGGGTCTTGTGACGAATGCTCAAACAGCGGCATTCCTCGCCGAGCTTGACTCGGCCGACATCGAAACCGAGACCGATTCGCCGAAACAGCGCCAATCCGTTGTGTTAGCGCTGGCCCGCCGCCATGGCTTGACCGCCTACGACGCTACCTACCTGGAACTAGCCATGCGCCGCTCCGCTACATTGGCCACCTTCGACGGCAAACTAGCCGACGCCGCAAGAGCCGCTGGCGTACGGGTGCTTGGCGAGAAGCAGTAATTGCGCGCTCGCAAAATCAACTTTTGCGGGATACTGCGGCGTTTGCGGGGACTTATCCGTGCCAAGGGTTTCATTGCACGTTTCACGACAGATACATCAGAAACTCATGTCGGTCGGGAGAGCGCAAACTATGGGACCTGTGAGTGTGCCAGTTGTCCGCAGCAATTGCGTTTACTCATCGCATGGCTAGCGCGAGCTTCTGTCCCGCTCATATTCAGCGGCGAAATATGCCCGCGCCTTGATGTGAATGTAGGTATCGAAGGCCAGTTTGGCCCTGATAGCATGTTCGAGCGTCACAGGCTGCGTCAGATTGTGACGATCCACCTCGCCGGCGATCCGGTCAAGATCGAGTACCATAGCGACGAACTCATCACGGCCTTCTTTCTCTGGAATTAGTGCTTTGTGTGCGTTTTCGAATGTCTTTGGGTCGCCATCCCAATCGCCGTATGACTTCATCGCCATCTTCAGGCATTCCATGAAGTCATGGACGAGGTGATGTTCGAACTGGAAGAACAAATCATTTTTAGCCATGAGGCCGAGCACGCCGAAATAGCGGTGGTAGACGGCCATATGCTTGTCGAGGTCGTGCACGACAAATGAGAAGATCATCCCAAGGTTCTGGCCAAGGACATCCTGTTTTAAAGCCTGTTGCGGCCAAACGATCTTGAGCTCTGGAACGCGGTCTATGATGACTTCCATATTGGTCTCAAGGTCCGTGATTGACTCGTGATAGCGTGAAGTGAATCTTGGCAGGTACCACCAAAAGAAGCCGAACGACGCAATGTTGAGGGATGTGACGAACAGAACGTTGTTCTGCATTCCCGCATTCCACAGACCGTGGATGGTGACGCTCTTCGGAACGGTAAATTCAACCGTCAGGTCATTGTGTTCGGCGCCCTTAAAGAGCTTGTTCTTCGCTATTCCTTCATTCCACTGAACGAGTTGGTTCTGCCGGATGGAATGCGACCACGACTTGAGCTTAATCCGCAACCTCCACTTGTCCTTTTCATCGTCGCCTTCCTCGGACTGTTTGCGGGCCATTTCGCGTTGAACGATCTCGTGTGCGGAACGCTGCGATTCTTCAACGGAATCGCGAAGCCATCGAATCCACTCCTTGCCATCCCCGAGTTCCTTCTGTTTCTCCAGGCTTGCTTTTGAAAAAACGACGAGCTTCAACTGAGGGTCGCTGGTGGCGTAAAAGAACCACTGGATGTCTTTGCGATCTTGCTCGCTCAGTTCCCGATACTTCTTCGCCTTCTCCATCCCGAGGCGCGCCTCCGCCAATTGAAGACAGCTTTCGAGATAGGCATCTTCAATCTCGGCTTGTGCGTTGGGCTGTGTCGGGTCAAAGTAGAGTACGGCGAGGCGCTGAAAATGCAGATGTGAAGCGGCCTCCATGCTTGCTCCAATGGTTCTCCAGTCGAGGCTGTCATTCCCGAACCAGATGGCCCAGAACAACTTCCGCTCATGATCGTCGATCCATTCGAGCGGACGCTTCGCCTCCTCGCCGTTTTGCCGCAAGTGCTTGACTTCGAGCGACTCCTGAAACAGGAGAATCGACTTCCCGATCTCTTCGAGAGCTAGAACGGCCAGATTGAAGGCTATGTGGTTGCATCCCGGTACGGACCGAGCTGCTTTCGCAGACTCGATCAGGCGTTCGGCATTGGCGAGACAGGCATCGAGTATCGGCTCAATCTTCAAGGGCATAACAGGATTCTAGTCTCGATAGTTAGAGACCGAATCCTGTTCAATTGATGGATTGCCACCATTCGGTTTATCGCGACGGAATAGGTAACGATATGTCGCCTTTTATCCAATTATTTCGATATTTCAGACCGCAAATCCTCAGTGCATGCCCGGCGGCAGTGGCGCGTGCTTATCCGGCTTCTTGAAGAGCCAGGCCGCCGCGGCGCAGAAAAACGCCAGCAAAGCTGTCCATCGGAAGACATCTACATATGCCATCAACGCGGATTGCTGCTCCATCAGCCCGTAGACCAAGCCGAGAGAACCGGGACGCGCCTGCGCGGGACCGAGATGCTGGCCAAGATAGCCGGTGATGGCATACGCCTTCTGCTGCAAAACCATATTCGACGGCCCAAGGTGCGCGCCGATCTCCGTCTGGTGCAGCGCGGCTCGGCGAATCAACGCCGTGGTGGCCATCGAAATCCCAATTGAGCCGCCGATGTTGCGCAGCATATTCCCCAGGCCCGTGGCCGCGCCCATATCCTTGTTGGGAATGGTGGCCATCATCATGGTGGACATGGGAACAAAGACAAAGCTCAGGGCAAAGCCGGTCAGCGTGATGGGAATCAGCAGCGTGTAAGGGCCAATGTCCAGGTTGACCGTGCCGAAGATCAGCGCGCAGACAGCAAAGCCCAGAAATCCCGCGCTAAGCAGCTTTCGGTTGTCGATACGCGAACCCAAAATGCCGATGATGGGCGAGCCGATGAACGAGCCTATGCCGCGCGGTCCCACTACCAGACCAGCCGTAAATGCAGTATAACCAAGCACTTCCTGGTAGTAGAGCGGCAGAATCGCAATCGTGATGTAGATGCACATACCCAGCATGGCGACCAGAAAACATCCGGTGCGGAAGTTGCGGTCCCTGAGCACGTGCAGGTCGACCAGGCCGTTGGGATGGGTCCACGAATGCCATATCCAGAGCACGAGTGAAACCAACAGCGCGGCCACCGTCCAGCGCACCCATGTGGCGCCGAACCAGTCGTCCTCCTGGCCCTTGTCGAGCACAATTTGCAGGCTGCCGGTCCACACCATCAGCAGGCCAAAGCCGATGTTGTCAAAGGCGCCCACCTTGGCATTTTTGATATACGGCGGGTCATGAACGAAGCGGCTGATGAGGATGAAGGCCAGAATCCCCACCGGAATATTGATGTAAAAGGCGTAGCGCCAACTGAAGGTATCGGTGAGCCAGCCGCCCAGGGTAGGGCCGATCACCGGAGCCATCACAATCCCCAAGCCATAGGCAGCCATGGACATGGAGCGTTTCTGTACGGGAAAGCTCTCCAGCAGAATCGATTGCGAGAGGGGTTGTAGCGCCCCTCCGCCGGCCCCCTGCATGACCCTGGCCAGCAGAATCGCGCCCAGCGAGGGCGCCGCGCCGCAGAAGAAGGAGGCCACGGTGAAGATGGCCACGCAGGTGAGCAGAAAGCGCTTGCGGCCCCAGCGCCGGGCAAACCAGTTGGAGGCGGGCAGAATCACCGCGTTGGCCACCAGGTAGCTGGTCAAAACCCATGTTGCTTCGGAGTTTGAGGCCGATAAGCTCCCTGCAATGTACGGCAAGGCGACGGAGGCGATGGCGGTGTCCAGCACCTCCATAAAGGTGGGCAGCATCACCGAAACCGTTACCAGCCAAGGGTTTACGCCCTGAGTCAAGGGGTATCGGGCTTGGGCGGCGGCGGTCGTCATAGGAGAGGGCAGTAAAGAAGAGATTACAGGAAGGGGCGGATGGCTGCCAGTGGGGTGTGAGGCGGCGCGAGGGACGCCCTGTCTTACCTGTGAGACAT
>Ga0326728_10027261_pt1 | contig 10013 bp, 8 predicted proteins | sample MB3enrmetagenome_FD_207602 | JGI IMG/M metagenome (GOLD analysis project Ga0326728, IMG submission 207602) | Lab enriched peat soil microbial communities from McLean, Ithaca, NY, United States - MB31MN | ecosystem: Environmental > Terrestrial > Soil > Wetlands > Peat | place: USA: New York... | reverse complement strand
GGGATAGCCGTGCCTTTCCATCATCCAAGCCACAATCCCGACGTGCAGCAACGAACCCGCCAGTGTGCCGTAAACCATGGCCCAGATGCCGAAGCGTCCACCCCACCACAACGCGCCGAAGAGGATCGAGATGGAGATGACGCCAGGCGCCAGCGCCGGAAGCGCGAAGCGATCGAGCGTATTCAGAATGGCGGTGCAGTTGGTGGCGATGCCGGTCAGCAGGACGATCGGCAAGAGCCCGTAAAACAGCCGGATTGAAAGCGCCAGCTTGGCGGGCGCAAAGTTCGAGGCGATCAGCGGGAAGAAGCCGCGCGCCAGAAGCGCCATCAGCAGCGACGCGGCGCCGAGCAGCAGGCACATCCAGAGCATCGAGCTCGCCAGCAGTTGCTGCGCCCGCTCGCGGCCCTCCTTTTCCCTCACCCGGACCAGCGTGGGCACCAGCGCCTGGTTCATCGACTCGGAGATCAGGTTCACGAGCAGGCTGGGAATCAGCGCCGCGGCCAGAAACGCGTCCATGGCGTCCGAACGGCCATAGACCGAGGCCACGGCGATCTCCTTCGCCGTAGCAACGAGCTTGACGATCACGCCCGCAGCGCCAACCGAGACGGCCGCACACAGGATGCTGCGATGCATACCATCTGCCCCGATCGGCTCGGGGGCTCTCCTTGTGGCTTCGAAAACCGTCGGCATCAAAAAACCCCAACGGCAAATCAAGGGAAAACTACAGGCAATTCATCTGCATTCCAAAGACGATCGCATCGGACAGGACAGCTGCGTTTTCATCCACATCGACACGAACGCCGATCCATGCGGAATCGTCTTCGCAGGCGAGGCTGCCGCATTCGTGCATGGCGAGCATCATACCTCCGAATGCCCTCTCAACGCGAACCTCTGCGTCGAAGAGCGATTGGGGCCACAGCGTATTTCTCGGAGGAGATCTCAGACTCGGAACGTCAGCAAGCAGCTTTGGGGTTGGGATAGGTGTCGCGATTGCCGGCGTGGCTCGTGTCGAGGCAGGCAAAATCTTTCTCTATAGCCAGTTCAAGGGAACCCGAGCCGTTCGCAAGAGCGCCATAGATGCCAACCTCGTCGCCAAGGGCCCACGCCTGCGCGACGCGAGTGGGCACAATCACAACTACCTCGCCGGGCGAGCCAACCACAGAGACCGATGCTGCGCTTTCTGAGAGTTCGAGCGCGTAGGTCAATTGCACGCCGGGCGCGAAGTGGATGGTCTCCTCGATGCGGCCGGAGCCGGTCAGGCGCTCAACCTCCGCAGGGCCTACACGAATCCGCAGCGAATCTCCCTTGATGCGCAATTTCATAGCGCTTCCTCGCGGCGCGGCACAGGCCGTGCCCTTCCCTTCGATGCTAATCAACAGGGGAAGCTAACGGCAACGGGCTACGGGTTGCCAGGTAAACGTTTTCCAGATTGTCAAACCCTCCGCCTCCGCAGTACGATTGCGGGGTCATGAACAAACCACCCATCGTCGCCGCAATCCTTGCCGCCCTCGCCTTGTCCCTGCCCCTCTACGCGCAGACGCCCTCGTTCACCATCCAGGCCGACCAGCCCATCGCCAAGGTCAGCCCCACGCTCTACGGCCTCATGACCGAGGAGATCAACTACTCCTACGACGGCGGCATCTATGGCGAACTGGTGCGCGACCGCACGCCGAGCACCGCCTGGGACGCGCTCATTTCCTGGCCCATGGTGGCGCGCGGCAACTCCGCGGTCAATGTCGCGATCGACGCGGCCACCGGTCCCAGCGCCGCGCTCTCGCGCAGCCTTCGCGTCACCGTTTCCGCGGCCGCTCCGGGGTCGCCCGCGGGAGTGGAGAACGGCGGCTACTGGGGCATTCCCGTGCGCCCGCAAACCGTCTACACCGGGTCGTTCTACGCCAAGACCGACGCTCCGGGCCTCGCCGTCACCGTGAGCCTTGAGAACGATCAGACCGGCGCGGTCGCGGCCACGGCCACGGTCACCGGCCTCACCGGCGAATGGAAGCAGTTCACCTTCACGCTCAAAACCGGCGGCGTTCCGGTTTCCTCAAACAACCATCTCCTCCTCACTATTGCGCAACCGGCGACGGTTTGGCTCGACCTGGTCTCGCTCTTTCCGCCCACCTATCATGCGCGGCCCGGCGGCAATCGCGTGGACATCATGGAAAAGCTGGCCGCCATCGAGCCCAAGTTCCTGCGCCTGCCCGGCGGCAATTATCTCGAGGGCGATCACATTGCCGAGCGCTTCGATTGGAAGAAGACCATCGGCCCGTGGACCGACCGCCCCACGCACCAGAGCCCATGGAGCTACCGCTCGTCCGACGGCATGGGCTTGCTTGAGTATCTGGAGTGGTGCGAGGACCTGAAGATGGAGCCCTTGCTTGCCGTCTATGCCGGCTACTCCCTGCAGCAGGAACACGTCGATCCCGGCCCTTCGCTCGAACCCTACGTCCAGGACGCGCTCGACGAGATCGAGTACGTGACCGGCAGCGCCGACACAACGTGGGGCGCCGAGCGCATCAAAGACGGCCATCCGGCGCCGTTCCCGCTGCATTACGTCGAAGTGGGCAACGAGGACCAGTTTGACCGCTCGCACTCGTACGATGGCCGCTTCGCGCAGTTTTATCACGCCATCAAGCAGCGCCACCCGGATCTCCAGATCATCGCTACCACGCCGGTGAAAGGCGTCACGCCCGACGTCCTCGACGAGCACTTCTACATGCCGGCAGAGGAGACCTTCACCGAGGCGCACCACTACGACGCCGCCGACCGCAAGGGCCCGAAGATCTTTGTCGGCGAATGGGCCACGCGCGAGGGCAATCCCACGCCGGACCTCGAAGCCGCGCTCGCCGACGCCGCCTGGCTCACGGGTCTCGAACGCAACAGCGATCTCGTCATCATGTCCAGCTACGCGCCGCTCTTCGTCAACGTCGATCCCGGCGGCATGCAATGGGCTCCAGACCTCATCGGCTACGACGCGCTCACGAGCTACGGCTCGCCCAGCTACTGGACGCAGGTCATGTTCTCAACGCATCTCGGCACCGAGGTCGTCGCGAGCTCGCTCGCGAATGCGCCCGCGCGCGTCTACGCCTCCGTCACCCGCGACGATGCGAAGCGCAAGATTTTCGTCAAGGTGGTCAACGCAACCTCCGATCCGCAGCCGCTCGCGATCGCGCTCACCGGCGTCCAAAAACTCGCGCCGTTGGCCACGCTCACCACCATGAGCGGCAAGACTCCCAACGCCACCAACAGCATCACGCATCCAGATGCAGTAAAGCCCGCAGCCGGCAAAGTAGGCGTCCCCGGCCCCAAATTCACGCAAACCTTCGCCCCGTATTCCGTGAATGTGCTGGAGTTGAGCTACTGAAGGGTTGACAACTGTTAACTGATAGTTTACGGTTTACCCGTGATCAAGAGCTTCCGGCACGCAGGACTCGAGAAGTTCTTCAAGACCGGCAACAAGGCCGGCATTCAGCCTCATCATGCCGCCAGGTTACAGCGATTGCTTACGGCGCTCGATGCGGCGAAGGACGCTGCTGACCTCGCAAAGCCTGTCTCCTATGGTCTCCACCGGCTCAAGGGGGCGGAAAAGCATTGGTCGGTTTGGGTCAACGGCAACTATCGCCTGACATTTGGTTTTGAGGAAACGGACGCGGTTCTTGTCGATTATCGCGACTATCATTGAGGCGGCGCGACCGTCTGGAGGGAGAATCGATGCCCAGCGAAATGTATAACCCGGCCCATCCCGGACTGGTCTTACGTGATTATTTGGAGGGCCACAATATCACGCAAGTTGCCGCGCACATCGGAGTGTCGCGCGTGACCCTCTCCAAGATTCTGAACTGCCGCACCGGCATCACCGCCGACATGTCCCTTCGCCTGTCGGCGGCCCTGGGGACCAACCCCAGCTTCTGGCTCGACATGCAGACCAATTACGATTTGTGGCAGGCCCGAAGCCGGAAACGTCCGCGCATCCGCCCGCTAAAAATCGCCGCATAGTCCGCGAATGGGGCAACCCCAAGTCACGGCAAGGCACTGAGAAAGCGCTCATTTACGCCGCGCCGCGCGCCGCCACCAGCGCCCGGATAAACTCCGGCGTTGAGCCGCAACAGCCGCCGACAAACGAGGCGCCCGCGTCGCGCAACGCCGCAAAGTGCGAAGCAAAGTACTCGGCCGTCGTCGCGTAGTGAATCGTCGCGCCTTCCACCACTGGCAATCCCGCGTTGGGCTTGATCCAGACGGGCAAATCGCAGGCCGCGCGCAGCCGCTGGCAAACAGCCGCGGCAAACTCCACGCCCACGCCGCAGTTCGCGCCCACCCCGTCCGCGCCGGCCTCCGCCATCGCCGCAGCCACCACCTCGGGCGTCGCGCCCATCATCGTCCGGTCCTTGTTCTTGCCGGAGTCGAAGGCAAACGAGGCAATCACGGGCAGCCCCGCCGCCTTCGCCGCCCGCACCGCCAGCCGGGCCTCATCGGGATCGCTCATGGTCTCGATCAGCAGCGCATCGGCACCCGCCGCGGCGAGCGACTGCGCCTGCGCCGTAAACGCCGCAGTCAATTCCTCGGCGCTCACTTCGCCCGAAACCAGCATCTTGCCCGCCGGCCCGATCGACGCAAAGACCAGCGCCCGCGCACCCGCAGCCTTCTTCGAAATCTCGACCGCCGCGCGATTGATAGCGTCGAGATCGGACGCTGAACTGTCGTGCATGGCGATCGCATTCGCGCGAAAACTGTTGGTCAGAATCACCTGGCTGCCCGCCTCCACATACGCGCGCGCCACGGCCTCCACCTGTTCGGGATGCGTCAGGTTCCACGTGTCGGGAACGGCGCCCGCAGCCAATCCCCGCGCCTGCAATTCGGTTCCCCACGCGCCGTCGCTGATGAGGACACCGCCTTTCAACCAATCTCCGAGGCCGTGCATATCGATCTCCGTTCCTGCTCCCGAATCTTGCGCATCCAGTTTACTTCCCGTGGCCGCGCAACCAGAGTAAATTAAGGTATCGTGATTATCGATCTCGCCCGCCGCGCGCACGATCACAACTGGGAGATGGATCCCATCACGCGCTCCCTGCTCGACACGGATTTCTACAAGCTCCTCATGCTCCAGTTCATCTGGAAGCATTTTCCCCGCACCTGCGCCACATTCACGCTCATCAACCGCACGGCATCGGTGCGCCTGGGCGAAATCGTCGGCCTCGCGCAACTGCGCGAGCAGCTTGAAGCCACGCGCCAGTTGCGCTTTCGCAAGTCGGAGCTGGTCTGGCTCGCCGGCAACACCTTCTTCGGCCGCCGCGGCATCTTCGAGCCGGCCTTTCTCGACTGGCTGGAGCACGATTTCCGGCTTTCCGACTACGAACTCTCCGTCGAGGACGGCCAGTTACAACTTCGCTTTGAGGGGCTCTGGTCGGGAACGTCGATGTGGGAGATTTACGCGCTCGCCCAGATCGGCGAACTGAAGACGCGCGCCGCGCTCAAGCATTTAAGCGAACTCGAACTCGACATTCTCTACGCCCGCGCCAAGACGCGGCTCTGGGAAAAGATGGAGCGCCTGCGCGGCGTTCCCGATCTCAGCATCAGCGACTTCGGCACCCGCCGCAGGCACAGTTTTCTCTGGCACGAGTACGTCGTGAACGCCATGCGCGACACCATCGGCGCGAGCTTCACCGGAACCTCCAACGCCTTCCTCGCCTACAAGCACGATCTTGAGGCCATCGGCACCAACGGCCACGAGCTGCCCATGGCCATGGCCGCGCTGGCGCGCGACGACGAGGAGCTGCGCACGGCGCAGTACCGTCTGCTCGAATTGTGGCAGCAAAGCTACCAGGGTGAGCTGCTGATTCTTCTGCCCGACACCTTCGGCACCACGCAATTCCTGCGCCACGCGCCGGAGTGGGTGGCCAACTGGACCGGCCAGCGCATCGACAGCAAGGACGCCTACGTGGCCGGCGACGAATATATCGCATGGCTGGAGCGCCACGGACGCGATGCACGCCAGAAGCGCCTGATCTCGAGCGACGCCCTCGACGTCGAGCAGATTCTCGGCCAGCACGCGTACTTTGCCGGAACCCTCCGCAACGGCGCAACGCCAGACGATTTCCGCTCGGCCGGCGATTTTCGCGACCCTAACCGCTGGACTCCCGAGCGCCGCATCCGCTTCAGCGCCGGCTGGGGCACGCTGCTCACCAACGACTTCCGCAACTCAAATCCGCGGGGCGATGACGGCTTCAATCCCGTCGGCCTGGTCTGCAAGTTGACTGAAGTCGAGGGCCGTCCCGCTGTGAAACTCTCTGACAATCAGTCCAAGGCCCTCGGCAACCGCGAAGAAATCGATCGTTACCGGCGCGTCTTTGGCGCGGCCGGCGTGGCCGACACGCCGGTTCTCATCTGAATTGCCGCGCGCGAAAAAAGGCCGCGTTATGGATCTCTCCATGAACGCGGCCCGGGTTCCTGTGTTTGTCTGAGTTGCGCTACTTCTTCCCTTCCGGCGCGAATCCGAACGTCACCGAAACCGAGAAGCTGCGTCCGGCCATGATCCCCGGCGTATCGGCGCCGCTGATGGCAGTGGCCGCGCTGAACTGGTCGGTGTAAGTGGTTCCATTGGTTCCGACGAAGGTCTGCGTCGTCGGCGAATTGGCCAGCGAAAGGCTCTGGATGTTGTGCGAGTTGAGCAGGTTGGTTCCGCTCAAACGGATCTTCGTCTGGTCGAAGATCGAATGGTTACGAATCGTGTAGTTGAAGTAGCTGCCCAACTGGCTGAACGGAACAATGATCGCCTGGTTGTGGAAGATGATCGATTCGCCCCCAACGTCGGTGTAGGAGCCGCTGTCAACGCGCTGTTCGCCTACGCGCTTATTGAAGATGCCCAGATCGAAACCGTGCTTTTGGTAGGTGAGACCCTGCTCTTCGGTATCGGTCGGCGTTTGCGCCACCCACAGGCCGGATGGAGCTTTCTGAGAATACGGCGCAGTCAGGCTTCCGGCATTCAACGAACCCGCATAGAAGGCATTTCCAGCGGTTGCGTTCACGTAGAGATTCAGGCCATTGAGCAACACCATCGTGCTTTCAAATTCAATCCCCTTCGAAACTGAGCTCGGCTGTATTGCATAGAAAGTGTCGCCGAGATTGTCATCCCCGGCGGTCACATCCTCTGCGGAGGCGTAGCTATTTTGGAAGCGGATGCGATAGGCATCGGCATCCAGCGTGAACCTCTGCCCCTTGTACACCGAGCCAACCTGATAGGTGGTGGACCTCTGCTGCTTGGGAGGGGTCTTCAACTGCGGATTGGGAACTGTGGCCGTCGGCGTCTGGTAGTAGTCGTACACCGCGCTCGGGGGTACGATGCTGCCCGTCGAAACCTGTCCGTAGACCGACCAGTTGGACTGCAGGCGGTAGTTGAAATCGAGCGACGGCAACCATGCGGTAAAGCTGCCTGTGTTGGTGACAGTCGCCGAGCAAGGCGTGGTGGGATTGGTCTCGGGAGCGCAGGTCAAAGGACCAACCGTTGACCCGTCGTCGGCGTGATGCAGCACATCGATGGTGTAGGCCGCGAATTTCGTTCCCGCCGTGATATTGAATTGGGGCGTCACGTGGAACTCAAATTCGGCGAAGGGCTGATAGGAGTTGGTCCAGAAGGACTCGTTGAACTTGGGCAGCGCCTGATCGGCCCAGCCCTTCAAGGGATCGGATGGATACTGGTGCCGGTTGGTATCCGCCCACTCGTACCACATGCCGGCGCGCAGCACGCCAAGCTGCGAGGTCTGCGAAAGCACCGCCGTCTCGCCGTACTTGCGATAGCTGTTGTACTTGTCGATGCCGCAAGGCTCAATGACTGTCGTGATTCCGCCCGAGGTCTTGCTGACCGCAACGTCGCAGGGAGCGATGGCAACGCCGTCATAGTAGGCCTTGCCGCCGGTGACAAAGGCTCCGGGCACCAGCGAGGGATTGGCGAGAGCCGCGGCCTGGGTCACCTCGGTTTGCGGCTTGGCGTTCGAGTAGAGTTCGCCGTTGTCGTAGTTGTAGGTGTAGCCCTTGAAATCCAGATACCAGCCCTTGCCAAACTCCTTCTTCAGGCCCACGTATTCAAAGTCCGTCGGAACCTGGTAGGAGTTGTATTGATAGTTGAACCAGTTGGCCGGGTCGTTGGCATTGGGTGCAACCATCAGGAATTTGAGGCCCGCGCCCGTGTAGGGAGCCAGCCCGTTGGCCGTATCGGCGTTGAGACAGCTATTCGAGCCGGTCGCAGGCACGCCGGGCGCAGACGCGCCGTAGAGCATGCAGCGCGTCGAGCTGATGTTCGGCGTATTCGCGTTCAGGCGAAGTACGCCGCTGTAGCCGGTCAGCATGGTCCTGGGCGAGACTTGGTACTGATAGAGCAGCGAACCGGCATTGCGCACGTTGTAGTTGAACGTTTGATAACCGTCCGACGTCATGCGCTGCCAGTCGATGAACAGATTCGACTTCTTCGGGCTGCCGAAGAATCCGAAAGGCCCCGAATTGTAAGCCGCGTCGTAGAGCTTGGTGTTCCAGGTGCCGTAGGAGAAGGTTCCGCGGATATCCTGCTCGCCGATAAGCGGCTGGGAGAGCAGGTGAATGGACCCGCCGAAAGGAGTAGGCCCAATCGTCGAGGCCGTGCCGGGGCTGCGGTCGAAGTCGACGCCGCCGATCCATTGCGACGGGAAGAAGGCCCACGAGTGGTGCGTCGGCGTATTGGTGTCGTAGAAGGGAATGCCGTCGAAGTCGATGTCATAGTCGCCGTCAGGGAAGCCGCGGAAGTACGTCTTGCTCTGCCCCAGGCCAACACCGTCCGTGCTTGTCGTGAAGGTGCCGGGAACGATCTGCACGATCTCGCCGAAATCGGCGATCGGCGAGGTGAAGTTTTGAATATAGTTGCCGGAAATCAGCGACTGAGCAGAGCGCTCCTCGAGAAAGCCGCCGCTGGGAGCGCTTCGTACAGCCACAGAGTCGACACCCGCATTGACCGTCACCTCCTGCACCAGGGCGCCAACCTGCAACGTCAGCGTCACCTGCAGCGTCTGCCCATCGCCCAGCACAATGCCGGACTTGGAGTTCCTGGCAAATCCATCGCCTACTGCCTCCAGTGTGTAGGCGCCGGCGGGGAGCCCATCGATGGAATAGCCGCCTCCGCTACTCGCTTGAACGGTCTTCTTTTCACCGGTGGCGGCGTTGGTCGCGGTCACAGTTGCATTGGGCACGGTTCCGCCCTGCGCGTCGTAAATGGTGCCTTCGAGCTTGGCGCTCGCCGTCTGCGCGTGGGTGTGAATGGCGACAAAGGCGAAAAGCGCAACCAGGGACAGAGCGCATGCGCGCAACCGCAACCGGCTGCGCACGGATTGGTGTGTCACAATTGTCCTCCAAAACTGGGAATCTGTATTTTTTGATGACCCGGACGATGGGGAATCGCCAATGATCGTGCTGCTCCGACCGTAGCAAGCAAAGGTTGCGATGAAGTTACAAGAGTGTTAGAACCCAGTTACAAGTCCCCTAAACCGCTAAGATCTTTTGTTGTTTTTCCACAAACAATATGAAAATCCCCGCGCGTGCTGCGTCCCTCTGCTGCAGGTGTACTCTGCTCCATATGGCCGGGAAGACGAGCCTCTATGCCGCGCAACTTCGCTGGGAGTTGACCGAGCGCAATCGCGCCCACGCGCGCGGGCGCGCGCATATGGAAAGCTACGGAAGGGCGCCGGTCATCGTCTATGCGCCCGAAGGCGGCCGGCACGGCAACTTCTTTGAGGCGGCATACGCCGCCATCCTCGCACGGCCGGATTGGATGCGCCGCTTCGACAAGGTCCATGCCCAGGCGTCTCGCTCGCTGCCGAAACCGCAGCTCGATCCCACGCGTCGCTGGCGTGAGCTCGATTCCTCGATGAGCTCCGACGCTTTACTGATGAATGTTTTCTGTACGCCCGGTGTCGCGGAATCCGCTGCGGTACGCAACCTGCTCGGCATCGACGCAAGCGCAGAGCCGGCATTTGGTTCGGTCCCGGTTTTCGGTT
>Ga0326728_10027260_pt1 | contig 10013 bp, 9 predicted proteins | sample MB3enrmetagenome_FD_207602 | JGI IMG/M metagenome (GOLD analysis project Ga0326728, IMG submission 207602) | Lab enriched peat soil microbial communities from McLean, Ithaca, NY, United States - MB31MN | ecosystem: Environmental > Terrestrial > Soil > Wetlands > Peat | place: USA: New York... | reverse complement strand
CGAACCTGCCAGGTCGCGCCAGCGACGCCAACCTGCCGCTTTTGTTCCGGCAATTCCCGCCCATCGACCACAGGCCGGTTTTCTTCTGAAGCGCGTCCCGCCCCTTCAGCCCCCCATCGCTCCTCCCTGAAGCAGGCCCTGACCACTGACCCGGCACGGCTCCATCTGCCGCGTCCACACCAGGTAATACACCGTCTTCAGCATCTCCACCGCCGTCGCGTATGCGCTCGTGTCCGCGCCCGCCGGGCCCAGCGCCGCAGCCGCGTGCACACGCCACTCCATCGGCAGCCGGCTCAGGATCAGTGCCGCGCGTGGCAGGTGGTTCGCGCTCGCAATCACCTCCGCCGATTCCCAACCGTGGCTGCGCATGATGCCGAGCGCGTTGCAGGAGTTCTGGATCGTATTCCGCGCCGCTGTATCCAGGAAAACCGCCGCTTCCGGAATCCCCTGCGCCTCCGCGGTCCGCGCCATCACCCGCGCCTCCACAAACCGGTTCTTCACCGCGCCGCCCGTAAAAATCATGCGCGGCGCCACGCCCCGCTCGTATTCGTTGACCCCCTCGGTCACGCTCGCCAGCTCCGCCGGGCTGGGATTTCCATCCGCATCCGCGGGGCTGCCCAGCACGATGAGCACATCGAAATGCTCCTGTGCCGTATTGCCCTTGGGCGCCAGCGCCCGCTCCCCGGCCGCCCACAGAAGCAGCCCCAGAACCACCGCCGTCGATGCCAGAATCACGCGTGCCGGCCAGCCCAGCCGCCGGCGTCGCTTGGGCGCGGCCCTGCGGCCGGCGGGCCGGCTCCCTTTCCGCGCGCTCATCGGTTTCTGTGCCTTCGTCGAGCTCAACGCGCTCGCCTCCCTCGCATTTCTCCCTCGCATGCCGCAGACTCCACTCTAGAGCATTTTCGATTCAGATCTAGCGATTGCGGCATTGTGCAAGGTGGCGTTTTCCTTAAGGAAAACGCCACTTGACCGTTTTCATTCTGTGAGAAGCAGAATCGAAAATGCTGAAACGCCGCCGCCGCAAGCGAAAACGCCACCAACCCGTGCGCTCCACGCCGCAATCCCCCATTCGGGTCGCCCTTCCGCTCCAATATTGTCTATTCTGGATAGAGAAAGATGGGAGTTGCTCGTCTCAATGAACCGTTTGCGGTCTTTTGCTTTCGATTTCAACCAGCCTTGGAATCCAGTCCGGCTCTTCTTCGTTGTCCTGTGCCTGTTTTCGATTCCGGCCTTGCACGCGCAGGACGCCTTTACCGTCGCCGGCCCCGACGGCGGCGACGCGCGCGCCTTCGCTTCCGTGCCCGGCGAGCCCGGTCATCTCTATCTCGGCACCACCAACAGTTGGCTCTATGAGTCGCGCGACGAAGGCGCAACCTGGCATCGCCTGGCCAAGCTCGATCACGGCGACGGCTTCGTGATTGACCACATCGTGGTCGATTCCGCCCATCCCTCCACCCTCTACGTGGGCGCGTGGAAGAACACCGACGACGGCGGCCTCTGGATCAGCCATGACGCCGGGCGCACCTGGACGGAAGTGCCGCTCTTCAAAGGCCAGCCGGTGCAGGCTCTCACCGAAGCCCCCTCCGATCCGCGCATGCTCTTCGCCGGAACCCTCGAGGGCGTCTACCGCTCCGCCGACTCCGGCATCACCTGGACCCAGATCAGCCCTCCCGGCAGTCACGAGATTCACGAGATCGAATCGCTGGCCGTCGATCCCGGCGATCCCAGCATCGTCTACGCCGGAACCTGGCACCTGCCCTGGAAGACCACCGACGGCGGCAAGACCTGGCGCAATATCAAGCAGGGAATCATCGATGACTCCGACGTCTTCTCCATCTTCGTCGATCCCGACCATCCCCACATCGTCTACCTGAGCGCCTGCAGCGGCATCTACAAGAGCGAAGACGCGGGCCTGCTCTTCCACAAAATTCAGGGCATTCCCTCCGAGGCGCGGCGCACCCGCGTTCTCATGCAGGATCCCGAGAACCGCGAGGTGGTCTACGCCGGAACCACCGAGGGGCTCTACAAAACCATCGACGCCGGCAAGACCTTCACGCCCATGACGGATTCGGACGTGGTCGTCAACGACGTCTACGTCGATCCCGCGAACTCCAGTCGCGTGCTGCTCGCCACCGATCGCGGCGGCGTCCTCGCGAGCAACGACGCCGGCAAGACCTTCACGCCATCGAATGCCGGCATCTCCGAGCGCAAGATCGCGGCTCTCCTCGTCGACCGCAACGATTCCCGGCGTCTCTACGCAGGCGTGGTCAACGACAAGCAATTCGGCGGCGTCTTCCGTTCCAGCGACGCCGGCGCGCACTGGGAGCAGCTCGCCTCCGGCCTCGACGGGCGCGACGTCTTCGCCCTCGCCGAAACCAAAGACGGCGACCTCGTAGCCGGAACCAGTCACGGCATCTTGATTCTCAGCGGCGCACTCGGCGCAGCCGACCCGCCCTCAGGTGACACCGCCCCACCGGCCGCGTGCGGCGCCTCCGGCGCCGCCCTAACCTGGCAGCCGCGCAACGTCATCGCCAACACGCTGCTCAAGACCACCACGGAAAACCTCCGCGGCGCCAAGGTCATCACGGAGAAAGAGGTCAACGCGCCGGTCATTCAACTGGAGAGTCTCGTCAACGCGCTCGACGTCTCGGGCGAAGTCTGGGTGGCCGCCACCAGTTACGGCCTCCTCACCAGCCACGACCAGGGCGCAACCTGGCAGGGCGGCCCGGTGATGGGCCAGGGCAATTACCTCTCCGTCACGTCCCACGGCAACGACATCGTGGCCGCGCGCGACTCGAGCGTCGTCCTCTCCCAGGACGCCGGCCAGTCCTGGTGGCCCATCGGCGTGCCCGCCATGCTCACCCACATTCACCGCGTGGCCTTTTCGCCCGACGGCACTCTCTGGCTGGGCGCGCGCGAGGGCGTCTACTTCACGCGCAACCTGGGCAAAAGCTGGATGTGGATTCATCGCCTGCCGCTCAACGACGTCAACGATCTTAGCTACGACCCGGTTTCCCGGCGCATCCTGGTCAGCTCGCAGACCAGCGACGATATCTACGCCATCGACCCCAAAACCATGACCTGGGTCTACTGGCAGACCGGCTACCAGATCGCCCTCATCCGCGCCGCCGGCGACCACCTGGTCGCAGCCTCGCTCGACGATGGCGTCTTAATAGGCCCCAAGGTCCCGCCTGCGCCGACGCCGCCCGATGCGCCCGCTCCGTAGCCGACTCACGACCAGAGGGGGTGCCCCACATCTCGATTCTGAGATGTGGGATAGCACGAACCTTAACCCGCACATTTCAACCAGCCACGATCCAAGGTGCCCCGCCCCGGACGCGGTTTCTCGCGCCCAAGGTGGAATAGCACGCCTTCCGTCAAGCCAGCGCGCGAGCGCCGGCTTCAGGCTCTGCGCAGTAACCGGGATTTGAAGCATGCGGCGGCCAGGCCCAAGCCCGTTAGGGTCAGGAGCATGGTGCCGGGCTCGGGGGCCGCGGTCGCAACGAAGGTATCGCCGGTGCCCACCAGGGGCGCTCCGCTGTAAACGGTGGATGTGGTGATGGGGTCACCGGCCCCGGTGCCGGTCCCAGGGAAGTCGAGCAGCAATTCTGCGGGGGTTTCGGTGCTTTCAAAGCTGAAGCCGGTCAGCGACCACCCGGGGTCGAGATCGTCGCCCGTGATCGTGGTCGTCCATTGGATGCCGATCTTGCCGGCGGCGGCCGGCTTTAACGTCTCCGTCCAGCCAGTGGGTGAAGTGAGATCGGTCGGAGTTGCGGACAGGAATCCGGTGCCCGGTATCCAACTGAACCAAAAGGTTCCGATCGTGGTAGTGCCGGTATCGTTCAGGGTGATGGAGTAGTCGTAGACGCCGGGGGAAGCCAGCGTATCGGTGTAGGTGGCTGTGGCGGAGATGCCGGTGGCATGCGCGGTTACGGAGAGAATCGCAACCAGGACGAGGAGAGACAGCATTCGTGCACGAGGGGGAAGTGCGATCATATTCGGCCTCCTTGGCCTATGCGTCCTTACGGCATTTTCACTGATGGTGTAAGGAAACTCCGTGCCCCATCCTTTTCACGTTCTTTGTGAAAAGGGTGGGAAACCACGAAACCCACCCTATAGGAATAGTGAAAATGCTTTAGACGGCGCGGAACTTGTGATGCTCCCTGAGTCGGAAGCAGCAGTGACGGTTGCACCCAGCGCAATATGGGTCGCACTGGCTGAGGGGCCTGCCGCAAGGGCGACCCCGAAGACGAGGAAGAGGAGAATTGGACGGGCTCTTATGTTAGCTCCTTCTAGCCATGTTTCGACAAGGCAAGCCAACCCTGGGGGGAGGAGAGACGAGTCGCAACTTACTCTCGGAAACTCTACTGCCGAAAGTCTTGCATGAAGATCGAATTCGCAGATCACTCAAATGTAATCCCTTTGTGAATCTTGCTTGAACGATGAATTGGATCTCGCGCGACCCGGATCCCCCGGGCGCATAAAGAAGCCCCGGAGCCTGCGCCCTTGACCATCTGCGCGGGTGGCGCTCTCTTTCGTGGTGAGTTTGCGTCCTGAAACGCGAACCCGCCGAGAACATTCCGCTTGACGCGATTTGTCATCCACGGGGAATATGTGAATACTACGACTTACTACGGTCCTGCTGCGCCGTCGTCCTTTCCGAAATTTGACATTCGTGTGGGCGTAAGAGCAAGCATTGGCGGTTGGTACAAGTAGGGGCTTCGGCTTTGCGGGAGGAAGCAGGCATGAGCGAGAACGTCGTGACAACAATCATTAGTGCAGCGGCGACGATCTGCGCTGCGTGGGGCGCGGCGTGGATCAACGCGCGACGGCTGCAACGCAGATTCGAGATGGCGAAAGAAGAGGGACATCGGAAGGAGAGAAGAATGAGGATCTTGTCCATAGCTACAAGCAGGTGGTTTGTCTGGATTGTTGCGCCGCTAACTGGTGCACTGCTGTGGTACGGCGGAGTGCGCGTTCAAGCCGGAGCGCTGCCGCTAAAGGCGCCTTGTTGCATTGCCAACAATTTCTATCCTTCAGGTTGGATGGGTGATGGTGCGGATAAGTCCGGGACAAAATACATCCAACTGAATGACCAATGGAAAGATGGTTGTCATATGGCGCCTTGCATTCGCGTCTCCTATGAGCCGGGACCCATAGGCTGGGCGGGAGTGTACTGGCAGTACCCGGACGGGAATTGGGGCGGGAAACCTGGAAGGGAGTTGAAAGGGGTCACGAAGTTGGAGTTCTGGGCTAAAGGGGAGAAGGGAGGAGAGGTGGTTTCCTTCAAGGTTGGCGGGATTAATAGCCTGCAATATCATGACTCGCTTGAGAAATCGCTTGGGCCCGTGATCCTCACCACCGAATGGCAAAAGTATGAGTTCGATCTGGGCGACGCTGACACTTCATCGGTGATTGGTGCCTTTGCCTGGATCGTCAACAGGGATGGAAATCCAAACGGGTTGACTTTTTACCTCGATGACATCTGCTTCAAATAGATTGCGCACGGCTCAGACTGTTGCCAGCAGGGGATAAGGGGAAGACGGCACGAGGGTGAAGATAGATGGTTCGATTCGACCGGTTTTGGCGGGTTGTCGAAGTGGATTTGATCGGTCTCGTGCCGTTCCTCTTCAATTTAATCGGGAACGCAATGCGCGGCACAGTGACTATCTATACCGTGCTCAATGCGCCTCTTCTATTGTTCTTCGCCCTCACCGTCTGCGCATGGGCGCGTTAGACCCTTGACCTCGAACTCAAGAACCCCAAGGCAACCTGCCGCATTGCCATGCAACTGTTGTCCACCTGGTTTTCGTTCTTGCTACTCCTAACCATCTTTCTATTTGGGCTATCGTGGATCTACAGCGCTCAGCCCCCTGCCCAAGATCCTTTTGGCAACGGAGACTTCAAGGTCCGTGGGGAATGGTTCGTTTGGGTCAGTTTGGTTGACGCTATATCCGCATTGATCTCCGGTCTTCTTGTCGAGGCTTGGCTCTGTTTCTGGAATGGACGTGGCGGAAAACATTAGAAAGGTTGATCAGCGGGGAGGAAATCCAGGGTCGCCGGGTGCCCCATCCTAAACGCGCTCTGTGCGTTTAGGGTGGGAAAGCACGGACCCCGATTCGACCTTTTCCATGCCTCGTCAGCTGGCTAAAGGATGCAAGTTCTTCGCCTCGTCAATCCCTCGCCGCGCTCGCCCCTCCTAACCCCCTGAAAACACGGCGTAAAAACCCTCCTCCGTTTTGCCGAGAATTCCACCCGTCCGGCGCACAATGAAACCAGAGATCAGAGATCAGGGGTCAGGGCGAGTGTGAGCGCGAGTGTCAGGTATGTCCCCGGCTCAAAATGTCAGGGATGTGACCGGTCCGTACCCCCCCCCTCCCCCCCACCTGAAACCTGGAACCTGAAACCTGTTCCGTAAGTCCTTATTTTCGAGGATTTTGACTCCCAAGTCGCCTGTTTTCAATCGCTTGGAGCCAAAGGTGAAGGGTACAAGTCACTCAAAACAAATCACTTAACCCCAAAAATGGGTGGGGGGGGAGGGTCCCGGAATGTATCTTGCTTGCCGACACATCAAGCCCAACGGAGTTCGCTGCCAGTCCCCTGCACTGCGCAGCCACGCCTTTTGCTACTTCCACTCCAAGCTGCACTCCGCCACCAGGATCGGTGTCACGGACGATTTCCGGCTTCCCCTCCCCGAGGACGCCGCCGCCATTCAGATCTCCATCGGCCGGATTTTCGAAGCCCTTCTCGCCTCGCGAATCGACTCCAAGCAAGTGGCGCAATTGCTTTGGGGCCTCCAGATCGCCACCCAAACCATCCCGCGCGGCAATCGGGATAACCCCGAATCCATCCATTCCCTCACCGTCAACAAGGACGGCGAAGAGCTCGCACCCGAAGCCCGCGTCTGCAACGGATTAGACAACTGCAAAGGCTGCAAATATCACGACGGCTGCACCAACATGCAGCGCTATATCTCCGACTTCCCGGATGATGACGACGACGATGACGAGGACGATTAAAGCATCTCTTCTTTGCATCCGGCCCGAAGTCCCGGCCGCCCGCCGGTTAAAAACCGCGCAAAGCGATCTGAACGATCTGGGTGGGCCTGAGGGCTCCCGGATTCAAATTTGAGCCCGAACAAAGTGTGCAATATTGAGCAGTCCAAGTCCCGCAAAACGCGTCAACCTGATCTCAGTTCGCTGAAGAGTCGATCAGGGGGCAAGAGCCTACCCAGGAACGGGGTGATTGAGATGGAAGACCCTCGGTGCAGGATCGCGGCGATGGAGATGGAAGACCCTCGGTGCAACGGCCTGCTCAGGGGCGTAGTGATTGAGATGGAAGACCCTCGGTGTAAGAGCTTGTCTTATCGCGTGGCGCTTGAGATGGAGGACTCTCGCTGCAGGAGGGCGACGGTTGAGATGGAAGACCCTCGATGCAAGGACCTCCGCAATTGGTAGTGAAGACCTTAGATGGGTCTCCGGTCATCCACCCCTCCATCAGGTCAGCCGCGCATTCGAATTCTCCCGCAATCCGCTCGAGTCTCAACGGCGCGATCCGCCAATCTTCACCGCCTGCAACCCGCGGTTTTTGCTGGACTCACGGCTAGAGCCATTCTGCACAGCATTGCGCTCGCAGATGAACGAACCTGAGTATGCCTCAATGGCAGCGGTTCGCAATGGCCGGAATACCTGCGTAACCTAAGGCTCCTATTCCGGACAACAGAAAAAGAATCAGATGCAATCCAGGAAGTCGGTTACTGCAGTCTTCGTGTCGCTCGCAGTGCTGGCGCTCTCGCTACCGGTTACGGCGCAAGAGACCACGCAATCGACCACCACGACTCCGCAGCGGTAATTCCGGAAGGCGGCTGACATCCGCACAGAGGAGAGAATCATGATGAAACTGAGCACGCATGATAAGACAACGGGCAAGCTTCACGAAATCAAAGGCGCAATCAGGCAAAAGGCCGGCGAAATTGCCAACAACCCCAACCTGGCGGCTGACGGCGAGGCTGAAAAGTATGCCGGAAAAGTGCAAAACGTTGTCGGCAAGATTGAAAAGGCTGTTGGAGAGTAAGCGCATCGCCATCGAACCAGAGGGACGAGAAAGGTCAAAAGAGCATGACGCAATCAGTGTTGGAACAGATGGGCGTACAGATTGACGAGACAGCGCGCAAGGCTTCGCGGGCGGCGTCCGCGGTTGCGGATGTGCTTGAGGATGGCGGCGGAGCGGCACGGCGTGTTACAAAACAGGGCAGCCGTGCCGCTACGGAGCTTATCGATGACTCAAGAAGGCGAGTGCAGCGGCATCCGCTTAAGACAGTCGCGGCGACCTTCGCAGCCGGCATTGGGGCTGGGGCGGTGATTGGCTGGATGATGAGGCACAGGCAGCGTTCGAAATGCGCCGATGTGCCAGAGAAGGTCCAGGAATAGGCACTGCTCCACGGCCCACGAGCCACGACTCACACCGTCCATGGTTCGCTGCTCACTGCACCTGGAACGCCTTGTCGACGATGGCGTTGGGGTTGCGGCCTGCGGGGAGCATGGTGAAGAGCGACTGCGATGCGGTGCGCGCCACGGCCACGTCGCCGGAACGGCTGTCGACCACGAAGAGCAGGTGTCCGGCAGCGGAGAAGGCCATGGCCGCCGGCCCGTCGCCCACGTGGATCGTGTCTACTCGCTTGCCATCTTCGATGGAGTAGACGGTCACCTCCTGCGAGCGGAGGTTGGCGACATAGAGCAATGCATTGTCGCGCGAGACCAGGCCGCGGACGGGATCGGCGCCGATGGTGTAGGTGTCGCCGACTTCGTCGGTGGTGTTGTAGATCTCACTCACCGAGTCCGACAGAGAATTCGACGCGAAGATTTCGCCGCCGTCGGGTTTGAGCGCGAGATCCGAGGGGCCGCGGCCCACATCCATCAGCGCCTCAAGTTGATCGGGTTGCGCCAGATGCGAATCCTGATGGGCGTCGTTGTGCGCCAGGGCAATTGCCATCACCTGGTGGCCGGCGGAGCAGGCTACAAACACCTTCGAGGAATCGGGCAGAATGACCGGGCTGGCCGCGCCGGGGCAGTCCGCGAAGACCGCGCGCACCTGGCCGCTGGCGGGGTCCATCACCATAACGGAGTTTCCTTCTTGATTGGCCACGACGAGTGTTTTACCGTCCGGCGCGATGCGCGCCGCCACCGGCTCAACGCCCGCGCCAAACTGGGCAATCTCGCGCCGCGCCTTGAGATCGATTACGGAGATCGAGTTCGACGCGGAGTTCGCCACATAGGCGCGCGCGCCGTCGGCGTCAACGTCGATCGCGAGCGGCTGGCGGCGCACGGGGATGGTGGCCACGACCGTGTTGTGCTCGGCATCGATCACGGAAACCGAGCCGTTCGCGCCCTCCGTGCCCGAGTTGACCACGTAGATCTCGTTGCGCGTGGGGCTTGCGGCCAGGGCCACCGGATGGCGGCCCACGGCCAGCTCGCGGTCGACACGGACGTTGACTACGTCCAGCACGGTGACCGTGTTGCTGTCGCCGTTGGTCACATAGGCGTATTCGCGATAGTTGGGCGGGTACTGGGGGAAATCGTGAGGGCGGCAGCCGGTGAGAGACAGGACAAGGATGGCGATCGCGGCCAGGCTCGTCGACCCGGGGCTTACTGATCCCTGATCCCTGATCCCTGTTCCCTGCCTTTTCACTTTCCACTCGCTTTTGCGGCGACGGGAGCAGCCACGCCTCGCGCCAGAGTGCGGCCGACGATGGGGGCGATCTGCTCGATCTCGTGCATCATGGTGCGGAACTGCTCGGGGTAGAGCGACTGCGGACCGTCGGAAAGCGCGCTCTCGGGATGGTTGTGCACCTCGACGATCAGGCCATCGGCTCCGGCGGCGATCCCGGCGCGCGCCATGGGCAGCACGCTGTCGCGGCGGCCGGTGCCGTGGCTGGGATCGACGAGGATGGGCAGGTGGCTGACGTGCTGCAGGGCGGGCACGATGCTGAGGTCGAGCGTGTTGCGGGCGTGGTC
>Ga0326728_10027259_pt1 | contig 10014 bp, 6 predicted proteins | sample MB3enrmetagenome_FD_207602 | JGI IMG/M metagenome (GOLD analysis project Ga0326728, IMG submission 207602) | Lab enriched peat soil microbial communities from McLean, Ithaca, NY, United States - MB31MN | ecosystem: Environmental > Terrestrial > Soil > Wetlands > Peat | place: USA: New York... | reverse complement strand
TGACCACCCGGTGCAGTTGAAAATGTAGTGTAGACCTTGGAGATCGCTTTGCTGAAAATAAACTACTTGCCCGTCGAATGTCTCCTCAACTGCGAAAGTTGGGTTAGTCGGATTTCCTCACCTCGTTAGTGCTGCATTTTGATCTTCGCTGGCAGGCGGAGCTCGCAACAAGCCAGTGCAAACGATAAGCCGCGCGCATGGGTAATAAGAATTACTGCTTGGACGCGCGGGTGTCATTGCCGCCAAACTTGAGGGATGAACAGCAAGAACATCTTCTTTATCGGCCTGATCGTCGCTGCCAGTGGGCTGATTTCAACTCCGTGGGCGCTTCTGGCGGGCCTGATCTACGGCTTGTCGTTCGCTCACCCCTATCACCTCGACGCGAAAAAGCTCTCCACGTTTCTGCTTCAGGCATCCGTTGTTGGGCTGGGCTTTGGCATGAACCTGCACGAGGTGGTGCGCGCGGGCCGGACCGGATTGTTATACACCGCGCTCAGCATCAGCTTCGCCATGCTTCTGGGTCTCGGAATTGGACGCCTGTTCAAGGTTCAACACACACCGTCGCTTCTGATTTGCGCAGGCACCGCCATTTGTGGCGGGAGTGCCATTGCCGCCGTGGGTCCCGTCCTGAACGCAGGAGAAGAGGAAATGGCCATATCGCTCGGAACGGTATTTGCGCTGAATTCGGTTGCCCTGTTTCTCTTTCCGGCCGTTGGGTACGCTCTTCACCTTACCCAACGTGAATTCGGATTGTGGTCCGCGCTCGCCATCCACGACACCAGTTCAGTGGTGGGCGCAACCGCAAGATACGGTTCTGTAGCGTTAATGATCGGAACGACCATCAAGCTGGCCAGAGCGCTGTGGATTGTCCCTGTAGCCATTGCAGTGGCAATCTTTAAGAGAAGTAAGACGCGGATCAAGTGGCCCTGGTTTATTTTGCTCTTTTGCCTTGCTGCGGTCGCCGGCACGTATCTGCCGTTGTTTGGTCCGCTCTACCCCTGGCTCAGCACGTTGGCAAAGACGGGATTGACGGTTACGCTCTATTTAATCGGCACAGGGATTTCAAAATCGACATTGAAACAGGTTGGACCACGCCCCCTGCTCCATGGTGCCGGCGGAGGTCGCGGAGGTCATCAAGCGGCGCAGCTTCTTCGGCTATCGAGAAGCCGAGGGAGTGGGTGGGAATCTGGTGCAGACGGCGGAAATGGGCTAGAAGGGGGAAAGACCAACCTGTACTGCGGCTTCTCCAGAGCAAAGGCTAGAGGGCTACGCCAGCATGCCAAGCACTTTGCATTTCCTGCAACCTTCTGCTCCTGACGCGTCGTCATAACTAACGTAGGGACGGGGCGAATTTACAGGCTGCGGGGCTTGTAAGGCGACGTTGAAGTGTGTCTCGAGGTAACGTGTGCAACGACGCGCACGCGAAGGAGATAGGAGAGTGCCAATATGAAACGAACTTGTCATTACCTCCCTCTTTTGCTCGTTTGCGCGGTTCCCTTGGTGCGGGCGCAGGGCCCGTACAATTTTGCGATAGGTTTCGGAAGCGCGCAAGATCCCTCGAACGGCCTCGGTATTGAAAACTCCAACTCGGTCAACGCCTTTGGATCTTGCACTCCCTCAACGGCGGACCCGACCTGCCAACAGACCCCCGCCCTTGGCCACCTGTTCATGGGCTTTGACGGGGATGCCATGCTTAACAAGCACTTCGGGTTCGGAGGGGAATTCAACTTTGAGCCCACCAAGGGCAATTATGGTCCCCTCCAGTATCGCCAGGAGTTCTACGATTTCAATGGCCTCTACGAGCCGATTAGCAACAAGCACTTCGCCATAAGACTCGAGGGTGGAATCGGCGGCGCCCACACGGGTTTCTCCATCTTTCAAAACTCTTGCGTCGGAGTCGCCGTTTGCAGCGGTTATGCGTCGTCCGTGGGAGGCGCGAACCACTTCCAGGAGCACGCCAGCCTTGGCGTTCAAATCTATGTGACACACCACATTTTCGTCCGCCCACAATTTGACTATCACCACGTGTCCGGCTTCACCGACCAGTTTGGGAGAGACACCGTGCCGGAGGGCAGCGTCTGGGTCGGCTATAACTTCGGTAGTTTTCAGTAGTACACCATAGTTCACGGCAACGATGCTACGCGCGACAACGCGCGTAGCGCTCTGCCCGATCGTCGTGGGGAGTAAAGTCAGTCGTGAAAGGAGTGGTTTATGAGAATTCCCTTTTGGGTCTGTGTTCTGGGGATCACGGTGAGCTCTCCCGCCTTCGCACAGAAGGTGAGTGTCGAATATGCCCATCAAGTGCCCTTCTCAAATTTCAAGACCTATAGGTGGGGGAAGAACAAAGGGGAGCTGCCTGACGCAGCCCAAGATACCCACATCAAACATAAGTTGGGCCGCGTGCTGCATCTAAAGGCTGGAACCACGCCGATCGATTGTGTCGAGCACGTCAACGTTGGGAACGAGCGATGGTACAGCGCCGCAGCCGAGCAGCTCGATGAAATCCAAGCCGACAAGGACTCGCTAGTCCGCTTCGTCAACGGTTACTATGGAGACGGGAAGACCCACTTTATGGGCATGCTTCGCTCTATGGCGTTCAACAAAGGGTGGCTGGTCACATATGTCACTGCTGAAAGTACTCCTCTCCACAAATTTGACATCGTCTACTCCGAACTGGTTAAGAACCTCTCGCTGCCCCCAAGCATGGTTGTTCCGGAGTGGCTTTTTCAGGTTGACTCGAAGGGCGCCCTCGCGTTATTTGCCGCCGTCTTCGGCCGATTCTACTTCGAGGCCTATCGTCTGTCCGACAAAAGTGGCCTTCAGAAAGAGCGGGTCCTCGCTGCCCTGCGCCAGAAAGCTGCTGAACTCGCTGCGAATCCCAACCTGCACGAGACCATGGGTCGTGCCGTTACAGCCTATGTGGAGGCTGTAATCAGATCTGACACGCTCAAAGCCCACGCTGTATGCTCGTGGCTTGAAGGTGCAAGCGTTCGCGTCGAAGATGCCGGACTGCTACGCCGCATTGACCAAAAGCTATCTCGCGATGCGGCCCGGAGCCTCTCTGTTCTGGCGCGTAGAGCCGGTGCAGGAGGCATCTTACTCCTCCTAGACGAGGCCGAACGCATCATGGAACAAACGAGGTCCGTGCGGAACAAGAGTTACGGGGTCATACGGGATCTACTCGATAACGCAGATGACCAAGGAGGAATGCAATCGAGCGTAATCTATGTGGCGGGAACACCTGAGCTCTTTCGTTCGGAGAAGGGTTTCCCTGAATACGACGCACTGCGCTCCCGCCTCGCCAACACCGTGAACTTCACAATCCCGAACCTAATTGACTGGCGCGGCGTGATCGTGGACTTAACCAAAACGCCTCTACCTCATGACCTTCTCGTGAAGCTTGCCGTCCGTGTCGTCGATCTTCACGCCATGGCACGCGAGTGGGACCCCAGACAATATTTCACACCGGAGATTATCTCCCAGATGGTCGCGGCGGTGGAATCTGGGGCGTTCCTTGTATCAAGGCCACGTCTTCTTTCATCTTTCGTGGCCACCCTACTGGAGATTGTAGAACAGAATAGGGACCAACCTGTCACAGACTTGCTCAAGGGCACGCTTCAGGCAGTTCACGCCTCGCTTGCAAAGAAACCCGTGACAGATCGATGGGATGAGGTCTGATGGAGGAGCGCGCTAGGACATTGCGCCGCGCCTTCAGGTATCTCAAACGGGGTGTCTTTCCCCCGGAATCGATCGATGAGTTCACATTTGGTCGGGCTGCAGAGTTGGCGACTGTCGAATGTCATCTTGATGATGCTCGCGAAGGGTTAACCCGTCATATATTTGTCGAGGCGCCTTACGGACAGGGTAAGTCCCACATGCTAAAAGCTATAGAGGCCATTGCGCTCAGGAAAGGCTTTGGAGTGTCGTGGGTCACGCTTGACGGATACAGCCATGCTTGTAACCATCCCACGAGATATCTCCACTCATTCCTTGAGAATCTCAGGGTACCTAATTCACCGATCCGAGGTCTTGCATCACTCGTAAAGAGCTGGCTTGGAGGAGAAAAATCCGAACCGGTTGCATCATGGATAAGACAAGCTGCGCCGTGGTGGTTCAGGTATCACATGGAGAAGTTCCAGCGAAGCCTCGATGTGACTCAAGATGTTCCTCTCCTTTGCTCTTGGATCGAAAGCCGGGACATTGCGCATAGGAACGGAAAACCCTGGTTTGATTTGGCGGATCAGCGAATGCAAGCCACAGGCGCGCTTCTGCGCGCTGCAGGTTTCAGCGGGGTCGTCTACCTTTTCGACGAACTTGAGACAGTGGCTACCCTCCTTTCGAGCATACGGCAACGGTTTCTTTCTTACGAGTTCCTCAACATTCTGATCGATGGCCGCAAGCACCCGCACTGCTTTGTTGCTTTTGCGGCCACGCCGGACTTTGGATTTAAAGTCGAATTAGATAGACTCGAATTAGATAGACCTTATGTGGGATTTCGCGCTGATTATCCGGAGGGTTGTCGCTTCATCAATAAGTGGCACGCATCTTCGATTGATTTAGCGAAGCTTCGGCCACTCAGCAAAACTGATCTAACCCGCCTTTGCATAAGACTACGAGGGTTCCACGAAGAGGCATTCGCGTGGAGCATGAATGGGAAGTTCTCTGATGATTTCTTAGAGGTGTTCGTAGCCGCAACCGTGGACCGAAACATGGGAATAAGGGAGACAATTAAAGCCATTGTGAATCTATTTGAGCTCGCTGAGCAGCACCCAAGTGCGGATCTGGAAGGAGCACTGGAGCTCTCGGAGGCGCCATCGCATTGAGAGAGGGTTGCTTGATCATCCTTTGACGACGATGATGACTTGCGCCCAAGGTTTCCGGCGTGACTCGCCTAACCCGTCGCGGAGAGGGCCGAACGCCGTTTGGCCCTGCGGAATGGCGGGGTAAACCCGCCGCTACGAGAGCCTGCCGTAACCACCCCGGCGCTGCCGCGCCACCCCTCCTGAACCAGGAGGGGAGCTGTCGAGTGCGATTTTCCTGCCCGTATCGTTTGCTCGGGCAGGGCGAGCCCAGCCCCTACAAGACGTGTTTGGTTGCGGCCACGCCGCCTGCGCTGCGCCTGCTCATTGCGATCTTCATTTCACGGCTGCCTTGAAACTGCTGACATCCTTCGGTGGGGGGTTGGCGATTAAGGACGCCATGGGGTCAGCTTGTCCCTTCAGGTAGCGGTCGAAGAACGCCAACGCGTAAGTGGCAATCAGTGGCTGATACTCCTTGCTCAGATTGGTCCAGGCAAAATGACCGGCGCCATCAAATTCCACATAGTATTTAGGAGTCGAGGTCAGGTCGTAGGCGCCTCCCGGGCGGCGGACGAAAGGCGTGATCCCCACGTCGCGCGTGCCGCCCTGGTACATGATGGGCACGTCGAGGTGGCGCAAGTCTCCCTGTTTCAGGAAGGGGGCACAATAGGGAGACAAGGCCAGAACCGCTTTGACCCGCCGGTCCTTCCAGGAAGGCCACGCTCCCGCCAAGCCCAGGACGGTGTAGCCTCCTAGCGAATGCCCGGCAACCCCGACGCGGCCGGAATCGATCGATACTCCCTCGAACGATCCCTCGCCGAGGACCACGTCCAGGATGGCTTCGAGGTCGGCGGCGCGGTCCTTGAAAGTCGTCTCGCTCCAGGCGTCAGGACTGTGAAAAGGCTTCTGCGAGGGGGTGGTTTGGAGTTTTTCAAAAAGCTTGCCCGGATACCAATCCTCGGTTCCCCCCGCACTGCCGCACACCGCATCGCGATGGTTGGGCGCGAGAACCAAATACCCGGCCTGGGCAAGCGCCTCCATGAGGAGGACGGATTGTGTGTCGCATCCCGTAAAGCCATGAGAAAAAATGATGAGCGGATAGCCACCCGGTGGGGCGGGCCCAGCGGGCTTCCAGATCGCTACGCGACGCCCCGCGATGGTGAGCTCCGTCACCGGGTGAGCCGTCCGGCCCACCATGGCGTCGAAATGCTGAAGCGCCTTGAGAGCTAAGAAGAGGACGAAAATGATCGCTATGAGAGTCAGGGCGAGGTTCTTTAGCACGGCCCTTCCCCTTGAGCGCCCAGCGGCCGACAGCGACATTCGGAAAGCCTCCCGCCCCTGAGCCTAAAGCAACCGCGACGGCCGATCAAGCTTCCACCGGATTTTAATTCTGGACTACCGGTACGCCCAAGCCTCCCACGGCGGGGCCATCAAAAGGCCAAGGGCGGGCAAAAGTGAAAAAATATCACCCCCCAAGGTCGCCGTCCCCAAAAAGGAAATGGCCGGCTTGGAAGCCCGTGTCAAGGGATTTCCGGCCTTAACACACGTTGTCAATGCAACTGTCCGAGCTGATAGGTGAGGATGGCTTGCTGAACTTGGCAATCGTACCTGGCGTTGGTGTTGTCGATTTGGGCTTGGGTCAGATTCAGTTGCGCATCGGACAACTCCACAATCGAGGCCAAGCTGAGCTTGTAGCGGCCCTGGGAGAGATCGAGCGCCAGGGTGGCCTGCTTGAGCAACTGCGCGGTGACGTCGAGGTTCTGGTAGGCAGTGACCGCGTCGGCCCAGGCGATGCGGACATCGCGTGAAATCCTATCGGCAAGATCTCGCTGGGCCTGATCCGCCGCCCGGGCGCGCAAGTTCGCTTCCGCGTGGCGGGCCGAGAAGAGAAACCCGTTGAAGATGGGAACGTTGACATTGATGCCGGCCGCCTCATAGTGATCGGCAAGTGGAACCTCGCCCGCCGGGATGAGCCCAGCCACGCCGACCGCGCTGATGGTAGGCATCCACAAATCGCGCTCCGCGCGCGCGAACTTTACGGCCGAGTCATAGGTAAACTTTGCGCTGGCAAGATCCGGCCTGTTCACGAGCGCGGTTGCGACTAAGTCGGTCGGGTCAGCCGGGGGTGGGGAAGGCAGGGGCTCATCGACAAGTTGAAAGGGTTGGGGAGCGGCGAGGCCAAGGGCGTTTGCCAGTTCCGCGTAGGCTGACTTCTCCCCATTTTGCGCTTGCACCAACATCAACCTGGCCTTGGCCAGGTCCACTTCGGCGAAAGCAACATCCACGAGCGATTTCAGTTTGTTCTTCTCGAGTGTGGTGATCTGATCGGCAAGAACTTGGCGCGCTTTCACCGTTTCCACAGCAACTTGGAGTACGGCCTCGGCGCGCAGCACGCCGAAATAGGCGCGATTGACGGAGAGGAGCACGTCCTGCCGTGTCTGCAGGGCGCTTTGGGCAACGGCCTGTGCTCCCAGCCGTGACGAGGCAACAAGGTTCTCAGTCCGCCCGAAGTCGGTAATCAATTGGTTGACTTGCAGGCCGTCGGCTTGGCGGTTCAATATGCGGGATGACTGGAGATACCCTGCGCCGATACGGCTGTTACCGTTAGGCCCGCCAGCGGCTCCCGTGAGGTTTCCGGCGGCCGTCGGGTAATAAGCTGACTTCTCCTCGCGGATCACTTGCTCAGCCGCGGCGGTGTCGAAGGTGGCCTCCTGGACCAAAGGATGGTCGCGCAAGGCCAGCGCCTCGGCGTCTTTCAACGTAAGGTTTTGTGCCGGGGCTTGCGGCGGTGCAGCCCATAGTGGATACGTGGCAAATAACAGCAGAAGGGGGCAACTTGCCAACACCATGGCGATGCGTTGAAGGACAAAATGTCTCATTCCCTAACCTCCTCGGGGCCGCCGGCCCGGCTTACCTTCCGTCCGCCATACACCAGCATGTACGCGGCGGGAACAATAAAAATGGTCAGTATGACCGAAGAAGTGAGCCCCCCGATAATGGCCCGCGCCATGGGTGTGTACTGCTCGGCGCCCGTCCCCAATTTCATCGCCATGGGGATCATGCCAATAATCGTGGCAAGCGAAGTCATCAGGATGGGCCGCAGGCGCACCCGGCACGCCGAAATCACCGCGTCGGCGGGCGACATCCCTTGCGTCTCCAAGTTATGGGCGAAGTCCACAATCAGGATGCTGTTGGAATCGGCGATGCCCACCAGCATCAGCACTCCCATGAGCGACATCACGTTCATGGTGCTATGCGTAAGCGGCAGGATGATGAGCACCCCCACAAACCCCATGGGAATGGCCAGCATGATCAGGAAGGGATCGACGAACGACCGAAACTGCGCCACCAGGATGAGATACAGCAGCATAAAGGAGAGCATGAAGCCCAGCGCGAAACTTTTAAAGGAGGCTTCCATGCCATTCACCATCCCACGCAAATCGACCCGCACATTGGGCGGGATATTCGTCTTGCTCAGGATGCCGCGGATGGCGCTCGTGAGCTTCCCCAGATCCTCTCCGACCGGGGTCACATACACATCCGAAACCCTTTGAATTTGGTAATGGTCAACTTCGGTGGGGGTTTGAAGGCTAGTGAGCTTGACGACGCTATCCAGCGTGGTGGGCTCTTTCAGGTTGGGCGCGCGCAGCGGAATGTTCTTCAGGTCCAGGGAATTATGAATCGCCGGCGAGCCGTTTTCGAAGTATTGCACGGTCAGGAAGTAGTCATTCCCCGATTTCCGGTCCACCCAATAGTTGGGCGCAATCATTAAATTCGAATTCAGGGCGGTGATGACATTGTTCACCACGTCCTGCTGGCTCAGCCCCAGTTCGCCGGCGTGCACGCGGTCCACATCCAACCGCAACGCCGGATAGTTCATGTCCTGGGGAATGTAGACCTCGCCCACGCCCCCCAACTCCCGTATCTGCCTGGCCAAATCCTGCGCAATCCCATAGCTCTGCTTCAGGTCCGAACTGCTCACTTGCACGTCGATGGGCGCCGGCATTCCCATGTTCAAGATCGCGTCCACCATCGAGCCGCTGGAGAAAAACGTCCGAATCTCCGGGTATTGCCTGCTGATCCCCTCCTGCACCCGCTGCATATAATCGAAGCTGCTGTGCCGGTGCTCATCCTGCAACTGCACTTGCACGGTGGCGGTGTAAGGCCCGGCATTGGTGGTGTACAGAGAGGAAAAATCCGGCACCACCCCAATGTTGGAGACCACCAACTTGAAGTCCTGGGGATCGATGGTCTGCCGGATCAGGTTCTCCACCTTGGCCACGTACTGATCGGTCACTTCAAGGCGCGTGCCGGTGGGGACCTTGAGGTTGATGGTGAATTGCCCGGCGTCGGTGCGGGGGAAGAAGGCCAGACCCAGAAAGGGGGAGATAGCCAGGCTGGCCAGGAACACCCCGGTCAAAAGCGCGACGGTGCGCCCCGGGTGCACCACCGCCCGCCGCACCCAATACTCGTAAGAATCGAGCAGCTTGTTGAACATCCGGTTGAACCCGGCATTAAACCTGTCCCCCCAGGAACTGTCGGCCGCCGTCGTGGGCTCAATTTCGTACTCGGGCTTCTCAGGTTGCGGCACCCCTTCCTTGGGCGTTTCGGCGGGCGGCTGGGGCTTGTGCCCTTCCGCGTGTGGCACCTGCTTGAGGAAGCGCGAGCAGAACAGCGGAATCACGGTCATCGCCACCACAAAGGATGCTAGGAGGGAGAGGCAGAAAGCCAGGGCCAGCGCCGAGAAAAGGAATTTGCTGACGCCATAAAGAAACACCACCGGGAGGAAGTCCACGACGTCCACCAGGGTAGCGGCGAGGACGGCCAAATTCACTTCCGCCCCCCCAACTTCCGCGGCGATCTTGGGTAAGGCGCCCATCTCCAGGTGGCGATAGATGTTTTCGAGCGAGATCACGGAATTGTCGATCACCCGCGAAAACGCCAGCGCAAGGCCCCCCAGAATCATCGTATTGACGGTGCTCCCCATCAAAGACAGCACCACAAACGTGGTGAGGGCGGAAAGGGGAATGGAAAGCAGCACCGCCGAGGTGGCGCGAAAACTGCCGAGAAAGAGGAGAATCATGATGCTGGTGAGCAGGAGTCCGAGGAAGCCCTCGTGAAGCACCGTGTGGATCGCTTCCTTGACGTACACGGATTGATCGAACACCAAGGTGGCGGTCATCTGCTTGGGAATGTCAAACAGGTGGCCGATCAA
>Ga0326728_10027258_pt1 | contig 10014 bp, 3 predicted proteins | sample MB3enrmetagenome_FD_207602 | JGI IMG/M metagenome (GOLD analysis project Ga0326728, IMG submission 207602) | Lab enriched peat soil microbial communities from McLean, Ithaca, NY, United States - MB31MN | ecosystem: Environmental > Terrestrial > Soil > Wetlands > Peat | place: USA: New York... | reverse complement strand
TAGTAGCTGCCCGCGGTGGTCAGGCTGCTGAAATCGAGCACCTGCACCGTGGTGGAGGTCTCGGTGTCGGTGAAGGCAGCGCCCGGGGTGCCGCTGAAGGCTGTGGCGCTGGTGGAGGCATTGACCACGGTGAAGGAGCTGGCAGTCACATCAATGGTGGCCAGCTTGGGCCCGTTTGTGATGAAGCCGACTGAATTCAGACGAATGTCTGTATTGGCCGCGGCCACAGGGCTGCTGGCCAAGGCGCAGAAGATCAAGAAGAGGAACAAGGTTATCTTGGATTTTGGCATGAACACTAGAAAGGAAGAGAAGGGTCCATGACCCGCGGGGCCAAAAAAAGTATACTCTAGGGCAATCAAAAAACAATAAAATAGCCTGATTGAGCGATTAATGAATCAGTATAAGTGGCCGGCAGAGCCATTTTTCTGATATGCTGATATCCATACTTTGAAACAAGGGAGCGACCATGCCCAAGACCGAGATGATAGAGTTTCCAGACAACTTTCAGGCTTTCAGGGCCCTGGCCGCGGCTGAGGATGCCATGCGCAGCTATGTGCGCGTGAGCTGCAACCTGGTGCCCTGCAATGACCGTGATGTCTGGATAGGTCTGGTAGACATGGTTGGCACTTCGCGGGTGCTGGATGTGCAGCTGCGGCAGGGGCAATGCGAAGCCCGGGTGGCCTACAACAACCAGCATTTTGACCAAGTGGAGAAGGAGCGCCGCCCCATCTTGGGCTCCCACGCCGGCTGCCATGACCTCTTCTACCCGGTGCTGGCCAAGGGCCGCTTTTTGGGCTGGCTGGTCTCCGGGCCCTTCAACCTGAAGCTGCCCAGGAGGGCTGCCCTGGCCGAGCAGTGGCGCGCCTGGACCGGCCAGCCGCCGACCCTCACCTCGCCTGATTTCATGGAATATGTGAATGCGGTCAGCGAGCTGCCAGTGCTGGATGGCGGGCTGCTGGAGTGCCATTTTGAGCTCAACCGCCTGCTGGCGCGCCTGCTCACCGGCGCCGCGGATGCCAAGGACCTGCTGGCCCAGGTGGAGGACCTGAAGGTGAAGGGCTTTGCCATGGATGCGGTGCGCCAGGGCTGGGTGAACGCCGCGGCCTGGGGCCGCCAGGCCAGCGCGGTTTCGCCGACCTACTGGCGGCTGGGGGCCTTGGAGCCCTGGGAGAAGCGGGAGCTGGGCATCAACCGCGCGCCCGAGGTGGCTCTGGCCGCCATGCCCTGGGACCCGCTCCATCCCGAGAACGCCGCGGCCCAGTCGCGCAGCCTGCAGCTGGCCTGCGCCCGGCTGGCGCGGCAGCTGCCCGAGACCGTGGCAGACAAGCTGGAGAACTGGGGCGCGCTGTTCCTCACCTCGCTCAAGCCGGGGCAGGGGCCCACCCAGGCGAGGCTTGAGCTGGCTGAGCGCGCGCGCAAGCTGGTGGAGCTGGCCAGCCGCGAGACCGGCACCGCGGTGCTGGTGGGCGTGGGCGAGAAGGTGGATAGCCCGGTGCATCTGGAAGCCTCGGCCCGCGATGCCAGCCGGGCCCTGCAATGGTGCGTGTACTTGGGCAAGCCCGTGGTCTTCTTTGAGGATTTGGCCCTGGAGGATGAGCCGCTGGGCCTGGCCGGCCTGGCAGCCGCCTCGCGCGGGCTGCGCGAGGCCCTGGTGCGCGGCGCGCGGGCTGAGCTGGAAGCCTCGCGCGACCTCTTCGTGCGCAGCATGCTCAGGGTCACCGGCGAGAGGCCGGAGGCCGTGCGCGCCCATCTCATGGCCATGGTGGCCCAGGCCGTGGACCTGGTGGAGCGCCGCTCTGGCCTGCCCACGGATGGCCTCAAGGAGCTGACCGAGAACTGGGAGACGCGCCTGGCCGGGGTGCAGGCCAGCTCGGACCTGGTGGCGGAGTTCAAGGCCATCTTGGAGGCGGCGTCCACGCTGCTCAAGGGCAGGGAGCAGGGGGGGGCGGATCTGGGCATGGCCCAGCTGGTGATGCGCATGGAGCGGAATTTCATGGAAGACCATCAGCTGGGCCGCACGGCCCGCCAGATGGGCATCTCAGCCTCGGCCCTGGGCCGGCGCTTCAAGGCCTTTGCCGGTGTCGGCTTCAGCGAATACCTCCAGCGCGTGCGCATCGAGCAGGCGCGCCGCCTGCTGAGGGGCAGCTCCATGAGCGTGGCAGCCATCAGCCAAGAATGCGGCTACACCAGCTCCAGCTATTTTGTGCGGGCATTCAAAAAGGAGATGAAAGAGACGCCCCAGGCCTATCGCCGGCGCATGGCGGAAAAACTGGCTGAAAATGGGCCAGACGATTGAATAAAGATTGAAACGTTAATGCAAGATAATTGAAATTGCATTGATTATAGGTCCGGTATAGTTGACTTGATAAGAAGCCTCAATTTGGGGTTAGGGCTCATGCAAAATCGAGCCTCTTCTAAAGGTCAATTATGGGCCAGCGTCCCGTCTGCCGGACACAAATTAGGATGAGCCAATCAAAAAAGGTTGGGCTGCTAGTCGGCCTGGCTTTGGCTTGCCTGACTTTGCCCGCGAGCCTGGCTGCCACTTCTTATATTTATGGCATCACCATGGTCCCGCCCTCCGCAGCCCCTGGCACCACCGTGGCGGTCACCATCGAGTACAGCGATGATTCGCCCTCGGAGAATCCCTTCCTCTTGCTGGCCGTGCGCCCCTCCACGGGCGCCAATTCTGGCACCACCATTGCCAGCTGCCCGGCCGCGGGCCAGACCTTTTTGGTGAACGGCACCTGCAGCACGGGCGGAGCCTGCGCCAATGGCGGCAGCACCTCGGACAACGGCTACTCCCTGCCGGCGGTGGCGAGCCTGAATCCGCACTCCTTCATCACCTTGAACGTCACCATCCCCACCACCCTGACCGGCGGCACCAGCTACAACATCATCGGCCAGGTGGGCGCCTTCTGGACCCAGTGCAGCGGCAACAATGCCCAGGGCACCGCCTATGCCACCTTCACCACCAACCCGCCCACGCCCAACCTCATCGTCTCTTCCCAGGCCCTGGCCACCACGGCCGAGCCGGGGGGCCTGGTGCTCTACACCATCAGCTACACCCTCACCAACGAGAGCAACCTCACCATCACCGCCCAGGTGCCTGCCGGCTTGACCCTGCTGGAGGTCGAGAACAACGGCAGCAGCACCGGCACCACGGCGGGCAGCACCATGACCTGGGCCTTGGGCAGCACGCCGGGCCAGATCTCGGGCACGGTCAGCTACCTTTGCCGCGTGAACGCGGGCCTGAGCGTGGGCACGGTGCTGACCAGCGTGGCCACGGCCGTCACCGACCAGGTGCCGGCGGGGCTCGTCACCACGGCCAGCTCCACCATTGACGGCGGCTTGACCCTGGCCAAATCTGAGAGCGTCACCTCGGCCGCGCCGGGCTCCCAGGTCACCTACACCTTGAGCTGGGCCCTCACCGGCAACAGCCTGCGCAGCGACGACCCCTATGACCTCAACAGCGGGGCCATGTCCACCTGGGGCTTCGACAATTCCGGCTACTTCGTGGTGCCCGATGGCGGGGTGTCGGGCACTTGGACTTTGATGCCCGACCCTTCGGGCGGCAATTACCTTCAGGGCTTCGGCAACAACACCAACTACCCTGTCCTGCTGCGCAGCAATGCGGTGGGCGCCTGCTCCAACTACACGGTGCAGGGCGACCTGATGGTGGACACCAGCCAGACCGCGGCGGCGGGCATGGACGCCCACATGGTGCTGATGGACAACGGGCAGGCCGGGGCCGCGGCCCTGGCCTACATGCTGGGCATCTCCGCCGACCCCACCCCGGCCAAGGTCTACCTGCAGCGCAACAACGGGTCCACCGTGGCCTGGGGCGGCACCGGCAGCCCCAACACCATGCCCAATGCCGCCAGCGCCTTCAACAATGGGGTCGGCATCGTGGTGGGCGCCTGGTACACCGTGTCCGTGCAGATGACCAGCTCTGGGGCGGGTCTGCGCTTTCAGGTCAAGGTCTGGCCGCGCGGCACGCCCGCGCCCGCCACCAACACCCTGGATTGGACAGACCCCGCGCCCCTGGCCTGCGCGCCCGCCACCAACCATGTGGGCTGGCAGGCCGACAAGAACGTGGATGACTACGACAATCTGGCGGTCGTCGGCCCGGCCGTGGCCACCAACATGCGGGTCTATGACACCGTGCCGGCCGGCATCGCCTACGCCGGCTGCGCGGCCTGCTCAGCCCCAGGCTCGCCCTATCCGGGAATGGTCTGGTGGAGCTTCCCGGGCGCCACCACGGCCAATGCCACGGGCGCGCTCACCTGGTGGGCCGTGGCCCAGTGCGCGCCTGGCCCGGCCGTCAACCAAGCCAGCGTGGACCGCGATGAGCCCACCGGGGCGGTGGCTTCCAACATCGTGTCCCTGGCCCTCACGCCCTGCCCGCTGACCGCCACCGACACCAGCACCATCACCGCCACCTGCACCCGCACGCCCACGCCCACCAGCACCTCGACCCCCACGCCCACCAGCACGGACACGCCCACCTTCACCCAGACCGTCAGCCCCACCTCCACCAGCACAGACACGCCCAGCGCCACCAGCACGGCCACCAGCACCGACACCGCCAGCGTCACGCCCACCTTCACCCAGACCTCCACCATCACGCCCGGCAACTCTCCCACGCCCACCAGCACCTTCACCATCACCTCTAGCTCCACCGACACCCCCACCGTGACCTTCAGCGCCACGGCCACCGACACCCGCACGCAGACCGTCACCAGCACCTGCACATCCACCGCCACCCAGTCTGTGACCGCCAGCTGCACCGCCACCCAGACGCTGACCAGCACTTGCACGGCCACGGCCACCCAGAGCGCCACGGCCACGGACACCAGCACTCAGACCGTCACCAGCACCTGCACATCCACATCCACCCAGAGCGTGACCGCCAGCTGCACCGCCACGGCCACCGACACCCGCACCCAGACGCCCACCTTCACCATCACGGCCACGCGCACCAGCACTTGCACGGCCACGGCCACCAGCACGGCCACCAGCACTTGCACGGTCACGCCCACCAGCACCATCAGCCCCACAGCCAGCAGCACGCCCATCCCGGTGCCCTATGCCATCACCGTCTCTGTCTACAATTCCGCCGGCGAGGTGGTGCGCAGGGTCTATGACGGCAGCATCGCGGCCATCCCCGCTGGCTTGACCATCTCGCCCATCCCTGGCCAGCCCGGCGCCGTCATCATAGGGCTGGGCGCCCTCCTGGGCAGCGGGGGCCAGTCGCTCGCCTGGGACGGGGACAATGACCAGGGGCAGGCGGTGGTGGACGGGGTGTACACCATCAAGGTGCAGATCGAGGACAACTTCGGCCGCATCACCACGCTCAACCAGCAGGTCTACACCTCGCATCCGCCAGCGGAATATCTTGCCATCTATGCCCCCTCTGGCGAGGAGGTGCAGCGCATGCCCTTGACCCGCGCCAATGGGGTGGCCACCGATTTCCGCATGTCGCAGGATGTCTGGGCCTGCGCTGCAGACCCTGCCACGGGCAAGGCCCTGCAGGCCTTGAAGATCACGGTGTATGGGGAGAATGGCGTCATCAGCAGCCTCCAGTGGGATGGCACCAGCAGCTTCGGCACGCCGGTGGATTCAGGGGTCTACCTGCTGGAGCTGGTCAGCCAGCAGGCGGGCGGCAACAGCGTGGCGATCATCACGCGCAGCTTGACCCTGCTGAGGCCCGCGGCCCGCGCGCCAGGCGGCTTCAGGGCCTTCCCCAACCCTGTGACCCGCGGCGGCCTGCTCCAAGTCTGGCTGCCCTTGCATCCCCTGGGCGCCAGGGTGCGCGTGTACGACCTGGCCGGGGGCCTGGTGGCCAGCGCCGCGGTCTCCGCAGGCTCCCCCATGCAGGCTTTCCCGACCCAGGCCTGGGGCAGCGGCGTCTATGTGGTGGAGGCTGAGGGATTGAGCGAGGCTGCGCCACCGTGGCGGCTTTTGCAGAAGGTGGCGGTGATCCATTGAGCAGGGTTTGCGGAAAAAAAAGGGGGCTGCCAAGTGGCAGCCCCCTTTTTTTATCGCAGCATGGGCCTGGCTCAGCGCCGGGTCCAGGCCTGCCCCTGCTTGGTGTCCTTGATGAGCAGGCCGAAGCGGGCCTCGGCATCCAGCCGCAGGCTGTCGCTCAAGGCCCAGTCCTTGGCCGCGCGGGCTTCGGCGCGCGCCTCCAGCAGGGAGGACTCCTCAGCGCTCAGCGCCGTGGCCTCGGCCGCTGGCGCGGGCTTGAGCAGGTCCAGCCCCAAAAAGCAGTCCATCTCCGCGAGCAGGCCGGCGCGCAGGCTCGGCTCTAGGCCGCGGTCCTTGGCCGCCTCCCAGGCGCAAGCCAGGGCGCGGGGCGCGTTCAAATCGTCCTGCACCGCCCCTATGAAGCGCTGCCACAAGGGCAGGGCAGCCACCTGGGCCTGCGGCGCGGGCGCCACCCCCGCCAGGTCCTTCAGCTTCTCCATCAAATTGGCCCGGCCGGTCTTGGCCTGCTCCAGGCTCTCCAGGCTGAAGCTGAGCTGAAAGCGGTAGTGGGCTGAGAGCAGCAGGTAGCGGTAGTCCAGGGGCTTGAAGCCCTTGCTCTCGATGACAGCGAGGGTGAGGAACTCGCCGCTGCTCTTGCTCATCTTGCCCTTGTCCATCACCAGGAATTCGCCGTGCATCCACACGTTGACCCAGGGGCTCTGGCCGGTGGCGGCCTCGGTCTGGGCTATCTCGTTGGTGTGGTGCACGGGGATGTGGTCGATGCCGCCGCAATGGATGTCGAAGTGCTCCCCCAGGTATTTCATGCTCATGGCCGAGCATTCCAGGTGCCAGCCCGGGAAGCCCTTGCCCCAGGGGGAATCCCATTCCATCAGGCGCTGGCTGCCCTGCGGCGAGCGCTTCCAGAGCGCGAAGTCGGACGGGCTGCGCTTGCCCTCGGCCAGCTCCACCCGGGCCCCGGCGATCTGGCCGTCCACATCCTTGCGCGCCAAGGCGCCATAGCGGGGGAATCTGGCCGTGTCAAAATAGACCCCATCGGCCGCGCCGTAGGCGAAGCCCTTGGCGAACAGCCTCTCCACCAGGGCGATCTGCTCCGGGATGTGGTCGGTGGCCTTGCACCAGATGCTGGGCGGCAGGATGTTGAGACGGGCCAGGTCGGCCTGGAAGGCGCGGGTGTAATGCTCGGCGATCTCCCACACGCTCTTGCCCTCGCGCGCCGCGCCCTGCTCCATCTTGTCCTCGCCGCTGTCCTGGTCGCTGGTGAGATGGCCCACGTCGGTGATGTTCATGACATGCTCCACTTGCAGGCCTTCCAGCAGCAGGGCGCGCTTGAGCAGGTCCTCAAAGACATAGGTGCGCAGGTTGCCGATGTGCGCGAAATGGTAGACCGTGGGGCCGCAGGTGTACATGCCGGCCCGGCCAGGGTTGATGGGCGTGAAGGCTTCGGTCTTGCGGCTGAGCGTGTTGTGGAGGCAAAGCGGCATGGCAACCTTGAAAAAGAGACGCGTTATGTTAGCACAAAGCGTGTTCTAGAGAGAGGCTCAATATTCGAGAGCGAACATAGTTAGGAACTTGATATTGAACCGCATCATGGAACACAAAGAGACAAACGTCTGAAATATTTTAGCTATACCGCATCTATATATGTTGGTTTTATGATTTATCGATTTCATTTTTCTGCATAGATTACAATAAAGTTGTCTAAAATGTAAAACCGATAAGATGTTGCGCCATACAGTCCCGGGGTACTTGCGATGAAGCCAATGCGCTCTCAATCTTTGTTTTATATCGCGCTGGTGGTGGTTTTTTTGCCAGCTTTGCGACTGCATGCCCTGGGCACGGGCAATGGCTTGTGCGCTTCATACTATTCTGGTGAGAATTTCGACACATTTGAGAAGTCACAAACCGATCCAACGGTTGATTTTGACTGGGGGAACCAGCCCAATCCTCCCTCAGGCGTTCCCAATGGGCCGTACTCCATCAAATGGACAGGCAAGATACAGCCTTTGTACACGGAGACTTACACCTTTTGCATCAACTCCGATGATGGCGCGCGTCTCTTCATCAATGGCACGGAGCTCATCAATGTGTGGGCTGATCAGGCCACCAGCACAACCTGTGCCACCGTCGCCTTGAATGCCAATCAGTTCTATGACATTGAGATTGATTATTACGAGAATGGCTATGGCGGCGCGGACGTGCATTTCACCTGGTCCTCGCCCAGCCAGGTCGCCCAGGTGGTGCCGCAGAGCCAGCTCTATTGCTCCTGCCTGAGCACGGTCAAATCCGTGTCCCCGCTCATCGCGGCCGTGGGCGACACGGTCACTTACACCCTGCTCACTTCGGACTGCGGCAATGCCTTGACCCAAGTGCAGGTCTGGGACACCCTAGCGGCGAACTTGAGCCTGGTGAGCAGCGTGCCGCCGCCCAGCCTCTCCCTGCCCCCGGTCTATGAATGGGATTCGCCCAATCTGGCTGCTGGCCAGGTCATCACCACCACCATCCTGGCCAAGGTGTCCAGCGGCACCAATGGCCAGATCGTGCACAACACCGCCTCCTCCACGGCATCCGGCCTCATCATCGGCACCAGCAACGATGCGCCCTTCACCATCTACACCCCGGGCACGGAGCTCACCAAGAGCGTGAACAAGGCCTTGGCCAACATCGGCGACACGCTCACCTACACCCTCAACTACTACAACCCGGCGCCGGCGCCGGTCACGGGCTTTGACCTGATGGTGTCGGACAACGGCAGCGCCTGGAACAGCGGCAGCTTGGGGCTCAGCTTCGACATCTACAATTACAGCGGCGCCCCGGTGAATCTCTCGGATTTCACTGTCGGGTTCTGGATCTCGGACAGCGTCCAGGCTTCCAACATCACCTTCAACTCCTATTATTCGGGAGGCACCGCGCCCTGGGTCGGCTCGGCGGGCGGCGTGCTGACCATGGCCACCACCGTGCTGCCCATGCCCATCACCAATCCAGCCAGCGCCCAGGCCACCATGGAGGTGGACATCAGCGACCCCACCTCAACGCTGAGCCTGCCCAACAACACGGCTTGGACCGGCACCAACATGGCCCTGACCGTGCCTTGGAACATCCCCTTCGCAAATTTCGCCAACTATTACAGCAAGGACCCTGGCGGCAGCAGCTCGGTCTACTATGACAACCCGCACTTCGTGCTCTATTACAAGGGCGTGCTGGTCAGCGAGGTGAAGTCTGGCGGCGTGGCCGACCCTTCCACGGGCTGCCCCCCGGGCAATGTCACCATCACCGACAACATCCCGCCCGATGTGGCCTATGTGGGCAGCACGCCCACGGCCGCGCTCAGCGGCAACCAGCTCTCCTGGACCGACTTCTGCTTCCCGGGCCAGGCCACCCAGAGCATCTCCTGGTGGGGCGTGGTCTCGACCACGGCCTATGGCGGCGAGGTGATCCCCAACCGCGCCAGCGTGGGCAACCTCTCGCCCTTGGGCCTCATCTCAGGCCTGTCGCAATACGCCTACACCACCATCACGGCAGCCACTCCCACCTCCAGCAGCACGCCCAGCTTCACGCCCACGCGCACCAGCACCCCGACTTATACCAGCACGGCCACTCCCAGCGCCACGGCCACCCAGACCTGCACCAGCACCCAGACCCCCACGCCCACGGATAGCGACACGGCCACGGACACCAGCACGGCCACGCCCACCTTCACCCAGAGCGTGACCCCCACCTGCACCAGCACGGCCACGGCCAGCGCCACGGCCACGGACACCAGCACGGCCACGCCCACCTATACCCAGAGCGTGACCCCCACCTCCACCAGCACCGTCACGCCCACCTCCACCAGCACCAGCACCCAGACCGTGGGGCCCTCGGCCACGGACACCATCACCCCCTCGGACACCCCCACGGATACCGGCACGCCCACGGCCACGGCCACGGCCACGCAGACCATGACCGCCACGGACACGCCCACGCTCACGGCCACCACCACCATCACTGACACCAGCACCTGCACGGCCACGCCCACCCAGAGCGAGA
>Ga0326728_10027257_pt1 | contig 10014 bp, 9 predicted proteins | sample MB3enrmetagenome_FD_207602 | JGI IMG/M metagenome (GOLD analysis project Ga0326728, IMG submission 207602) | Lab enriched peat soil microbial communities from McLean, Ithaca, NY, United States - MB31MN | ecosystem: Environmental > Terrestrial > Soil > Wetlands > Peat | place: USA: New York... | reverse complement strand
TGGGCTCGGTGGTCCTGGGCCTCAACGATGCGCTTGTGGAGTTCACCGGTACCCTTGCCGGCCTGACGTTTGCGATCCAGGACTCACGCATTATTGCGGTTGCCGGGCTTATCACCGGTGTTGCCGCATCGCTCTCCATGGCCGCATCTGAATATCTCTCGCAGCGGTCTGATGACTCAGCCGGGACCAGTCCGAAGAAGGCTGCATTCTATACCGGCATGACCTATATCGTGACCGTTGCTCTCCTGATCCTGCCGTTCCTTCTTCTTGCAAGCCCGTACGTGGCGCTGGTCTTCACCCTTGCCGGGGCAGTGCTGGTCATCTTTGTGTTCACTTTCTATATCGCGGTGGCAAAAGATCTTCCCTTCTGGCGGCGATTTGCCGAGATGGCAGCGATCAGCCTGGGGATTGCTGCAATTTCATTTGTCATCGGCCTTGCCATCCGTGTCCTGCTCAACGTGAATGTATGACCGGGCCGGGTAAACCTGTTCCTTTTTCTCTGGTGTTTTCGGCCCGTTTGCCTTGCAGGATAAAGAGATGGGCTTTTTACCGATTACGACATTCATGAACACATACGGTCCCCCGTACCGGCGGGCAGCCCTATGAGATTATCGTCCCCGCGTATTGCCCTCTCTATCCGCGCGAAGATCCTGATCCTGTTCCTTGCGCTCTCTCTTGTGGCGCTGGCCCTTACCGGTTATTTTGCGTTTTCGGCGATCAGCAATGTGGGCTCCTATGCACAGGGAAGCAGCGAAGCTCTGGGCAGTGGCGTGGTGAACCAGAGTTCGGCAGCCCTCCTTTCCCTGGGGGAAGAGTACCTGCTCCGCATTACGCAGGACCAGGCAAACTTTACGGATGCCCTTTTTTCCAACACCGATACAGAGATGGAGATCCTTGCCGCACAGACCGCGGAGCTCCAGCACAACCCCCCGGTGAATGCATTAACGCCCATGTATTTGGCAACCAATCCCCCGTCCGATCCCATGGCCGGGGCAGTGCTGGTCTTTGCACCGGGGGCAACTGCAACCCCCGGATCGGAGGAGGCGCGCACACTGGCCGGCCTTGCTGACAGCCTTAAAGGCGTCTATAATTCCGACGAGGACATGGCAAGTGTGTACATTGCCACCGACTCCGGCATGATGCTCTATTACCCGGGGGAGGGGTATTTCCCCGCGGGCTATGATCCGCGGACACGACAGTGGTTTATTGATGCAACATCCTCCCCGGGGCTTGTCTGGTCGGACGCGCCGTATGTTGACGCCGGTGGCAACGGTCTTGTTATGACCTGCTCGGAGGCCATACAGAGCCCTGAGTACGGTCATTGGGTGATCGCATCTGATGTGAAAACCGATACGATCAATCAGAATTTTATCGGGAGGTCGCTGGGCGGGAACGGCTATGCCGTGCTCATCAACCGGGAGGGGGACGTCATCAGCCGGCCCGGATTGTCTGCCGGTAATGTTACCTGGGACGAGCCGTTTAACCGTGAGAATGCTTTCTCCGGCACTGCCTCCGACCTCCGTGCGGTTGCCACAAACATGACCGAGGGAAAGACCGGTATCGGCAGGGTCAACTTTACCGGGACTGAGGTGTACGTTGCCTATGCACCGGTCCTGTCGATGAACTGGAGCCTTGCGGTCTCGATACCGGTCAGCCAGATTACCGGACCGGTCCAGGCATTTACCGGGAAGATCCAGGATGCAACCCAGGATACCGGAACACACATTACGGCCCAGACAGAGTGGCTAAAAGAAGTCTTTGCGATCCTGTTTGTGGCTATCCTGCTTTTTGTCCTTCTGGTCTCGGTCGAGCTCAGCCGGGTGATCACCCGGCCGGTCGAGAAGCTCAAGGAAGGGGCGGCAGCGATCGGTGAGGGTGATCTCAGTTTCCGGGTGGACATCCGATCGGGCGATGAATTCGAGGAGCTTGCCCGGTCATTCAACGACATGGCTGCTGCGCTCCGGGAAAACATCGAGAACCTCAGGCAGACAACGGCAGAGAAGGAACGGTACACAAAAGAGCTTGAGATAGCAAGGTCCATCCAGACCAGTTTCCTTCCCGAAAAAATGCCGGATATCCCCGGTTACGATGTGTCGGCGGTCATGATCCCGGCCATGGAAGTGGGAGGAGACTTTTATGATATTATCCCGGCAGCAGACGGCAGGTGGGCGTTTGTTATTGCCGATGTTTCCGGAAAAGGGGTCAGTGCTGCGCTGTTTATGGCAATGTCAAGAACCCTGCTCCGGGCCGGTCTTGAAAATGCCGCCGATCTTCCCCAGGCCATCAGTACTGCAAACCGCATTATCGCCCGGAATGCACCATCAAGCATGTTTGTTACGGTATTTACTGCACTTCTCGATCTTCCCGGCCGGACCCTGACCTGCATCAACGCCGGTCACAACCCCCCGCTTCTTGTCCGGGGGGAGAGCGGAGAGACATTATTTTTACGCGAAGGGGGTATGGCCATGGGGGTCCTGCCGGAGATGACGTGCATCCCGGAGCAGGTACAACTCAGTTCCGGGGACCTGGTGATCATGTACACCGATGGCGTGACCGAGGCCTTCGATGCCGGATATGCTGCATTCGGGGAGGACCGGCTCACAAGCATTGCAAAAGAATGCCGCAACCTTCCGGCAGGTATGATCCGGGAGAGGATCATCGCGGGGATCCGGGCATTCACCGGTCCGGTTCCCCAATCAGACGATATCACACTTCTGGTTATCCGCGTGCTCTAGGTACGCTCGGTTGTAATCTCCACCTGGCCCGCTCTGGATCAAGAACGCCACGCCAGGGAAAGATAACCCGGTCTAACATCGGTTTTAGTAAAAGAGGTCAGTGTCTCCGTTTCCCGGCACTTTTTCCCTTCCGGGAAAACCGGTCAGTTCTCTTCGTTTTCTTCTTCCGTGGGAGGAGTGACCCAGACTTTCCAGCAGAGCCCTATGATCGAAGCAATGATGAAGATGATCAGGATAACTGCACTGAATACATTCTCTGCGACGTCAGTGCCTACCGGGATATTCATACCCATCTGGTTATTGAACATGCCAATGAACAGAGCAACGATCAGAAAGAGGATAAACCCGACGATTATTCCAAGGATTACTGCAGATACGAGTCGCAGAACACTGGGTGTTGAAGTCTTGTTCTCCATAAAATTGATTGTTAATCTGCCGATAAGAACCTTTTTACCCCTGCGGATCAGCGAAAAATGTATACCGGCCTGCATATTTTAGAGAAGAGTGCCGATATTTATATCTCGCCCCGTGTAAAATGCATAGAACAGGAGTACTATGAAAAAAAACATCTTCTATCTGACGATCGGAGTGGTTGCAGTAGTGCTGCTTGCGATCTTCTGGTACTCAGTAGAAAACTTTACTCCGTTATTTTTTACCGTCGCCTTTGTAGCGGGAGTTATTCTTCTCTACCTTGCTTATCGCAGGGTTGAAGATTTTGTCGAGGATGAACGGAGCGCACGGATCACCGAAAAAGCTGCCATGCGGACGCTTCAGGTTTTCTGGGTCTGTTTCTGCGCTTTTTCGATCCTTGCAGTGATGAACCTGATCGATATGCCCCGTCTTTCCCGTGCATTCTGGCTAAATCGCGGAACTGCGGTTGTTGCTCCGGAAGTATTGCCGCTGAGGCTGATTGGCTATTTCCAGCTGGCACTGCTCTGCCTGATGATCTTCCTGTATGTCGGGTTCAGGATCTACTATGCACGGAAGTTCGGGGACTGGGAGACCGATGAAGAATAAGATCAAGGTATACCGGGCCATGCAGGACCTCACCCAGGAGGACCTTGCACAGGCAATCGGGGTCACACGGCAGACAATCCTTGCCATAGAGAAAGGGAAATATGTACCTTCTCTGGATCTTGCTTTCAGGATCTCGCGATATTTCAAGGTAAATATTGAAGAAGTGTTTTTCTACGAAGATGGCGAGTAGAAAGCGGATATTGGCTGACGGGGAACCTGTCAGGATACGATATCCTTTTGGATCGCACCCATAATATGTGTGACCCGGACCATCTCTGAATTTTTATCACCTTTTTCCTTCCGAAACTGTGGTGCCTTCCCCGGATAATGACACTCTCCTCTGCTGGTGGGGAATCTGATCCCCGGTTCACTCTTTTTTTAACCCTATAGTCCCGGGGAATCCTCACGGCCACTGCTTTCCATTGTGGAATTTTTTGCAGGAATAGTGTGAAAGACATAAAGTATAAATTACAAAATGTTAAATATAAATAACATGAACTGAGGGGGGATTTTCCCCCATCCCGACAATATATGCAGGTCATCGACATGAAAGCTCCGATTGTTTACTATGTTGCACTCGCTGTGTTTGCCATCTTGGCGTTATCCGCTGGTGTACTCGGCCACCCTATATGATCCCCCTTCCGGTGCGCGTTTGGATTGTTTCTCCCTGTACATCCCGGGAAGATGTACACTTATCCGTCGTAGCGATCTGCCAACAGAATACCCTGTGAGAAATGCTTTTATATTCTTTAGTAGTCAATAATTTACAATAAGTAAAGTATAGATTACATTAACGTCCCTGAACAGGGAATGACACAGTCATTAAATCACCCTGTGGTCTATCTATGACTGCGGAATTACCGGTTATTGGGATGTATCCCAGACAAGAAAAATGGAGTAACTATGAAGATCCAGTCCGCTCTTATCGGAATACTGATGCTTTTCCTGATGGTTGCCGCTGCGAGTGCAGCAGGCAGTGGTTCGACGTCTACGGCATCCACAAGTAGCAGCTCGTCAAGTACCAGCTCCGTTAGTGCCTCGACCACCGTATCGGCTGAGGAGGCCCTTTCAGAGGTATATGTGAGTTCGGTCACCGTTGATCCCCAGGTATTTTATCCCGGGGACCAAGGGACGATTACGGTTCAGCTGACAAATACCGGTACTCAGGATGTTGCGTTTGAACATGCAGATATCCTCAACTCCCAGAATGTCTATATCCCGGATGAAACCGACAATCCCTACCAGGTCATGACCTACCTCGGGCCCGGGAATACCATGACCTACACATTCAATATCGTTGCAAAAGGCCCTGACGGATTATATTACCCTGACTTTAGCGTTGCTTCCCGGGATTCCAACAGTATCATATATCCCATCAAGGTTCAGGTTGATTCAACACCTGTCCAGGAAGCAATCTCCCAGAAACCGGATTATTTTGGTATTAATACAACGGATACCGTCAACCTTACTATAACCAATCGCCGGGCCGGTGCTATCAGCAATGTTGAAATAACCCCATCGGGAACCGGTTTTGGGATCTCACCGCTTCAGACCTTCATTGCATCAATCCCCGGAGATTCATCCCTCAATGTACCTTTTGCCATAACACCCAACCAAGCCGGGTCCAGTGTGACCTTCACCATCCAGTACAGCAACGGGCAGACTATCCAGAATCCCCACACAGATACCGTAGTACTGCCGCTCAATGTTGGTCAGGATAAGACTGCAGCATCAATGGACGTGAACGATCTGGCACTTACCGAGGTTAATGGAGCGTACGAGCTGACCGGTGACGTAACAAATACCGGAATTACCGATGCAAACGGCCTTGTAGTCTCGGTTGGGGCGCCTGCCCAGCAGGTGGAACCCTATTCAAGCTATGCAGTGGGCTCGCTGACTTCGAATGATTTCTCCAGTTTTACCCTCACCTTCACGGCCTCCGATCTCTCGGCTATTCCAATCACTACGTCATGGAAGGACGCAAACGGAAACACTCTGACCACGGTCCAGACGTTTGATCTCCGGTCCCTCGCGACAGCACTGGAGGCTAGCTCGCGGAGCAGTGGTGGATTGATTGGAGGATCCAGTACCGGTAGCACCTCATCAGCGAGCAGCGGTTATGCCGGCGCGGCTGGCGGGTACGCCGGAGCCCGCGGTGGCGGAGGTCTCTTCGGGATCGGTGGCGGCCGTGGCGGTGGCCTCTCATCCTTCTACCCGGTTATTATCGGTGCAATCGTAGTCATCGCGGCAATCGCGCTCTACGTCAAGAGGAAATGGATCCTGGGAAAATTCAGGAAGCAGTGATCGGTGATTCGCCATGAGCGATATGCCACTTATCCGGCTCAATGATGTCTCAAAAATATACCATCTGGAGAGTGGTGACTTTACTGCGCTCGATCATGTAACCCTCGATATTGCCGAGAACGAATTTGTGGCAATCATGGGACCGTCCGGGTCGGGCAAATCAACCATGATGAACCAGCTGGGCATTCTCGATGTCCCAAGCACCGGGGAACTCTTTATTGCCGGCGAAGACGTGGCAAAGATGTCCAGCCTCGAACGGACCCATATGCGCCGGGATATCATCGGGTATATCTTCCAGAAATTTTACCTGATTCCCCTTCTTTCCGCGTACGAGAACGTGGAATATCCGCTCATCCTCAAATACAAAAAGCGGGACACATCCGGCCGGGCAGCCGAGTACCTCAAGGCCGTAGGCATTGACGAAAACATGAGTGCCCACCGCCCCAACCAGCTCTCAGGCGGGCAGCAGCAGAGGGTGGCTATTGCCCGGGCACTGGTCAACGATCCCAAGATCCTTCTCTGCGATGAGCCGACCGGAAACCTCGACAGCAAAACCGGCCTCCAGATTATGGAGATCCTCTGCGATCTCCACCGGAAAGGAAAGACGGTGATCATCGTTACGCACGACCAGAAGGTTGCGGATTACGCCCAGCGGACGATCCGGCTTGCTGATGGAAGGGTCGTGGAATCATGAGAGATATCTTCTTTGATCTCTCGGTCAGGAGCGTCAAGCTGAATTTCCTGCGTTCCCTTCTTGCCTCGATCGGTATCGTTATCGGTGTGGTTGCCATCTCCTCCATGGGAATGCTGGGTACCAACATGCAGCTCTCGGTAAAAGACCAGCTTTCGGCAAATGTCAATACCGTTATGCTCACCTCCGATGTGGTGAAGATTAACACCGGTCTTGGTGCTGCTCCTTCCACAAGCACTATAGATGAAAGCACACTCAACGATATCAGGGGGTCTGTAGGGGATAACGATGTGGTACCCATCCACCATACAAGTACTCAGTTCAGTGTCGGCGACCAGAATGGCCGGGGAACGATCTACGGACTCAGTCCAAGCGATGTCCCCAAGTTCCTTACCATTGCACAAGGATCGAACATCCGTGGCAGCGATGTGCTCGTGGGCGCAACCATTGCGAGCAACTTCAATCTCGTGGTCGGGAGCACGATCAAGATCGGGCAGAACTGTGCCACCGTCACCCGGCCGGTGGTCAGGGTTGCCGGTATTCTCGCGGCCCGGGGGATTGCAGCCGATGGCGTCAACGTGGATAATGGTATGGTGGTTGACGATTCCTGGTATACAAACACCTTCGGTGGGCTCGACCAGTACGACCAGGTCAACGTGATAGTAGCTGATGTCGATACCATCAACCAGACAGAAGCGGCGATTAACGCGAAAGTGAACAGGGACAGCGATGTGGTGCGGATATCCGATGCCAGTTCCCGGTTGTCGACCATTTCAAGCACCCTTGGTACGATTACCACGTTTATTATGGCCATCGGAGGGATCTCGCTTGTGGTCGCTGCAGTCAGCATCTTCAACGTCATGATGATGTCGGTCAAGGAACGGGTACAGGAGATCGGCATCCTGCTCTCAATCGGAACGGAGAAAGGCGAAGTGCGCAGGATGTTCCTATACGAAGCGCTGATCCTTGGTATTATAGGTGCGGTGGTGGGCGGAATCATGAGCTTTGTTATCGGGTACTCGGTCGTGAGTGCCATGATCGGTACCACCCAGTACTTCTTCCAGCCCGCGAGCCTGATCTATATCCCGTACGGGATGATTATCGGGGTGGTAGTCTGCGTTGTATCCGGGTTGTACCCTGCGTGGGCCGCCTCAAACATGGACCCGATCGATGCCCTGCGGGCTGAATAATTTCTTTTCTTTTCTTAAGAAAAGCCATCTTTTGGGAATCGTTCTTGCAGGATGCATTTACGGTGTGCCGGGCGAGACTACGAGAGGCTGTGCACAATTTCTTCAGTCTGATACTTTAATGAATACTTCTAATCAAGCATTACCCGGAAATCCTCTATGAAACCGGAACAGACTGTCGGATGTATCGGCCTTGGCCGATTAGGTCACACGATTGCACGGCGCATCATTGAGCAGGGTATCCCGGTGATTGTATGGAACCGGACCCCGGAGAAAGCTGCTGACCTCGGGGTATCAATCGCTGTTTCCCCCAAAGACCTCGTTGCGCGTGTGGATGTGGTTCTCATAAATCTCTTCGACAGCAATGCAGTTGAAGCGGTGCTCTCCGGGCCGGATGGCCTCTTATCAGGCCCGTGTGCAGGGAAGATCGTCATCGATACCACGACCAACCATTTCGAGCGGGTGGCTGAGTTCCATGGCCGGGTCCGCGATCACGGTGCCACCTACCTTGAGTGCCCGGTACTGGGAAGCGTGATACCGGCATCCCAGGGAAAGCTTACGGTTCTTGTCAGTGGAGATCTCAAGGCCTACGAATCCGTAAAACCCCTGCTTTCTCAGTTTGGTTCGACCCTGTTTTACCTGGGAGAACCGGCCCTTGCAACCAAGATGAAACTGATCAATAACCTGGTCCTTGGCTCATTCATGGCAACCTGTGCAGAAGCGGTTGCACTGGGTGAGGCAGCGGGTATTGACCGTGGAAAGGTGATCGATATTCTGCTTGCAGGCGCCGGCAATTCCATGGTGCTTGCAGCAAAAAAAGATAAACTTAAAAACGAGGAGTTCTCGGCGCACTTTTCCTCCGCGCTTATCTATAAGGATCTCCATTATCTCCAGGATCTCTGCCGTACGCTGAATAAGCCCCTCTTTGTGGGGAGCACGGTAAAAGAGCTCTTTGCCATAGCCAGGTCAAAAGGCCTTGAAGACAAAGATTTCTCTGCGATCTACGAAGTCTTCAAAAATTACTAATATGAGCGATCGCCGGCCTCATCCGGCTCGCCTGACAGCGCCGGAGATCAAATACCCACCGGCTCACTGCAGGTGCAACATTGCCGCAGCGGCGCCGGGAGATCACTTCATAACCATGGTTTTCAAATTCATGTTCCCATTCTTTGCTCTGTGCCACATTTTTAAAGGTGTAGAAATGAAGCAGTCCGTAATGCCCGACTCTCGCGGCGGCCAGATCGAAAATCTCATCCCTGCCATATGGTGTCGGAATGATTGCCCGGTCAAACTTTTCATCCGCCAGGAGAACAGGATCGAATGCGTCACCCTGAACAACGGTCACCTGTTCAGAGACCCGGTTTTTTCGGAGATTCTTAACCAGCCACCGGCAGGCATCCGGATTCTGTTCGATGGCAACCACGCGTGCACCACGGGAGGCTGAAGGGATGACAAATGGGCCGACCCCGGCGAAGAGGACCAGCACGGACTCCCCGGCCCGTACCTGGTTGGTCACACGCATTCGTTCGTGCGCGAGCCGTGGTGTAAAGAAACTCGATTTCAGATCGAGATGATAAGAAAATCCATTCTCGTAGTGGGTAGTTTCGGTACCAGTGCCGATAATAATCTCATATGTTGCAGTGCGAGAGTCCCCTGTAATCCGGGAAATCTTTTTGATCACCGTTTGGATACCATGGCGGTGATCCATAATGGCCTGCCCGATCATCTGTTCATATTCTTCAAGACCGGACGGGATAGTGATTACCGCGATATCCCCGATGACATCGAACCTCCCGGAAAATTTCCGGAGTTTTTCCGCAGGGATAGCACTCCTGAGAATATCCCTGATGACGCCCATGGACAGATCACCGTACGCCGGGTTCGGGTAAATCACTTGTGCGGCAGAGAGAAGTGACTGCACCCACTGATACGTGCGACCGTTCCCTTGAATATCTTGGACACCCGGTACTTTTGAAAGGTGGTTATGGACGAACAGACCGTTATCTGCACATTTACCTCATGATACGGTATGCCATGACGGTGTTTCTTTCCGTGTATGTACCACCCCGTATCGCCAGAT
>Ga0326728_10027255_pt1 | contig 10015 bp, 9 predicted proteins | sample MB3enrmetagenome_FD_207602 | JGI IMG/M metagenome (GOLD analysis project Ga0326728, IMG submission 207602) | Lab enriched peat soil microbial communities from McLean, Ithaca, NY, United States - MB31MN | ecosystem: Environmental > Terrestrial > Soil > Wetlands > Peat | place: USA: New York... | reverse complement strand
CTTTTTAACCAACAGACATCGCCCACTCATTACCGGTACGTAGGCGTTTCAGCATGGCATCTGGATGTAACGAAAATGAAGGTGGAGGGGTCAGCTCCTCCTCACTACGTAAGCGGCGATTACGAGTCCGACAAAAACGAGTCCGACAAAAACGATCGCGACCTCGAAGCCGGGCGTGACACTCTGACTTATGGCCACAGCTGCGTTGCCGATGGCGTAGACGCTGTTGTCCGCGCTCCCCACGTAGACCATGCCGTTGGCGACGGCCGGGGAGGAAAGCACGTAACCTCCGGTCGTGTAGTTCCACACGAAGGCCCCGGTGGTGGCGTTGAGGGCGTAGAGGTTGCCATCAAGGCTCCCCACGTAGACCATGCCGTTGGCGACGGCGGGAGAAGAGACCACCGCGCTTCCGGTCGTGTAGTTCCAGAGCAGGGCCCCGGTGGTGGCGCTGAGGGCGTAGATGTTGTAGTCGTCGCCCCCCACATAGACCATCCCGTTAACGACGGCAGGAGAGGAGACCACCGCACTTCTGGTCGTAAAGCTCCACACGAAGGCCCCGGTGGTGGCGCTGAGGGCGTAGAGGTTGCTGTCCTCGCTCCCTATGTAAACCATCCCGTTAACGACGGCAGGAGAGGAAAGAACGGGGCCTCCGGTCGTGTAGTTCCACAGCTTCGCCCCGGTGGTGGCGTTGAGGGCGTAGACGTTGTTGTCCTCGCTCCCTATGTAGACGACGCCGTTTGCAATGGCGGGGGAAGAGGGGGAAGAGTACACATTGTTTCTCGTCGCGAAGCTCCACGTCAGCTTGCCGGTTGTGGCGTTGAGGGCGTAGATGTCGCCACCATCGCTCCCTATATATACGACGCCGTTTGCAATGGCGGGGGAGGATTCCACCGCGCCACCGGTTGTGTAGTTCCACTTCAACTGGATGTTTGACGGGACAGACCCCGCCACGGGGCTGTAATCGCCGGAATGCGCAGCGTTATACCGATATTGCATCGTATCGAACTGCGCTGCTGCGGGAACGGTTGCAACGCCTGCAAATACCACGGCAATGAGAACAATGACTGCAGAAACGGTTTTATATACGCGCATGACTTGAACGTTCGTTGGCCTAAGAAACTGTCAAAGGACAATAAAGGCTCCGGTTTGAAACCGGTAGCCGAGGCAGCTCTCAATACGCTTTAAACCTTGAAATTAAAGAAGAAATAACGGGGTAGGAGCTACGGAGACGCTAAAAGAGACACGCGGTGCTATCCATATACCTTTGCTAACTCGCCGCCACCGTCACCGTGGCGTTCTTGGACTCCATCGAGAGGGCGCAGGTGGCGCTCCGTTGATACTTCGTGGAAACGCGTAGTGCCGACGTTCGGCTCCCGCGCGGTGAGCGAATACCGGCTGGTATTGTTGGTCTTCGCAGCGGCCTCGTGCTTTGTGCGCAAACAACGTCCTGGCTCGTGTGTCTGGATTGATGAACAGTGATCGTGACGACGCTGCTTGTCGATGCCTGGTAGGAGCTGTTACCGGCGAAGGTGGCGTAGTAGGAACGTGTGCCGGCTGTCGTCCAGCTCGTGGTGAGGATAATCAGGCCGGTGGCGGTGGTGGTGTCGTTGTAGCGAATGCCGTTGAGGAGCGGTAGATCGTAATGTTCTCTCCTGAAGGGGCCGTTCTCCTGCTCGTCAAGGTGGCGGTGAAGGTGACCCGCTGATTGACAGTCAGGGTGGAATTGGACGCGGTGAGGGTGAGCGCCGTCGGCGTCTTGGTGACGTTCACGTTCACCGTGTTGCTCGTGGCGTTCAGGTACGTGGCGTTGCCGTCGTAGCGGTGCATTTTGGCGTCCTCGTCGGCCGTTTGTGCTGCATCGCCGCGAGCTTATCGATTATAGAGTACCTGAAAGAGCTCGGTGTGCCTCTCTGGCGCCGTAAGGAACTCCAAGAGGTGGGGCTCTTCGATGAGTTCGTACATCGGTTTTCGCTTTATCAGCCCTTGGTCGGACACGTCGGCCGGGTAGGCGACCCTGATCTCCGGCACGTGGTGATACGCTCGGTTGTGCAACAATCTGCCGTTGATGAGCTCATAGTACGCGCCGCCGTGGAGAGCGGCGTAGGGCTCGTAGAGTGACTCGAACGACCGGCATACCCAGTTGGCCATTTTGAGCGTTCGTTCAGATGGGTTGATCGTCACGTGACCGTAGTTCGGCGGGATGATGACCTTGTCGCCCCGCGTCGCCTTAACGAGAATGGCATCGTCAACGCTCTCTTCGTTCTGCGCGCGCTGCAGCACGTAGTGAGCGTCGCCTTCGAGCACCTCGTAGAGCTCCGGATACGTGTACCGAAGCTTCGGATTCACACGCGGGTGGTAGTGCCCGCGCGTCTTGACGAACTCAAGCCCCATGTTGAACGGAGGGATGATCGTAATGTCATAGCGGAGCTGATGACGTAGAGTGGTCTCCGCGTCCGCGGGGGTAAGCGCAAGGTCGCGATACATGTAGTACGCATCGCGATCCGGCGCCGCCTCAAACCACGCATTGTCGAAGGCGACGTCACGAAGGCCGTACAGCCGCCTGACGTCGGGTTCGATCAGCTGTTCTCCAAACTTGAGCTTCATGACTTTTTTGCTCCCAAACCGAGAAATAGCCATTGAGTTTCTCACCGCTCCCTTAACTACCTTTCCTTTTTCGGACGTTGCTCCGTTAGAAAAACCAAGCACGAAAAGCAGAATTGACATTTCGATCACTAGGCGGGCGGATGTCAGTTGCGCTCAACTGTGACATGACGACAACAAAAAACTACGGATGCTTATGCCAATACAAAGAGTACATTCAATTAGAGACGAGTACCGCGAGTTGAACATTTTAGGAATTAGTAGCAATGCTGATTCATCTTCAGCCCGTGAAAACCCGCCAATAAGAACGAGTTGTCAACCTTAAGTACTTTCTTTGGATACCCCAGTAGGTAGATTTATGCTTACCGGTTTCAATAAGAGTGTGTTTTCGCCCCCTAAGGTCGTGTCGCAGTGAGTTTGCGGATAGTTCATCCAGGGCAGCACGGAGAGCACCAGCAGGTAGCACGGCTGAAAGATTGATTTTGTCAACTTTGCTATGCTTGGTCTTTCATTTGTCAATCAATAGCAACGATCAATCCGGACATTCACGAATGATAACGCAAAGATGAGAGAAGTTTGCGCGGCAACAGTCGCCTACAACAATCCAAAAGAACTCACGCGCCTGCTCTTGTCACTCGCAAATCAAGGGCCGGCCTTAAGTGGACTCGTCGTCATCGATAACTCAGATCATTGGCATACAGCAGAAAACAGGAAAGTATTCGACGCTCACTCTAAACAATACCCATTTGCCGTCTATCATAACACCAAAAGCAACGTGGGCTCAGCCGGCGGCTTCCACCGCGGAATGAAGATTGCCCACGAGAACGGTTTCGACTGGGTATGGCTCTTAGATCAGGACGGGGTTATATCAGATCTCTGTCTGACTGAGTTGCTGAAGCGCGCCGAAAACGGCGATATTCTTTGTCCAAAATGGGTCGATATAGACAGGCCTGAGGTGATTTTAACATATGAAAGAGGCAAGAAAAACTTTTTTGGTCACGTGTATCCCGTTCGTTTGAGTGCGGACAAGTGCCAAATAGACGTTTTTGGAACGCACGGGGTCCTAATTTCAAAGAACGTCATGGACTCGATCGGGTATTATGACGCGTGCAACTTCTTTGTCGGTTACGAAGATTACGATTACGCACATCGAGCACGACAGGCGAAATTTGCTATTATAGCTGTCGATGCAGCTGAAGTCCGGCATCCGGAGACCTTAGCCGCAAAAAAGCGCAGAGAGGCATTACTTAAGCAAGATGCGCCCCGTCTACAAAGGCCTGATCCAAACACAGCAAGCCCCACGAGGGTTGCAATTGGAGATGAGTTAAAGTCTGCGCTTGTCGCCAGGCTACGTCCAGTACGTCCAGCACGTTTAGGTTACATAACCAATCCCAGTCGTACTGAGCGCTGTTGCCAGAAGGATAAATCCTTAACGACCTTTTCAATATTCTATTTTCTCACTGAAAGCTTAAAAAGTTGGCAATTTTCGATCGCTTTTGTGTTCTCGTGCTGTGAGCTGTTCAGCAAATTCGCAAGAGAAAATGAAATATGCGTGAAAAAAACGCTGAATGCTTACGTGAAATGCCTCGCGTCGAACAAGAGAAAGGAGTGGCCTTACGGGTGCGTTGAAGAATTCTGTCGGCACATTCTTGAATAGACTTAGGCTTTGCACCAAGCCAGCACGGTGCAAACAAATGACCTTCGAGTCCCTCGAAAGCATTCTGCTCTACTCACCAAAGCAACTCGCCATCTTGATAGTTGCTGTTGTCACATGATGACTGCGACAAAAGCCGCCGAATACAGCGGATAATTGCGTATCGCTCGTCGATTCAAAAAAAAGTCACATTTACAGTTGTCGTGACTATAACAATGCGCTAACCCGACACTTGTTTTCCACTTTTGATTCTCTCGGCGAGTTTTCTTTAGCCTCATTGCAAAAAAATCCGCGCGCGTAAACACGCAAAAGATTGCCTCTGCCTACGTGCATGCGGCCCCTCAACGGAGACTGCCGCAATTTCCGTCGACGATCACTTGTCAATTCCAGAAGCGGCTGCTTGGCACTGTCGACGAACAGAGCTGCAAATCACCTCAGGGAGAGCCCCTGTAAATCCCATAAATGAGTTTAATCTCTTGTATGGTGAAACCCCGCAGCACAAGCAAAATAGCCAGATAGAGTACTGCGGCAAGTGCGATCGACACACAAATGCTCAAGAGGCCAGAGGGATTCCATAAGAGTAGAAATAGGGCCATAATACTCGAGCCGCAGACACTTTTCACGATGAATCCTTTGCTCACGTCAAACTTAAAATATCTAAGCGAATAGTGTGTAGTCAACAGGAAAGCGAGCAGGAATGCGAGGAAAGTGGTCAGTGCGGCACCTACGAGGCCCAAATAGGGAATAAGTACTAAGTTTAAACCAAAATTCAACACGGCACTGAGCAGCCATATCGTGCCTATGACGGCAGTCTTCTTTTTTAACGCGATTATCATGACAAGCGTCGTGTACGCTCCAACGAGCGCAAATCCTGCTGCCACAAACGGAGTGACAAAATAGCCGTTTGTTGCAATCTGCTGCGTAGTTAACGCAAGCAAAAGAGGCTTTGACAAAACCGACAAGGCAAAAACGCAAGGTAATGCTAATCCCGCATAGTACTTCAGTGAATACGTCAAGATCGTCCGTACATCCGCTATGTTGTTGTCGTCGTAGTATTTTGAGAGGACCGGCGGAAGCATTGTCGCTAATGGTGCTGAAATCACGCCGATGGCGGCCCCTAGGTTATATCCGGGCGAATAATAGCCCACCGCTGCGGCGCCTAAAAAGAACGCAATGAGATAGCGATCGCTTGAATTTACGACCCAAACCGATAGATTGCCTGGGACTAAAGGTAAGCCATAAGCGAGGTATTGTCTCGCGTGCTTAAAGGTGGGGATCGCAAAACCAATCTCCGCGGCGATGGGATACATTATCACGGCGAATACCACAAGTTGCTGGATTAAGAGTGCTATCACCGCGCCCTCCAATCCATAACCCGAAAGGACGAAATAAGCTACCAGGGCCGTGTTTAGGTACGCGTTGAAAAAGCTTAGGACAGAGTACCGTTTGATCTGCTGGAATGTTACAAAATACTGCATGACATAGACAGTCAGGCACGCAATGAAGACGTTCGGTACAAGCAGCAGGGCTGTGGCCGTATTGTTATGAAACAAGCTTGCCGCGATTTGTGGCACAAATAAAAAAAGCAGCACAGAAATAATCGAGCTTGTAAGCAATACGATGAGTCCCATTGAGTAGAACGCCTCACGGATGTCACCTTTGTCCGTCGCTGCAGCCAGAAATCGAGTCATTGCGGCTGGTAGCCCTAAACACACAAGCACAGGCAATAGGCTGATTGTAATAAGGATCAAAGCCCAAGCTCCATAGTCAGCTATAGGGAGAGTTTTTGTCAGAATAGGGAGCAGAATAATATTGCTGAGATATACTAGTGGAGATATTACCGAGGTCAACCCCAGTCGCCGAACAGTGAGTGTATATTTTGCCATTTACTTGGCCTGTCCTGCGCGATACAACGCGATCGGTGGCTTACTGTTATATTCGGCCGTTTTTTTACCTGCCGTCGTCATCCAACGCTTGCGCTAGGTCACAAAAATGGTGGGTTGACCTTCAATTCGTCTTCGCGTACTAGTCTCCTCTGCGTCTCTCTTCTTCGCAATGTCTTTGATTCTTCCAGGGTACGTCACTAGCCTTTGAGAGAGTGCCTGGGATAATGCACCGTTTGAACCTTCTTCACGAAACGCGTCCGCCATATTTGATTCTTCATTCTAATAGCAAGCAAATTAACAAATACCCATTGGTTCAGAATTGATCGACATACAAAAACACTAAATCAGTTTCATGCTTGTTCGGCTCTGCCATTTTGATGCAGCCTGAAGAGGTTACTTTTGGACGGTTTAACAAATGAGGGACAAAATCAAATATAGGCGTTTGCCGAAGCTCAATTTCATTGGCTTTATGCTCTTCTTACTCAAGGCTGTGCTTGCATTAAACAAAATCGACCTGCAAATAGCGCACGTCCACGGCGTTTATTTAACAGGTCTGTGCGGCTTTTTTAGTGACTACTCCCCTAGCTTTCGCAAGAGAGCTTCTCGTTTGATTTGATTGAATCAAGAACCATTGTGCCTAAATGATAATGTGCTTCGCCCCGCTCACGCGGTCAAGTGCCTCTCTGGCGCCGTAAGGAACTCCAGGAGGCATGCACTCGATCAGTTCGTACACCGGTTTTCGCGTTATCAGCCCTGGTCGGGCATCTCAACTAACTAGGCGACCCTTATCTCAGGCATGTTATTTATGATACACTCGGTGTGCAGCAATCGGCCGTTAATGAGCTCATAGTATGCAGCGCCGCGCAGTTTTTGCGTAAGGATCGTAGACCGAATCGAACGAAAGCACACCCCGTTTGCCATCTTGAGCAGGCCCTCCGACGGGTTGATCGTCACGTGTCCGCAGTTTGGCGGAACGATCACCTGTCGCTCCGCGTTGCCTTAACAAGTATGACCTCGTCAACGCTATCTTCGTTCTGCGCGCTGCAACAGGTAGCGCGCATCGCCTTCCAGCACCTCGCACATCTCCGGATACGTGTAATGGAGGTTTCGGTTCACGCGCGGGTGGCAGTGCCTGTGCATCTTGACGAACTCAAGTCCTATCTTGAGGGAGGAATGATCGTGACGTCGTAGCACTGGTGGCCGGGTCATGGTCTCCGAGTCGGCAAGCGTGAGAGAGAGGTCGCGGTACGTGTAGTTCGCGTTACCGTCGGCCCGCATCAAACCACGCCGCATCACACGCGGCCCCACCAAAGCCGAAGAGTCGCCGAACATCCGGTTCGGTCAGCTGTCCTCCAAACTGAGATTCGCACGTGTCTACCCCCTCACAAAGCGTACTCAGGTTCCCCGTACACGCTCCTACCTTATCGTTTTTGCAAAGCGTTATCGCCCTCTCGCTAGAAAACCGCTGAAGAACCGTATCTCGCTCGCGGTAAATCCTTTGAGGACAAACAGGATCGCGGTGTAGGCGAGGGCACAGATCACGATCAGGGCCGCGACGCTCAAAAATCCGGAGGCGTGCCATACCAGAACAAACGACGATACCACGATCGATGCAAAAATACTTTTTAAAATAAAGCCAAAATCCACATCGAGCGTCATGTGTCGAACAGAATAAATCGCCGTAACCCCGAAAACAAAGCCGTAGCCCAGCACCGTAGTCAGAGCCGCAGCGATGATTCCAAAATATGGAACGAGGACCAGATTAAGTCCGATGTTTAGTGTCGCACCCAGAACCCACATCGTGCCGATAATCACCGTCCTTTTTTCAAAAGTGAGCACGATCATGATTATGGACCACACCCCAAACAGCAGAGAGCTCAACGCGGTGAACGGCGTAATCAGATAACCGTTCGCAGCTATAGCGGGGGTCGTTAGTACCAACAGTATGGGCTTCGACAGAACTGAAAACACGAACGCTGCGGGCACGGCAACTGCGAGGAAGTATTTTACCGAGTACCTGATAATCATCTTCACTTCCGCTATTCTGTTCGCGTCATAATACTCGTAAAGGGCCGTCGGAACGAGAATTGTAAAAGGCGTCGCTAAAAGACTGATCGTCCAGCCAAGCTGGTAACCTGGGGAGTAGTATCCGACCCACGCGACACCTAAGAAGAACGTAATGATGTACCGGTCGCTTACGCCTAACGCCCAACTCGACACGCTACTGGGCACAAAAGGTAGGCCGTATTTTAGATACGCCTTTAGCTCGGAGAAACTCGGCATGGTCACCCCGATATCTCTCATGACGTAATAGGTCGAGAGCAGGGCTATGAGTAGCAAACTGATGAGATACCCGAACACAGCCCCAGCGAGTCCGAGACCACCCACCACGAACGCTGCGATGAGTATAACGTAGAGAGCGGCCTGAAGCAACGAGACAATCGAGTATCGTTTCGCCTGTTGAAATGTCCTGAAGTAGGTCTGTGGCACGTAGTTGTACGCGGCCACAAACGTGATTAACGGCAATAAGAGGGCAACGGTACGGTTACCGCCGAGCAAATGAGTAGCGACCGAATGTCCAAAGAAGAGAAGAAAGAGACTCGAAACAAAACCTACACCGAGAACAACGAGAGCGATAGAATAATAGCCTTCACGTATCTCTTCTTTGTTTTTTACCGGAGCTAGAAACCGTACCATCGAGTTCGGTAGGCCTAAAAGCACCACCATTGGCACAAAGCTGGCTGTAACGACGATTAGCGTCCAAATCCCGTAATCCTGAATTGTTAGGATCTTGGTTAGGATCGGCAGCAAGAGGACAGGACTGAGCGAGACCACAAGGCTGGCTAGTCCTGTCAGCCCGATTCGCTTGACCAAAAGCTCGTAGTCACTCACGTTACCTCAAGATACGATAAACCACGTTAAGAACCACGCGCAGCCAGCCCCACAACGTTTCGGTTTCTATGATGGCACCGAGGCTCCGGGGTGCCCCGTCGCGACTTATCATGAGGATCTCCTCAATCGCCTAGGAATGCGGCCGCGTCCTCATCTGTACGCCATTTTCTGCTGAGCACGCTGCTCACGAATGAAGGCGTAGCTGCGTGTATTTCGGCGATATAGGCCATGCAATTCGCATATGGAGTTCATCTTTTTTGTGTCAACAAACAGATTTAAAGCCTCCGCTTCGAACCGCGTTTCTATTCTTGTTCGTTGTTGTGGAACGATGCACAGCGCACTACGAACGCCCTCACGTTGATCGTGCGAACGAGCCGAGTGGTTTACGGTCATAAGCCGTGAGCGCTTTGAGGTTAGTCGTACACTCGTTCGGAGGAGACGCGCAGGAACGAGCGCATGCGCTCGAAACAGCGCGCGCAGCGTGCTCGCTAGAATGAGATTCGGATCAGCGAACGAGTGAGAGCGTGACGCACACGAGCATGTCAGAAGATACAATAAAGGCTGCGGTTTGAAACCGGTAGCGAGAGGCAGCACTCAATGCGCTCCAGGGCCTTGAAATCAAAAAAGAAATAATGAACGAGCAGCTAAGGAACGGGTAAAATAAACACGCTGCTATTTCTAGGTCTTTCAGCTTCTGCTCTGATTTTAGACGAGTTTCGATCTCTGAAATTGCTTGTTCTTTTATTCCTGAGTTTGTTCGTTGATTACTGGCTTTACTATGGTCTTTTAACGCGCACTATGTACTGTCATACATAACGATTTACAAATTCAATCAATCGTTGTGTGCTTTGCTCCCACGTGAACTCTGCAATTCGGTTTCTTCCTGCGGATGCAATACGAACTCTGAGCTCTTCGTCCGATAGTAGCCGAAGAACGTTATTAACCAGCGCCGCAAAATCATCGGGATCAGATACCAATGCGG
>Ga0326728_10027254_pt1 | contig 10015 bp, 10 predicted proteins | sample MB3enrmetagenome_FD_207602 | JGI IMG/M metagenome (GOLD analysis project Ga0326728, IMG submission 207602) | Lab enriched peat soil microbial communities from McLean, Ithaca, NY, United States - MB31MN | ecosystem: Environmental > Terrestrial > Soil > Wetlands > Peat | place: USA: New York... | reverse complement strand
AAGGTACATCATTGCCAACGGCAAACGCATCTTGAGATCCGAGAGCAGATAGGTCACGGCACCATCAACGTCCCCGGGTCTGGAAGCTTTCGCGAAAACTTTATCTTTTTCGCTGAAGACGGCTATGTCCTTGCCATCAAAGATAACGAGTCCCTTTTCGCCGTCGCTGCGCTCGACGTCAGACCGAAAACGGTCGGGACGCTTAAGGGTTACCTTGCGAATCTCCCCGAACTCTATCTTCTGACCCGATTTCTGCACCGCGTCATACCCAGCGCGAATAGTTACACTGAACTGCGGGCTGTGTGAGAGGAGATCAGCGGTTTTGTTGAGCAGGGCCCTGGCATCACTGCCGTGATTGGAGGATTCCGCTGCCTTCTCCTGCGACGATGCGTAGCACGTCGCAAACAGAAGCAGGCTCGCCGCCAAACATAATGTGCTGAAACGTATTTTCTTAATCATATCCAATCCTTCTTTTCCTTTGTGGGTATCTCACTCACAGATTTCAACCCCTCCGTTGCCCTTTTCAATGATGTCGGAGTGAAATTCGAAAAAGGAGGCGATCTTTTCGCTCGCGGGGACCTTTTCCCCATTGATTACTCGGCGCCGGGTCTGGTCTATGACTCCGGACAACAAATTGAGCGCCCGCTCCAGCTTCTCCGCCAAATTCCAGCCTGGCGCTTTCCGGATGGACACTAATCTATGTCCAACGCGTCCTCGCCCTCTTTCTCTTCGATCAGTTTTTCAGTTGCTTGTTCTGCGGCGTCCATCTTTTTCAGATCGATGGTCACCTTGTCGATCTTTCCGGTAAACTTGTTGTCGCCCTTTTTGTAGTCTGAAGTCACGGGAGTGTAGAGGTCCATGCCTACATCCGCTGTTTCGACTCCGAAAATGAAGGGAGTGGTGCGCTCGATTCGGCCGCCGGCGACCTTTTTCCCGTTGATGAAGATCGTGCCCGTGCCGCCCGAGCCGGGTTTCCCGCCGTCGTAAGCGAAATCGTACCTGACGGTGACATGGCCGGCAGGCAACCGCTCCGCCGAACTTATTGTGGTGACGCTGCCCAGATAGTTGTAGGCGAACTTCGGCTTCCCGTCCTTCACGTAGAGGCTCCAGCCGCCGTGCAATCCGCCCTGAGCGATAATCACGCCTGCGGCGCCGGCCGCGGGACCTCAACATCGGCGGTGATGGAGGAAGACCGATTCTTTACGTTGATGAAGGCATTCTCCTTCATCCCAACCATACCTTCATAAACCGTCAGTGACGTGCGGGACCCCATCAGGTCGGGACGCCCGGCGACGGCGGGATTGAATCGCTCGTAAACGCGGTCATCGAGCGGCAACACGTTGTATTTCACAGCCTCGGTCAGAAAGGCGGCTTGCATCTCCTTGAGCTTGTCCGGATACTTTGTGGAGAGATCGATCGCACAACTGAAGTCGTCAGCAGTATTGAAGAGCTCCCACTTATCCTGATCGTAAGGGCCGCGAGGCTGAGCTTCCCACGGTATCTTGTGCAGGGCGGTGGCATACCACCCGTCCTTGTAAATGCCGCGGTTCCCACTGAATTCGAAATACTGCACGGTGTGAGGCGATTTCGCTTGAGCGTCGTTGAAGTTGTAGACCATGCTTGCGCCTTCCATGGGCTTTTGCGGGGTCCCGTTCACGATCTTCGGTTGCGGCAACCCTGCCGCCTCCAGCACGGTTGGAGCGATGTCGATGAGGTGGTGGTATTGCGGGCGAACCTCGCCTTTCGCTTTGATATCCTTCGGCCAGCGTATGACTACGCCATTTGTCGTGCCGCCATAGGATATGTTCCCCTGCGCATAAGTTAACGGTGTGTTGTCCGCGATGGACCATCCCATAGGAGGAGTCATTCCGGAAGTCGGCCCGCCGAATTCATCAAGGTGCTTCAACTGGTAGTCGATCGTTTCGGGTACCTGATTAAACGAGTTGAAGGTGTTGAAGCGGCCCAACTGACCGCCGTTGCAGCTCGAGCCGTTGTCACCCGTGATGTAAACGATCAGCGTATTGTCCATCACGCCCAGGTCTTCGATCGCCTGTATTACACGGCCGATTTCATAGTCTGTAATCTCGGCGTAAGCCGCGAAAATTTCCTGGTGGCGCGTGAAGATTTTCTTCTCATTGGCGCTCAGCTTGTCCCAATCCTGCATCACATCCGGCTTCGGAGCAAGCTGCGTATTCGGCGGAACAATCCCTAGCTTCTTCTGCCGCGCCAGGATTTCCTCGCGGTATTTATCCCAGCCTTCGTCGAATTTGCCCTTGTACTTGTCGCGCCACTCCTTTGGAACTTGGCTCGGTGAATGGGTGCCGGGCGCAGAGTAGTAGACGAAGAACGGCTTGTCGGGAGTAAGCGATTTCTCCGATCGAATCCAGGAGATGGCATGATCGGCCACGTCCGTCTGATAGTAGTGGTTGGGGTCCTTGGGCAGGTCTACGAGGGTTGAATTATCGTAAAGCGTCGGAGCGAACATATCGGCCTCACCACTCAGGCTGCCGTAGAACCTCTCAAAGCCGGAACCCGTGGGCCATTGGTTGAACGGACCGGTCAGGCCCGTTTCCCACGTTATGAATTCATGGTTCTTGCCAAACATCGCGGTGCTGTAGCCATTCAGCTTCAGGATCTCGGCCAACGTGGCTGTGCTGTTGGGGCGCACGGAGGTTTGGCCGGGAAACGCGGTGGCAAACTCGGCGATGGATCCCATATTTACGCTATGCGGATTGCGGCCGGTCATAAGCGCCTGGCGGCTGGGGCGGTGTGAAAATTGGTGTAGATGACACCATCTTTAGCGAGACGCTCCAGCGTCGGCATGTTTATCACACCACCGAACGGCTTCGTAGCACCGAACCCAAGGTTGTCGAGCAGAACCACGACCACGTTGGGTGCTCCCTGCGGCGCCTTGACCTGGAACAGCGGTGGTGGCGTAGCCTTGCGGGCATCGAGCTCCGTGATTGCCGGGTAAGCAGGCTGTTGGATCGGCAACACCGTGCGGTCCATGGAAAGGTCTTGCGCCTGGGCTCCAGCGGGCTTAGCCGCAAGCAGCAGCAATACAAACAAAGCAGCGGAAATAGCACCTGTCACTCGTTTCATCATCGATTCCTTTCGGTAACAGTGGTCTCTTTCCCACCCTCTTGGACACTCAGTTCAAATCTACTGAGGCCCCCGCAACTCCCGTGCCTGCAAGACTGCTGCCGTGTCGAAACGCATTGTTCTTTGCAATCATCTTACGGTCGTTAACATTCTCCTCTCGGGATATTATTGCCCGGACGGCATCCGTGATAACGCTGCTCTCAGGCAAAACGAGCTGAAAACGTCGTGGAATGACCGACATGCCCCATGCCTTGTACACGAGGCATGTCGGATGAGTTCGCGGTAAGAAATCTTCTACCTGGAAAAATGGCCATAGCCTGATCGATGCCTATGGATTGGTATCGATGCGGGCCTTCCGTATGCTTCGACCTCCAATCAACCACCTACTCCTTGAGTTCGATCGTTACACCGGCTGTTCCCACTGAAAATTTGACACCTTCCGAGGTGCTGATGAGATCGATGATGACCCCCTTGGCATTTTGCATGGTCACCGCGGTCCCCCCGCCGCCAATTGTTACCCCTGCGCCGATAGCGGTGTATGTCCCGTTGATATCTTGAACATTGGCGAGCTTGTAAACCTTGCCATAGGCGGATGCCTTGGTGATGCCTACAGTTCCGACAGCCAGGCCCGAGACCTTGAGGGGGTATTCCTTGCCGGCTTGGGTGAGTTTCCCCTCTCCCCAGCTAAAACCGATACCCGCGGCTACCGAGCCGGTTGTGAGTTCGATCAGGCCGTCCCAGGGAAGTCCCGAGTTCTGCTGGCTCTGAGCAACCGCCAGGCCACCGTAAATAAGGGAAAGGCCTGCGACAACAACACACAACATCTTTGCGATTTTTAAACCTTTCATCTCACATCCTCCTCTTCTCTGTTTACTTGGTTTGTTGTAATCCAGCATTTCAATCCACAGCCTCCTTCGTCTCCTCAACCCTACGGCTTGACAACATCCAGGGCCAAGGCTTGCGTGATGTCGAGCACCACCTGGTCCCCTTTCTTGATATCCTTCAGACGCTTCACCTCCTTGCTGACTTTATAGGTCCGGATGTTTCCCGCGGGACCCTTCAGGGTTACGGTTCTCTTGCCGTAATCGATGTCTTCCACATTGGCCTGAATCTGAGCAGTGTGGGTAATGATCCCTCCGGGCATTTTTCCCTTGGGCGCCAATCGGACTGTCCGCGTAACCCCGGCACGCGGCGGGGCATCGGACTTCTTCACCGAGACCACCAACTCCTCGACAAACTTTATGTTGACCTTGTCTCCGACCAGGACCTGGTCCAGGTTTCTGGCTTTCTTGGCATCCACCGACACCTCCCTGCCGGTTTCATCCACCAGCACCACCGTCTTCTGGACGTAGTCGATTGCCTTGACAGTGGCCGACCAGTTGACCACACGTACTGCCATGGCGCCAGGTTTGCCGGCTTTTGAGTCACCCGCAGCTTCCTTGGCCGATGCACCGGAAGCAAACGCTGCGAACAGAATTATTCCCAAAACAACCGTCGTAATTTTCTTCATTTCTTCCCTCCCATCAGTAAATCCATTCGGACTCACCCCTTGAGGTCTAGTGTTTGGATATCTCCTTCAAAACGATCCATTGATCCGGGCGCGGCGTGAACTGGATGCCGCTATTCTTTCGTACCGCATAGAGGTCCATCTCATAATGGAGCGGAATCAAACGGATGCGCTCCATGATCATCTTGTTTGCCTCCTGGAGAGTCTTTGCGTACTCTGCCTCATTTGTGATCTGCAGGGTCTTCTCCAGCAACTCGTCAATGTCCTTGTCCGAGGACTGCGAACCGTTCCAGCCGCCGTAGCCCTTTTCCTTGTCGATGGTGTGCACATAGCGGAAGAAGGTTCGGGCGCCGGAATAGGTTCCCTCAAGCCAGCCCCCCAGATAGAAGTCCTGTTTGTTCTCTCTCACCTCGGTAAGGAAGACGGCCTTGGGCTTAATGTCCAGCTTCACTTTGATGCCGACCTTTGCCAAGTCTTTGGCCACCGCCTCGCAGATCTGAACGCCCATAACATAGCGGTCGCTGGGCCCCGCCAAGGTGATCTCAAAGCCTTTTTCAAAACCCGCTTCTTTCAAAAGCCTGCTGGCTTCTTGTGGGTTATAGGGCAGCCGCGTTATATCGGGGTTATATCCCAAGGTGAGTGGATCAAGCATCTGAGCCGCTGCAGAAGCCTGTCCCAGCAACACTTTCTTTATGATCTCGTCCTCGTTGATGGCCATATACATGGCCTTGCGAACGCGCACGTCGGCGGTGGGGGTGCCCGGCCGGTTGGACACTACCAGGTATATGGCTGTTCTCCCCGGATGGCTCTGTAAATCCACGGCCTTGTCCTGCTTCGCCAAGTCGATACCCTCCACCGGCAAACTATTGAGCAACTCCGCCGAGCCCCCAACCAGCGCGACAAAACGATCGGCGAGATCGCTGATAAATTTCATTTCCACGGTCTTGATTGGAGGTTCCCCTTCCCAGTAGTCGGGATTGGCTTCCAGTTTCAGATGGGATCCCTTGTCGAACTCCACCGCCTTGTACGCGCCGGTGCCAATCGGAGCAGTCTCAATTTCGCCCTTGGGGCGCGATTCGGTAGATTCTTTGTTCATAATGAAAATTCGGTGCAAGATGCCGATGAACCAGGGGGCCGGGTATTTCGTTTTGACTACGACTGTGAAGTCGTCCGGCGTTTCGATGGAGGCGATTGTATCTCCAGTGTATACGTACTCGGAAACTTCGGGATTTCTCAACCGCTCGAAGGTGTACTTGACGTCGGCGGCAGTGAACGGGTTTCCGTTGTGAAACTTGACACCCTTGCGCAGGTTGAACTTCCAGGTCAGGGGATCCGGATGTTCGTACCTTTCCGCCAGGGCCGGCACGTCTTTACCCTCCGTTTTCTCCCGCTGCATCAGACCGTCGAATACGTTGCTCAAAATGCCCATCGTGGGGTTATCGTTTTCACTATGGGGATCCATCGACGTCGGCGGCGACTCCATGGCAATAACCACTGTCTGTGCAAAGCAAACCGGCTGAGCGATAAAGCAACATCCCAGTGCCAGAATAAAGCCGAAAACAATTGCAACCCTCTTGATCATCACTGCCTCTCCCTTCGTTGAAGCCATTGCGGGGCACCTGCACACCTGCGGAGAAACTTCCAGCAAGAACCACCTCCAAAACAATTAAACTGCAATTTCTCAACAATGTGTTCCCGGCTGGCAATCACTGGTCTCGGCTGCTTTCCGCGACTAGCAGCTTGCGGCACACGCTCAATACGTATTACGCCGATCTAAGGGGCCGGCGGCAAAGACTCGATGCATGCGGCGATTTCGCGGCTCATGTCTTCGACCGCCCGGCTCTGCGCGGAGGCTACTGCCTCAAACCCGGTAGACTGGACGGGCACGGTCAGTCTTGACCTCTTCATCGCGAGCAATTTCCGGCCGTCATCGCCGAAAACGCTCCAGCCGGCAACGAGTGTGGCCTTGCCGTCCGGCGTATAGTCCAGCTTTGCAACGTCCACGGTTACCTGATACAGAACGTGCATGGACTCAGGCCAGGGGAAGACGACGACGCGGTCTGTTGAAAGCAATATGGAAAGGTTCTCGGCCAGGACTCGTGTAAGGTCTTTCTCCAGAGATTCAGCCCATTTGTCGAACTCGGCAAATTGGATTCTGTTTGGGGTAGACCTGGTGGCCATTTGCGGCCGGTCGAGGTATTCTGGAATCTTGATGGGACCCACCCCGATGCTCAGATCGTTGTCTGCCCCCGCCTTCACCGCCCCCGGGGCCTCGCTTTGAAGGGAATGCAGGATGTAGTAATTGGGCGGCCTCGAGGCGCCACACCCGCAAAGAAACAGTAAAGAAAGCAGGGAGATTGCCGCAATCCCGGAGTTTAGAACTTTTGCCATGCGTTTTCCTTTCTCATGTACCCGGAGCAACCGGTTGCATCTTCCACTCGATCATTTCCCTTTGCCCTTGATGAGCGCTTCGGGGTGACTTTCCAGGTATTGGGCAAAAACGCGGAAGGAGCGGGCCGCTGCGGAGAACTCGTTCAGCGTCTTTATGAGTTCGGTGCGCAAGGGGGAACTGGCTCCTGCAAACCCTTCAATAACCTTATTTGCGTCTTTCATGGTTGTCCCGGCTGCTTTCGAGGTATCTTCAAAGCTGGCTATGAGCTTGGGAATGCGAGAGTCGAGATCGACGGCTAATTGCGAGGCGTTTGCGAACATCTCTTTTGCTTCGCCAAGCGTATTTTGCGTGCTTGTGGCCAATGGATTTACCTGGCTGTCCACATTTCGCAGAAGCGCATGAGCCTGATCGACCGTCTGATGGAGTGAGACCAAGGTCTCTTTGATTACAGGGTCATTAACCAGCTTCTCCATTCCGTCGAGAGTTTTTTCAACCTTGTCGGCAATTGCTGCTAATGGTAGCTCTTGCACCGTCTTCATAAACTCCGAAAGGCCCGATGCCACCGTGGGAATTTCAGTGTATTCGGGTTCAGTGCCGACCAGTCTGATGGGTGCGTCCGGAAAGAAATCGAGGTGAATGCCGAGCTGACCGGTAACCAGGCTCTGCATCTCGAGCGTCGCCCTGAGGCCGTTGTCTATCAGCAATTCGATAAACTTTTTTTGCCCCTTTAATTTTGTTTCAACCATCTTCATCATATCGCTTGTAGAGCCGCTATAGCTGATTTTCCCCGGATCGAGTTTAATGAAAACGGGAATGCCAAGGGACAGGTCTTTTCTGTCCAGGATAAGCTTAATTTCGGTTACCTCGCCGACTTTCACCCCTTTGAAGTCTACCGGCGAACCGATGTTGAGGCCCTTGACCGAGTCATTGAAAAAGAGGACGAATTGCCTTTCCTGGCTGAAGATTTTTACGGACCCGAAAAGCAGTATTCCGACCACGGTCAGCACTATCGCCCCTAAAACAAACCCACCGATTAGCTTCGTGTTTGCCTGTTTACTCATTGTTCTCCGAGCCTGTTCTGGAAGGTTCAGGATTGTTGTCTGCCGCCATGCCCCGGCAGGCGACCGATGCCCAAATTCATCGTTTTTGTCACTTCTCACCCCGGGTCAGAAAGCTCCGAAGTTTGGGGTCGTCTGTTTCCGCCAGGAGTTTGTTGGGATCCCCAACCGCGGTCATTGTCCTGGTTTCAGCATCGAGGAAAACGGAGTTGTTCCCGATGGCAAAGATGCTCGCCAACTCATGGGTCACTACCGCAACGGTTGTCCCCAGGCTGTCGCGAAGCTCCAGGATGAGTTCGTCAAGGCGGCGTGCACTGATCGGGTCCAGTCCCGCCGAGGGTTCGTCGAAAAAGAGGATATCCGGATCGAGGGCCATCGCGCGGGCAAGGCCCGCACGTTTGCGCATCCCGCCGCTGATCTCGGAAGGGTAGAATTCTTCAAATCCGGACAGACCGACGAGGGAGAGTTTGAGCGAAACCAGCTCCTTTATCTGCGCCGGTCTCAAGTCCGTATATTCCCCGAGGGGAAGGGCCACGTTTTCAGCCAGGGTCATCGAACTCCACAGCGCCCCGCTCTGGTAGAGGATCCCAAAGCGCCTCTTGAGGGCCTCTTGCACAGTGGGCTCGGAATCCCAGAAACTCACGTTATCGTAGAAGACCTGACCTTTAGCGGGTTCTTTTAGACCCACGAGGTGCCTGAGAAGCGTGCTCTTGCCGCACCCGCTCCCCCCCATGATGATGAAGATATCACCCTTATTTATTGTGAAACTGAGATCGTGCTGGATCACGAAGCTTCCGTAAGCCATGGTGAGGTCGCGGACTTCGATGCGCGCCGGTATCTGATTCGCCTGCTTTTCCATAAGTGACCTACACGCCGATTCTGTCATAGATTACTGTCAGTATGGAATCCGAGACTATGATGGAGACAATTCCCGTGACGACCGCCGAGGTTGCCGCCTCCCCGACCGCGGAAGCACTCCGCCCGCATTGCATTCCGCGAAGGCATCCCGACAGAGCTACCAGGACGCCAAAGACCCCGGCCTTGATCAGACCGGCTACAAATTGCGTCAGGTTAAGAGCCGATAAGGTTTCATGGTAGTACTGGGCCGGTGAAATACCGAGCGTTCCGACACCGATGATCCCGCCGCCCAGCATGCCCATCAGGTCGGCGTACAGGCACAGCAGGGGAAGCATGAGGACCAGGGCCAGCATCCGGGGCAGGACGAGAAACTCCATGGGTGGAATGCCGAGGGTCTTCAATGCATCGATTTCCTCGTTGACTTCCATTGTCCCAAGCTGTGCGGCAAAAGCCGCCCCGGTGCGCCCGGCCATGACGATTGCCGTCATCATGGCGCCCATCTCGCGTGCCATTCCAATACCCACGAGATCGGCCACATAGATTTGAGCTCCGAACATTTTCAACTGCACGGCCCCCACAAAAGCCAGGATCAGCCCCACCAGAACACTGACAAGGGAAACTATCGGCAGTGCCTGGGCGCCGCATTCCTGGATCAGCAAAGCCAGGTCGGAACGCCGGAATCGGGCTTTGCCCCGCAGGAGCTTCATAAGAGCCAGCAACGCCTCGCCGATGAAAGCCAGCATCTCACCTGCCGACTTACCGGCCTCCAGGGTGGCCTCTCCCACTCTGGACAAAAGCGGCACATGACCCCTCTCTTTGTGCGCATCCTTTTTCGCAGGGACCGCCGAGGCCAATTCGAGAAGCCTTGCCACCCCTTCCGGCAGACCTTCATTGGAAATCGCGATCGATCTCTGCCTGCAGAAATCGGTCACCTTGATGAGGAATGTCAGCAGACTGCTGTCCCAGTCTCCAAGCTCCCGGGCATCGAATACGACTCGCCCAGGGGCCGAAGTTGACCCGATCTGCTTCTCGATCTCATCCGTCGAGGGCATTCCGGCCGCAATGGTCCAGTTGCCCCCGATTCGGACCATAAGCGTA
>Ga0326728_10027253_pt1 | contig 10015 bp, 8 predicted proteins | sample MB3enrmetagenome_FD_207602 | JGI IMG/M metagenome (GOLD analysis project Ga0326728, IMG submission 207602) | Lab enriched peat soil microbial communities from McLean, Ithaca, NY, United States - MB31MN | ecosystem: Environmental > Terrestrial > Soil > Wetlands > Peat | place: USA: New York... | reverse complement strand
AAGTACATTCCAAGGTCGCAGCAGGAGCTCGACAACATCAAGAACCTCGTTCTGAGGGCCGCGGGATTCAACGAAGAAAGGGGCGACAAGATCGAGGTCCTCAACATGCCCTTTGAGGTTGACACCGAGCCTGACGAGAAGACCCTCCTGGGGAACGCAGAGAACAAAGAGCTCGCGGTGAGCCTCGGGAAATACCTCTTCTACCTCATCGTGGTGCTCTGCGTGTTCCTTTTCTTCTTAAGGCCCCTGTTCAGGATGTTCCAGAAGAAGGAGAGTTCTGCGACTCCTCTTCCCCTTCAGGAGGTAAAGGATGTCTATATTAAGGCGAACGACAAACCGGAGGCCGCCGCCCTTACGGGTATCGACAAGGCCCCAAGCGCCATAGCGGAAGCGCTCAAGGACAAAGCGCTCGTGAGATCGGTAATACGCGAATGGGTAAGGGAGAATCCGTAAAATTGGATAACAACGCAGAAATTCCAGGAATAAGAAAGGCGGCCATACTGCTCCTCACCATGGACGAGGAACTCTCCAAGGAGATCATCAGGGACCTTGAAGAGGAAGAGATAGAGGCCGTGGGGCAGGAAATAGCCAAGCTGCGCCTCATTCCCCATGACGTTGTCGCAAAGGTGCATGACGAATTTGTGAGCAGAATCGATGGGAGAAAACAGAACGTCGTCGGCGGCGAGTCTAAGTTCAAAATGCTCATAGAGCAGAGCCTCGGTACTGAAAAGGCGGAGCTCTTCCTCGGGAACATGGAGTCGCGGAAGGGAATGCCCGGTGAGTTTTTGAGAACCTCGGACCCGAGGATACTGGCGAATGTCCTGCGCGGCGAGCATCCGCAGACCGTCGCCCTCGTGTTGTCCATACTGAGCGTGAAGAAGGCGTGCGATCTCATTACCCACCTCCCCGACAAGGTGCATCGTGAGATTATCATGCGTATGGCGAACCTGGAAAAGGTGGACAAGAAGATAATCGAGGAGGTAGAAGCTGTCCTGAGAGAGCAACTCGAGTCGTTTGGGGGTGTGGAAGGCAAACAGATCGGAGGAGTCGAGCTTGTCGCCAACATTCTTAACCAGATGGACAGGAAACTGGAGTCTGAGCTCCTTGACAAGATTGAGGAAGCGGATCCTGCGCTTGCCGAGCGGATAAGACAGCTCATGTTCACCTTCGAAGACCTCCTGAAGATCGATGACAAGGGCATGCAGGTGCTGCTCAAAGAAATCACCTCGGAAGACGTTGCCATTGCTCTTAAGGGCGCATCTGACGGAATCAAAGAGAAGATCTTTGCGAACATGTCCGAGAGGGCCGGTGCGATGCTGAAAGAAGACCTGGAGGCGATGGGGCCCGTCCGGGTAGCCGACGTCGAGAGGGCGCAGGTGAAGATAGCGATGATCGCCAAGAAGCTCGAAGCGGAAGGCAAGATCATACTGTCGAAAGGCAATGAAAAGTTTGTCTAGCGCCTCGACGCCCTTTACCTTCGAAGACCTCGGATTGCAGGAAGCGGACGCGCCGGTTCCGGGGTCGGAGTTTGTCACCTTGTTCCCCGTCACGGGGCCGGAAGCACCCGAGGAGGCGGCGCCCGAGGAGGTGACGCCGGAGCCGGCGGAGCCTAGCCTTCCTGAGTCTCACGAGGATCCGTCCAGAAAAACATTCGAGGATGCGTACGTTCAAGGCGAGAAAGCAGGCTACGAGATGGGGATGCGAAGGGTGGAATCGATCGTAAGGAGACTCGAGTGTCAGGTCAACGAAGTCGTTTCTTTCAAGCAGGCGCTGACTGACAGATATGAGAGGCTTTCGACGGAGCTTGCCTTGATTTTTGCCGAGACCCTCGTCTTAAGGGTATGCTCGGATCACAAAGATACCTTGATGAACATGATCAGGAAAGCCCTCGAAGCTTGTGAGGATAGGAGTCAGCTGGTCATAAGGGTGAGAACTGACGACGTCAAGTATGTGGAAGCGCTTGCGTCAGGCCAGCTCAGGATCGTGCCCGACGACACTCTGAAAGAGCCGGGTTTCGTCATAGAGACGAACATGGGTGAGATCGACGGAAGAATCAGGACCCAGATCGAGGAGCTGAAGGGCGCTCTGACAGGCTACAATGCTGGATGAGAAGAACATTGAGGATTTAAGGGAATCCCTTAGAGACTTCTATCCTTACAGGTTGTATGGAAGGGTAAACCAGGTAGTCGGTTACGTCGTCGAAGGGAAGGGGCCTCTTGCCTCGGTGGGTGATTCCGCACTCATCCATCCCCTTGACGATACCGCTCCGATACACGCGGAGGTCGTGGGCTTTCGGGACGGAAGAACCCTGCTCATGCCTCTTGGGGACCTGCGCGGAATCGGCATAGGATCGCGAATACTCTCGAAGAAAAGGACGGCCAGTATCCTCGCGGGAGACGGGCTCCTCGGCCGCGTCATAGACGGCCTTGGCAACCCGATGGACGGCAAAGGACCGGTGAGCTGCAGCGAATCGATCCCCATCCACCAGGATACTATCAACCCCATGAAGAAACGGCGAATCACGGAACCCCTCGACTTGGGGGTGAGAAGCATCAACAGCCTTCTCACGTGCGGTAAAGGGCAAAGAATCGGCATCTTTGCCGGGTCCGGGGTCGGCAAGAGTGTTCTGTTGGGCATGATTGCACGGCACACCGAGGCGAAAGTGAACGTGATCGGGCTCATCGGGGAACGGGGCAGAGAGGTGAGGGAGTTCATAGAAAAGGACCTACAGGACGGGATAGATAGCTCCGTCGTCATCGTAGCCACTTCCGACCAGCCTCCGCTCATCAGGGTGCGAGCCGCGTTCCTCACGATCGCAATTGCGGAGTATTTCAGGGACCGGGGAAACGATGTCCTTCTGCTCATGGACTCCCTGACGAGGTTCGCCATGGCGCAAAGGGAGATAGGTCTCGCCATAGGAGAACCGCCGACCACAAAAGGCTATACCCCGAGTGTCTTCTTTTCCCTTGCCAAGTTGCTTGAAAGGGCGGGGAATGGAGAGGGTGAGGGCACGATGACCGCCATATACACGGTGCTTGTCGAGGGTGACGACCTGGACGACCCCATAGCAGATTCGGCGAGGTCCATCCTGGACGGCCACGTAGTGCTCTCTCGAAAGCTGGCGAACGAAAACCACTATCCTGCCGTGGACGTGCTCAAGAGCATAAGCAGACTAATGAAGGATATCGTGTCGAAGGAGCAGGTCGAGTATTCGAGCAAGATAGTAGAAATACTGTCGGAATATGAAAGGGCTGAAGACCTCATAAATATCGGAGCTTATGTCTCGGGGAGCAACAGGAAGATAGACTACGCTATCTCCATGATTGACAAAATCAACCTCTTCTTGAAACAAGAAAGCGGCGAGCGTGCTACCCTGGAAGAGGCGGTGGACAGTATGAGAATACTCTTCTATGTCTGACTTCCGCTATGACCGACTCCTGGAAGTCAAAGAGAAACTCCTGGAACACAAGCAAACTGAGCTGGAGATGGCCGTCGTGTCAGTGGCCGCGGTCGTAAGCGATATTGAGAAGGTGGACAAGGAGACTGGCGACACCTACGAGCAGATCACGAGCCGCTGCCTGACCGGGAAAGAGCTGTCGATACTCATCGGCTACCTTTCCTATCTTGATGAGAGGAAGGCCAGTCTATACGACGAGAAGAAAAAAAGAGAAACCCGCGTGAGTACCATAAGACAGGAATTGCTGGCCCTCGAGATGGAGCTGAAGATCCTGGAAAAACTGAAGGCCAAGGCCCTTCAGGCCGCTAGGAAGGTCAGGAATAGGAAAGAACAGAGAGTGATGGATGATCTTGCCCTCCGAATCGAAGGAAAATAGAAACAGAGCATCCTGGGAAAAATAGTTCTCCCTAGGAATTTTTTTCCCTGTCGGGCTTTTGGCCTCACACCCCATTGAGTTGTTTTTCGTTCTCTTGCAAGGCTTTTTAACGTGGCACGTTTCTTGTTAATGCTGCCATCATGCAAGGGCCGCTCACAAATCTGGTCAGTCAGCTTATTCCCGGCCTCCCGGCTTCAGGCGCGGGGAAGTCCTCAGCCCTTCAGGGCAAAGAGAAGGGGGCTTTCTTTGAGGTGCTCACCCTCCTCTCGAGCGGTACATCCGGCCCAAAAACGGCCGCCGTGACGGGAGATGGGAGCCGGACCGATGATGCCTTGTCCAACCTCGCAGATCTTCTCCCCGCTCTCCTTACCTCCGGCGCCAGCGACCTTTCACAGAGCCTTCAGGCAATCCCTTCTATGAAAGGGGGCGGGATTGAAAAATCGCCTCCTCCTTCGGCCGACAATTCCGACGCTTCAAGCAACTCCGGATCATCGGGGAAAACGGGACGATCCGCAGATCTTCTCCCCGCTCTCCTCACCGCGGACATCAGCGACCTTTCGCAAGGCCTTCAGGTGATCGCCTCCGGGAACGGAGCAGGGATTGAAAAATCGCCTCCTCCTTCGGCCGACAATTCCGACGCTTCAAGCAACTCCGGATCATCGGGGAAAACGGGACGATCCGTCGAGGCGCTCCTGTCTGCCCTCGCCGCCCTGTTTGGAGCGAAAGGCATAACAGTTGACGGCGGAAGCAGCGGGTGCGACAACTTGCCCTCCGGAGCCAGGACTAATAGCCGGCCGGCGGCCGGAGAGGCTTCTACCGCGACTGACGGCCCCGCTTTGTCCGCCCTCGACGGCAAGACCAAAGGGGTCGAGGACACCACGAATTCATCGGACAATTCGGTCGATCAGAAGGACCAGGGTGGGGGTACAAAGGACAGTCTCCAAATGCTGGCCTTTCTCGTTTTCAACAGCCTGGAGGCAGTCCTCCAAACACAGCCCCGGGAGACGCCTACCGGACAGGACTCGGCCACAACCGAAACGGACGGGCTCCCCACGGGTGAAGGCCAGGCCAGCGGGGTGAACGGAGGTCCCGGTCAGGAGATGATCTACCAGGCCCTCGTTGATTTGGAGCGCCTTTGCCAATCAACGATTCAGTCAGCCCAAGACAAAGATCAAGGTGAACAAACGGTCAACGAGGCTGATGTCAGCAAGACGCAGTCAGCCCCCGCACAAGAAACGGGGGGTTTTCCAACGGATCTTCTGAGAGCCCTGAACCAGGGCTTGAAAGCGACCACCCCGTCCAACACGACCCCGCATCAAGAGGGAGATAAGAGATTACCGAAAGAGGCTCCCGAGGCAGCGACGCTCCCTCCTGAGGTTTCCTCCGAGGGGAAAGGATCTCCGTCTGCAGAGATAAGTTTGGCTGTCGGGCCTTCCGCCACGGAGGGCACTGACGACATGAACACTCTTACCGTTGCGATCAGGACCCCCTTTGGGGCCGTGGCGCAAAACGGACCGACGGAAGAGATAGCCGACGGAAACAGCGCCGCCAAGAAGGGGTTGACAACGGAGAAGACCGATTCCGTAGTTACCAGGATCGTCAAGGATCTCTCGCCTCTCTTGAAAAAGGATGACGATGGCCCGTTGCATGACAACGGGGGGGATAAGGAACGGTCTCCAGGGCAAGACAACTACCCGTTTGCGGCAAAAGTCGACACAGCCGGGGCGAGCGGAGTCGGGCAGGAACTGGATGGCAAGGCCTCCGGCCAGCCCACGCCCACAGCCGCCGTGGAGCGGTTTCAGAAGATAATTGAACAGTTCGGGAGCGGGGCCGGTCAGCACGATCTCACGGTGAAGCTCGACATGGGGAAGGAGGGGAGCGTCGTTCTCGGCCTCAAGGATCTTGGCCCCAGCGTCACGGTGGAGGTGAGGGCGTCGGACCAGGGCATCGTGAATCTCCTGCAATCGCAGAAAGATTCGATCATCAGGAACTTGGAAGGGAAAGACGTTCACGCGAACATTTTCATAGATCCGAACGCTTCGGGGACCCCGGACAAGAGGGACAGGGGAGAGACCGGGAAGCAGAGAACCTTTCAATCCACGCCCGAGGTGGATGAGGGGTTCGGCGAGTTCCTCGACGTGTTCGCGTAAAAGGAGGGAACCATGGTAACAACGCCGGTAACCACTAACGCAACTTCGTCATCGGCCGCAACGTCATCCAGCAGCAGCTCCACTTCCAGCAACAATACTATCAGCCAGAATGACTTCCTGCAGCTCCTCATGACCCAGCTCCAGAACCAGGACCCCCTGGATCCCACTGACACAAACCAGTTCGTGGATGAAATGTGCCAGCTCACCTCCACGCAGGCGATCACGGGCATGCAGACGGACCTCGACAGCCTCTCGGCCTCCATGCAACAGGGCAATATGGGGCAGTGGGCCTCGTCCATAGGGGACTACATGCAGGTGAGCAGCACATCGATATCAGAGGGCGACGAGGTCGTTCTGGACCCGAGCGGGACCTATGATTCCCTCACCCTGACGCTCAAGGATTCGTCAGGTACTGAGACCACTCAGACCTTCACCTCGAGCCAGTCTCCCGTCTATGACGACACGAGTGGGAACTACACGATCGTGGGTGCCATGGCCACCACGAACGGCGTGTCGTCGACCTGCAATTACGGCGTCTACCGGCAAATAACGGGCGTCCAATCGGGCACCTCGGGTACGTCTCTCGTGGCTTCGGACGGGACGGCCTATCCGACGAGCAGCGTGTTGCAAATAATCGGCAGCGGGAGCAGTAATTGACCCGCGACCGGATAATTAAACAGGAAGCAGGAGGGTATCATGCTTAGCTCACTCTATTCAGGCATCAGCGGCCTTTTGTCGAATTCCGACGCGCTCGACGTGATAAGCAACAACATATCGAACGTGAACACCGTCGGCTACAAGTCGCAGACCGCCCAGTTCGAAGACGTGCTCTACCAGACGATCACCGGCGCGAGCGGAACATCTCAGGTGGGGAGAGGCTCGGCCCTCGAGTCCGTGAGCACCGACTTCTCCCAGGGCTCCTTTCAGACGACGAACTCCGCCACCGACCTCGCCATCGGCGGCCAGGGCTTCTTCATCGTGCAGAAGTCGGGAGACCAGACCGATTACTACACGAGGGCCGGCAGTTTTTCCCTGGACAAGAATGGTGACCTCATCGACAGCGCAGGCGACTTCGTGCAAGGGAAGGAAATAGACCAGGCAACGGGCACTGCCTTCGGCGTCGACGGGAATATCGTCATTTCCCAGCAGCCGAGCAATCCTAAGGAGACGGCGAACATCGATATGGTCGTCAACCTCGACGCCAGCTCCGCATGGGTGGGCTCCTACACCGTGACGACCGGCACCGACGTCACGAACGTCACCGGAGCAACGGGGGACTACCCTGCGAGCGGGGCCTACACCATTTCCGTGGGGGCCACTGTCACTATGGGAAGCGGCGCCGTCGGATTCGCCGCGACCCTGACCATGCCCGGAGGCACCGCCTATTCGATCACCCTGCCGTCCAACGGCAACGTCAGCGACCTCACGACCAACGGCGGAACCGACACCGGTCTCGACTTGACACTTGGCGCCCTCGCGACCAATAATACGGATGGCTTCACCCTGAAGGGCTTCAACGCCACCTCACCTTCTACGACATCCAACTATTCTTCCTCCGTGACCGTTTACGACTCGCTCGGCACGGGGCACGTGGTGACCATGTACTTCCGAAAGGATTCGTACGACCCCGCTACCCAGACCTCTACCTGGGAGTGGGATGCCGTACCTCAGACCGGCGACACCATTACCTCCGGTAATCCGGGACAAAACTACCAAACCGGCTACCTTACGTTCAATGCCAACGGCGTGCTCACCGCGGGGGGCGATGCCCAGCCCATGACCTTCAACTTCGCGGGCGCCCAGGCAGGGCAGGGCATAAACCTCGTCCTGGGATCGGGGTCGGGAGAGGGGGCCACAACGCAGTACTCCTCTTCGTCGAACACCGTATACCAGAGCCAGGACGGGTATCCACCCGGTGTGCTGCAAAGCATCAGTGTGAGCCAGGACGGGATCATCTCGGGAAGCTACGACAACGGGCAGATACTGAAACTCTACCAGCTCGACCTTGCGAACTTCAATGACCCCCAGGGGTTGGAGAGAGACGGGGGCAATCTTTATTCCGCGACCCTCACGTCGGGCGTCGCCTACACTTCGGCTCCAGGCCAGGGGGGCATGGGCAAGATCAGCTCCAACTCCCTCGAAGAATCGAACGTCGACCTGGCCACCCAGTTCTCTGAGATGATAGTCGCCCAAAGCGGTTACGAGGCCAACTCCAAGGTCATTACCACGACCGACGAGATCCTCCAGACCCTGATGAACATGAAAGTGACGTAGGCCAAAGAAGGCTAACAGGGGGCGGATGGCACGGCCACCCGCCCCCAATCATTTAGGCTGTCCTTCCTTCGCCGACACAGTTCCCAATCTCCTCCTGCCCCTCGCTTTCATCAACGAACCTCCTGTCAATCGCCTGACGCGGTAACGTTCCCTTCCCAACATTCCCATAGCGCAACACGCCGACGTTCTACAAAGATATAAGGCCGCCTTTGGTTGCCGCGGGCCGCTTTTCGGTCGACTCAGGTCTCCTGGCATACATATTGCTGTTCCCGATTGCGAAAGGAGTCTGATATGGCGGAAGAACAGGTGCAAGAAAGCAATCAGCCAGCGGCTAAGAAAAAGAAGGGTTCCCTCAAGATGGTGCTCATCGTGCTCGTGGCTTTAGGCCTGGCGGGTGGGGCGGGCTATTACTTGTATGGGAATGCGCTTCTGGTGGGCCACGCTCAGGCTCACGCCGAGAAAAAGGCCGCGCCCAAAGAGGAGCCGCAGGAAGAAGCAGGCAACGATACTCACAAAGAAATGGGTCCGATAGTCTCTCTCGACCCTTTCGTGATGAATATTGCCGGCAGCCCTTCGAGGTACGTGAAGATATCCATAGCCCTGGAAGTGAAGGATGCCAAAGGCGAGGAGCACATAAAGAAAGTCACGCCGGCCATAAGAGACGCCATGTTGAAGGTGCTGGGAGCGAAGCCGCCAGACGCTTTTACGGATGTAAACGGACGGGACGCGATAAAGAAAGAGCTTTATGACGGTGTGGACGGCCTGTTCGCCAAAGGCGACCTCAAGGCAGTCTACGTGACCGACATCATAGTGCAGTAGGAGCCTGAAAGAAGTGGAACAACTTCTCTCTCAAGACGAAATTGATGCGCTGCTCAAAGGGATTTCAGACGGAGAAATCGAGACGGCGAAGGAAGGGGAGCCTGAAGCGGTCGCCGCCGTCCCGGAGCGGGTCAGTGCAGAAGTATTCGACTTCGCAAAGTACACGAAGGGCAGAAAGGAAAGACTGTCGGCCCTCGAGTTCATCGCGGACAGACTGTCGAAATCTCTGAGATCGGCGCTCACCCTCTTTCTTGAGCGGGAAGTGGACATAAACATCGCCCCCACACAATACACCGAGTATGGGGAATTCATAAAGACTCTTCCCCTGCCCACGAACATGAACATCGTCATCACGGACAACCTCAAAGGTTTCTTTATCGTGATCTTCGATGCAAAGCTCATTTTCTGCGTTCTGGAGACCGTGTTCGGCAGCAATACCATAACCGTCCCGAAGATCGAGGGCCGGGAATTCACGAAAATCGAGTTCAATGTCATAAAGAAGCTCGTGGACCTCGTCTCCGTGGAAATGGAAAAGGCGTGGGAGCCTGTGTACGAAATAAGGTGCAAGTACTCAAGATCGGAGATCAATCCGAACTATATCACCATGGTTTCCCAGGAAGAGACGGTAGTCCTTCTCGAATTTGCTATCGAGATCGCGGACGTAGTCAGTTGGATGAAGATATGCATGCCCTACGGCATTCTCGAGACGATCAAGGGGTACCTCATCTCCACTCCCTCGAGGGAAGACATGGAGATGAGGGCGAAGTGGTTTCAAAAACTGCAAGGCAGCGTGAACGAGGTACCCCTCGAGTTGAGGGCCGTCCTCGGGAAGAAGAAGTTGACGGTCCAGGAATTCCTGAAGATGAAGAGGGACAGCGTGATTATCACCGATAGCTCCGTTGATGAGCCGATTGACCTCACTATCATGGACATCACCAA
>Ga0326728_10027252_pt1 | contig 10015 bp, 9 predicted proteins | sample MB3enrmetagenome_FD_207602 | JGI IMG/M metagenome (GOLD analysis project Ga0326728, IMG submission 207602) | Lab enriched peat soil microbial communities from McLean, Ithaca, NY, United States - MB31MN | ecosystem: Environmental > Terrestrial > Soil > Wetlands > Peat | place: USA: New York... | reverse complement strand
AAAATCCTGCTCATATCTGACATCCACGGCAATTGGGCCGCACTGCAAGCGGTGTTGGCCGCCGAGCCGGGCGTCGACCAGATTTTGTGCCTCGGCGATCTCGTCAACTACGGCCCGCAGCCCGCGGAATGCGTGGCGTGGGCGATGAAGACTCTGACTCCCGATTGGTTGATTCAAGGCAACCACGACCGCGCCGTTGGCTTGGATGAAGACCCTCATTGCTCCCCCTCTTATCAAGTATTGGCGGCGGCCACTCAGGAAGTCAGCAAGCAGGCCCTGACTCCCAAGATGAAAAGATTCCTGTCGGGGTTGCAGCCGCTGCAACGGTTTCAACTGGATGCGGCCGTCTGCGTTGCTTGTCATGCGGCGCCCTCCGATCCGCTTTACGAATACCTGACGGAGCAAAGTCCGGTCACGGTCTGGGAGTCGGAGTTGACTGGTGTCAATTACCCCGACTTTCTCTTCGTCGGCCATACGCATGTGCCGATGAAAATGCGGGTCCGCAAGACTCTGGTCGTGAACCCCGGCAGCGTCGGCCAGCCGAAAGGCGGCGACCCGCGCGCGGCCTACGCGGTATGGGAGGACGGCAAAGTTGCCCTTCGCCGGGCCAAATACGACGTGGAGCAAACCATCCGGGCGTATCGCGGCCTGCGGCTTGAACCACACATCGTGGTCACGCTCGCTGAAATTTTGCGCACCGGCGGACTTATGCCATCCGGCCAATCGCGTCAAAGACCTGGCCCAACAAGCTGAATGAAAGACTATGATTCAAGTCAACGGACTTCTTGATCACGTCTCGGATCTGGTTGACCGGTTTCACTTGGTGAACCTGCGACCGCAAATCGCCGCGTGCCAGCAGCAGCTTGGCGCGCCGGAACGGATTGACGTGGCGGTGTTTGGCCGATTCAAGGCCGGCAAAAGCTCGTTCCTGAATCACCTGGCCGGGCGGGCTGTGCTGCCCATCGGTGTGCTGCCGTTGACGGCCATCGTCACCCGCCTGCGTCATGGGCCGGTGGAGCGGGCTGTGGTGCGATTTCTTGACGGCACGGCAAAGTCAATTCCGCTGGGCGATATCGGCCTTTACGTGGGCGAGAACGAAAACCCGCGCAACGCCAGACAAGTGGCGGACGTGGAAGTGGAATTGCCCGCGCTCCAATCCTTCGCGCCGCTGGAATTCGTGGACACGCCGGGCCTGGGCAGCGCTTTCGTGCATAACACCGAGGCCGCGCTTCATTGGCTGCCCAATGTGGGCGCGGCCCTGGTGGCCGTGAGCGCCGACGCGCCGCTCTCCGAGCGCGACTTGAACTTGCTTGATGAATTGCGCCGGCACACGCCCAAGATTGCTCTGCTGCTCACCAAGGCCGATTTGCTGACGGAGTCGCAGCGGGCCGAAGTTGGGGGGTTCCTGCGCCGCCAACTGGCCGAACGCCCGGGCAACGATGGCCTGCCAGTGTATTTCTACTCCATCAAACCCGGGTTGCCGGAATTGAAAACGGCCCTGGTGGAGGGTCTTCTCGAACCGCTTCGCCAGGATCGCGGCGTGGCGGCGGAGCAAATCCTGCGACACAAATTGGTCTCGTTGATCGGCCAGGCCCTCGACTATTTGCGCGTCGCGCTGTCGGCGGCGACCCAGGCGGAAGCTTCGCGGCAGGCGCTGCACGACCGGTTGTTGGAAGAACGCGGGCAATTCGATGCGCTCCGCGAAGAACTGCATTTGCTGGCGCACGACGTGGCCGGACAGGCGCTGGAACAATCCGTGCAACGCCTGCAGCCGGTTCAGCGAACGCTGCAAGCCAAAGTCACCACTGATTTGGAAACGCAATTGCGACAATGGCGGCTGCGGTTGCCGCCGCTCGTGGAAGCCTGGCGCGCCTGGTTGAACGTTTTCCTCAGCCGCGAATTGAGCGAAGTGTCGCAGGCGCAACGCGGGATGTTTTGCGAGCCGCTGCAAAAGGCGCGCGAACGCCTGACGCGCGCGTTGCGCGCCTTTCAGGACCGGCTGGCCGAACACGTCAAGGCCGCGCTCGGCGTGTCTCTGACGCGGCGCGAGTTCGCCCTCGAAGTGCGCGAACCGTCCGCCCCGCCGGTGAATGTGTCCCATGCCTTCGACGCGGCGTTCATCACGATTGGCTGGCTCATTCCGCTGACGCTTTCCCGCAAGCCCATCGAGCGCGTGTTGCGGCGCAAAGCACGATGGGAAGTGGAGAAAAACTTGTCGCGGCTCGCGGCGGACTGGCAGACGCGCGTCAGCGCCGGTGTCCAGGAACTCCGACGCCAGGCCGAGCAATATGCCCTCAACGAATTGGCAACCTTGGAACAAATGCTGGCCCAGGGCCAATCCAATCAGCCGCAACTGGAGCAGGCGATTGCGCTGTTAACCGGGGCGCTGGCGAAAATTCACGGCCCGCGGACTGACACAACTCGTCCATGATTTGGAACAATTTCAGAACCGGCTGCGGCCTGCGCGAAGCGCAAGCGCAGTCGGAACGCGACGCGCCCGCCGAGTCATGGATTAACCCGCGTGACGGTTCAGCAATGCGGCTCATACCTGCGGGCGAATTCATCGTGGGTTCGACGCCGGCGCAGATTGAAGCTGCGCGGCTTATGGATATTGGCGGTCATGAGTTCACGCTGCTGGACGAGTTGCCGCAGTTTCGCGCGTTTGTGCCGGATTACTACGTCAGTGTCCATGCCGTGACCAACGAGCAGTTCGCGGCGTTTCTTTCCGAGACTCGTCCGACGCCCGAACGACTCAAACGTTGGATTCCCACGCCGGAACGAATCAGCGTTCCCGCGAACAATGGCAAAGTTTATCGGGTAACGCCCGGCTTCGAGCGGCATCCGGTCATTCACGTCTCGTGGTTCGGAGCGGAAGCATATTGCCGCTGGGCCGGGTTGCGGTTGCCGGCTGAAATCGAATGGGAGAAAGCGGCTCGCGGCACGGACGGACGGCTCTATCCGTGGGGCAACGAATGGGAGGACCATGTTCTGCGCTGGGACGGAGACAAGCTTCACAAATACGAAACCACCGCGCCGGTGGACGCCTATCCCGAAGGCCGTTCGCCTTATGGTATCTTTCAAATGGCGGGCAACGTGGATGAATGGTGCGCGGATTGGTATCAATGGGATGTTTACCGCCGTTATGCGACCGGCGACTTGCGTCCGCCGCCGCGCGGCGGGATGCGCGTGGTGCGCGGCGGCACATGTGCGGGTTGGAAGAAAATCCGCTTTCGTTGCGCGCACCGGCGTGGCAACGACGAGGCGATTGTCAATGTGCTCTACACCGGCATCCGTTGCGCGCGCAGCGCGCCGCCTCCGGCTGCGATCTGATATGGAAGCGCCCACAAGCCGGCGAATGGAGCCAAGCGACCGCAATACCGCTGACGCCGCTCATCGTGGCGAAGACGCAGTCAAACAGCCGGCTCCTCCACAGAAACCGATCGTGCCAACGGCGCTCCCGAAGTCGCCCGCAGTGCCGACCAGGGAAAGCGATCTGCTCACGGACTTGCAAACGCGCGGCTGCCCGGCTTGCGAACATTTGGTCCGAACGGTCTTTGAGTTTATCGCCCAATGGCAACATGCCATCGTCATCGATGAGCACGCGCAGAAAGCGTTTGTTGCGGAACTGGGCTTTTGTCCCTTGCACCTATGGCAACTGGCGGCGGTGTCGTCGCCGCTGGGCGCTTCGGTCGGATGGGCGAAACTGGCGGAGCAGATTTCGCAAGCTGTGACACGGGCCGCAACCTCGCCATCCGCCGCAAAAGATGCGTCCGCCCTCGTGCGCCGTTCCGCCGACTGCCGCGTTTGCCGGCTGCTGCGCGAGACGGAGAAGAAGTATGTTCAATGGTTCGCCGCCGCCTTGCGCGAGCCGCAGAACCGCGAAGCTTACGAGCGTTCACAAGGCGTGTGCCTGCGGCATCTTGGCCTGCTCCTCGGCGCTTCGCCCAGCGAAGACACCAGGCAGTTTTTGCTGCGCCACGCTGCCCGGCGCTTCGAGGAAATGGCCGAAGACATGCAGAGTTATGCAATGAAAATTGAAGCCCTGCAACGCACCCTCCTAAACGCGGATGAGAAGGATGCGTATCGCCGTGCGCTGGTCCATCTGGCTGGCGCGAAGGCGGTTTGCTGTCCTTGGAACGAGGATGGTGAGCTATCAACCGAAGAAAGGACAAAACAGGAGGCTGGCAAACCATGAAAAAGGACTTTTGGGACAGGTTTGCCGGCAAGCTGAAATCGGTGGATGAGGCGCCGGAGCCGCTTCAAAGCGCCATGCGAGCAGCGCTCAAGCCGAATGATTCCATCCGGCTGCTGCTGTTCGGCCCTGCCAGCAAAACGTTCGACAAGTGTTCGCCCGCAACTCTGCTGGCAGTGCTGGATCACGAATGGGCGGCCGTGAGCGGATTGGAGGATATCCCGGCGCAGATTGCGCGGGCGGAGTTTGCCGGCACGTTGTTCGTGGAGTTGACCAACATTCTTCTTTACGGGCGCTTGAAGATTGATTTCGTGTCGGAAGGCGGGACGCAATCTGTGGCGGTCGAGTTTAATACCGTTATGGACCGGCTCTACCAGGAAGCCGTCCAACTGCTGCTCGACGGAATGGACGGCGTATCGGCGGCCACTCCAATCGAAGACAGACAGGCCGGCTCGTTGCTGTGTTCGTTGCCGTTGAAATTCCGGAACGCGGTCATTGAGTTCAGGCCGGCATCACAACAGGCGCTCGCCGTGTTGCATTGGCCGGCGCTTCTGGGCGGCCGGCGGCGCTGGTTCCAACGCGAACTGTCGCCTGAAGCCATTATGGTGCTGACCGGGCGCGAACTGTTGTTTATCTCTGAGGAAAAAACGGGGTCATGGATGCGTATTGGCCGGGTCAACAAATACGGCAGCATCGCGACATATTGTCCGCTGTCGCGGCTCAAGCGGTTTCAAATCAACGAGCGCGGACCATTAGCCATGCTCGAACTGGAGCTTCGCGCCAGGCAGGGCGGCGCAAAAGTGGAAGTTCCCTTTCCCGCCGGGCAACGCGAGGAAATGTCCGCGTTCATGGAACGCGCCCTGTCGCAAGACTCCTCCAGGCCAGTTCCCGCAAATGTGGAAACAAATGGTTTCTTGCCCGCCGACTCCCGAGGAGGTATCTTTACCCCGTGAAAACAGCAAGCGTTCAACAGGTGCCAGAGCAATGGCCGGACATCTTGAAATGGGTGGCGTCGGGGGAAGAAGTGCAAATGACCGACCACGACAAGGTGGTTGCCACACTCGTGCCCGCCGATGTTCCGCAGCCGGATTTCCTCAGCCGCGCCAAAGCAATTTGGGGTGAGAATCCACCGGGCAAAGCCCTGAGTGCAATCGTATCGGATGCGCGCGGAGGCGAACGGTGATCTACTTGGATACCGGGTGTCTGGTAAAACTTTATTACCCTGAACCGGACAGCCAGAAAGTCGCGGCTCTGGTCGCGGGCAGGTCAATCTGTTTTAACCCCCTCCATGAGTTGGAATTCACAAATGCGCTTCACCTGAAATTATTTCATCGAAGCGCCACTTCAGCCCAAGTTCAGGCGGCAAGCTCGCTTGTGGAAGCGGACGTGAAATCGGGCGTTCTTCTTCCGGCGGTGGCAAACTGGGAGAAGATTTTTCGCGCCGCCACGGATCTCGCACGACAGTACTCCGCCTCCTTCGGTTGCCGGTCCCTGGACGTGCTTCACTGTGCCGCGGCCTTGGTTCTTGAAGCAGGCGAGTTTCTCAGCACGGACGCCAGACAGAAGCAGTTGGCTGGCGCAATGGGGCTGAAATTGGTGTCCATTTGAAATCACTACGACCTCTCTCAACGGGGAGTCGAGCGCGCCTGACGCGAGGTCAACCCAAGGCAATCAGAGCAGCGCCGGCAGCAGGGTCAGTCCTCGGAATCAAGTATTTATGGGCTTGGTGGCTGGAAACAGGGGATGAAAGATAACGGAAAGGGGCCGGAAAGGGGTCGGTTCCGAGCAGAAAGGGGTCGGTTCCGAGAGCATGTCCACATTTTGTCTGCTGCGACCCGCCCGCTCTGTCCACCAACAAATCCGCAATGAAAACGAAGAACAGCCTGCATGGAAATTATCACGCAGAGACACGGAGCGCAGAGAAATACCATGAAAAAACAGGAAATTTATGCTTTTCTCCGCGTCCTCTGCGCCCCTACGCGAGAAATGGGCGTTTTCCTCTTATGCCAATTATTCTTAAGTCTCTCGCCTTCAGGCAGTTGCGCCGGAATGGCGCCGGTTACAAAAATAATTGTAAATATTTTACAAATAATCGTTGATTTGATGAATAACTATGATATAGTATAGCCAGATTAATGGCTAATTGAAGCCATGATGAAGAATTGAAATATTGAAAAGACCGATCAACAACAAACAGCCATCAAACCATGAAAACTCGCAACGGCAAAATCGTCCGTCCGCCTCACGATGTCCGCGAAGAATTGAATGTTCGACTGGACCGCTCCAAACGAAGCCCCCAATTGCCCGCCAGTCCAGCTCCGTCGCAGTCAGTCGCAGTGATAAAATCGTTGAAACGGCGGGATCATCCGCCATCGCGGCAATGAGCGCGGCTAAATGCTTTATGTTTTTGCCCCCCCCGTTTTTGCCTTTCCCTGATCAGATGGCTCATTTTATACAGCTTCTGAGGCACCGAGACACGAAGAGCAGCAAAATGTTGCCGACTGTTGCCGCTGTGTTGCCGATTTTCCAGACCTCTATCTATCAATCCTGTGTTTCTGGCCAGTCTTGGCGGCAAATCCGTGATTCGATGGTTGCCAAGCACTCAAATCGAGCTGGCATACAGCCCGGCGCTTCCGCCGTCGCCTCAATTTCATCGAGCTTGCTCACATGGATGAATTATCACGCAAGGAGCAACGTGACAGCCATTCAATCCGGGCAATCAGAGCAGCGCCGGCAGCAGGGCGTAAAACTCCGTTGCCCGCACCAGATCGGCCAGCGGCACCTGGTCGAGCACGCCGTGGGCGGTGGTTTCGTCGCCGGCCGCAAAGATTATGGTCGGGATGCCGGCCTTGCCCATCCAATAAATGCCGTTGGTCGAAAAGTTCAGCTTGCCGCTCTTGGGCGTTCCGCCCCACAGCATTTGCGCCGCCTTGAGGCCGGCTTGTACGAAAGGATGGTCCTCCTCGAGCGCCCAGGCGGGGAAGTACTTTTCCACCGGAAAGACGAAGCCGGTATAGCTCGGCGTGTCGTAGTGCAGCATTTCGACCCGGATGTGGCCGCGCTGATTCTCCGGGATGAGCGCCTCCACCTGGGCAATGGCCTCCTCTTTTGTCTCGCCAAAGGTCAGCCGGCGGTCGATGTAGATCGTGCATTCGTCCGGGACGGCGTTGATCGACGGGGTCAGACACTCGATCTTGCTCACGGTGATTCGGCCCTGGCCCAGGAACGGATCAATGTGAAGGCGGTCGTTGAGTTGCTCGATTCCGGCCACAAGCGGCATCATTTTGTAAACCGCATTGTCCCCGAGTTGGTTGGAAGCGGCGTGAATCGAGCGCCCCTTGGCGACCACTTTCAGTTCCACCCGCCCCTTGTGGCCGCGGTACACATTCATCTCGGTTGGCTCGCCGACGACGACATAGTCCGGGCGGAGACCCTCGCGCTCGACCAACGCCTGGCAGGCCAGCCCGTCGCAATCCTCCTCCATATTGCCGAAGTAATACACCGTAAAGCCGTCCAGCAGGCCGAGTTCCCCGGCCAGGGCGATGCCGTGGAGCATGCCGGGTGTTGACTGCTTCTCATCGCCGGCCCCGCGAGCATAGAGGATTCCATTCTCCACCTTGCCCTGAAACGGGTCCCAGCCCCAGGCCGACCGGTCGCCTGTGTCCACTGTGTCGATGTGCGAATCGTACAGAAGAATTTTCCGGCCGCGCCCCAACCGGCCGAGGACGTTCCCCATCCGATCAAAGTGAATATCCTCAAAACCCAGCCGCCGCATTTCCTCCATGATCCGTTTCCCAACCTCGCCAATCCGGCCCATCACACTGGGAATGGCGCAAATGTCCCGCATGAAGCGGAGAATAGAATCGCGCTGTTCGGCCACGCGAGACTGGATGCGTGGGATAATTTCGGCTTTGAGTTCTGTTTTCATAAATTGGCGAACTGGCAGTCTTGGCCTCGCCCTTTCTAGTGTGCTGTTACAGAAATGGCTTTACAATGAACCCCTCTCCCCGCAAAGCGGGGAGAGGGTGGCCGAAGGCCGGGAGAGGGGTTCGTGTAAAGATTTCATTGAAACACTACACTAGGCCGGTTCTTTCCCCTTGGACTGCTCGATCAATTCGATTTCGTAGCCTTCGGGAGCGTCCACAAAGGCAAAGCCGCCGCCGCCGGGACGCATCGTCGGGCCGTCGGAGTATTTCAGGCCAAGCGAAGCAAGATGCCGGGCAAAGCCGTCCAGACTTTCCACTTCGAAGGCGAGGTGAGTCAGGTCGGGTTGAACTTGGACCGGACCGCCGGCCGGAAAGGAGCACAATTCAATCAATTCCGGGCTGTCCGCCGCCTGCATGAAAACCAACTCGGAACCGCGCGGCGATTTGTGACGGCTGCGTTCAACCAATCCGAGCACGTCCTTGTAAAATTTGACGGTCCGTTCCAAATCATTGACGCGGTAGCGCGTGTGCAGCAGTTTTCCGACTTTCATGCCGGAAGGATAATCCGATTTGGAAAAATGTCTAATGACAAAAACCTGATGACGAAATATATAAACAGGGATGCGAAGATACGAAGTGCTGCCTTTGGTCCTGGCTGGCTGGCTGATGAATCTCGCCGCTTACGGGCAAATTGATCCGGAGAGGCGGGAGTTGATTCAGTTGGGCGGCAATCAGGCTTTGCAGGGGGCCTCGCCGATTGACGGCTACGGTTATTATTATTTGAATGAGCCGAATTTCTTTCGCACCAACGTCACGTTGCGCCTGGCGGTGGCGCCGGTATATCTGGATTCTGAAGCGGGGTTTGTCGGGTTGCTGGGGCCGCTCACCGATTTTGGCCTCGGTCTTGCCGGCGGCGGTTTTGCCGACAACTATTACGAATATCAAGACGGGAAATATATTGCCGGTGAATCTTTCTTCGGCAACAGCGTGGAGGGGTCGGGCTCGATTTATCATCTGTTCAATCCGGGAGGCCGAATCCCGCTGTGCGGAGTTCTCCGGATCAAAGAGCATTATTCGATTTATGAACGCGACGACACCAGTTCGGCCTTCGCCCTGCCGGAGGATCATTCCACAGTCAGTTGGCGGGCCGGACTGCGCTGGGGCGGGCGGGTACCGCTTTTGCACCCCGATCTGGCGATGGAACTTTCCGTCTGGTATGAAGGACAGTATCGGACGGATGCGGGCGCTTACGGGTTTGATGGGGACCGCGATTTGAATTCGTCCTCGGAACTGTTTTGGGGCCGGGCGCTGCTGATTTACACACTACCCGATTCCCGGCAAAGCTTTGACGTGAATTTGACCGCCGGGGCGAGCGATCATGCGGACCGTTTCAGCGCGTACCGATTGGGCGGAAACATGCCGTTGACCTCGGAGTTTCCGCTGTTGATACCGGGTTATTTTGACGGGGAGTTGAGCGCGCGCGATTTCGCTTGTTTCAACGCGCAATATACAATTCCCCTGGACGCGGCCAAAAGATGGAGCCTGAATCCAATCGGCTCGATTGCCACGGTGGATTACGCGCCGGGACAGGCGCAACCGGGCCATTTTAATTCCGGCGCGGGGATCGGGCTGGGCTACCGTTCGCGTTCGGGCGCATGGCAGGCGCTGGCCAGTTATGGCTATGGTTTCGAGGCAATTCGTTCCGATGGCCGCGGCGGGCAGAGCATCGGCATTTTGTTGCAAATTGATTTGGAAGCCCGCCACCCAAACCGTCCCAGCAAACTGGATGATTTCCGCGGCTTTTTGCGGGAGCATTTCTAAACCCGGAAAATTCGCGCCAACAGAAAGGAAAACTATGCAACCAGAATCCACAACATCGCTCATTGGAAAGTTCGGA
>Ga0326728_10027251_pt1 | contig 10015 bp, 5 predicted proteins | sample MB3enrmetagenome_FD_207602 | JGI IMG/M metagenome (GOLD analysis project Ga0326728, IMG submission 207602) | Lab enriched peat soil microbial communities from McLean, Ithaca, NY, United States - MB31MN | ecosystem: Environmental > Terrestrial > Soil > Wetlands > Peat | place: USA: New York... | reverse complement strand
CTCTTTCGGCATGTTTACCATAGGTCAACTCGAATAGGCTATCGTAAATCCAGCCACATGTCAAGCGCCAAAATACAGGACGCGGAAGAGCCGCTTGCTTGTCGCGAACCCATTTCTGCGACTTGTTGAGTAGTGGTCAATTCCTTGCTATGAAAAATGGAAACGGCACCCAAATTGCTGCATCCTATACCGTGTAAATGCTTCTGTTCCGGTTGGGATTAGGACATCTTAATCTAAGATTTATCATGACCCCCCGGACCGTACGGTAAGACTTTTTGCTTCTGATATACACGCTGGCGTTGGTACAAGAGAGGTAACAGTGCCCCATTCCGTGACCGCTGAGGCACCTCGCACTTCAAACCCGAGAGTACTATTGCGTTCTGAGGCGTCCGGGTGTAGGTTACCGGTCGGGGGGAAAATGAAGACGGAAACCCCAGTTCACACGAGTGGTATGACGGAAGAGACTCGTTATTCACCGCACAATTTGAATGGAGCAGCATCATAGCCGCCTCTCAAAAGGAGAGATTCGGCGCTCTTGAGAGCCAAAGGAGCCAACTTATGAACCAATCAGGAAAAAGCTATGGAGTGGCAGTTCTACGAGGAGTGTATGTGCTGCTGTGTTCGGCCATGCTCCTCTTCGTCATGGAAACCCAGGCGCAGGCACAGTCCATGCAAACGCGTCATTTGCGTCAAGCAGTCATCAGCGGGGAGGCGAAGTTCTTGAACCGGCTGCCCGAAACTCAGACCTTGCGCCTCGACGTTGTTCTGCCGTTGCGCGATCAGGCAGGGTTGGAGAAGTTCTTGGAAGAGGTCTACGATCCTTCCAGCCCCTCCTACCGGCACTTCCTCACGGTGCCAGAGTTTACCGCGCGGTTTGGTCCCACCCAGGAAGATTATGACGCCGTGGTTCAGTACGCCTTATCGAACGGCTTTAAGGTGGTTGGCGGCTCCCGCGATGGTATGGACGTGCGGCTCGAGGGCTCGGTAACGAGCATCGAGGCGGCCTTCAATGTGTCCATGGGTGTCTACCAGCACCCCACGGAAAACCGCACATTCTATGCTCCGGACCGCGAGCCCACGGTGTACCTGCCGTTCTCGGTTTGGCATATCTCGGGTTTGGACAACTATTCCATTCCGCATCCCCTCTACCATCATCAGAATCTGACCGTGAAGTCCAATGCCACTACGGGCTCCGGCCCTTCGGCCTCTTTCTTAGGCAGCGACATGCGGGCGGCCTATTACGGGGGAACGGCTCTCACCGGCGCCGGCCAGAACCTCGGATTGCTCGAGTATTACGGCACCGATCTGGCCGACTTGACCACCTATTTTAAGAACGTTGGTCAAACCAACAATGTGCCTATAACCCTCCTCTCTACGGACGGGACCAGCACCAGTTGCGTGTATCCCTCCTGCGACGACACCGAACAGACGCTCGACATGACGCAGGCGATCGGCATGGCTCCGGGGCTGGCAAGTCTGGTGATGTACATCGGGTCCTCGGATACTGCAATTATCAGCGCCATGACCACGCACAGCCCGCTGCCCACCACCATTGGCTGTTCGTGGGGTTGGACGCCTGTGGATCCAAGCACGCTTGACCCGTACTTCGAGAGGATGGCAGGTCAAGGCCAGAACTTCTTTGCGGCGTCTGGCGACAGTTCCACCTGGTCGTCGAGAAATGAGGCGTGGCCAGCGGACGCTGCGTATGTCGTTTCCGTCGGCGGCACGGACTTGAGCACCGCCAGCGCGGCTGGCCCTTGGAAGTCAGAAACCGCCTGGGTAGACAGCGGCGGCGGCATCTCCCCGGACAAAATCGCGATCCCCGCGTGGCAGCAGCTCTCCGGCGTGATCAACTCGAGCAACAAGGGTTCGACAGCCTATCGCAACGGCCCGGACGTATCGGCCAACGCGAATTTCACCTATTACGTGTGCGCCGACCAAACCACTTGCACGGCCAACGAATATGGTGGAACCAGTTTTGCCGCACCCTTGTGGGCCGGCTACATCGCCTTGGCCAATCAGCAGGCGGTTGCCAACGGCTACCCGACGCTTGGCTTCATTAACCCGGCCATTTATTCGATTGGTGTGTCGTCCAGCTATGGCACTGATTTCCACGACATCACCAGCGGCACCAGCGGGAGCTATTCGGCGGTAACCGGCTACGACTTGGTGACTGGCTGGGGCAGTCCGAATGGGGCCAGCCTGATCAACGCACTCGTGGGAGTGTCGACGTCTCCTAACTTCGCCCTTTCTGCCTCGCCCACTTCGGTCTCAGTGGCACAGGGTAGCTATGGCACATCGACGATCACTTCCACCGTCGTGAACGGCTTTGACTCAGCGATCGCCTTGACTCCGTCTGGCCAGCCGACAGGCGTGACGGCGGTCTTCAGTCCGACGTCCATCACGGGCGCTGGCAGTTCAACCCTGACCTTGACGGTGTCCTCCACCGCCGCGACCGGCACGTACGCGATCACCGTTACCGGCACGAGCGGAAGCCTTATACAGACGACCACGGTCACTCTGACGGTGACCTCCCCGGCGAATGCTAACTTCACCCTCAGTGCGTCGCCCACCACGATTACAGTGGTCAGAGGCAACTCCGGCACATCGACGATCACTAGCACCATCGTCAACAGCTTTGATGCGGCTGTTGCCTTGTCGGCGACTGGCCAACCCTCAGGCGTGGCCGTGAGCTTCAGTCCCACGTCCATCCCCGCGCCGGGCTCAGGGACATCGAATATGAAGGTCACAACGACCTCGCGTGCCAGAACTGGAACCTACACCATTACCATAACAGGCACGGGCGGAGGCAAAACGAATAAGACCACAGTCACTCTCACCGTCCAGAGATAGTGACAGTGCAAGGTTTCGGTGCTCACTGCGGCGAACCTGAGCAAAGATTGGCCCGGATCATTTGATCCGGGCCTTTCTTTTGTGCCGAGCATGTTCAACAGCCTGGGGGTGAAAGTCCTCTACTCAATCCCACCTTGCGGGATGAAGGGTCAGGGAAGCGCAAGGGCCCAACCGTGAGGGGGTGTCTGCCCTTTCCCGCTTCTGCATTCTGCGTCGCTGCGCAGGCAGCCTCCGGCCATACAAAATCTAGCAACGTACTTTGGTACCAGTACCTCCAAACTATAAAGCCCCAGTACCTTTCCCACTGTATTTGCTTGACCTGTCACGTGATCGGAGTCAACATTAAACCATTGGAACGGGAGGGGGGTGCAGCGCTCTTGGCGCACAGACAAGTAGCGATGCGCATGCCAAGGGAAGACAAGAGTCAAGGTTTGGCTTAAGGAGCCTCGTGTTTAGAAAAATTGGATTTGCCTCCTTCTCTGCCAGCGTGCTGGCACTTGCTTTCAGCTTATATTTCGCCCCCTCTACACAAGCTGCTGTCAATACCGGGCAGCGGACGCGTGCTCTCATCACGCAGGAGATTGACGAAAGCAGGCTGGTCACGCTCAAGGGGAACACGCGTCCCGAAGCGAACGCGACGAACGATCGTGGCGCGGTGGCTGACGACTTCCAAATGGAGCATATGCTGCTCCAGTTGCAGCGCCCACCCGAGCAGGAGCAGGTGCTCAAGGAGTTCATCGATCAACTCCACGACCCCGCCTCGCCGAACTTCCACCGATGGCTCAGCGCGCAGGAATTCGGAGAGAAGTTTGGTTTAGCGCAAGACGACCTTAACACGATCACCACTTGGCTCCAGTCGCACGGCTTTCAGGTCAACGTAGTCTATCCCAGCGGCATGTTGATTGATTTCTCCGGCTCCGCAGGCCAGGTGCGCGAGGCCTTCAGGACTGAGATTCACGACCTCGAGGTAAGAGGCGTGAAGCACATGGCCAATATGAGCGACCCGCAGATTCCAGCGGCGCTCGCACCGGCCGTGGTAGGCGTCGTCTCCCTGCACGACTTCACGCCCCACCTGATGCACAAGCCCCGGCCCAATTACACCGTTGCTTCCGGTGCCTATCAGTTGGTCGTGCCCGCGGACCTGGCCACCATCTACAATTTGAATCCGCTTTTTGGCGCAGGTTATTCGGGCCAGGGCCAGACCATCGTAGTGATCGAAGATACCAACGTTTACACCACTTCGGACTGGACCACCTTCCGTTCAACCTTCGGCCTTTCAGGCTACACCGCGGGCTCCTTTGCGCAAGTCCACCCGGCGCCTGGCAGTGGCGCCAACAACTGTGGCAATCCTGGCGTTAACGGCGACGATGGGGAAGCGATCCTGGATGCGGAATGGGCCAGCGCGGCGGCGCCTAGCGCAGCCATCGAGCTGGCGTCGTGCTCGGATACCAACACTACGTTCGGCGGTCTTATTGCCCTCCAAAACCTCCTCAACGAGAGCAGTACACCGCCCGCCGTCGTGAGCATCAGCTATGGCGAGTGCGAGGCATATAACGGCGCATCAGCCAACGCGACGTACAGCTCGGCGTATCAGCAAGCCGTGTCAGAGGGTGTCTCCGTTTTCGTTTCTTCGGGCGATGAAGGCGCGGCCAGTTGCGATGCAGACGAATCGAGTGCAACTCACGGCATCGGCGTCAGCGGGTTCGCCTCCACTCCTTACAACGTAGCGGTGGGTGGGACGGACTTCGGAGATTCTTACGCCAACACCAACAATTCTTATTGGAACGCGAGCAATACGTCCACCTACGGCTCGGCGCTCTCTTATATTCCGGAAATTCCGTGGAACGACTCTTGCGCCAGTACGCTGATCGCTTCTTATGAAGGGTATGGCGCCACCTACGGCTCCAGTGGCTTTTGCAACAGCGTGAACGGCGAGGGTTTTCTGACCGTAGTCTCCGGCAGCGGCGGCCCGAGTGGTTGCGCGACCGGAAATCCGTCCACGAGCGGCGTCGTCAGTGGGACCTGCAAGGGGTATGGCAAGCCTTCGTGGCAGTCGATCGTCGGCAACCCGAGCGACGGCGTGCGAGACATTCCGGACGTCTCGCTGTTCGCCGCCAACGGTATCTGGGGGCACTACTACGTGATGTGCTGGTCTGACACTGCCAATGGTGGAGCTTCCTGTTCAGGTCCTCCCAGCGGTTGGGCCGGTGCGGGAGGCACGTCGTTCTCATCACCCATCATGGCCGGCATCCAGGCGTTGGTGAACCAGAAGACGGGCTCCAGGTGGGGCAATCCGAATCCCGTGTACTACCAACTCGCCTCCAGCGAGTATGGCTCGAGCGGCAACGCCTCGTGCAATTCCACCAGCGGCAATAGCGTTGGCAGCTCCTGCATTTTCTATGACGTGACTCAGGGCGACATGGACGTGAACTGCACCGCCAGCAACAATTGCTACAAGCCTTCGGGCACGAATGGCGTGCTCTCCACCTCCAGCAGCTCTTACTCGAAAGCCTATGGCGCAGCCACCGGCTGGGACTTCGCCACCGGAATCGGTACTGTCAACGCCTACAACTTGGCGACCAACTGGAAATCGGGCGTGGTGACCCCGCCCTCCAGCATCGCCATCAGCAGCGTGAGCTCCAGTTCGGTCACGCTACTTCGGGGTGGCAGCGCGAGCCTTACCGTCAACCTCACGCGCAGCAACTTCACCGGCAGCGTCACGCTCTCGACCAGCGGCCTGCCTACCGGCGTCACCGCCACGTACACCCAGCCGAACACAGGGAACTCCGGCACCATCAGCCTCAAGGCCGCCAACACCGCCGCCCTGGTCAGCAATCAGTCCATCACCATCACCGCCAGCGGGAGCGGGGTCTCTGCCACCGCCACCTTCACCCTGACGGTGACCACCCCCACGATCGCTATCAGCAGCGTGAGCGCCAGTTCCGTCACGCTCGCTCGGGGTGGCAGCGCGCAAACCCTTACCGTCAACCTCACGCGCAGCAACTTTACCGGCAGCGTGACGCTCTCGACCAGCGGCCTGCCCACGGGCGTTACCGCTACGTATACTCAGCCGAGCACGCGGAACTCCGGCACCATCAGTCTGAAGGCTGCCAGCTATGCCTCTCTGGTCAGCAGCCGCTCCATCACCATCACCGCCAGCGGGAGCGGGGTCTCTTCCGCCACCGCTACCTTCACCCTGACGGTGAACTCCTCCGCCACTCGTGGCTTCTAGAATTAAAGTAGCCATTGGCTTCGATTGCGTCAAAGTAGCTTGTTTTGGTTGAAGAGGGCGTTTTCCGGGTTGCGCGAAATCTTCCTCATCGGCCACGACAGGGCAAGCGTTTCGGTAGTGGGCCTCTCGCCTAGGGACCTGTCAAATCCATCATTCGTAGCGAAGAGCCTGCACGGGATCCAGCCTGGCGGCGCGCGCGGCCGGATAGAGCCCGGAGATCATGCTGATCACGATGGCAAAGGCCATCGCTCCGGCAACCAGCCACCACGGAACCGCCCAAAGTTCCTCAGAGGGCAGGTTTTGACGGTGCAGATAGACGTTGGCGCCGGCGTTAATCAACCGGCCCATCGCCCAGCCCAGTGCTACTCCCAACATCCCACCCACCAAGCCCATCACCGCGGCCTCGGCCAGGAAAAGTTTCTTGACGTCCCCGTCGCTGGCGCCGATCGCCTTCATGATTCCGATTTCGCGCCGGCGCTCGAGGATGGCCATCACCAGCGTATTGACGATCCCGAGCGCGGCCACCGCCAGCGCGAGGCTGCCGAAGACACCAAGAAAGAGGTCGAACACGGCGAAAAAGCGCTGCAGGCCGCGCGTGGCGTCGAGAATCGAGAAGGTGCTGAAACCCATTTTCCGGATGGCGTCCTGCACCGACTCGACTCTGTCCGGACTTTTCACGCGCACGCTGAGGCTGGGATACGCGGGCGCGTTCGAAAAGTCTGGCTCGCTGCCGCGCAGCCCAGCGGGTAGCATGACATGGAGTTTCTCTCCCATTTGAAGCGGGATGAACACCCGGGCGCCCGAGGCGCCGCGCATGCCCTCGGGATCCTGGTCGGTGACGGCGACGATGCGCAGCTTTCTCTCGCGCGGTACGACCGAGAAAGCCGCCATCACGGGGAGCTGGGGCGCATCCTTTAGGGCGCCGGAGCGATCGCCCGGGCCGCCGCCCTCTCCCGCCGGCGCCGGCTTCGATTCTGGCGCCGCCGGTGATGGCACCCGCTCCGCGTAGCGCAGCGTCAGTTCCTTCCCAATCAAGGTCTGTGTCTGGCCGCTCAGCTTCGAACTGGCTTCCCCCAGCTTCTGGCCAATCCCCAGGAGTTCGTCCGCGAACTGGATTTGCAAGATGGCTTCGTCGGCGGCATCCGAGGAGAAGAAACGGCCCTGCATGTTTTCGAAGACATCCTTGTCGCGGGCGGAGAGCGGAAGCCCAGCCACCATAGCGAGGTGTGGCTTACCTTCGTAGCGGACCTCGCTGATGAAGCGGAGGTCGGGCACCGCTTCGAGAACGTTGGGCAGACGCGCCATTTCGGCGCGCGCCTTTTCGTCAAGAGGCCGGCTCTCGGCGGGAGGCGCCTCGTTCCGGTTGTCGGCGCGGTCGAAGCCCCGCAGACTGCGGCGCGAGGTGACGACGATTGTGTCGAAGAGTCCGGACCTTGCCAGCCGGCGGTCGGCTAACTGCTGGAGCCCGATGCCGAGCGAGAGCATCGCAACCAGGGACGCTACACCCACTCCGATGCCAAGTGTTGTGAGTGAGTTCCGGAACATGGATTCGCGCAGGTTGCGCGCGGCCAGATCCACCAGGTCGTCCGCCTTCACCGCTGCTCTCCTTCCTGCCCTGAAACGGGAACATTGGCTTGTTCACCGACTACTTTGCCATCGGCCAGGAAGACCAGGCGTTCGGCGTAGCGCTCCGCGAGCGAGCGCTCGTGGGTCACCAGCACCAGCGTCATGCCGAACTGTTTGTTGCACTCATGGAGCAGGTCCAGGATCTCGTTTCCCGTGTGGCTGTCCAGATTGCCGGTGGGCTCGTCGGCCAGGAGCAGGCTGGGGCGGTTCGCCAGCGCCCGGGCGAGCGCCGCGCGTTGCTGCTCACCGCCGGAGAGTTGGCCGGGGCGATGCGTCAGACGCCCTCCCAGGCCCACGCGCTGCAAGGCTTCGCGCGCCAGTGCCAGCCGCTGGCCACGCTCCGTTTCTGCAAACCGCATGGGCAACTCGACATTCTCGAGGAGCGTCATGGTGCCGACCAGGTTAAAAGCCTGGAAGACTATTCCTACACTGTGCCGCCGGTAGCGGGAGAGTTCTTCGCTCGACATCTCCGCCAAGTTTTCCCCGTTGACGATGACGGCCCCCGAGGTGGGGCGGTCAAGTCCGGCAATCAAGTTCAGCAAAGACGACTTCCCCGAGCCCGAACTGCCGAGCAGTGCCACGAATTCGCCTGCCCCTACCTCGAGCGAGATTCCGTCAACAGCGCGGATCACCGCGTCGCCCATCGGATAGTGCCGGCAGACCGACTCGGTTCGAATTGTGCCGGCGCGCTTGGACTTCTCCGTCATCACGATGCGCAACCCCCGGCTCCGCGACTCCTGCGGAGTGAAGCAGTATAAGGCAGAAGCTTACCGGCACGCTCCTGAAAAATAGCCCTCTTCGTAGAGCAAAGCCGATCAGACAGTCTCAAGCTGGTCAAGAAGCGGCAAGTCGGAGAGCTGGCGCAGCTGGGGGAGGTTGCGGCCATCAACCCAGGTGCTGCGGGAAATGACTCTGAGACCTAGGCGTAGAGGATTGGAGGCCCCGCTCACCTACGACACAAAGTCCGACCTGTGGAAGGATGACCCGCCACTGTTGTCTTGTGGGATGGCATATATGGCAACACATATGCTACAAAATGGGTGTGCCGTTTCCTTTGAAGAAATTGACTTATCTTTTCAAGGCCCTTTCCGATCTCACGCGTCTGCGGATCGTTAACCTTTTGGACGCTCAGAGCCTCTGGGTTGGCGACTTACAAAAGGTGCTGGGCCTTTCGCAACCTCACGTTTCCCGTGATCTCGCCATCTTGCGCGCTGCGAATTTGGTCCGTACCCGGCGGCAGGGGAATAGAGTCCGCTATTCCCTGTCTCGTGCGCCGTTCCTCAACTACCCTCTGCGCAAGTTCCTGAGCGAGATGGTTCCTTTCTTTCCGGAGCTTCAGGCGGATGTGCAAAAGTTGCGGGAACTCAAAGGAAGTAGAATGACGGAATCCTCGGCCGGCTGCGTGAAAGAATAGCAGTAGGGGTCCGTGCCAAAGAAAAGCGCCACTGAGCGCTTCGAGCGGGCGACCGGTCCGGTTCCTCGTCAGGTTAGGAGAGAATTTGGTGTCGATACGTCGCTGTCGGAGAGAGCGGTTTCCCTGGTTTCCCACCATCAACGGTGACATATGCCTCGCCGACTTGGAGTGCCTCAACTTCTGCCCCGCTGCTGTTTTTGATTGGGACCCGGCCACCGGCAAACCCGTGGTTGCGCGCCCCTTTGACTGTATCCCAGGCTGTCGCAGTTGCGCCGAGAAGTGCAAAGCCAAGGGCATTTCGCTTCCTGGCAAAAAGGAAGTGGCGGCGGCACTGAAGCGGATTCGCGCCGAAGATGGACTCCTCGCCATGCCGCGACGATCTGACAAAGTTTTGAACCCTCACGGGCGCGCTGCGCGCCGCCGGAAATTGGCGGTCCTGTCCAGTTCAGGCAAGTGACCTCAGACCTGCTGCTTACGCAACGGGGATACCCATGGAGTGCAAATGGAAACCAAGAAAATACGGAAATCTTTCCGCTACCAAACCCATGCCGTATGGAAACAAGCCCGCAGAATAATGGCTTCGGCGGCGGGCAAGCCCGACCTGGAAATCTCCAGCCCGCCGGAGTTCAAAGGCGACCAGGGCCTTTGGACGCCTGAGGATTTGTTGGTGAGCGCCCTGAACACTTGCATCATGGAAGCCTTCCTGGCCTTCGCAGAGCAGAAGGGGTTGGGGTTGGCGGCTTACCAGAGCTCCGCCGATGCGCTGCTCGAGTACAAGGACGGGAAATACCGCTTCACAGAAATCACCGTCCACCCTCAGTTGGCCGTGAAATCGCAGGATGACGTCGAGCGCGCCCGCCAAATCATGGAGAGCGCTCACGCCAACTGCT